>Ga0180300_10001404_pt1 | contig 11123 bp, 24 predicted proteins | sample GuaBasSediGuay15_FD_121798 | JGI IMG/M metagenome (GOLD analysis project Ga0180300, IMG submission 121798) | Subseafloor sediment microbial communities from Guaymas Basin, Gulf of California, Mexico - Guay15, Core 4569-2, 21-24 cm | ecosystem: Environmental > Aquatic > Marine > Hydrothermal... | reverse complement strand
GGGTTCATAGACGTTATGTTCAAATGGAAATGACATTACAATGTATCCTTCAATGTATTCACTATAGACTCGACCAGCATTATGCTCATAAGGAACATCATCCCAATCATCACCCCATTGTTCCCCATTTTTACCGAGATAGAACTTAACTAAATTCCCTTTTCGTTCCCAATCAATTATTTCTTTATTCATTTTTCTGCAAAAATCTTTTTAATATTTTGCATAATTTTAGAATTAGAATCTTTCGAAATCTCTATGATTTTCTCAATTGTCTTGTGTGACGAGAGTAATTTTACAGCCGTATTATATCCTATCCCAGGCACACTCATGAGTGTTTGCACTCTAAGCTCAGTCCATGATTTATTTTTCTTTTTTACTGTAGGTTTTGGTATATATTCATGAGATTCTATTAATCGTTTAAAATAAGTATAGAAATATTCAGATGCTTCTGCTTTATCGAATTCCCTCCATATTATTCCATTTGCATCTAATGCTGCTTTTGCTCCAATTATCGAATTCAATAGTAACTTTGGATTACGACTATACTTAAGCTCTTTTAGTTTCTCGTATTCATTAGTATCAATCCATACAAAAACTCCGTTAGGATATACTTCTTTTGCTTGATATAACTTACCCCAAAAATCTTCTTTCCTGATGCTCAGAGCAAAATCATTAAAAGTCTTTCGTTCTATTAGACAACCATCAAAAATTATATCACCTAATTCTAATTTTTTAATTTCTACTGGAAAATCAGATTGCCAATCAAATAGATGTTGTACATCTTTATTTTGTTCACGTGAATCTATATATATAATCTTATTTTCATTAGCCATATTTTCTTTACCTATATCTTTTTCTAAATGATCTTGATCTTCGAACGGGTTATGTAAGAGAATCACATTCGGAGCAAGGCGAGACCGAACCTCTGCGCGAGTTAGCATAACTGGAGAATCCAAACTATCCACCCTAACTTCAGGAAAAGCATAGGAACCGTACCATAGTGGTATGTCATTATAGGGTACTTTATTATTTAGTTGTGGTTCTGGTTTTTTTACACATTCAGGACAACGAGTTGTTGCATAGGTTTTATCATTTTTATCATCATGAAATAATACTAAGCAGCAAGCAGTTCTACCGCATAAATTACATAAAGGATAGTCATATTCAGTCATTTCTATTTTTCTTCATTAATAATTTCGAAATTTATAATTCTACATTATTTCTATTTTTGCATGATAGGAATGTTTAAAATATTTACTCTTACCTTCAAAATTATATAATGTGGTATCAGCCATTACTTGAATCAAGTCTTTCATACTTGAAGCTAAAAGTCTTTCAGCTCTATCCTCATACTCTATAATCAATACATACTCATCTTCGTTTTTATAAATTATGAATTTTAGCATTTCTCTTATGCCTCACTTCCTCTAAAAAATCTGCTATCTTATCCCACTCATCCCAATATAAAAACACGACGCTAATATCATTTAGTGATCTATCATCTATAATCAGTTCAATCAATTGATCAGTAGCTATTACCGAAATATCAGTATTTTCTTTTCCTTTAAATTTAAGAGTTTCTCGCATATTACTCCTCGTAAATAATAATATTCGTCAACCTTGATTTTTTGATTCCAATTTTACATTGATAATCTCCTTCACAACTCTCACAATGTCCATCTACTGTAACGAATCCAACATCGCTATCTAAATTATTTGGTACGTACTCTCCAACATCTATGAAACTACTCTCATCAGAAACAATATAATACTTCAATAGATGATTTTCAGTATTACAATAAGGACATTTGTGTTTTACATGCAGCCATAACCACGACATTTATTCATACCAAAGTTCTTTGATTTCTACTAAACCCACTCCAAATATTATGAATATCCAAGCAAGAAACAGTGGAAATTCTGTATCCCAGTATTTTAACATTAAAACTATTCCAAGGATAGTAATAATTTTACCCAGATATCTAAATGGAAAATGTTTCCAAGTCATTCCTTAACCATAATGTCTTTTAAATAATTATAAGTACGAGCTGGTAGATATTTGCGCAGGATGTTAGCAAGCAATTGTGCTTCTCTCACAAATACCGAGTTATGCTGATAACTAAAAAGCATCGGTGAAATTCTTATATAAACATCTTCATTTAGTGATTTCGTTCCTGTTATTTGGAATTCTTGAGTCATTCATTTCCTCCTTGATTTTTTTTTCTATTTTATTCTTTATTTTTTTTTAGTTTATCAAACGCATCATCTAATCGATTTTCAATTTCATCTATCATCGGTAAAGGGTGTTAATGTCTGATTCATCTTCGAGAGTTTCTGTAAGTTTAAGAATTTTCTTGTCATTTAAATCCATTGCACTTTCCATCTCCTTAATTTCATTATAAATCTCTTCTGCTTCATCCTTTACATCTTTCATTTGTAATTGCAATTCTTCTAAATTTTGACGTAGTTCTTTACGCTCATGAATAAGTTTTAAGATTTCTTTCATAATTTCATCCTTCTTGTTATCTCTAAGTCCCATTAGTCTATTCAATCTTGCTTTTAATTTCATCCAATATTGTTTTAGCATCCATATTACGAGGTCTTTTTATGGTACAGGAATACTTGATTGTGCTTTCACTTCCTATTTTGATTCTTAAATCTATATCTACATCTCGATAATCTGTCGAAGGAACTTTAACTTCTTCACGATTTTCTTGTGGATATTTAACATATAGATATTCTAAACCATGAGTATCAAAGATGCTGAGTATATCTGTATGAATTGCAGGCTTTTCACCGGGTGCTCCTATATACACAAAACGTCTTGGCGGTGGAGTAATAATTGCACGTGGATAGGCATGTAAACTCTGAATCCAAGCTATCGCATACTTTTCTTTTTCATCTACCTTACAGAGATATGGAACATTGGGTTGTGGAGTAGTAGGATCTGCGCGATGTAATATAGCTATCTTTCCATTAGCAAGTCTTGATATCCAATTCTTATCGTCCTTATCTCTATGAAATACCAAAACCTGAGTATCTTTATCTTCCATTTTTCTTATAATACACAAATATTTTTACGTTCGCTTTTTAGCTTAAAGAGATAGGGTTTTACATATACATTATTATCATTATCTATACTCAGAAGGACAGCACCTATATCAGGTTGTCTGAAATACCATCGTGTAACAAATCTACCTTTTCTAATCGCATTCCAACCAGGAATATAAATAAAATGTTTACCATAGATCGCAAAATAACTAAAGATATGAAAATGCGCACGTATAATCACAGAAACTTCAGGCATCTTCAATAGATGTTCAGTTAGGATAGCATTGAACACATCCTGATTCATGCGAGTACCTGTATAGACAGGTCTTGAGCCTATACCATGCGCAATATTAATCACAACGTCTGTACCTTTCAATCGAATATTACTTATAGCACCACCAAATTTGGCATGTAGAACTTCTGCTAATCCTCTATCTATGTCATAATCAATAGAAGAATGATAGCGACTGCCTGTAATCACCACTACCTTCTTTCCTTTTGTTACAGGTTTCAATAGTTTAATTGCACATTGTAATTGATCATGTAGATCACAATCAATTACATCTTTACCAAATTCTTTAGAGCCTAACCCGTGAGTAATATCGCCCAATAAAAATACTGCTTCGTAATCCGGTAGTCTTTCTCTTAAAAGAAGCCATTTTTCATATAATTCTTCTTGTAATGGCGATAATTTTATCCTTTGACCCTCTCTTGTAACAAAATCTGGATGCCACAATCCTTCTGTACTACCGCAATGTAAATCTCCTAATAAAAGAATATTTCTCATAAAATAATCTCATTCACTTTTTCATAATCTATTTTTATCTTTTCTTTTGTTAATCCAAGTGAACTTGCTTTCTTCTGTATAGCATTGATAGTTCGGTGAGGTAAATGTTGTTCTTTAATGATTTTTGCTGTAATATCAGGTTTCTTCCATAAAGATTTTAAAATTTCTTCTTCTTCTTTACTCCAATACATTATTCTTCAGAATAAGGCTCTCTATTGCTTTCTAAATGTTTTATTCTATCCTCCAATTCACTTAAACACTTCTGCATCTGATCAATATTTTCAAAGGCATCATGAAGCAGACTATCATGAAGCTTACTATCCTCTTCTAAATTTTTCTATGCGTTTTACAAAATCTTCTAAGTCTAATGGAGTTATTAGTTCTATTTTCATGTTTCTTCATCAATTTCTAAATACAAAATATTATTTTTAATTTGCCAACTTTTTATTTCTGGATGATCAGTAAGAAGCTTATGAATAATTTCTAATTCTTCCTTCGATAAAACTCTATCTGCATAATTTCCAAATATTGAAAATGCATCACTAAATGCATCCCTAATTTCATCCTCACTAAGAGCTCTGTTATAGACTTCAATGCTATCAAATACTACGTTTTCATCATAACAGCCGATTAAATGCCATTCTCCATCAGCTGGAATTTCGATGTAATCATTATTGCCATTGAAATTAACATTCACTTGAATACACAATTCTTCTGATTCTCTTTCCTGAGCTGCAGATATATTCTCTTCTTCATTCATATCTTATCCTTCACCACATGCAAAATAATGCAATTTAACGAAATGTTTTTAAGTAGGTATAGAAAGATATCTAATATACGAAAAAAATTGCATGTGAGTTAAATATGAATGTCTGGTGCATCCTTTTAATTATCCTGTAATAAACTCTTATTCCACTCTATCCTTGTTCCTTCATTTGATATATAAACATCAGCAACCGTTGTCCCCCTAGCTAAATCACGACAGCCCCAAGCAGATAATACTGAATGAGTCATAACAGGCGTTCTCTCTTTAGCTTCCATAAAGAGTATCGTTTTTGCTATATATTTAGTTTTATCACCGAAGGGTGGAATATCACTTTTTTTCTTGAATGGTGCAGAAGTACTCATTTCTGATTTCATTTGATTAGTAACAATAGCAAATCCACCAGTTTTGAAACACCATTTCTTGAGTTTCCCAAATATGGCTGACATCAGCAATAATGCTTCACCGCGTTCTTTCATTGACATCTCTGCAAATGTAATTAATATCGGCATTCCGATAGAATCCAAAATTACTATATCTATACTATCATCAAGATTATCAATAAGTTCCTTCAGTGCAAGCGTATCTAAGCATACAACATAATTATCACCAAGCATTAATCTATCTTTTTCCGATATATTTCGCTCAGTATCAATGAATAATGGAGTGTCTCCTGCCATCATTGCCTCTTTTGCTAATTGAGTTGCAACTTTCGATTTACCCGATCGTGTATCTCCAAATATCTGTACTACATCACCATCTCCAAACAGTTCACGCATTATCTTCAGACTCTTAAGATTCTTCTTGCCTTCTATTAGACTCTCTCCGAATCTTTTAGTAAGTTTCCTTTCTTTTGAACGTTTTTTTGTAAATTCTGTTTGACACTTATAACATAATTTCTTGCCTTCAAATGCCGTAGGGTTTTCTTCGAGATACTTTATAACCTTTTCAGTTAATTTCTTTCCACAATTCTCACATATAACTTCTGATTCCATTATCCTACTACTCGATCAACAACCGATTTTATAACCACATCAGAGACCTGTACGCCTTCGACCTTCAGATACTCTTTAACCCATAGTAATATTTCTTCTTTTGATTTATCTCCACTAGACATTACCTTCTTTACTATTTCCTCAATCTTATTTTCATCTACTATTTCTGGCTCTTTTGCAGGCTTTCTATACACAACCTCATAATTGTAATTCCCCATGCCTGTTATCGTGAACACACTGCCCCTCATATCAAGAGGGTTGCCACCAGCATTTTCTACAACTCTCCACATTTGCGTTGCCAGTCCCGAATTTAACTTGAATGCTTTTTTTCTGTCATCTTTTAAGTCACGTACCAGTATTTGTGGTTGTGTCCAATCTACCGTCCTATCATCCAATCCCGTTTCACCCTCATATACTTGTGTGAATGTATCATCAAGTATCTCAATATGTATTTCTTCTCCCCTGTTCTTAGGCGGAAATATAAATCCTATTCTTTTCTCACGCTCTTCTACTTCTCTTCTTGCCTCTTCAAATACTCCTCTATCCCATTTTTTTGCCATTTTTAATTCATTCCTCCTTTTAATAATATTTAGGTAAAAATTTATCTTTTATTTTAAATAGAGGTATTCTTATTCTTCTACCCTCTAATAATTCTTTCATTTCATCTAACCTTAAAATATTAGGAGCTAATGCTGAAGTTACATAAGCAATATCTCCTGAACGCCATAAATACCTGACCGGTCTTTCCCAGTCTATTTCATTCTGAGGTATATTAATTATTTCAAATCGAGTATTCTGACACTGAATACATCGCCATAATTCGTTAGATTGACATTCATGAAAAGTTTCTTCTTTACAGTAGTCACAATACATTTCTTTTACTATCATATTAAATCTTCCAAATTTGGTATTTTCTTTTTTCTTAAAGGGCATGATGGTAAACAAATATCTTCTTTACATCTAATCAAATAATTTCTTTCCATAGTATATTTGATTTGATAAGCTGTAATATGACTATCAAAATCAGACCATCCACAAGATTTACACGCATTATATATCTCGCTAAAACTTAATCCTCGTTCTTGGAGAATTTTAACGTACATCCATCGTATTTTATGATCAACTTCTGCTTGTTTTACTCTTTTGAATATACACGGTGGATTAAATGATGAGATGTTGAAAGGAAATCTTATTATATCTTCGGATAAATTATTAATGACACAATCATCTATATCTTCTTTATCTGAAGAAAGATAATCATAAATATTGAGAAGTTTACCTTCTTGTTTTAAGAACGTTGAACATAATTTACCACTTTTTGGATTTACTGTTCCAGGTATTCTTTTTAATCTTCGTATATCAAAACAATGAGAATCAATAGTCTTAAGTTTTAATTCCGATTGTAAAAATCTACCAAACTTTCTAAATGCACGATTACTAACAGAAATAAATGGATCCAGCTCTATTAAGATATGAACACCCTTAAATCCTGATATATCACATGTATAGTTTAATTTCTCTTCTTCTAAGAAATTTAGAACTTTGGCTGCATCTTCATTGACTAACTTATTTTCTCCATCCAAGTCAATGAAAAACCAGATAGGAAAAGTATTACCTGCATCATCAAATTCTGCGATGCTTAAAAAACAGTCTCGATAGCCATTATTATTTTCAATAGCCTCAATTAGTTCATCTTTGTTTCTAACTTTGAATTGATTAGGATTTCCGAAATAGCGGTAGCGGTATTTTGAAAATGATAAGAAGTTTCGCATATCATTGTTTATTGATTTTTAGTGATTCTCGTAGCAAGAATAGCCATTTATTCCTTTCGTACACCCGATTCACTTCTTTAGCATATTCTTTTTCATGATAATCTATATCACTTAAGGCTTTTTTGATTTGCTGTTCTTTAAATTCTTCACCTGAGAGGCGCTGAGGCATTTCTGGAACAAAACAATCATATTCGATGCTTTCTTCTAATTGCTGAATCATAAATTGTTTAAGACTCTCATGCTCGATGGTCGGTGGTTTCCATTTTTGGACTTTAGAAAGCATGTCTTCATATCGCTTACGAATTAGTTTATTCTTATTAATGAATTCTTCTCGCTCTTCGAGAGCTTCTCGATAAGCCCGTTCCGCTTCCTGTTCCGCTTTTTCTTCATTCCATTTTTTAATTTCTTTCAATCGCTTTTTTGCTTTTTCCAGTTCCTTGAAATGATAATCCGATGGTTCAAATCGTTCTGGAATAGGAGCATCCATAGGTTCATCTCGCATATCAATTAAAGCTCCAAAAGCTCTGGCACACTTCAATACAAATTCTTCAAAAGTTATATCTTTACCATCATACAAATCTGATGTATAACCTGTAGGCATATTACCTCAATATTTTCTTCATCCCACTTCTTTAATTAACTCATCAATACACTTCTTCACTTCTTCCCACTCCTCTCTATACAGATAAATATTGCCGAGTCTAATTCTTTTTCCACTCTTCCTGATACCTACATCCTCAATTTCTATTAACTCATCAACTAATCGTACTATTATTTCCTCTTCGGATTTGAGAAATCCACTAACTTTCTTTTCTTTTATGATTTTCATATTCGTATTTGATTTTAGTCTTCTGACAATTATATTAACTTTATTCCACGTTTCCCAATCCAATCTTATCCAACTACTACCAGTGAATACTGTACCACGTTTTACTTCAATTAGCACGTCATCATCATTTACTACTATGTCGATTCTTTCATCGTCAGTTTCGATTCGCTCTTTTCTATAAGAATTTTCTACATTCATTTATAAAAAATCTGTGTCTAAAGTGATATTTTTTCACCACACATTACCAAATCTGCCATTACATCTCGAATATCGCCGTCAGCTACTACTCTTCCTGTCCTAATCCAGTTTCGAAGCATTTTCCTATCCACTCGCTCATAATTGCCTCTTCTATTCAATACAAACACACCTGCTTTCAGATAGTGTCTCAATTCTAACTTTCCCAAACGATACTGTACCAAATTCCGTCTTCTCCGTCCAATACTAATCCCATTCACTTTTCGTTCGTTGGATATTCTTTCCTTTTTCCTATTTTTCAAATCTTCATACCACATTCCTATCACCTCTATTCTTCATTTCTATCATCTAGTCTGCCTTCATGATATGTTGTAATGATATCTAAAATGCGATCAAATATAACTCTTTGTCCTTCTAAGTATCCTTCATGATAGAATTTCAATAAATCTAATTTTGTATTTTCTTGAAGTTGACGACGTTCATCGAGTTCCTCCTTTATGCGATGTTCAAGTTCTTTTAACTCTTTTATTATTTTTTCCTCTTTCATTTCAATACCTCCTCATTAATAATTCTTTTGTTTCTCTCATCATTTCATTAACCGCAACGGCAGACATAGTTAATTGGTCTTTAAGCCATGAGAGATAACCTGATATTCCTTTACTTGTTGGACTATCAACACTCTGCCAGTACATTCTTTCTTGCTCTATACTTCGTATTATGTCATTAAGTGTCTTTTCTTCTCTAACTAAAAAGTTTCTGAAATCAATTATTTTACTCGTTATGTCATAGTTTTTACCCTCATTATAGAATACATAAAAGACATCTGAAATGTGTGGCACGACTGAAACATTCTTAACCGATATTTCTTCTCGTTCTTCTCTTTCCAAGAATTTGCTTAACGATTCAATTCTTTCAAATCTTTTTACTTTCATATTTTTTATACCTCCTATGAGGATAGATGGGGCAGGAGTCGAACCTGCATTTCCGGGCAGAATCAATAGTTGGATTCTAAATATAATAAAGGACAAATGTCCGGATCCTGCCGTTGGACGACCCATCCAGATACTTTTCTTAATGCCTTTATGGACATGTAAAATATAAAATAAAATCATATTTAAATATACTTGGAAATGTATTTCTCTATTAACTCTCGATGCTCATTCTTATCATGTGTTGCACATTTTCTATGTATATCTTTATCAATGAAAACCACGTATATATCATCAATGTGATGTGCTTCTGTATTGGCTCTTTTTTCATTTAATGGTTGAAAACCATATCCTCTCTGCCATGCACTGTATTTCGAAAAAATATAAGGGGGTTTAATTACCCCCATTTGTATGAGGCTAATCAATTCACTAAAGCTTCCCCGTTTTCTCTGTCTTCTCCTTCTTTTCTTCAGGGCGGGGTTACCCAACCCAGGGCAAGTTCTTCTATACCCGTTCTCTTGAACGGGAAGTTCAGGTGAGGAGGCTTTCACCATACTTCCCTTGCCCTTGGTAGACTTATGATTTCCACCTTCCTCCATTAGAGATCCTATTGTCACAATTTTTTTATTACGATTTACTCGATTAGTGTTACTCAATCTTTTACTGGTCTTTCTGTTATCCATTGCCATCTACCTCCTCTTTCAACTTCCTCCCACATTTTAGCCTGTTCAATTAGAGATAGTCTTAAATATCCGTTTCGCTGTGCTGCTTTACGCTCTCGATTTCTTATCATTTCAGCTTTACGTTTTATCTCACTTGCTTTCATTTCTGAATTTATAGCCAAGTTATATAGATGAATCATCAGCTTTCGATATGGTGATTTTAGATTTTTTTGTTTCTTTAACCATTTCTGAATTTTTTGTAGTTCTTTACGCTTCGCATCTCTTTCTCTTAATTCATTAAAGCGTTGTGATTGTCTATTATAATATCGTACTCTTTTTTCACTTTGAATTAAATCCATAGGCGGTTGATGTCCTATTTCATTCCATAATGCATAATAAGCTGTTATTTCTAATCGTCGTTGATAATCTTCTTCACTTCGTATTGGATCTTCCCAAAGCACATCAATATTCCGGAGATTGTCTGGTATACCGTTTAACATATACTCAATTTCTTTTCTAATCATCTTTATGCACCTCCTCACGCAATTTGAAGTACCATGACTTTGTATCTATTCCCTCCTCACCATTATAGGTATCCTCCCACTCTTCATCAAAATCTTCACCATAATATGTATCTTCCTTATCATCCATTTATAGTCTCCCTTTCACAATCACTGACGAGCCGTCTTCACATCTATGGTACGTGAGTATTTCTCCATCTCTAAATCCTTGAAGATATTCTTCAAATTCTATATAGCGATTTATTCCAGTATTTACTATTTTTGCTCTAACTGTAGACTCCAAATCATCCACATCTTCTCTTTTGCTAAACAAAAATAAATTCCATATAAAATCTGCCTCCATGACCTCTAATCCCAGCTTATCGCACTCGGTTATTATTCTATCATTCATAGCATTCTGGATTATTTGCTCTATTGTTTTAACATCACTTGGAGAATATTTTTCTATTCCAGTCTTTGCTTTCTATGTATTTCCATCAAAGTAAGCATCTACATAGAACTCTTCTTTCTTTTTGCTATCCTGAATAGTCGCTCTTAAAGCCTTGCTTTCATACCTATTTATTTCAATTAACTCAAATCTACCATCCGGCTTATTTGTTATGCCCTCGCCGCTTCGGGC
>Ga0180300_10001403_pt1 | contig 11127 bp, 12 predicted proteins | sample GuaBasSediGuay15_FD_121798 | JGI IMG/M metagenome (GOLD analysis project Ga0180300, IMG submission 121798) | Subseafloor sediment microbial communities from Guaymas Basin, Gulf of California, Mexico - Guay15, Core 4569-2, 21-24 cm | ecosystem: Environmental > Aquatic > Marine > Hydrothermal... | reverse complement strand
TCAATTCCGAGGTAATATCTTTCAAGGCTGAGTCGGGTGATACTTCTTCCGAGCGCTTTCTCAAGCTCGTATGCGAGTGTTGTCTTCCCCGCACCGCTCCCCCCAGCTACCAGAATTATAAGGGGCATATGATTTTTTCATCTTCTTCCTTAAATTTTCTTGGTGTGGAGTATCACATTCTTTAGCACCACAGCAGGAGCTACCGAGGCCACAGGCACTTCTTCCTTACCTTTTCCACAGTAACCTGCAAATACATAAGGTTGTTTCCCAACTGCTATTATATCCCCTATATTCAGAAACTCCACAATAATAGAGGGGCTTTCCATCTGTGGATAGATAACAGGCTTTAGTTCTCCCTTCTCTATCAAGTAAATTCTAGCCATTGAGAGGTCGACCTCTCCTGTCATTGTTTCAGTTCCTACATACCCCCCTTCGCTCAGCTCTACGTATACCGCCTTGCCTCTCTTCTGGTGTGCCCATTCTTCAGCTATTTCATACAGCTCCTCCATCGAGTAATCTCCCGGTAAAAGCACAGTATTGGTCATTCTTGGATAGATTTCCTCCAGGCCTCTCCCATGACCGTTTGATCTCACACCTCCCTCATGAAGGTCGGTAAGACGTCCCGCAAATACACCCTTTCGAATGATGGGCACCTTTCTCGCCCTAATCCCTTCATCATCATATTTTATCGTCCCCGGCAGAGGTTCTCCCCCCATGCGCATTTGAGGGTCGTCTACGACATTGACTTGAGGAGACGCTATGACCTTTCTGTAAAACCGTCGAGGGATTAGGGAGGAGTACCTTTCACTTTCTGTATCTTTCTCAGCAGGGTGTCCAAGAATTTCGTGAATCAGAACTCCACTCGCTTCCTTTCCGAACACAATTGCATTTCTCTTTCTCCCAAAAACTTCCCTTATAGAGCGACCCTTCCTTACATAATCCCTCACCTTTTTCGCTTCCTCCTTCCCCTCTTCGAGATCAGCATCCTCTATTTTTCCAGTTGTCCTGTACTTTGTGAAGTAGAATTCCCCACTTTTTCCTTTTTCCTTCACTCTCACGCTGGTCCAGAGAGTGATATAGGGCATTGATTCAGCAACCTCTACTTCTCCGCTTCCATACAATCCTACAACAATTCTGTATAATGTTTCCTGAGTTACAACAACAGCTGCTCTCTCTATTCCATCTATCTCCCGAAGAGAGGCGCTGAGCTCCCTAGCCAGAGTGTAGAGCTCCTCCGCTCCATACTCCTTTTTCGGCTTTCTGAGAACGACATCTTCCACGTTGTCCTTGAACCTGTTTAAAGCTTTTCTCCTTTCCCTGCTGCTGGTAAAAAGTCCTTTGAGCCAGTATTTCTTTAATTTTTTGTATATCTCGTCGAGCTCATTTACATCCCCGCCAGTTGAGCTATAGACCCATGGAGAAGTCCCGACCTTTATTCTCTCCACTACCAGGGGAAAAACACTCTCTTCCTGTGGGATATCATACATGTGTCCGTTTACAGCACTTCCCCTTCTTTCAAAAAAGCAGGAGAATTTCCCCATTATCGAAACCTCCCTATTCCTGAAATTTGGAAGTCCTTTTGCCTTGTTCTGAAAGTATCTTCTATGTTTTCTGATCCTCTTTTCAATTTCATCAATTCTCCACCCAATATTCTCCTCTATATCTTTCTGCAGAGAACTTCGCTTTTCCATGCCTGTATAACACTTCACAGTAAATAAATTTTTTCTTTGGGGCCGCGGGGATTTGAACCCCGGCCACGGGCTCCCGAAGCCCGCACGCTACCAAGCTACGCCACGGCCCCAACTTTAAGTTGCTCGGTAATGTTTATTTATTTTATCTTTCCATTCTTTCCGTGAAAAATGCGCTAATTTTAATTCTCATTCTTTCTCTGGCTTTTTCCTATCAAATTTCTCCCTCCCTTCCCGGAAAGGGATACGTCGGAGAAGAGGCCCAGCTTACCGTGCAGGTTTTCTATGACAACGGTACGGTGGTTAAATATCCCAAATGCTCCGTTACAATTGACTCCTCCACCTATGAAATGGTTTCCAGGGAAAATGATGCAGTCTACTACTACACTCCCTTGGAGCCTGGTGAGCACAGTATCCAGTTCTCCTGCTACAATTCCACAGCTCTGGAGCTATTTGAGGTTCTTTACCCTACAACCATTTACCTCCAGCTCCCTTCCTCACTCACTGTTGGAGAGGTTCTGGACATATCTGCCAGATATGTGAATACCTACGATGAAAGTGAAATTCCAGGGGCTTCCTGCACTGCAAGCGTGTATGTCAATGGGGATTTCCTCACAAATATTGATCTGTGGGAAAGTGACGGAGAGTATATAGGAGGTGTTCCGATATCAAGAGAGGGAAGTTACAGAGTGGAGGTTACTTGCTCTTCGCAGGACTACTACGATACCGCCACAGTTTCAGGAACTGTAGAGGTTAGCATGCCTCCAGTGGAGATTTCCCTTTCAACCTCCTATGTTACAGGCACATTTGGAAAAAAGGTCAGAATTCCATTCTCAGTTTCTCCTCCGGATGCTTCCTGTACCTCATCTAGCGGTTACATAATATATGCAGGATTGGGTCGGAAGGAGCTGGAAATTGATGTGGATTTTACAGGTGAGAGAGTTGTGCGCATAACCTGCTCCGCTCCAAAGTATAAAACCACTGAGAGAACCGTGAAAATTAAAGGCGTAGAGGCTCCCACAGCCCTGGAGCTCTCCATCTTTCCCTCCGTAGTCTATTCCTTCCAGGAGCTTTTTGTCATACCCAACTATATCGCGAGGAATACCGGCCTCCGAATACGGGAGGGTTCATGCACTGTAAAGTTTGGAAGTGAGAAAAGAGTGGTAGAACCGGGAAAGAGCGCCAGTTTTGAAGCTCCCCCCGGACCTGCCAAGGAAGAGGTTACTGCAGAATGTGATGCCTATGGGTATGAGAGGGCAATTGCAAGAAAGGAGGTATATATAAATCCTGCTCCTCTGCGCTTGAAAATCAAGGGACCTTCGGAGGTGAAAAAAGGGGAAAAAATCACATTTCAGATATCGCTCGATCCCGAGGTGGAAGCCACGTGCACGCTTACAGGCGAACTCGTTTCCGACCTGGGAGAAAAAGAGAGAATCTCAAAAGAAGTTTCCCCTCCATCATTTTCACTTTTTCTCAATTCTTCGGGAAAGTTCAAGGGAACTATAAAATGTCACTCTTTAGGATATGCCGAAGCCCAGAATTCATTTGAAGTGGAGGTGAAGATATTTTCCAGAACCGAAGAAACCACAGTAGCGATAGTTTTAACTACTCTCACTCTTTTACTCCTTGCAGGGTTCATGCTACTCAGGAGGTGGATGTAATGCTCAGGGGAATCCTTTCGATAATCTTTGAGCATCCTCTTCTCGCTTTTATCTTCATGGTTGACCTCTTTCTCATAATATTCATTCTCTCCTATGTGCTTGCAAAGTTCTTTGAAAGCTCAAAACCTCACAGAAAGCTGGCATTTTTCCTCAAAAAAATGACTCTCAAGCTTCATCCCGGTGAGATTGAAGAAATTGAGGATCTTTACGGGTTTGTGATTGACGCATATGTGAAAAAGGGAATTCTTCAGGAGGGTGATGGAAGGGGGTTCAGAGCCAGGGAAAAAATATTGAAAAGCATTTCCGGAAAAGAAAAGGAGGTGGTTGAGAGAATTTTTGATTATTACGAGCTTAAAAAATATGGAGGTGGAGTGAAGAATGAAAAGGAAGTTGTTGCTGATCTGCTTTCTGCTTTTCGTTCTCTCTGAGGGGTTTTCAACAGTCGTATTTCCTCACGAAAGGCTTAATGTGAGTGCTGCTGGTTTTCTTCCCTCTGCTCTGGGAGAGCTTCGGGAGAGGGGAGTTTTTGTTGTGTTTGACACAGAGGGAAGACCGGTGGGATTTATTGAGAATGGGACCTTCTGGACCTCCATAAGGTATGGAAACTTGACAGTTCTTCCCTTCTCGAACAACTCTGATTACGTGGTGGGAAGTTTCAGCCTCTGGGAAGCTGTAAGGGAGATGGGTAAGTTAAGGTTTGAGGAGGGGGTGCGAATTGATGAAGAACTTTTGAAGGAGGAGGATTATCTGAGGTATGTTTATTATTCGCAGCGTTATGGAAGCCTCGAAAGCTACCTGAAGGATTATTTTGGAATAGATACAGGAAAGGAAGCTGCAGATTTTCTTTCCAGACTCAGAATAGAGGAGGCAGCAGATCTGGAAAGTGTCTTTGAAGCGCTGGAGAGGGGAGAGGTTGGATACACACAGTACTTGGAGATTCTGGATGCGCTTGAAAGGATAACAGGAAGCAAGCTTCTGGATCATCTGGATAAAGAGACAAAGAGAGCACTTGAAAGGTATCTGAAAGAGATTGAGAGAGAGGTTGCAAAAAGAGCACTTCGCGAAATTCTTGACAGTATTGGAAAAGAAGAGCTGAACCTCCTCCGGAAGATCCTCAGGCACCTGGACTACAGAACACTCTATGAGATAGCCCGGGACTATGTGAGGGAAGCAGCGAGAACCGGAGAGCTTGATAGGATTATGGAGAACTTGAGGAGAATTCAGGATCCTGCAAAGGAGGCAATGAAGGAGGCCGCACTCCAGGGTCTCAAAGCACTTTCAAGGGTGAATGTTCTGGAATATCTGCCAAAAAGCCTTTCATATTACCTCCTCATTATTGCTTTTGTATTACTGGTAGTGGTGCTGAGAGGTGTGGTTTCATGAGGGGCGAGTTTCAGAATTTCATAAAGGAAACGGAAAAGGTGCTGGTGGGATTTGAGAGAACCGCAGAGGCGGTATTGATAGCGATGATGTGCAGGGGGCACATACTGCTTGAGGGGCCTCCAGGTGTGGCAAAAACCACACTTGCAAAAACTGTTGCAAAACTCGTGGATGTGAATTTCAGGAGAGTTCAATTCACGCCTGATCTGTTGCCCACAGACATAATAGGGACTGTAATATTTAACCCCAGAACAGGAGAGTTCTCGGTGAGAAAGGGACCGATATTCACAAACCTTCTTCTCGCGGATGAGATAAACAGAGCCAGTCCGAAGACACAGAGCGCGCTTCTTGAAGCGATGGAGGAGAGACAGGTCACAATAGAGGGCAATACATTTGCGCTCGAAGAGCCATTTATTGTGATAGCAACTCAGAATCCTGTGGAGCAGGAGGGAACATATCCTCTGCCTGAAGCTCAGCTGGACAGATTCCTCTTCAAGATGGATGTGGGTTATCCTGGGAGGGAGGAGGAAAAGGAGATAATGAGGAAGGTTCTGGGAGGGTTCAAGGAGATAAAGCCGGTATTCTCAAAGAAGCAGATTCTGAGTTTCAGGGAAATCCTCAGTCAAATTCATGTTTCCGATAATATAATAGAGTATGTAGCCTCAATAGTAAGTGCTTTGAGAGAGAACCCGGTCGTGGCATGGGGCCCCAGCCCGCGAGCTTCTCTTGCTCTAATAAATGTTTCCCGGGCTGTAGCCTTCTCTGAAAACAGAACCTATGTGAAGCCCAGAGATGTTAGAAAATTTGCAGTTGAGATACTCCAGCATAGGATAGGGATAAAACCGGAAAGCGAGACGGAAGGAGTCACAACGAAAAAGGTTGTTACCGATGTGCTTGAACAGGTCGATGCTGTATGAGAGGCGAGTACAGACCCGCTCTCAGAGATTTCGGAATAGGTTCTGCGCTTTTTTTCCTTTCCATTCTTCCCCTCAAAAAGGTTCTTCTCACTTTCAGGTTTTCGAACCCGGATATTGACTTTCTATATGTTCTCCTCATACTTCTCCTTCCCAGCATCTTTCGTTTCCTTTCTCTCACTTTTTTCACAAAGGGGGCCATATACCTTCTAAAACTTATCTTTCTGCCCAGATGGATGATGGAGAGGGAAATCTACAGACTCGTGAAAAGAAGCTGGTTCAAGTCTCTCTTCTATTCCTCCATTCTTTTCCTGTTTTTCCTCTTTCCTTTTCGCGCGAACCATATATTTATGGAACTTATAGATAATATGCGAAGAGCTCTTCCTTTTTACTTCTTCCCCCTTTACTTTCCCCTTTATTTTATTTCCTACATGGACATAGGGATATTCTTCCAGTCTGTTGTAGTTGGAGGTTTCCTCCTTCACCTTCTGAAGGTTGCAGGAGCTAAGAGAGCATGGATAGGTTTTCATGGAAAGAAGATTTTCGAGGCGGGTAGGGATGTGAGTTTTGAAATTGAGCTTGGAGGTTTTATGGTCCCTATCCCTCAGCTTCCATTTAATCTTAAACAGAGGATTCATTCTGATTTTTTCAAAAGAAGGGTGAGAATCGAGGTAGAAGGAAAGTTACCCGTGGGATACTATCGATTTGATCTCCTGAGATTTGTAATCGCTACTTTTCCTTTCTTCTTCTCCACAGTCTACAGGGTGAGCAATGATGAGATAGAGATCACGGTGCTTCCAAAAATAAAGATGAAAAATTACGTATATCCCAAAAACCCATACCTTGTGAGGGAGACAGGAGAACTGATAAAGAAAGTGAGCGGAAGTTCCCTTGAATTTGCAGGAATAAGAGAATTCCAGCTCGGAGATCCTCTTTCCAGAGTATGGTGGAAAAGCCTTGCAAAAGGGGGAAAGCTCCTGAGCAAGGATTTCTATGCACCTGCCGAGGACAGGTGGATTCTGGTCGTGGATCTTTCAGCTCCGGAGATCGAAGAGAGGGAAAGAGACGCGCTTCTTACCTTTGTTAGAACTTTTGTGGAGATTTTCACCAGAAAGGATGTGGAGATAAGTATTCACATGATCACTCCCTACTACTCTTTCATCGACTATTCCACAAAAAAGAGAGACCTTATATCATTCATAACCAAGCACCTGAGGGAATTCCAGCACATGAGCTATAAAGGGGCGAGGAAAGTTCTGGAAGATGCTGTGGATGGAGAGGTGGATGTGATGGAGAGGAGAAGCAAGAGGGGTGGGATAAGCTTGCAGGCGATGCTCTTTTACTCCGGAGTTATAAGAAGGCCAAGAAAACTCTTTTACTGGAGCAGAAAAGCGGCAGTGAGCGATGGTGTGGCGGAGATGGTTAAAAGTGTGAGAAAGAGCGGGAAAATAGTGGTTGTAACGCCAAAGATGGAGAAAGAGCTTGCTGACATGTTCAAAAGGATAGCTATAAGCAGAAAATGCCCCCTGATATTTGCAAGCTTCGAGAGGGTCCCCCACCACAGAACATACCTGATTTCCCGGGAGAACCCGGAAAGAAGTGTGTGGAGGTTGATGTATGCTTGACTTCCTGAAAAGAGTGTGTGGCGAGCTGCTGATCTTCTATTTCTGTCTCAATATAGCCTATTTTCTCCTCCTTTTTCTCTCCCATATCTCCCTCGAGCTCAGAATACTTGTGGTTTCCTGTGCCGCAATTGTTCTTTCATTTTTCCTCCGGAGAATTAAATGAAGACGCAAATCTTTCAATTGCTTTCACAGCTTTTAGAGCAGGAGTTTTGAGCATTTTACTTATCTCCTCGGGAAGCCTCCTCGCCTCTCCCCCCAGGCTTATATTCACCACCGGCTTTTTGGACACCCTGGCAATTCCCCCCATGTATTTTCCATCAATGACAAATACCCGGGCGTCCCAGTACTGGCCCTTAAATTCTTCAAGTGGAAGAGGCTCTATTCTCTCCTGAATTATGAACCCACTTTCCACCTCAACCTTCTCCGGTATCTTCTTGTATATGGCTATCCCCTTCCCTCCTGTTCCAAACCGGGGCTTTATCACAATCCCCCTTTTGAATTTTTCCTTTGCCAGTTTCATCACATGCTTTGCCTGTGCAGGATGATTCACAGGATATGTGGCAGGGATTCTAACACTTTCCCTGACTGCGAGGCAGCTCAGATATTTGTCAGCTACCACTATGGACACGGGTAGAGGATTGACTATCAGCATATCCCCTCTGTGCTCGAAAAGTGCCTTTACCCAGAGCAGACTTGTGAGAATGACATTCGGCTTGAATTTTTTACCCTCTATGTCTGTGAAGAACTCGTTTCCCAGCATGTCATGGGTGCATACATGAGCTTCCATGAATTGATCAAACACACCTTTTTTCCAGAGGATTTCATCCAGATATTTTTTCATTTTCTTCCTTGTGTAGATGAGTGCAATCACAGGCTCTCGGATTTTTTTCCCGATATATTCTGCAAGCAACTCCAGAGGCCTCGTATTTCCATAGAGCTGCTCGTATTCCATCAAAGCTCCGGGAGAGGCATTTGCTTCAATAAAATAAGCTCCATTCTCACTCACCACAAAGTCAATCCCCGCAAACACGTATTCACTCATTTTCTTTCACCCATTCCTCAGCCGCTCTGGCTACTGCAATACCGAGTTTTTGGACATCCTCCCCCGGGAATCCCTCTCTCAATCTGTAATTGAACTCGACCAAAGCTCCGAACCTGCCCTCTTTCACATGGGCTGCCAGATTGTATTCACATCTTCCAAGGAGCCTCCTTTTTGCAATCTTTACCGTGAAATCTATTCCCATTTTCTTTTCGTATTTCCTTACCAGCTCTCTAAATTTAAATGCATTTTTCACACCCCCTATGTATTTTCTTCCTTCCCCAAAACCAAGGAGAACATCTGTGCGGAATCTCGGACCCATTCCATGGTAACTCAGGATAAACTTTGGATCGAGCTTTTCTATTTCCCTGTGAAACTTTTTGAGTGCTTCGTAATACCTTCTATCCCTGTGAATTCTAACGAGTATTTTTTTCCTCCCTTTGTGTGTGGGCACCGAAAGAGGCAGAAAGAGTTCTTTTCCCAGCATTTCAGGATCCCTTGCAAAATCAGCAGTATCTCTCGGCACATATGAAATAAGTGCAGCACTTCCAAGATTCCACGCAGCAACCTTCGCAAGAATGTGTGTGTTTTCATCCCCCACATGTACCTCTCTTTCCACCCCGTCAACCCTCACCTTCACACCTTTTATTCCAGCATGAGGGGCAATTATAAGAACCCTGTTTTTCTCGTATCCTTCAAATTTTACCAGTTCGACCCCCTTACAGACCTCCTCTCCAAATTTTGAGAAGAACCTTTCAAACTCCTGTTTTGTGGAAAAGACCTTCATACAAGATTTTCGATATGAGGATAAAAATGCATTTTCCTTCTTTATTCACAAAGATGGATTGGTTCTAATAATAAACATATGGTAGTAGAAAAAAATATATAGTCATAAAAATGAAAGTATGGTGATGAAAAAAAATGAACTTGAGTTCCTGACAGCTTATCTAAAAGTTATGTACTGGTTTTTCGACTATCCAGATGTTCCCATAACACTCAGTGATCTTGCCAGTGAACTTGAAATCTCAAAAACAACTGCTTACAAGGTTGTTACTCATTTCATTCATGAGGGTTTCCTTTTTAAAGAACAAATTGGCAGAGCCTGGCGTATAACCTGTAATCTCTCTCACCCTTATAACATAACAAGAAAAATCCCATACCATCTTCAGCTTGTTTACGAATCTGGAATCCTTCATGCCATTAATGAGCAGTTCCCTGACAACATCGCGATAGTACTTTTCGGCAGCTACAGAAGGGGGGACGATGTTCATGACAGTGATCTGGACATAGCTGTTGAGGTTCCGGAAGTTGAAGAAGTAATGCGGATAGACTTTGGAAGAGTGGATTTAGGATTCAGAAAAAACGTGCCTGTGAATTTACTCGTATTTTCTAGGGATAAAATAGATCTTAACCTCTTTGCGAATATAGCCAATGGGATCGTGCTTCAAGGGTTTCTGGAGGTGAGGCCTTGAGGATAAAAAGAGAGGATATAAAAAGAGCGTTGAGCCTGATCGAAGCCGCAAAGAGAGATCTAGAGTTTACTCTTACACTTCCTGTAAATGAGAGCTCTGCCTCAACAATTGTGAGAAATATCTATGAGTGCTTTAGAATGCTTGGTGAAGCTCTGCTCGTTGCTGAGGGAAAAATTGTTACAGATCATAAGGAGATGCTAAAGAGGCTCACCTTGTTACCAGTAAACACCTCCCGCCCCCTAGGTGGCCTTGAAAATCTCAGGCTTATGAGGCACAGAATAAATTACTATGGGTACAGGGCAACTGTTAAAGAGGCAAAATACGCAATTTCACTAGCCAAATGCTGCTTTCAACCCCTTTACGAATTTATAAAGAAACTTTTGAATAAAAATCAGAGGTATAAGTTCTCCTGTGCGTCAGGGAGCATGTAACTATACCACAACTTTTTTGATCAGAAAGAGTTCGCCGGGGGAGGGATTCGAACCCCCAACCCGCAGAGGGACCGGATCTCGAGTCCGGCGCCTTACCGTTCGGCCACCCCGGCTTTCATTAAAAATTCCCTTTCACTCTTTTTAATTCTCTTCCATAACTATTTTAATCTCCATCACCTCATATCATCATGAGAAGAAAAGAAGCTGCCAGAATAGAGGAAGCAATCAGAAAGCCATTCACTGACTGGAAAAAGCTTGCCGTCGGGACCGTGTTTGCTCTGATACCCGTTCTGAACTTTATATCCGTTGGCTACGGACTGAAAAATCTGAAAACTCCAAAGAAGATGCCTGAGTTCGATTATGTGAACGATTTCATTCTGGGAGCCAAATTCTTCATACTTGCACTGGTCTATGCGCTGGTGCCGATAGTAATCGGGGCTATATTGTGGTATGCAGATTATGAAGTGGCAGCTGCCATCTCTATTCTGATAATTGCTCTTCTTTTGATTCTTCCGTATGTAAGAGCCGCGATAGAACTCGGAAAAACGGGCGCCCTGAGCAGTGCACTGGAAATAAAAAGAATGGCAAGGGAGAGCTACACTGCGAAGTTCTTCCGACTTACAATAGGAATGCTCATAATAGCAGTGCTCTTCGGTGTTGTAAGTGCTGTCTTCTCAAGGATCCCAGTGGTTGGATGGATAGTAAGTGCCTTTCTGGAGTTTGCAGCAAGTATTGCTGTCTGGTCCTACGCGGGTAGTGCTTAGATTTCTTTTTTAATCTCCTCTGTTTAACGCTGTTTATGAAAAGAATAATGGAGAAGCTGAAGGAGGTCATCGATCCGGAACTGGGTATCAGTATTGTGGATCTGGGATTGATCTACGGAGTGGAGGTAGAGGGTAAGAAGGTGAAGGTGAAAC
>Ga0180300_10001402_pt1 | contig 11135 bp, 10 predicted proteins | sample GuaBasSediGuay15_FD_121798 | JGI IMG/M metagenome (GOLD analysis project Ga0180300, IMG submission 121798) | Subseafloor sediment microbial communities from Guaymas Basin, Gulf of California, Mexico - Guay15, Core 4569-2, 21-24 cm | ecosystem: Environmental > Aquatic > Marine > Hydrothermal... | reverse complement strand
TTTCTAAAGTGTATTCATCTTTACCTAAAAGTTTGTATAAACCATCCTTTACGATTTCAAACTCAATACCATAACAACTAGCTTGACCAAATTTATTTATTATAATTGCAAACTGCCTATATCTTCCAATTCTCAAAAATTTAACATTTTCAATTTCATCACTTTCAACTTCAAGAACCCCGCTTCCAGGAATATATATCTTATAGAAAGCACCGCTCTTTTCTATTTCGGGTTGTTCTTTCACGAGTTCAGCATAAGGATTTTTAGCGGTAATATTAACAAATATTGGTCTTTGAAACATTTCAAAGTCACCGGGGGTAGGTGTTACGTCCCATTTTCCGTGATAATGCCACAATCCACACGCATGTAATCCTTCTGTATTTACTAATTCTTCTTTCCCTGGAAATTCAAATCCTGCATATACTGTAGTTGAATGCTTTAACTTTAAAATAGAAACGTCGTCAATAACCCCTAAGTTATTCATATAAAGCAAACCCGCAATTTCATTTTCCTCTCCACTCAAATAAGCATAAACTAAAGAATAAGCTAACATCTTATTAAATGCATGTTCAGATATCCGAAGTGCTAAACGCCGCTTAGGCATTTTATTCTTTGAAATATGGATTCACCCGCAACCCAGAACAAAAAATTGTACAAAGTGAAAAAAGTGCATCTATGAACTCTTCAGCTCTTCTCCATCTTATGTCTTCTAGTCGTCTTTGTGATAATAATCCCAAACAAGCTGGTTTAGGGAATTTGTCCGAATCAGGATCAAGAGCTGGATGCTTATATGTTCGGCTAAAAATATACAATGTTGGAGTAAATACTCTTCGTAGTTCTTTATTAAAGATTGGTAATTTAATTCCAGCTTCCACAGAACTCTTTTGGATGAATTCACCAGTAATACTTTGTTCTTTCCGCTCAGGTAATCTAGTTACAAGATAAAAGCTTCCATTAAATTTTTTAATCCCTAATACTTCATAACCTTCTTCAACTTTTTCCCTTTTTTGCGGAGGTAATTCGCTTATTGAGATCTCACATTTACCATGGCGCTTTAAATTTTCTAATAAAGGATGAAGTTTCTTATCGCAAAGTTGTTTTTTAGCTCGTGCATAATTTATGAATACCTCACCAATTCTTTCTACCCCCCCATACTTTCCTAATCTTATCTTTTCTTTTGCCCATGATAAGTTCTTTATTTTTATTACGTAAATCCGTCCTTCATCCACGTTCGTATTTGTTGTATTTGTCAAAGGGATCAAAAATTTTGAAATAATTAAAGAAGGTAATTTAAAAATATAGATAATTCTTTCTTTTAATTTTTCTTTGACGTCTTCAAATGATAGCTTTCTTTTTCCGAGTAAATCTAACAAAAAATTATCAATTTCTTCTGAAATATAAGTTTGCTCAAATTGCTCATCTTTCAATTCTTCAGAAACTATATTTTCAAGCGATTCCACAAACCTGAAATCATGTTCTCCTTTTCCACAATGTAAAACATATCTTGGATTATTTGAGCATGTTCCTGTTCCTAAACAATAAACTCCTTCATGAGTAAATAACATGCAATCGACTGAATTTATCCGTTTTATAAGTTTTTCAAGGTAACTATTCATTTTCCTCCGATTTATTTTCTTTTTTAATTTTATTTATTTTATTCATGACCTCTTTAAATAATTGGTCTACTTCTTTTTTCTCTTCTTCTATAGAATCGCTTCCTTTATTACTAACTATGTCTACATTTTCTCCGTCACTACCGTCTTCATCTAATTCAGCTGATAATCTTTTAATTCGTGAAATAGCCTTTTTCTTTTCATCTTCATCTTCATCTAATTCAGCTGACATTTTTTTAATTCGGGAAATAACTTCTTTTATCCCACTTTCTTCATCTTTATCTAACTCAGCCGACAATCTTTTAATTCGAGAAATAGCTTCACCAATCGACAAGTTTTCTCTACTTATTTTTGAATTTACTTTCACCTTTTTCACCTCATTTTTTGTTAAATTAAATAATTTACTTATTATCTCATGATTTTTCTTGTAAATTTTAACGAATTTCTCTACTTCTCCTGGGTCTAAGACGAGAGGTATTTTTTCAAAAGTATTACCCAAATACCTGTAAGGCCACCCAATACATATTCCACGATCTTCTTCTCTATAATTTGGCCACAGACCTTCTTCTACACATATTTGCTCTAATGATTCGCTATCAATTAATTCTGTTAATGTTGAAAACATTGAAATAACAATAGGCTTTCCGCTTGTTAGCTTCCTTAGTAATTTTTTAAATACCGGCCCGGTTTCTCTCAAGAGCTCCCGAGGATCTTTAGAAAATCGTTCTTTAACATAAGCCACACACAAAGCATTTATTAGCTCCCCCAGATCACAGATATCCATAATCTCATTAAAGTTAGGAACATATCTTTTCTTTTTTTCAATTTCTTTTCTTACCTTCTCTCTTAATAATGTAATAGCTGCATACAATCTATTCACATTATCCTCAATTCGCTCTCTTATTATAGGAACTACACCAGGACCATGTTCTCCAATAGTGAAGAGTTCTTCTTCCTGCAATTTTCCAGTTAAGAAATCTTTGAGATACCTCTTTAACTCTTCAAAGCGTCCTCTAATTCTGTAAGGCTCATATTCATTACATCCAAAAACTTTTTTAACAGTAGAATACTGTCTAAAGACATAGCTCATGATATCGATTGGATTAGTGAATATGCAAACCATTCCTGTATAGCCTTTAAATTTTTTCCCGAGTTCACGAAGAATTATAAAGTTGTATGGAAGTGAATAGAATAATCTTCTATCATCATCTCTATTTATTATGCCTTCTTCTTCAAGCTCTTCCAGCGCATTATAAATCATAACAGCCTCTTCAAACTTTTCTTGTATTGTTTTAGGTCTGTATCCATTTTTTAGTAAAGCTCTTTCTTCTTCTAAATATTTCCCGTTTTTACTATTAGGACCATGTCCAAATGGGCAAGCAACTGTAAAGATAACAAGGTTGCAAGCCATCAAATCTTCTAAGCTTTCAAAGAAAATTTTTCGTAAACTTACTTTTTCGCGGTTTTTACTGTTGTTAAGCTGTGTTTTTAATCCTTCATAAACAAGATCTAATCGTTCTTTAGTCCTGGTTGTTACATATAATTCGTTGCATTCAATCTCGTCTGCGATTTCAATAATCGATCTCGCCAATGTTTCTCCAACGTTTCCTAGCCCAACAATTCCAATTCGCTGGAGTGGAAAATTTACCATCTTATAGGAATTCTACTTAAGTTCCCAATTTTTTATATTTTTCCGTTTTTTCGAAATTTGCATAGGACTTTAAACTTTGGACATGCCAGCGATGTTTAAGCAACACATTTCACTAAATGCTTTCTTGCACTCTCAATAAATTCATCGAATAGTTTTATTGTTTCAAATATTTCTTTCCGCTTTTTAATTGAAGTGTTGGCTATGCCTTTTAATTCCCCAGATATAAATGATGCATTCAAACCATTTCTTAAGTGAGTAAGATACTCAATATCCTCTTTTTCAATGACCACACCAATGTCTTTCATTCTCTCCAGTCTGTTTCTAAGTAAACGTAATTTTTCGGTCCAAGGAATATCATCGCATAATATCTCTCCAAAAATCTTATAATCAGAATTTGCTGGTTCAATAAAATTTACATAACCTTCGTTAAAGATAAAGTAATTGCTGCGCGCAGAAACATCGCATACAGCATTTTTTCCTTCAGCTTCTTTTCTTGCATAATCATCAATCTTTCTTTCCAGAGCCCTTATTTGCTGTTCAACTTTTTGATGATATTTTTGCTGTTCCTCTCCTTGCTTTTTGATATAATCCATAAATAACCTTTGTGAGTTGTGAAGTTGCCTTTCAATAGTTTTATATGCATTGTCTGCTTTTATTGAATACGCATTAACTTTCTTTTCAATAGTCATTATCCGCTTTGCAAGATCGTCTTGCTTTTCTGCACATTGTTCAAGTAACCCCTTCCTCCTCCTTTCTTCCTCAATCCTTTTTTCAAGTTCCGTCCTCAATCTTCTTTCACTCTTTAACTCTTTTTCAACATCATTTATCTTTGCCTCGCACTCAGCAATTAAATTTCGATAACTCCTTTTCTTTTCTGCAATTTCTCCATCAAATTGCGAATGAACTTCTCTGCTACTATCAATCCTTTCAAGCAACTCAAGAAACTTTTCTGCATTCCGCTTATCTACATAAGGATTTCCAGTCAGTTGTGGTTCATAAGAAAAAACCTTTTCGATTTCAAGCTCAATCGCTTTCTGTTTTTGAGATAGCCAGTTAAGGTATTCTTCAATTCTTCTCCTATGCCTATTATCAACACCAAGATTATCGCACAACAAAACATAACTCCTCGCAACACCTTCAAGTTCTCTATTAAGCCCAACTTTTTCTTTGCTTTCCCTTGCTCTCCTTAACTTTTTATTATACTCATAAAATTTCCTTTTTAGACTTTGCAAAGCATACCTCTTTCCTGTCCCCAAAGATTTTTCCAAAGAGAGAATAGCTTCCTTGCACAGCAAATATAACTCACTTAGTCCGCCTTCTTCTGGAATGAACGCCTTGACTTCCTCAAGCTCATTGATGACTTTCTTATACCTATCCATTTCTCGATCAATCGAACAGATTTCCTCCTTTTCTAAAGAACACATACCCTTATCATCATAGTACATTCTCTCTATTCTTTCCGATAACTGATCATATGGAGCATTCAGCAACACCCTCATCAACCCAGCAAATTGCTGCATAGTCCCTGATTCATAATCTGCAAAAACTAACTTAACAGCATCTTCTAATTTTTTCTTTCTAACGACATCTTGTATCTTCCTACCGTAAAACGATTTTAATTCTTCTTCCGCCATTTTTATCTCGCATAATCCACAATCACAAAATCACTCTTATTTTCTAAATCAGGCGCAACAACCTTTCCGCATCTCAACTGCTTTTTTATCCATTCATCAACAACACAGTAAGGAAAAGCTCTTTTCATATTCTCAATCCCAAATCTCCAGCATTCTTCCCAATCTATCTTCGGCACTCTTATTTCCTTACCTTCAAGCAAACTCAATGCATCAAAGAAATCATCTTTATAAGCCCACCATACAAGAAAATGATCCTGCAGATTTGTAAATAAATATTTCCTGCCGTCACTTTCAATTCTTCTATCGAGAAAATGATACTTAGTGCACGCAGCTACAAAATCAAAATACTCATCTATGTAACAGGCAGCAGAACTTATGTCAGGAATTTGTCCTGCAATGTATTCTGCAAAAGGATCAAACACTTCGAACTGCAGATTCATCAACCTTGCTATGTGTCGCTCAAGGGCCTCAATTATTTCTTCGCTTACATAGTTTCTCCGCTTATCAAACCTGTTTCTCGCCTTGAACATAGAAACCTTTTTCATCTGTTCAGCGCTAGCATCCACCTTAATCAAAGCATATCTTCTTCTATCTTCTTTGTCCTTATCAACCTGTCCTTTAAGCCTATTTTCACTTGCGATAGCAGTAAAAACATAAATCGGCTCAATCCTGTATTCAATAACCCTTTTTCCCCTACGCTCTCTGTGAATAGCGGGCCTTCCTTCAAGCAAAGCCTTCAATGCTTCCTGAGTTTTTCTTCCACCATTTCCAACAACCTTTTGATATTCTGGAATAAACAAGATCTTTCTCTTGTTAATCTCATCAGCATGCAAAAAAAGCACAGTATCGGTGCTCATCTCGAAAAGGTAAACATCCTCACTCGGCAATAAGCTAAGCAAAGAATACATCATCAATGTTTTTCCGCTTCCAGCAGGCCCTTCTAAGCAGAAACTTTTCGGCTGTATTGCAGCAAGCAGCAACTTAAAGAGCGTTTTTTCCTGCCCAATAACAGCATCAACTTTTCGCCCATACCCATTCAGATTAACATACTTGCAATCTTGTGCATGATAAGCTAAATACTCGAGCAGTGAAGGGTATCCATTGGTTTCTTGCCTTGCTACCAACGGAACTTTTCTTCTATCTACGTACTGCTCAAAGAATCTTTTTGCAAGTTCCCTTCCTTTTTTTGAATCAAATTCTTCAGGGTTAGGGATGAGATCGTACATTTTCTTTCACCTCCATTAGATTTTCCGTTACCAAGTTTAGCATCAAATTCATAACTCTCTATCTTCCTGAAGAAATCTTCATTCTTCGGAAGCTCGATCCTTCCAGTGGTTCTGTAAATCTCAACCTTATCTTCAAGAACTCTCTTTATTATTTCAGCAACGTCAGCGCCAACAATTCCAGCATCTTCACCGAATCTTTCCTGCAATTGCTCTGTTTTTCTGAAAGCAAAATCAACAACAGCGTCCAAGTCAACTTGCCCAAACAAATTATCTATTCTTGCTTTACTCTGTACTCTTTGCATATGGATTTGAAAAATCTCCTTCAAGTCCTCTTTATCAGGAACATAGAATCTTATCACCTTATCAAACCTTCCGCTCCTGCGCAATTTCCTATCAACAGCATCCAAATCATTAACGCTTGCAATAAAAATTCTCTTATCAGCATAATTATCTGTATTTATTCCGTCCATTATGGTTGCTAGGATATTGACAATATTTCTATAAACCTGATGAACGTTCTCATCATCCCTGTTTCTGCCAAGCGAATCAAACTCATCAAGAAAATAAATACAATTTTTATTCGATAACATAGCAGCAAGCCTTTGTTCACTTTCCCCAACATACTTGCTTAAAATAGAATTACAGGAAACCTCATAAAATGGCATGCCAACTTCACTTGCAATAGCTTTCGCCAGCAATGTTTTTCCTGTCCCAGGCGGACCATAGAATAGAATTCCTCTTGGTAAGGCAATACCAAACAACTCTAAAACAGCAGGATCTTTAATCATATCAACTAATCTCTTCGCTTCCTTCTTTGCTTTTTTATTCCCTCCAACCTCTTCAAAACTTATCTTCTCAACAACGACTGGCTTGCTTTCCTGAATTATTTGCTCCTGGCTATGTCGCGAATCGTGTTTGTAGATCCATTTTTCAAAATCGTTTTTAACGCCTTCTATAGCATAATTCCCAATAACTACCTTTAAATCACCGAATCGAGAAAGGCCATCAATCCTATTTTCAAGAAAATCCTTGCTCTTCTTTCCAACAGAAACAAGATAAACACCAGTCGTTCTATCAAGATTTCTTCGTGTTGTTCTTTCTGCAATATTAAGGTAGGAACTTATCAAATCTCTAACAAAAAAATAATCTTCTCTATCAAAGTTAAGATCAAAATTCACAAGATTGTGCCTGTCAAATTTTCCAGCAGCACCGTTTAACAAATGAAGCCCATATAGAGCACCGCAATAAACACCAAAAGCCCGTGTTGCAGCATCCTCTGGGAATTCCCTTCTTACACATTCATAAACACCAAGAAACTGCTTGAAGCTGTCAACCCCTTTTGTTTGTTCCTTTGCTTTGTCTAATCTATCATAAAATCCGACCAAAGGATCCTTCAAAACCCTCCTATCAACCAGGATGGTTTGAATTTCTATTTTATCGTCGAGGTTTATTTCCATTTTGAAAAAAAAGAAAAAAATTTAGGTCAATCCTAAGAGACCGCCTTCTTCAGCTTCGATTATCTTTCTTGCCTTCTCTTCCATTGCACTCTGTCTTTTGTATGAAGCTTTCTCTACTTTAGCGGACGAGCCAGGCGAGGTACTTACATCTAATTTGCTAAGAGACTCAACAAACCTTGTTTCAACTTCTTCTGCTTCATTAGCAATTTTTACATAAGTTCTTACTAGTCCCTCAGACATCTTCAGCTCAGCAATAGCTTTTCTAAGATTTGTATTACCGTTTCTCACAATTAACCTTAATCTTTCGTACAATATCCTCAATGCGTTTATCCTTTCGTACAATTTGCTCTTTATGATGTTAAGAACTTCCCTTCTTCTTCTATAAACCTTTAATGCTTCACTATACTCAACAATCCTTCCACAAACGCTTTCTTTCTTTTCTTTGTAATTTTCTATATCGCTTTGAATCTTTGCAATCTGATCTTCTAAGTCATATTTAATCTGTGCTATGTCTACTTCATCCATCTTCTCTCTATCCTGCTCTTGTCCACTTTCCTGGCCACGTTTCTTACTCACTAAACTTAGGTAGTCCCTTTTCATCTTCTCAGTTTCCTCTTCTAATCCTTCCAGCAACACATCGTAGTCGTGCAGTAAATTTCTCGCTGCTACAAACTTATCCCTTACGTCCTTGAATTCTTCGTCCAGGCGCTTTCTTTCGCTTTCGTAGCTCTTTACAAGGACCTCTAACCTGCTTTTCATTGCGAGCAGTTCTCTGCCGCGCTTTTCGAGCAACTTATCAACAGGATAGATTCCAATCTTGTCGAGCACTTCATAGAAAAGTCCTTTTAATCCAGCTAAGTTTTCCAATGCAAGTTTCTTTAACTGCTTATCTGCATGTTCTAATTCAGCCTCAAGCCTTTCGTATTCCTCGATCTTTGCATCTCCGTCATTGAATAACTTTGCTTCAAGCTCGGGTATTCTTCCTCTGCTTACGATCGCTTTTCCTAATTCAGATGAGGCATAATTTTCGCCTCGGCGGTTATATTGGGTTTGCATTTTATCACCCCCCAAATAAATTTGAAATATATTCACAAACCTTTGTTACCCCGTAATAGATCTCCTTATGGTAAACCGCTCCAACAAGGGCTCCTACAGCAGCAAGACTAACAGCTGTTACCGCTCTTCTAAGAACTCCAGGTTTTTTGCTTGTGTAATTATCTCCGACAATCTCTCTCCAATCTATGCCTTTTTTCTCACAAACCTTTTTCAAAACCTCCAGCCTCTGAAGAAATTTTTCCTTAGGCGCATTCGCTCTTTTAATAATATCTTCCAAAAATTTTTGTGATTCTTCTGACGACATTTTTTTCACCTTCTCAACCAATTTTTATAATCAGGAACAATTCTTTCATGAGATTGATGTTGAGAAATGTTGGCCTTTTTTTCCAATATTCCAGAATCAACATTGGTTTTTCCGAATAATCTATCTGTAATGTCATCAACTTTTCTTACTATCTCTTTACCAAGTCCAGTTATTGTTAGTTCTCCATCATCATCAACTAGAGCATAATTCTTTCCAGTCCTTAAATCCCTAATTTCAATGACTTCTCCTTTTGGCGTAAGATATCTCTCAAACTGAATATCTTTAGCTGAAACATAGCCCTCTCTGACTTTTTGAACTGGTTTCTCGAATCGTGCTCTTTCATACAATATTCTTACCTCCTTTTCTGGCCTCAAGCCTGAATAGATCCACAATCCAGTTAAGAGTCCTCCAACTAGCAAGATCTTTTTACCCAAACCCATTTTAGATCACCTATTGGATTTCAGATTTTCAGAAAATTTTCTTACTAGGTAGCTATTGCCGCCTTCATTGAACAAATTATGATCAGCAGCATATTTAGTTAATCTTGCAATTGTTTCTTCATCGAAATATTCTTCTGGCATATTTCTGATTTCATTATTTATTTCTTGAACCAAAGCCTTTCCTGGCAAATGCCTGCTGATTTCTCGCCTTACTTTAACCAAATATGGAATATCTTGCTCGCATGCAAAATCAAGACTTCTTTCACCGTACTCTGTTTTCATATACACTTTTCCGTCTTTCACCTTGATCATGAAATATCCATGGTCGTTTCCAAATCCAAGCGCTCCGACAATCCTTCTCCTTCCATCACCAAAGGCAAAATAGCTTATAGCAGCCATTAGCATCATTGGCAAAAAGCGTGACTTAAAAAAATCCTTTAATCTTGTCCATCCACCAACTTTCTGTTCCCTTACCAAATTTTCTAGGCTTTTACTCATTTTTGATTCGCCTGTAATATTCAGAAAAATTCTTCTCAAACGTTTTCTTGACGCTGTTCACAACATATTCAACTCTTGGCTCGACTTCTCTGCCAATCCAATGCCTATACTTGTAGGTTGCATAAGCAGTAACTCCAACCAAAGCAGCGACCAAAAGAATCTTTCTGAGTACCCCCATTTTTGCTCACCTATCATTATTATTTACATTGGGTATAAAAATTCTTGATGTAGTTTTGATGACAACAGGTTTTTCTCACTTCGTACATTACAAATTCAACAAAAAGAACCAACTTTTTCAAGGTCAAGGATATAAATAAACGTTGCATTATCATAACAAGCACGATAAATAAAATCTTTCCATTCAAGCGCTCTTAAAAGTTCTCTGGTATCCGTCATATACATTTGAATATGTTCTCTCAACTTTTTTTCATGTTCGAAGGGCCATTCTTCGAAATTGCGAACCTGCCGTTGCAAGTAGTTCAAATATTTACTGAATTCATTATAATTCCAATTATCTTTTACTCTTTCTATCGTAGCTAATAAATTCGAATATTCTATGCATAAAAATTCCTTTACAGAAGCCATTTCAACTTCTTTGATTCGCCGATGTCCGCAATATTCTCCAAATCTTTTTACAGTTACTTTTCTATCGACATCTAACCAATAAGTTTGAGTGCGATGTTCATCTATCCTATCGCGTAGAGATGCAATCCAGTACTTCCAAACCTCCTTAGAATCTGAATATATTTTATTAAGTGCCTCCCTCAATCCATTTTCAGCATCTTTTGATTCTTTTGATCTAGAAGAGGGTTTTGTTCTATAATCTATCCATAATTCTATCCCCATAAGAGATCTATCATTAGCATTCTTAATTGGAATTTCACAAATATAATTCTTTAATGACATATTCAAATCAACAATTTCATCTGCACCACCTGTTTTTGACATTCTTTCCATTTTTCTATCGTGTATCCATATTGAAAGAGTTCCATTAAATTGTTTAAAATAAGCATCAAGTTCTACATCCATCTGATTTAATAGAGAATCATAATAAAATGCATAGATTCCGCCTATACAATTAATAAGCACTGCAAAAAAGCGTCCAAAATCTTTTTTGCTTTGTTTAACCTCCTCTTTAATATGATCATAAGCTCGTATATAGTCCAAGCTACGCCGGCTTGCCATTCTTATATAATTTTTTACCCTATCATTAAATATAGAATTTATCAAATTACACAAAGTCAATTCAGAATCAG
>Ga0180300_10001401_pt1 | contig 11145 bp, 8 predicted proteins | sample GuaBasSediGuay15_FD_121798 | JGI IMG/M metagenome (GOLD analysis project Ga0180300, IMG submission 121798) | Subseafloor sediment microbial communities from Guaymas Basin, Gulf of California, Mexico - Guay15, Core 4569-2, 21-24 cm | ecosystem: Environmental > Aquatic > Marine > Hydrothermal... | reverse complement strand
GTACAGTAAACATGTAATGGACCCACTGGCTCTGGAAAGTTGTAAACTTCTTCGCCGCTGAATGGAGGCAACTTCTTAAATTCACCGTTCTCAAAAATAAGTGGCTTCAAAAATATTTCGCCTCCGAGGAAGACTTCTGGAGAAAATGTTGCCATGAATTTGTAGTCTTTACTTTCACATGTTTCTCCGTCTCTTATGCGAATTTCGTTGACACGGTCCATTCTGTCAGCGGCATATCTTGTAAAGATGTTTGCTAGTCCCGGGTCTTCACCGAGATTTAGTAAGCCTGTTAAACCAGCGTCTTTGAATGCTTCGTCAAGCGCAAGCTTTTCATCTACGGTTGCGTACACGGCGTTATCTATGTAATGTGCTCCTTTTTTGAGGGCTGCCTTCATCACTGCTAAATTGTATTTAGGTATAGCAGTACTGATTACTATATCCACTCCCTCTAGAGCCTTCATAACTTCATCGGGGTTACTTGCATCCACCTTTCTAGGCGTCACTTTATCGCTTTTTAGTTTTTGAACTAGTTGCTTAGCTTTGTCTATGTTTCTTCCTGCACAAATAACTTCAGATATGGGCGGTGATTTGGCGAGGTCTCCGCAAATTGTTGTGCCAACTGCTCCGTATCCTCCTAAAACCAATACTTTCATGGTAATCACGGGCTAGGCTTTATTCACATTAATGTTTTAAGTTTTTTGGATAGACATTACCGAATATAGTTCTATCCTTGGAAACGAAAGATATTGCATCCGCTATTTGATGAAAGCGAATTCTAGCGGGTTATGCTTGAACGCACTAAACTTGTTTGAAACACTCTACTATAGTATCTATCACTTTGTCTATCTGCTCATCAGATATGACCAGTGGAGGCTGGATTCTAAGAGTGCACCGTTTAACTCCACCGCTGCCAACTATAACTCCTTTTTGTAGGCATAAATCCCTAATCTTCGTTGTTTCTTCAACAGCCGGAGTCTTGTTTTTCCGATCTTTCACAAGCTCGATTCCGATCATTAGACCTTTTCCTCTAACATCCCCAATGATATCATAGTCTTCCTTGAGCTCGTTAAATCTCTTCATTATATATTCGCCTTTCTTTGCAGCTTGTTCAGAAAGCTTTTCTTTCAACATATAATCAATGTTTGCAAGCGCTGCCGCAGCGGAGACAGGATTTCCACCGAAAGTGGAGAGATGATCTCCGGGCTCAAACGAGTCGCCAATGTCTGGTCGCGTTGTACATGCACTTATTGGAAAACCGTTTGCGATTCCTTTCGCCATTGTCATTATGTCGGGGTCTACACCATAGTGTTCAATCGCGAAAAACTTTCCTGTTCTGCCAAACCCGCTTTGAACTTCGTCTGCTATGAATAGAATGTTATGTTCATCGAGTATTTCCTTTACAACCCTGAAGTATTCTGGTGGCGGGGGTATAATGCCTCCTTCGCCCATAACGGGTTCAGCTACGAACGCTGCGACTCCATTGCTGGTACAATAGTTTATAACATCGCGAACAGACCTTGCGCAGAGTAATCCGCAGTCAGGATATTCCTTTTCGAATGGGCAACGATAGCAGTACGGTGGGTATGCGAAGGATATTCCCTGAATGTATGGGCCCATATCGTATTTTCTTCGTCCAGCCTGTCCTGTTATGCTTAGAGTGCCGAGTGTTCTTCCATGAAATGAGCACATTAAAGATATTATCTCCGGCTTCTTGGTGTATTTTCGTGCAAGCTTTATGGCGCACTCTAGGGCTTCTGCTCCGCTGTTGCCGAAAAACGTTTTTTGTAATGGTGCCGGTGTGATTTCCGCTAACTTCTCAGCTAACTCTATGGTTTTAGGTATGTAATACACGTAGGTGCAGGCGTGCACGAGCTTTTTCGCTTGCTCAATAGCGGCGTTTACAATATCTGGTTGACAGTGACCTGCATTTACCACAGAGATTCCGGCAAAGCAGTCTATATACTCTTTTCCATTAACATCTTTAATGGTGGCTCCTTTTGCTTCAGCGATTGCTACTGGTTGCAGTTTTGTTAGCATGCTTGTTATCAAATGTTTGTTGGCTTTGTCTACAATTTCCTTGTATGATTCCATATTCAACAACCTTGTTCAATTTGAGACCATTATTTATCGTTCAAATGTTTTTTAAAATTTCGGTATTCCTATCCATTCCTATGGGCGCTTCAGCACCCTTCTTTTATGCGAGGGAAAAATGTGAAATTTCCCAAATGTTGTCCAAGGGAAAAAATGGTTTAAAACAAAAATGGAGATGCGTAAGGCTTTTAGGCAGACCACTTGCGGCTTCACAGCTGAGTCGCTGCTTTTGCTGTACATTTATATCCTTATTCTTTTAGGTGTTATTCCCTTTTCGAATGGACATTCGCTGCAATATGGCCGTCGCACGCATCTGATGACGAGGCGTCCGTCATTATACTCAATTAGGTATGCATCAACATGGTATGTGTTACAGTGGACACGCTTAGTTTTAGCCATAGCAATCACTCCTCTATTTAGCAGCTTTATCGAGTAATGATTTCAGTGTAGTTACACGTTTGGCTCTTTTTTTCCCCACTCTTTCAAAGATAAAGGAAACATCGGGCACTAGGGATTTTAATTGTTTAGCTGCGTCTAAAAGAAATCTTTGAATTTTCTCTTCTAGGTCTATGAGTTTTTTCAAAGCATCTGGATAGTTTATTTCTTCAGGTAATTCAGTTTTGATTGAGTAGTTGTCGGTATCTAGGTTTTCGAAGCAGAAGCAAGCTTCAAGTTTGTCGGAGATTACTCCATAATATGCATATTCTATCGATTTTTTGTTTCGTCTGTTTTCTTTGGCAAGAGATAGAAATGTTTCCCCATCTTCTGGGTACTTCTGAGCTAAGTTTTCATAAAGCTTTGCTGAATTTTCCTCCACCTTTCCGATGTAACTAATTACTCCTGAGGCTGTGGTTATTTCCACTTAGAACCACCTTTGGATAACTACCTTCCTATCGGTGAAGAAGTCTATGCTTTCTCTCTGTCCGTGCAGCACTCCATAGAAGGAATCTTTCATGCCTGCGAATGGGAAGAATGACATTGGAGCAACTATTCCTATGTTAATTCCAACATTTCCAGCTTTAACCTCGTGTATAAACTGTCTTGCCCATTTGCCATTTTGTGTGAAGATGCTCGTTGCGTTACCGTAAGGGTTACTATGAATCATGTCTATTGCTTCTTCAAGGTTTTTAGCTCTCATAATACATGCTATTGGCCCGAAAAGTTCCTCTTTACCAATGTACATATCTGGTGTGACTTCGGTGAAGACTGATGGATTAAGGAAAGCATCCTGAGGCAAGTCTCCTACAAGCTTTATGTTTCTTCCGTCAAGCAGTAGCTTTGCTCCTTCATCTATGCCTTTTTGTATAGTTTTCACAAGTCTTTTCTTTTTCTCTACATCACGAAGAGGTCCCATCTGAACAGTTTCGTCAAGTCCATAGCCAACTCTTATCTGTGAAGCTGATTTTACAAATGCGTTCACAACTTTGTCATAAAACGCGTTAAATTCATGTTCGTTAAGGCCTTCACCCACAATAACGAGGTTAGCGCCAGATAAACATCTCTGTCCCGTATTGCCGTAGAATGATGTCATGCAACTTCGTATGGTTCTATCTAAATTCGCATCCGGCATCACCAGTAGAAAGTTTTTCGCACCGCATTGGGCGATGCACCTTTTACCTGTTTCGCCGCATTTTTTGTAAATGACATCTCTTCCCACCCGGGTTGAGCCAACGAAGCAGATTCCCTCGATGTCGGGATGTTCAAGCATGCCTGTTACAACGTCTCTTCCGCCGTTAACTACGTTCCAGACACCTGGGGGAATTCCAACTTCTTCCGCTAACTCTGCAATTTTCATTTGGCTGATTGGGTCTTCACTTGAGGGCTTCACTACAACGCAGTTTCCGCAGGCTAATGCAAAGGGTATGAACCATAGTGGGACCATGAATGGGAAGTTAAATGGACCTATTATGCCGAATACTCCTAGGGGCTGTCGGTATGCAAATTCGTCTATGCCCACTGCGATGTCTTCTAGGAGATAACCTTGCATTAATGAGGTTATGCCTGTGGCGGTTTCCACCATTTCAATTCCGCGTCTTGTTTCACCTCGAGATTCGTCAATCGTTTTTCCATGTTCCATTGTTTGAATTCTACTAAGTTCCTCGAATTGTTCCTCCATGAGTTCTCTTAACCTGAAAAGGTATCTAACCCTAGCGACTGGCGTTGTGTTTCTCCACATAGGAAAGGCTTCTTTGGCTGCTTCTACTGCTTCATCTATTTCTTCACGGGTTGAAACTGGAACCTTAGCCAGCACCTTTTGATTGGCTGGATTTATCACATCTAAGATTCGGTCTGATTTGGATTCAACCCATTCTCCGCCGATGTAGTTCTTAATAGTTAAGACCTCTTTTATCGGTTCTTCTAAAATTGTCAACTCAATATCTCCTCCATTGTTTATTAGATTGTCTCTTAAATGGAGATTCTTATTTTTAAGTTTAACTGATTAGAGTAAGCAAATGGGCTTTCTAGTATTTTAACATATACCAACATTCCACAAGGTGAGGTCTTCTGATTTGTCGGACAAAAGAAAAATTTTATTGTTCGGACAATAGCGTCTATGGATAAATATAATCTAACCTTCTGATTCCGATGGAAAACCGATAGGAAGAAGGCTTATATTTGTAGCGTTATTAACTGAATCTTTCAAGTTGTAGAGGGGTTAGGATAAACCGTGGATTTTTCTAATTCTAAGAAACTTTATGAAGAAGCAAAAAAATACGTGCCCGCAGGTGCATCATCAAACATCCGTGTAACAGCTGAACACGCTCCATTTCCAATATTATTCAGAAAAGGCTTAGGCTCCAAAGTTTGGGACGTAGATGGAAACGAGTACATCGACTATTTGCTAGGCTATGGCGCATTAATACTAGGACACCGCCATCCAAAAATTGTGGAAGCTATCAAAAAACAACTCAATGAGGGAATGATGCTAGGCACAACTGTGGAACTTGAAATTGAGGTTGCAAAGAAGGTTTGTGAAATGGCGCCCTGCGCAGACATGGTGAAGTTCTGTACTACTGGAACAGAAGCCACGATGAATGCTATTAGAATTGCAAGAGCCTATACGTACAGAGATAAGATTGTGAAGTTTGAGGGACATTATCATGGTCACAACGACTACGTCCTATACAATGTTGTTTCAGATTCTTTGCTTGGAGGTCCAGAATTTGCTCCGAATAAGATTCCGTTTTACGCGGGAATTCCAAAAGAAGTTGCGGAGTCAATGATTATAACCACTTGGAACGAGCTATCATACCTTGAGAGAATCCTTAAGAAAAATGCAGATGACATAGCGGGAGTAATAATGGAGCCAATCATGGTTGACAACGGCGTCATTTTACCCGAAGATGGATATCTGAAAGGAGTCAGGGAACTAACCGAAAAATACGATGTCCCATTAATATTTGACGAAGTCTTTACAGGCTTTAGAGTCGCACCTGGAGGAGCTCAGCAACTTTACGGTGTCACACCCGACCTAGCATGTTTCGGCAAAGCCTTGGGAGGAGGCGTTCCGATAGCCGCTGTGGCAGGCAGAAAAGACATCATGGAAATGGTGGTGCCAGGAAAAATAGGGTTCGCTGGCACATACAATGCGCATCCGCTTTCTCTAGCCGCCTCCTTAGCTACGCTAAAGAAACTTTCAGCAAATGACGGCGCAGCCATTAGAAACATGAACTCGTTGGGAATGAAACTAACAGATGATTTACAACAAATCCTCGACTCAACTGGACATGACGCTGTTGTGCAAAGCGTTGGAGCGATGTTTACAGTGTTTTTCACAGAGCTAGAGAAAATAAATCGTTATAGACAATGGACTGAATGTAATCTAGATAAATTCAAGGAGTTCCGTGATGCCTTGATGGAAAAGGGCGTTTATCTCCACCCCGACGGCATGGAGAGAACGCTACTCTCAGCAGTTCACACCAGAGAGGACATTGAGAAAACCTTAGCAGCAGCCGAAGACGTGTTGAAAAGGCTTCCCAAATAAATTCACATCAACCAGTTCGCATTACTGAAAGATTTAATAACACCCATGTTTCATTTTTAAAGATACATCCGATGAACGGAGATGCATAAAAGAGGTTTGCTATAAAATGCAGCCCTTTTACAATCTAATGAACATCCAAGTTAAAGAGGAATTTAGCCATGTCCCATAAGTTTGTTGTTTCCAACTCAAACAAATGTTTAGGCTGTAGAATCTGCGAGTTTGTATGCTCAGCCACCAAAGAAAAACGCCTCGACCCCGCATTCTCCCGCATCCGACCAGTCAACTACGAGCCTATAGGCAGCATGGCAATAGCCTGCCTACTCTGCGAAGACCCCGCATGCGTAGCAGCATGCCCAAGAGATGCCCTCCTTAAAGACGAGAAAGGTGTGATACGGGTAGATGAATATAAATGCAATGGGTGTGGATGGTGCATCCTAGCCTGCGAATTTGGCGCCATAACGCTACATCCAACTAAAAAAGTAGTGATGACCTGCGACTTATGCGATGGAGACCCTGAATGCGTTAAACATTGTCCCTTCGAAGATGCTTTAGCTTATGCAACAATCGAAGAAGTAGCGAATAAACTGAGGAAAGAAGCCGTTGATAATATGCTGCGGGTAATTAAAGCTGGCGCTAAGAGTGAAAGTTAGGCGTTAAGCTGAGGGATGTGAAAAAATGTTTGGATACATGGGAAAAATCCTTCGTATAAACCTAACAAAAAAAACAATCACCGAGGAACCATTAGAAGAAAGTATTGCTAGAAAATTCTTAGGAGGAAGAGGACTAGGCGCATACATCCTATTCAAAGAGCTTAAGCCAGGCATCGACCCCCTAGGACCCGAAAATAAACTTGTTGTCGCTACCGGCGTGATAACAGGGATTCCCTTCCCCGGCAACAGCGGTTTAAACGTGATGGCAAAGTCTCCGCTCACCGGCATCTGGGGCGAGGCAACAGCAAAAGGCTTCTTCGGACCAGAACTGAAAGCTACGGGCTATGACGCAATCATCATAGAAGGGAAAGCAGAGAATCCAGTTTACCTGTGGATTCATGACGGTGAAGCTGAAATCAGGGATGCAAGTCACCTCTGGGGAAAACCAACTAGAGAGGTTCAAAAACTCATAAAGGCGGAGCTAAAAGACGATAGAGTTCAAGTTGGCTGCATTGGCATCGCTGGCGAGAACCTTGTAAGATTCGCAAATATAATGTTTGGTTTTAACCATTTCGCTGGCAGAACTGGAATGGGCGCGGTTATGGGCTCCAAGAATCTGAAGGCAATCGCTGTCCGCGGCACGGGTAAAGTAAGATATGCTCATGAGGAAAAGTTAGTTGACCTCTTAATGGAGAAATTAATCAGCAAAGAAGCTCTAAGTGGACCCTACTTTCCAGATGGACTTTTCAAATACGGCTCCCTCGCAGACCTAGGCTATTGGCAAGAAACTGGACGCTTACCCACAATGAACTTTAGGAAATGCCTCTTTCCTGGATACGAAAATGTAACAGCCGAAACCCTAACCAACAGTCCATACATAATTAGACACAACACCTGCCCCTACTGCACCGTAGGATGCAACAGAATTACTAAGGCAAACAATCCCTATCAACTAGACCCAGAATACGCCACACCAGAATACGAAAGCACAGCCGCCCTCAGCACCTTATGCATGAACGACAACTTAGTAGCCACTTTAAAGGCAATTGAGCTGTGTAACAAATATGGCATAGACACAATGTCCACGGGAGTGACCATTGCCTTTGCGATGGAATGCTACGAGAAAGGGTTGATAACAAAAAAAGACGCTGATGGAATCGACCTCACATGGGGAAATCATGAAGCAATAATTCAACTTGTAGAAAAAATAGCGAGAAGACAAGGAATAGGCAACCTTTTAGCTGAAGGCTCGCGAAAAGCAGCCGAAAAGCTGGGCGGCGGAGCAGAAGAATTTGCAATGCACGTTAAAGGCATGGAATTCCCCCTACATGACGTGAGGGGAATGAAAGGCCACGGACTTGGCATCGCAACATCAAACAGAGGCGCCTGTCACCTTCAAGTGGAAACCGATGACATGTTTGAAGGGAATCTTGCTCCAGACATAGGAATAGACGAAAAGACGTTTCCAAAAGAATATAGAGACCGCCTCTATGCGGGTCCTGAAAAAGTCAAAATAGCTAAAATCATAGGAGACTTGTTTGCTGTGTTTGACTCCTTCGTCATCTGCAAATGGACAGTGTATCCATGTGGAGGCTACAAGACGCAAACATTAGTGGATGTCGTTGCCGCTGCGACTGGATGGGACTTCACAATAGATGAATTGATGAAGACAGGTGAGAGGATTTTTAACCTTTGCAGAGCCTTCAACGCTCGAGAAGGAATAACCCGAAAGGATGATAAGCTCCCAAAGAGATTTACAGAACCCCTACCTGAAGGTCCCTATAAGGGTGAAGCGTTTCCTGAAGACGTGTTTGAAAGAATGTTGACTGAGTTTTACAGACTTCGAGGATGGGACGAAAAAACAGGAGTCCCTACAAGAGAGAAGCTTGAGGAACTAGACCTAGGATACGTAGCGGATAGCTTAGAAAACCTTGGAATAATCAAGCCAATTCCACAGCGGAAAAGATGAGAGCATATCCTTCAATGATCCAAAATAAAGAAGTAGAGGATTTCTGTTGAAAAAACACCGTTTCTGATGTCAACTAGGGTTTGAACAAGTTTTTTATATCATTATTGCAACATTTTTCTTTCTAAATTAAGTTATATTATGCTATTGGGTGGCTAAAAAATTGAAGTTGAAAATTTATCCTGAAAAATGCACCGGATGCTCACTATGCACTGCAGTCTGTTCAGCAAGACTTGTCGAAAAATTCAACCCATCAAGATCCGCCATATACGTGGAATCCCTACTACCCGAAAAGATAGTTATACGCCCCTACGTATGCATCCAATGCGACGAACACCCCTGCGTGGAATCCTGCCCCGTTGAAGCCATAGTTGAGGATAAAGAACTTGGAATCTACGTAGTTGACAAAGAACTCTGCAACGGCTGCGGTGCCTGCGTTGAAGTCTGTCCATACAATGGACTGAGACTTGACCCTGTGGAGATGTACGCAATAAAATGCGATGTGTGCCGAGGAAATCCCAGATGCGTTGAAATATGTCCAGAAGGAGTACTTGAAATGGTTAAGTAAAAGAGGTGAAAAGAAATGGTTGGAGGATATGCTGGAAAAATACTGCGTGTAAATCTAAGCAGTGGAAAAACTTCCTCAGAAGACCTCAATATGGAATGGGCGAAACTTTTCATTGGCGGTAAAGGCTTAGGCGCCAAATACTTGTATGAAGAAACGAAACCGAAAGCGGACCCCCTTTCACCAGATAACGTTTTTATCTTAATGACCGGACCATTAGTGGGAACTACAGCGCCCTGCGCCTCCAAATATGCCATATACACCAAATCACCCCTAACGAATACTTTCCTAGACAGCTATATGGGCGGCTACCTTGGAGCCGAATTAAAATTCGCTGGTTTCGATGGCGTAATCATAAAAGGAAAGGCTGAGAAACCCGTGTACCTCTGGATAACCGATGGCAAAGCTGAACTCAGGGACGCAAAAGACCTCTGGGGACTAGACATCCATGAAACTGACAAGCAAATTAGAGAAAAACTCGGTGACAAAGAAGTTAAAATTGCTGCTATCGGACCTGCCGGCGAGAATCTTGTAAGGATGGCTTGCATCACAGTCGATCTCTACAGACAAGCTGGCAGAGGAGGAGGCGGAGCAGTCATGGGCTCCAAGAACCTAAAGGCAATCGCTGTTCGCGGACACCAAGGAATAAGTGTTCCCAACATCGAAGAATTCGTCAAACTCACCAATGACATCATGAAAAATGATGTGCTAACTGAAGACAACCTATGGGCTAAGACCGATGGCACACCAGGCTTCCTTCAAATGGTTCAGGAAGGAGGCATCTTACCTACTAGAAACTTTCAAATGGGCATATTTGAGCATGCAGATGACATAGACGGGGATGCTGTGAAGAAAATACTTATCCGAAGAAGAGCATGTTACGGCTGCCCCCTCGGCTGCGGCAATCTAACCCAAATTAAAGAGGGACCATTCGCGGGCACACTGATTGAAGGCCCAGACTATGAGACTCTAGCCCTAGGAGGCTCAAACTGTTACATACATGACTTAGGAGCCATAGCCAAATACAACCTACTCTGCGACAAACTTGGTTTAGACACCATATCCACCGGCGACACCATAGCCTTCGCCATGGAATGCTACGAAAAGGGACTCATCACCAAGAAAGATACAAACGGACTAGAACTAACCTTCGGCAACGTAGAAGCTTACATCGAAATGCCAAACTTAATTGCCTACAGAAAAGCCATAGGAGACATCTTAGCTGAAGGAGTAAAAAGAGCAGCGGAAAAAATAGGGAAAGAATCCAACCGCTTCGCAGTCCATGTCAAAGGATTAGAGTTTCCAGGGTATGAACCAAGAGGATCAATAGGCATGGCATTGGCTTACGCCACTTCAGACAGAGGAGCATGTCACATGAGATCTTGGCCAGTGAACGATGAAGTGTTCGGAGATATGGATCCCTTCACCACTGAAGGAAAGGCGCAATTAGTAATACATGGCGGCATAGGCCAAAATCTGTACTGCGCGAAATGGAGCCTAGTCGTATGCGACTTCTACGCCATAGGATGGGAAAACATAGCTAAGCTTGCCTCTGCAGCAACAGGTTGGGATCTAAGCGTAGATGACATGAAACTCATTGGAGAAAGAATTTGGAACTTAATTAGACTATTCAACGTGAGAGAGGGTTTCACAAGAAAGGATGACATTATACCTTACAGAATACTGAATGACCCACTGAAAGGAGGCAAAGCCGACGGACACGTAGTAACGCTTGAAGACTTCAACAAAATGCTTGATGAATACTACAAGCTGAGAGGATGGGATAAAGAAGGCCGTCCAACAAAAGAAAAACTGAAAGAACTTGGACTCGCATAAAACACAAAGCTCATTCAATCATTAACTTTAAAATGAAACTGTCTCCGTAAAG
>Ga0180300_10001400_pt1 | contig 11145 bp, 3 predicted proteins | sample GuaBasSediGuay15_FD_121798 | JGI IMG/M metagenome (GOLD analysis project Ga0180300, IMG submission 121798) | Subseafloor sediment microbial communities from Guaymas Basin, Gulf of California, Mexico - Guay15, Core 4569-2, 21-24 cm | ecosystem: Environmental > Aquatic > Marine > Hydrothermal... | reverse complement strand
CCGACGGCTATTTCGCCACTGTGGTGAGCAACTCGGTGTTGGAACACATTCCGCAGGTGCAGCCGGTGCTGAATGAGGTGGCGCGGGTGCTGCGACCCGAGGGCGTCTTCTACTTCTGCGTCCCCGGTCCCAACTTCCTGCCTTTCCTCTCCGTGGGGCGGGCGCTGGACCGGTTGGGGCTCCATCCGTTGGGTGAAGCCTACCGCCGTTTCTTCAATCGCATCTCCCGCCACCACCACTGCGACGGGGCTGAGGTGTGGGCGCGGCGCCTGGAGATGGCCGGATTGCGGCTGGTGCGCTGGTGGCCCTACTTCCCCCGCCAGGCGACGATCGCGCTGGAGTGGGGCCACTACCTGGGGCTGCCCTCGCTGGTGTGCAAGAAACTGACCGGGCGCTGGATCCTGTGGCCCTCGCGGGCCAACCTGTGGCTCACCGAACGGCTGATACGCCCGCTCTACGAGGAGCCGCTACCGCCTGACGGAGCCGGAGCCTGCCTTTTCCTCGTGGCGCGGAAGGAGGAAGGATAATGACCTGGGCTGTTGCCGCCGCAGCAATGCTGTTCGCCGTCGGTGCCCAAATAGTTCTACACCGATACACCTGGCTCGGGCTGACGCTGTACGGGGTGGCGCTGGGCCTGTGGCTCTGGGCTATGCGCAGGGACGGGCGGCTGCTGGGTGAATCCCGCCCGCTGCCCGAACCGTGCACCCCCTCGCAGCCCTGGTATCGCCAACCTCGGCGACTGATCCTCCTGGGCGTCTGCGCCGTGGCGACGGCGGTCAACGTCGTCTACTCGTGGGACGATACCTTCGAGACGGTGGGGGTCGTGGCATGGGTGATCAGCGTGGGGACCTTCGTAGCCGCCTTCTGGGAGCGCCGCCACGATGAGGATGACGCGGCGGACACACCGCTCCTGGCCCGCCTGGGCATCGCCACTGACGGCTGGCGCTTATCGTGGCCCATCGTGGCCTTCCTGCTCGTGCTGGCGGTGGGGGCCGGATTCCGCTTCTACCATCTGCGCCAGGCCCCCCCGGAGATAAACTGGGACCACATCGAGAAACTAATGGACATCCGTGACGTGGTGGAGCGCGGGCTGCGGCCCTCGTTCTTCTACCGCAACACGGGCCGCGAGCCGTGGCAGTTCTACTGGACGGCGGCGCTCATCTGGCTAACCGGGCTGCCGGTCGGTTTCTACGCACTCAAACTGGGCACGGCAATAGCGGGCCTGCTGACCCTCCCCGGCGTCTATCTGATGGCGCGGGAGGTGTACGGGCGCTGGGTGGGCCTGTGGGCGACCTTCTTCGTCGCCGTCGCCAGTTGGCCGGTGCTCCTCAGCCGCGTAGGGCTACGCTATCCTTTCGCGCCGCTGGCCAGCGCCTGGGCCTTCTACTTCATGTTGCGCGGCCTGCGCACCGGTCAGCGCAACGACTTCATCCTCCTGGGCCTCACCCTGGGGGTGGGGCTCAACGGCTATACCGCCTTCCGCGCCGTCCCTCTCGCGGTCGCGCTCTGCTGGGCCATCGTCTGGCTGGCGGCACGACGAAGTGACCTGGGCCGCCGCCTCCGTTTGGGAAACCTGGCGCTAGCGGTGAGCGCGGCGTTGCTGGTCTTCGTCCCCCTGGGCACCTTTATGCTCTGGAAGCCGAGGGCCTTTTGGGGACGCTCGCTGTGGTACCTGGCCGATAACGAGATACCCGGATCTCCACTCCTTGTCTTTCTCAACAATCTCAAGAACCTGGCATTGATGTTCCACTGGCGCGGGGACATGGTTCCGATGAGCACTATCCGCTACGAGCCGGTGCTGGACCCCATCCTGGGTGGGCTAATGGTGCTGGGATTGGCGGTGGCATTGGCCCGCATCGTCAGCCGGCGCTACCGTGACCATCTGACCTTGGGGCTGCTGGTGGCCGGAGCGGTGGCCTTGCTCCCCTCGGCGCTCGCCTTACCTTTTCCCAAGGAGAACCCCAGCGTGGTACGCACCGGCAGTGGGATACCGGTCGTCCTCACAGTGGTGGCGCTGCCCGTGGGCGTGTGGACGGCGGGGGTTGCGCGGGCGTGGGGCCGGCGCTGGCAGCGGGCACTGGCCGCCGTAGGCGTCATCGCGTTGGCCATCGCGCTGATGTGGGTGAACGAGCGCCGTGTCTTCGTGCGCTACGTCGAGGGATACCGCAGGGCGGTGGTCAATACCAGCGAGATCGCGGACGCCATCCGGGGCTTCGACGCCACCCTCGGCTCTATGGATGACGTCTACGTCATTGCCTGGCCCTGGTGGGTGGACATCCGATCGCTGGCCTTAGAACTGGGCCGGCCCGATTGGGCCAATCTGCTCGAAAGCGCCGACCTGGCGGCGGAGCACGCCGGAGATGGAAGAGCGCGCATGTACATCCTCCATCCCTCCGACAAGGCCAATCTGGAGCGGTTGCAACAACTCTTTCCGGCCGGCATAACGCGGGTTCGCCATTCCCAATGGGGATGGGATTTTGTGCTCTACATCGTGCCCGGCGATGTGCGGACAAACGCGCAGCCGTCAACAACGGAGGAGGTGCCGTGAAGCGCGGGCATATCTACGCTCTGGTGCTCCTGGCCGCGGCGCTGGCGCTGGCCGGACTGGGGCATTACTACCTACTCTACCTGCGCGTCTACGTGTGGGATGCCATCGTGTTTTACGCGCTGGCGGCCTTGCTGATGGCATGGGCATACCGACAAGCGGGAGCCGTGCCGGAGCGCAGTTGGGCACTGGTGCGGGCCGCTCTGCGGCGGCTGAAGGCAACGCTGCGGGGCCTGTTCCTGCGGAAGCCCAATCGCCTGCTGGTCATGGCCTTGGCCATGGCGAATGGGTTGGCCGCGCTGGTTGCTTTCCTGATCCCACCGCCGGCGGGCCTGCTGCTGGCATTGCCACTGTGGGCGGGAGGAGTGATAGCACTGAGGGTTCTCATCCCCTGGCCGCACCGGACGCGGCCCCAGCCTGCTCGTGTGTCCAGCATAGTGACCGTCGAGGCCCCAAAAGCCCAGCCCGGACGCTATGTGGTTCCCATCGCTATTGGTGGATGGCTGCTGCTGGTGGCTGGTTTGATGATACTGGGTCTGAATAGCGTGCCCCGCCTGCTGGAGACTTTTGACATCTGGCTGCAACCCCGTCTGGCCGGCCTCCACGTGGACGCACCGATGCCGCCAGGTGTATGGCTGCCCGGTCTCTTGCTGTTGCTCGTCGGGATGCTCCTCATCGGTTGGACGGGGGCCGGAGCGGTCAGACTGCCCGGCCTGTCCCCCCTTGCCATCCGGACATCGCGCACTGCGATCGGTCCGCGCCCTTCGCATCGCTGGTCGGCGCTGGCATTGCTGGGCAGCCTAGTCTGGCTGGGCGTGGTGCGCGCTGCGGCGGTGGAATCCACCCATTGGTCCGTGGTCCCGCTCTGGCTGACGGTGCTGGTCGTCCAGGCGGTGTGCTGGTGGCGGGTAGATCGCGCTCGGAGTGTGTCACCTTTTCCCACCCGCGTAGGGCGTTATACCTGGTTGCTCGTGCCAGCGCTGATGATCGCGTTCAGCGTGACGCTCTATCGTCTGAGCGACGTGCCGAACAGCATGTGGGGGGACGAGGGGGCATTTTGGTGGTGGGCACGCGATCTGGCAAAAGGGCTGCGCGCCAATCCCTTTGGTTTGGGCGTGTACGGCGCTTTTCCTGTAATGGGATCGCTCTACCAGAGCCTGTGGGTAAGAGTGTTCGGGCCCACAGTGTGGAGTTGGCGTCTAGGGTCGGTGGTGGCCGGAACACTCACCATAGTGCCGTTGTTCTTTCTGACGCGAAAATTGCTGGGAACCCGGGTTGCCTGGTCTGCAGTAGCACTGATGATTGGCCTGCCATATTTTCTGGCCTACGCCCGCATAGGCTTCAACAGTATTCAGCCACTCCTGCCGATTACGTTAGGTGTGTGGTTGCTGATCGAGGCGGTGCAACGGCACAGCCGCATGTTGGCTTACCTGGCCGGTGTGTCCTGCGGTATGGCATCCCTTACCTATATGTCTGGGCATGTGGGTTTGGCACTGACGGCGCTGATCTGGTTGTCCCTTTTCATCGGTCAGCGGCCACTGCGTCGTCCGTTGCTTGGGCTGGGCCTCTGCCTGGTGACAGGCTGGCTCTTCGCGGCCGGTCCATTCCTGCTTGGCAGCGTGCTGGGCGGTAGACCATTGGGCTGGAAAGTTGCGGAGAGTTTTATCGGCAACGCCTTCTATGGAGAGGCGATTTTCTCATTGGACGAGATCACACGGCGCTACCCGCTGTGGGAGATCGGCCAGCAACAAGTCTTCTTCGAGCCCAGGTTGTACGCGCTGCTGATCGGGCGTGGTTTGATACGCACGGTGCTGAGTATAGTAACGGACGGAGTTGCCACGCAGCATTACCTCGTGGGGCCGCTGGCCGGGCCGGGAACGGTCTTCTTCCTGGCCGGTCTGGCCTGGGCGTTAAGCCGATGTCGCCGGTTGCATCTTCTATTGTGGTCACTGTGGACACTGGTGTGTGCCGTCCTCCTAAGCGTGCTCAATACGTTCCCGCCACGCACGGCACATATGGCGACGATCATCCCTGCGCTGGCTGCGCTGACGGCGGCGGGTGTCTGGCTGCTGACCGGCCTGCTGCGGCGTCTTGTGCGCCCGCGCTGGGCCGACTCGATCGGAGTTGTGCTGACCGTGGTGCTGGCGCTGTGGGGCCTGCGCACCTACTTCGTGGTGATGCCACAGCGGTACATGCCGAAACTGGAGGACGTGATGTTCTGGAGGGCGCAGGAGATGGGCCGTGGCTCTAGTGTGGTGTTTGTGGTGGACGAACCCTACCCGCCGGAGTTCCGAGTATGGGGGATTGACGAGTTCGACCTGGGTGTGGAATACCACAGCGTGCCGATTGAGGAGGCACACACCACCGACTTCCGTGCCCTGTGTGGCACAACTTGCCGCGTGTTCTTCCTGCCCCAAGATGTTGACGCCGTGCTGGCACAATTGCATGCCCAGTTAGGCGAAGGGACCGTACAGACGCACGTTGACGCGGAGGGGCGGGCTATCGGGCTGGAGTTCGTGCCGGACCAGATGCACGGCGGTTGAAACCGCGTGCTACACACTACGAAACCGACCTGCGTCGGTGGTTGAGTCGGCGTAGGCCGACTTGGCTGCGCGTAGCCTGCGACTTCAGTCGCCGGGTGGGGAATTATGAAAGGGCCTCTACGTCACATAAAGGACATCCCATTGGGTGGAAAATGAGCCAGAACCGGTGGTCACTGTTCATTGTTCATAGCCTGTTGTTCATTATCTTGCTGACGGGGAGCTACCTGCGCTTCACCAACCTGAACTGGGACGAGGGGCAGTGGATCCACCCCGACGAGGGGCATATGCGGATGATCACGTCGGTCATCAAGATGCCGGATAGTCTCCCGCTCTACTTCGATACGCATCACTCACCGCTCAACTGCCGCAACAGTGGCTACCAGTACAGTTACGGCACTCTACCGCTCTTCCTGACCCGCCTGACGGGAGAATGGCTTGACCGGGGATGTGGCACATCCCCCGACCGACTGAGCGCGGCAGTGGCATCGCTACTGATAGGGTCTTCGGCTGCTGAATGTGGCCCGGGCACCTTCACCGGCTCCTACAGTGCGTTGGTCGGTCGGATGTTCTCGGCGCTGGCCGACCTGGGAACCGTGCTCCTCATCTACCTGATCGGGCGGCGTCTGTACGGAGAGGCCGTGGGGCTGCTGGCCGCCGGGCTGGGGGCGCTGACGGCTTTCCTTATCCAGCAGGCTCACTTCTTCACCGTGGATAGCATGGCCTGCTTCTTCGTCACATTGACTGCTTATTTCTCGGTGCGGGCGGGACAGTCGGGGCGTTGGACCGACTTTGGGCTGGCGGGACTGGCGACCGGCTTAGCCGCGGCCTGCAAAGTTGATGCGGCCCTGGCGTCCCTCCTCGTCGTCCTGGCCGCTGTGTGGCGGTGGATGCAATCCAGCCGTTGCTCCTCTGCTCCCCTGCTCCCCTGCTCCCCTGCTTCCTTGCTCCTTCGCCTCCTCCTCGCCGGTCTCCTGGCCTTCGTCGCCTTCCGCATCGCCCAGCCCTACGCCTTCGAGGGGCCCGGCTTCTTCGGCGTGCGCCCCAGCCCGGAGTGGCTCGGCAGGCTGAGCCAGATTCGCGCCGAGCAGAGCGGTGAGGCAGACCTGCCGTGGGGCCAGCAGTGGACGAATCGTGCGCCCATCCTGTTCCCCTGGATCAACATGGTCGTCTGGGGCATGGGGTTGCCGCTGGGTCTAGCCGCCTGGGCCGGTTGGGCGGTGGCGGGCCTTGAACTCCTGCGCGGGAAGCGCGTCCACCTGATCCTTTGGGTCTGGATGAGCCTGATATTTCTCTACCAGGCCACCCGCTGGGTGAAGGCCATGCGCTACTCTCTCTCCCTCTATCCCATCCTCATTATCCTGGCTGCTTACGCGCTGGTGCGCCTGTGTCGTGCCTTCCCTCGCTGGAAACGGCGTGTGGGCTTCGGCCTCGCAGCCATCGTTGTCATCGGTACGGCCTTCTGGGCCAGTGCCTTCATCTCCATCTATCTGCGACCTCACACCCGCTTGGCGGCCTCCCGCTGGATTTATGCCCACGTCCCCGAGGGCTCCACCGTGGCTAACGAGCATTTTGACTGGGGATTGCCACTACGGGTGGACGGGCACGATCCCTTCGGCGGGATGTACCGGGGGATCGAGATGCAGAACTACAACGAGGACACGCCTGGGAAGCGAGAGCAACTGTTCGCCTGGCTCGACGAGGCCGACTACATCTTTTTGGCCAGCAACCGACTCTATGCTTCTATCCCCCGCCTGCGGGCCCGCTATCCCTTGACGACGGAGTACTACCGCGCGCTCTTCGCCGGTGAACTGGGCTTCGAGTTGGTCGCCGACTTCACCTCCTACCCGGCCCTCGGCCCGCTCCAGTTCCCCGACCAGGAGAATCCCTTCCCGCTGATGAAGGCGCAGTACAGGTATCAGACCCAGCCCATCGTGGTGCACCTGCCGCCGGCCGAGGAGGCCTTCAGCGTTTACGACCATCCCCGTGTGCTCATCTTCCGCAAGATGGAGTCCTACTCTCGCCAGCGCGTGGAGGAGGTGCTGGGCGGAATTGATGTGACGCGGGCGCTGCATGGCCTCACGCCTAGGCAGGCCACCGCCGCCCCCGATCTCCTGGAGTTCGATCCCCAGACCTGGGCCGAGCAGCAGGCCGGTGGCACCTGGTCGGAGATGTTCCATCGAGATAGTCTGCTCAATCGCCATCCGGGACTGGCGGCGATTGCCTGGTGGATCATTGTGACTCTTTTGGGCTGGCTGGCCTTCCCGCTTCTCCTCGTCGCGCTCCCCCGCCTGCGCGATAGGGGCTACGGGCTGGCGCGGGTGCTGGGGCTGCTCATCGTCGCCTACCTCACCTGGCTGGCGGCCAGCCTGCCTGCCCCCTTTCGTCTTCCGAACACGCGCGGGACGATCCTGCGGATGGTGCTGCTCCTAGCGCTGGTCGGAGGTGGGGTGGGATGGTTCCGGCGGCGAGAATTGCGCCGCTTCCTGCATAGCCACTGGCGGTTGCTCCTGCTGACCGAGGGGCTCTTCGCATTGCTCTACCTCGCCTGGATCGGCGTGCGGCTCCTGCAGCCTGACCTGTGGCACCCGGTCGTCGGTGGCGAGAAGCCGATGGACTTCGCCTACCTCAACGCGGTGATGAAGTCCACCTGGTTCCCGCCCTATAACCCCTGGTTCTCCGGCTCCTACATTAACTACTACTACTTCGGCTTCGTCATCGTCGGCACGCTCATCAAGTTGATGGGCACGGTGCCGGCGATTGCCTACAACCTGGCAGTGCCGCTCTTGTACGCACTGACCGGCGTGGGGGCCTTCTCCGTCGCCTGCAACCTCTTCGGTGGGCACAGGCGCGGGTGCTTGCTGGCAGGGGTGATGGCGCTTATTTTCACCGTCGTGTTGGGCAACCTGGGTGTGGTGCGGCTCATCCGTGCAGCGCTCATCTCGTTGGGCGGCGAGCCCTTTCCCAGCACCATCCCCGGCCTTCCCGAGACAGTCGCCATGTTCCAAGGATTGTGGCAGGTGATCGCCCACGGCGCTGCGCTTCCACTGCGCCCCGAATCCTGGTACTGGAACCCGACCCGCATCATCCCCGCCGCACCGGGAGAGGTGGAGCCTATCACTGAGTTCCCGGCCTTCACCTTCCTCTACGGCGACCTGCACGCTCACATGATCGCCTTCCCGCTGACGCTCCTGGCGCTGGCGCTGGCGGTGTACTGGGCGCGTACCCGGCGCCCTCACTGGCTCAGTTTGCTCCTCGGCGGCTTAGTCCTCGGCGCGCTCCGCCCGACCAACACCTGGGATTATCCTACCTACCTGGTGTTGGGCCTGGCCGCCCTGTGGTTGGGCAATCTCAAACCCCAAACCCCAAACCCCAAACCCCAAATCTCAAATCTCAAATCACTGGTCTGGCGTGCCGCCTTGCTCATCGGCCTGACCGTGCTTTTTTACCTCCCCTACATCCGGCATTACGCGACGGGCTATACCTCGTTCGAGATGTGGCGTGGCTCGCGCACACCGATCGGGATTTACCTCTGGATCCATGGCATCCTTCTCTTCCCACTCCTGACCCGTCTACTGATCGAAGTGCGCCGTGTTTGCAGATTCTCCATTCTCCATCCTCCATCCTCCATCCTCCATTCTCCATTCTCTATCCTTCATTCTCCATTCCCCATTCTCCAGGGGATGCCCGTGACACGGCGTCTCCTGTGGCTGATGGTGGGGGCAGCGATGGCGCTCTCCCTGGCTGTCGAAGTCATCGTGCTCAAGGGCGACATCGGGCGCATGAACACCGTCTTCAAGTTCTACCTGCAGGTATGGATGCTGCTCTCCATCACGGCGGCGGTCAGCCTGGCGTGGGTGCGCGAGCATGCGCGGCGCTGGCGTCCGGAGTGGCGGCAACTCTGGTGGGGTGGAATGGCGGCGCTCATCCTCGGCGGTGCGCTGTTCCTCCCCTTCGGTATCCGCGCCCGCGCCATTGATCGCATGTCGCCGCAGACGGGCCTGACACTGGATGGGATGGCCTTTATGGAGCACAGCGTCGTCTACGATGGGCCTGAGGATAACCTGCGTGAGATTCCGCTATCCGGCGATTATGCCGCCCTCCGCTGGATGCAAGATAATATTAAGGGTTCGCCGGTCATTCTGGAAGGGCTGGGTCGTCGAGAGTACCTGTGGGGCAACCGCGTCTCCATCTACACCGGCCTGCCGACGGTGATCGGCTGGCGCTGGCATGAGGTACAGCAGCGCGCTATGCTGCCCTCCACGACGGTGGACTGGCGGCGGGATGACGTGAACGAGTGCTATAACACGACCGATATATCTCGCGCGCAGGGGATCCTATCCCGCTACGGCGTGCGCTACATCTACATCGGCGCCTACGAGCGGGCCTACTACGACCCGGCCGGCCTGGACAAGTTCGACACTATGGCCGCTCAGGGATTGCTGCAAGTGGTGTACGACGCGCAGGGAGTGAGGATTTACGAGGTAGTCGGCCAGTAGTCACCACTGGGGAACCTTTCCCCGACATGCGACGTCTCTAAGATAGTTTGCGGTGCAAAACTCGACGGAGGCCCCGATTTATCGGGGCTCTCCCGGCTAAAGCCGGGCCTCCGACCGCGTTTTGTACCGAGAACTAGCGTAGCCCCGATTTCTATCGCCAGGCAAGGAGGATCGCTATGTATACTCAACCCCCTGTCGCAACGTCACCCATCCGTGCTGATAAACGCAGGCTCGGCATCGCACTTTATGCCCTCGTCATCCTGACTGTGGTCGCTGGCTTTGCGGCACTTGGGTGGATGGACACCCTGCCTCAGCGCGTAGACGACCAGCAAACCATCGTGATCGGGCCGACGCGCCTCGCGCCCGATAGCGATGGGGCAGTGCGCGTGGTGGTGCAGAACTTCGGCACCGGACAGCCCATCGCCGGAGCACAGGTCAAAGTCAGGCTGAAGCCGGCAGCCGGAGGCCGGGCCACCACGCTCTTTGAAGGAGAAAGCGACGAGTCCGGCAGCCTACCGGTGCGCTTCCACATCCCGGCCGATGCGCCCGCCGAGGCGACCCTCGTCGTGGAGACTCGATCCGATGTGGGGCACGACCGGGTCGAACAACCCGTGACCATCGAGCGCGACTACCGGCTGCTCCTCACCACCGACAAGCCCCTCTACCAGCCCGGCCAGACTATCCACATACGCGCGCTGGCGCTCAGCACCTTCGACCTGACCCCGGCCCGTGGCGCAACGGTGAACTTCCTGGTGGAGGACCCCAAGGGGAACAAGGTCTACCGCGAGAGCACGACCGCCTCCGATTTCGGCGTCGCCGCAGCCGATTTCACCCTGGCAGATCTGGTGAATCAGGGCGACTACAAAATCAGCGTCTCCATCGGCGACACCCGCTCCGAGAAGACGGTCGAGGTGCGCCCCTACGTCCTGCCCAAGTTCGGCGTCGAGGTCTCCACCGACCGCTCCTTTTACCTCCCTGGCCAGCGCGTCGAGGGGGTGGTGCAGGCCGACTATTTCTTCGGCAAGCCCGTGGCGGAGGGAGAGGCGCACATCGTCGGTAGCGTGTGGGACGTGGAGCGCACGGTAGTGGTGGACCTGCGCGGCCAGACCGACGAGAAGGGCACCTATGAGTTCGGCTTCGACCTGCCGGAGTACTTCGCCGGGTCGGGGCTGGAATCCGGGCAGGCGCAGTTCGCGCTGGAGGTGACCGTCGTGGATCAGACCGACCACGCCGAGCAGACCGGCCTGGTGTTGCCCGTCGCCGCTCAGCCGCTGGTCATCGAGGCGGTAGCCGAGAGCGGCGTACTCAAGCCAGGTGTCGAGAACATCATCTACATCCTCACCTCCTACCCCGACGGTCGCCCCGCGCCCACCTCGCTGCAAGTCCGTGTGGACGGCGGCGAGCCGACCGAACTGAGCGGCGGTGAGTTCGGCCTGGCCGAGTTCGCCTTTGTGCCGCAGACGGGGCACGCACACGTGCTCGACATTGTTGCCCGCGACGAGAGCGGCCTTTCGGCCCGGCGGCAGATCACCTTTGAGGCCGAGTACGGCGAGGATAGCGT
>Ga0180300_10001398_pt1 | contig 11148 bp, 13 predicted proteins | sample GuaBasSediGuay15_FD_121798 | JGI IMG/M metagenome (GOLD analysis project Ga0180300, IMG submission 121798) | Subseafloor sediment microbial communities from Guaymas Basin, Gulf of California, Mexico - Guay15, Core 4569-2, 21-24 cm | ecosystem: Environmental > Aquatic > Marine > Hydrothermal... | reverse complement strand
GGAGAAGATCGCCCGGATCTTTAATGTCGATCCCAAGGAGGTCTATGTTACTTCCGGTGGCACCGAATCGGACAATATTGCGATCAAAGGGGTCGCCTTTGCCCAGGATAGGCGGAATAAGATCATCACCTCCACCATCGAACATCACGCTGTCCTCACCTCCTGTGAGTATCTGTCCAAGTTCGGTTATGAGATCATTAAGGTTCCGGTTGATGAGTATGGGATTATCGACCTCGATTTCTTAAGCAAACATTGTGATGACCAGACCCTGCTTGTCACCATCATGCATGCCAATAATGAGGTGGGCACGATTGAGCCGATCGAGATCGCAGCCGAGATCGCCCATAAGCATGGCGCCATCTTCCATACCGATGCGGTCCAGACCGCTGGAAAACTTCCGATCGATGTAAAAAAGATGGGGATCGACCTCCTTTCCCTCTCCGGCCATAAGATCTATGGTCCCAAGGGGATCGGGGTTCTGATCGCAAGAAAAAATGTCCGCTTCGATCCCCTGAGCCATGGTGGTCACCATGAGCACCGCAAGCGGGCCGGGACTGAGAATGTCCCGGGCATCATCGGTCTGGGTAAGGCCTTAGAACTTGCCATTAAGACAATGGCCGAGGAGGAGGAAAGGATAAAGAGACTGCGTGATCGGCTCTGGGAGGGAATCAGAAGTGAGGTTTCCGATCTGAAATTGAATGGCCATCCCAAAAAGCGGTTGGCCAATACCTTAAACTTCAGTGTCCGCTGGGTCGAAGGGGAATCCCTGCTCCTCAGTCTCGATCAGCATGGCATCGCCGTCTCAAGTGGTTCTGCCTGCACCTCAGGCAGTCTGGAACCATCCCATGTCCTGCTCGCCATGGGCATCCCCCACGAGATTGCCCATGGCTCACTCCGGTTCTCCTTGGGTCGATTCACCAAGGAAGAGGAGATTGAAGAGGTGATCGAGGTCTTTCCAGAGATTGTCAGAAAATTGAGGGAGATGTCACCATTATACCGGAAATGAGAGAGGAGATCGAGCAGCTGAAGAGAGAAAGGGATGCGATCATCCTGGCCCATAATTATCAGCCTCCCGAGATCCAGGATATTGCCGACTTTGTAGGCGACTCCTTAGATCTGGCCCGGAAGGGGGCGGCTACCCCTCACCGGACAATCGTCTTCTGCGGTGTCCGTTTTATGGCCGAAAGCGCAAAGATCTTGGCTCCGGAGAAGACGGTTCTTCTGCCGGTGCTCGATGCGGGCTGCCCTCTGGCCGATATGGTGGATGGGGAGAAACTGGCCCAACTGAGGAAGAGGTATCCTCACGCCACCCTGCTCTGCTATGTTAATACCACGGCCGAAACCAAGGCCCGGTGCGATTACTGTTGCACCTCAGCCAACGCTGCGGCGGTAGCAGCAGCAATACCCAACGGCCGCATCATCTTTATTCCAGATGAGAACCTGGCCCGCTGGGTAATGAAAAATACCGACAAGGAGATCATCCCCTATCCTGGTTATTGTTATGTCCATAAGAAGATCAAAAGGGAGTATCTTGAGAGGTTGAAAAAGCATTATCCAGATGCCGAGGTTTTGATCCATCCCGAAGCCGATCCCGAGGTTCAGGAGCTTGCCGATTTCATCCTCTCCACCAGCGGAATGGTCAAACGGGTTCGTGACTCCCAAAAGAAGAGGTTTATCATCGGTACTGAAGAGGGCTTGATCTACCGGCTCAAGAAAGAGAATCCGGGAAAGGAGTTCTTCCCGGCCGGACCAGGACTGATCTGCATCGATATGAAGAAGATCCGGCTTGAGGATGTCCATAATGCACTCAAAGAGCTGGTCTACCCTATCGAACCTGAGTCCGAGATCATGACCAGGGCAAGGGTTGCCCTCAACCGGATGGTTGAGATCGGGAGGAGGGATGGATGAGATCGGTAAGGTAATAAAGACCGAATCAGGTCTTGCCACTGTTGAGCTCGGAATAAGTGACCACTGCTCGAGCTGCAGTATGGCCAGATTCTGCCTCATAACCGGTGAGGCCAAACGGGAGATAACGGCCCGCAATCGGGTCGGTGCCAAGGTTGGCGATGTGGTGAAGATCAGGATCGGTGCAACCACCCAGCTTTTCTCCATCCTTCTCGTCTTCGGACTGCCGATCATCTTCGGCATCATCGGCCTCGGGATCGGATCCCGATTCAGCAATCAGATCTCCCTCCTCTTTGGAGCACTTGGCCTTGGGATCGGATTCATTCTCATGAAGGTGATCGAGCACCAATTTTTTAAGAAGCGACTACCCGAGATTATTGAGATCTGTGAGGAGGTGTGATGTATTCTGAGAAGGTGATGGAACATTTTCTTAAACCCAGGAATGTTGGTGAGATTGAGGATGCCGATGGGGTTGGAACCTGTGGCAATCCGGTCTGCGGTGACCTGATGACCTTTTATATTAAGGTGGAACCCAAGACTGATGATCTCGATGAGGTGCGAATTACCGATGTCAAATTCAAGACCTTCGGCTGTGCCGCGGCGATTGCAGTGGCGTCGATGGCCAGTGAGATGGTAAAAGGGAAGACGATCGCTGAAATCATCAACCTCTCCCGCAAGGACATCGCCGATGAACTGGATGGACTCCCTCCGGCCAAGATGCACTGTTCCAATCTCGGGATTGAAGCGATCCAGGAGGCGATTAGGGATTACCTAAAAAAGATCGGAAGGGGGGATCTGGCTGAGAGGATCAGAGGATGCCCACCGCAAGATAACTGAATGAGAAAGACAACCATAGACCTGGTGCTTATTATTCTTGGTTCCGTGCTTATGGCCCTCTCCTATAATCTTTTCCTCATTCCTCACCGGTTAGTTCCCGGTGGGGTGGGAGGACTTTCCATAATTCTCCACCACCTCGTCCAGACTCCGGTCGGATTGATGATCATTATATTTAACATCCCGATATTCATCCTGGGGATTAAAATCCTTGGTCGTAGTTATGGTCTGAAGAGTCTCCTCGGTGTCATCCTCTCCTCCCTCCTCATAGATTTCTTCACCTATACTGTTGGGATCCCTCTCGCATCTGAGAACCGGATCCTGTCTGCCATCTACGGTGGCGCCCTGCTCGGGCTCGGCCTTGGGATCGTCTTCCGGGGCCATGGTTCCACCGGAGGCACCGACATCATCGGTCAGGTGATAAACCGCTTGACCAATCTCTCGACCGGAATGGGGATACTGATCACCGACTTTATAATCATCTCCTTGGCCGGAATCGCCTTCCGGGATATCGAGCTCTGCCTCTATGGCTATCTTGCCCTCTTTATCTCCAGCAAGGTGATCGATCTGGTCCTTGAGGGCTGGAGCTACACCCGGGCCCTGATCATCATCACCAATAAAGAGCAGGAGATCGGCACGGTGATAACCAGGAAATTCAACCGGGGGGTCACCAGGATCCCCGGCTATGGGGTATATACCGGTGCCGAACGTTCTGTTCTCTTCTGTGTAGTGACGAGAAGAGAGGTTCCCCTTATCGCCAAGGAGATCAAGAATATCGATGGTGATGCCTTTGTCGTTGTGACCGATATCTATGAGGTTCTGGGCCGGGGCTTTAGACCAAGAATCTAATGCCCGGGGGGGGATTCGAACCCCCACGGCCGAAGCCCTACGCCCCTCAAACGTATGTGTCTACCAGATTCCACCACCCGGGCCTGCCCAATTTTATTTAGAATCTTACCCTCGTCAAACCTTTCTTTCACTCTCCATCCATATATAAATTGGATAAATCTCATTCACAAATCGATATGCCCCTCTCCCAGCTTCAAAGTCGGACTCAATAACCCCTAACTCCTTGATCCGTTTCAGGAAGTTATGGAAAACCTTCTTCTCCTCTTCACTCAATTTTGCTTCGACTTCCTTCTTCCGAAAACTCCTCGATATCCGCATCTTACCCAGTTTTCTCAAAATCGATCGATAACGGGGGCTACGAATAGCACGGTAGACTTTGGGATCGAGATATTTCTGACCCACTTTCTCGGCAGCGGTTAGCACCCCTTGAATCGCGTCCTCCCGGTCAATAAGACCATCCTGGTCGATCCAATAAGTAGCATCACCAATCTCATGCATCAGCAAAGGTAGCCCGCTTGAATACTTCACCATAAGATCAATCGCCTTGGCCCTGATTTTCATACTGACTCGTCGATAGGCACGAACAAGAAATTCTCTTACTTCATGATCGGAAAGCTTCTCGATCTCTACAACCCGAAATATCCTCATTAATGAAGGTTGTAGCTTTGAGAGGGCATCTCTTTTTTCCGGCAGTCCGATGAGCATAATAAATACCGGAAAATCCTTGTAGTGAGTAGCAATCTCATCAACAAAACTCTTATACCAATCCGCAAACTCTCTCTCTCCTACCAATCCATTGATATCATCAAGGGCAATAAACAAGCCGTCTCTCTTTTTTCTAATATCTTTAAGCAGATTATTAAGGATCTCAGGAAACTGCCGCACCAACTCCTTCAGATCAGCTTCCGGAGGATTGAAACTGACCGAGATACCGAAAAGACCGATCTCCTTTATGTATTTACCGAAGAAGCGAGCAATGTCCTGAAACCAGCCCTCTCTTTTTGTCTCTTTTAATATCTCTTCTAAGACATGGTGTACCGTTAATTTCAAGGTTGAAATTCCTCCTAAGAAGACATGAATTCCAAGAATGTTCATCTTGGTCGCAGCGTAATAGCGAAGAAACGCGGCCAGTGAACTCTTGCCAATCCCCCTCTCTCCCGCCAGAAACGCATTCTCCTGTTTTCCTGATTTTGCCTGTTCTACATATCTTATAAGTTCCCCCACCTGCTTGGTTCTTCCAACAAAAAGCTCTACCGGTACAGGACTGCCCGGTGTAAAAGGACTACCTTCCTTGCTGTTCAAACTCATAATAATCTATTATAAACATCAATAACCAGAAGTCAAATATTGGCTGAAAAGGCATCGGGGATATACTCGATTTCATCCTGATCATCAATCGCAATAACATCAAAGTGGCAGAATTCCTTTCCAACCAGATGGTTTCTGGCCAGATACTCCCGGGCTGCCGCGATGATCCGCCTCATCTTACGTAGATCGATCGCCTCTTGGGGCGGAACCATTGTGCCTCGCCTCCTCATCTTCACCTCGACAAATCTCAGCCCCTCCCTATTCCGGGCGATAATATCGATCTCCCCCCGACGGGTCCGGTAGTTGCGATCAACGATCTCAAACCCTGCCCTTTTCAGATATTCAACCGCAATCTCTTCTCCCGCAATCCCTTTATCCCTTCCGGACATCGGCGACTGGTCGATAGGAGAAACGATGAACTGGGGAAGGACCATAGCGCTTGAGCATCCTGATATGGAACCGGGTGGGATAACCCTTGTTGGTGTCGAAACCATATTGGGGATAGCGATGATGATGGGAAATCATAATCCGATCCCGGGTCACCTTGGCGACGATTGAAGCGGCAGAAATCGATATCTCCTTGGCGTCACCACCAATGATGGCCGATTGGGGGAGATCAACCCCTGGTATCTCAAAGCCATCAACCAGAATGAAATCGGGCACAACCCTCAGCTTCTTTATCGCTCTCAACATCGCCTGGAAGCTGGCGTTTCTGATGTTAATCCGATCGATCACCTTAGGGCCGACAATCCCCACCCCGATAGCTAAGGCATTGGCTCCGATGATCTCATAGGCCCTAATCCGCTGTCGGGGCGAGAGACTTTTAGAATCCCGAATTAAGGGATGAAAAAAATTAACCGGGAGAATGACGGCGGCGGCAACTACTGGGCCTGCGATTGGCCCTCGTCCCGCCTCATCGACTCCGGCAATCCTACCGCTCCTTGACCGCAAACCGCTTCCCCCTCCGTTCCCTGAGATAATAGAGCTTGGCCCGGCGGGTCTTCCCCCGCTTTTTGACCACAATCTTGGAGATGAGCGGTGAGTGGAGGGGGAAGATCCGTTCCACCCCAATCCCGCCAGAGATCTTGCGCACCGTCACCATTTCGGATTTGCCACTCCCCCGGCGGTTGATGACGATCCCCTGATAGGGATGAACTCTGGTCTTATCCCCCTCAACGGTTTTGTAATAGATTGTTACCAGATCGCCCACCTTCAGATCGGGCAGTTTCATGGAGCACCTCCAGAAACAGTAACAACTCCTTCCGATCCATGATTCGATCCCCAAAAAGATCTGGCCTCATCTGCCAGGTCCGGCGCAGGGATTCCTTGAGCCGGAAATCTCTGATCTTTTGATGATCTCCGGAGAGCAAAACCCTGGGAACCGATCTTCTCCGCACCACCCGCGGTCTGGTGTAATAAGGGCCATCCAGAATACCGCAGCTGAAGGAGTCGGTCCGGGCCGAATCGGGATCCTTGAGCACTCCGGGCAGGAGACGGGCAACCCCCTCAATAACGATCAGGGCTCCGAGTTCACCTCCAGAGAGGACGAAGTCACCGATCGAGACCACCACCGGTTTGAGTAGCTCCACCGCCCGGTGATCGACCCCTTTATACCGTCCACAGACGAGGATCAGGTGTTGCCAGCTACTCATTTTGATCAGCAGATCCTGAGTGAGCCTCACTCCGGCCGGACTGAAGAAGACAATCCGGCTATCTTTCTTTCTCAGTCCCATCACCGCCTTAATAATCGGCTCCGCCTTCAAAACCATCCCGGCCCCACCACCATAGGGATAGTCATCCACCACCCGATCCCGGGCATAGTCCCTGAGATCGTGGCAATGGACTTCCAGTTTCTTCTGATCGACAGCGCGACGAATCATGCCGAAATTAAGCGGGGTCTCAAAGAACCCCGGGAAGATGGTGATAATATCGACTCGCATAAGACAAGAGACGCGTAGGGCCCTATTCGATGATCTCCAGGACAGCCCTCTTGCCCTGTTTCATCGCCGCGGCGGTGATCAGGGTCCTGATCGCCTTTGCGGTTCTTCCTTCCTTTCCGATTACCTTACCAAGATCACCCGATCCAACCCGTAACTCATAGATTACGGTCTTCTCACCGGTAATCTCTCTAACATCTACCTTATCGGGGTTATCAACCAGTGCCTTTACCACGTATTCAATCAGCTGCTTCATCTCCTCCTCCTTTCTTCTTCAGTTGAAGAAGCTTGCGAACCCTATTAGTAAGTTGAGCACCCCGACCGAGCCAGAAATCGACTCTTTCCGTGTTAATAGCAACTTTATCGGCACGGGGATCGTAGTTACCTACTACCTCAATAGATTCACCGTCCCTTGCCTTACGCGAGTCGATGACCACAATTCGATAGAGAGGAAGATTCCTCCGCCCCACTCTCTGCAGTCTGATCTTTAACAAAGCACCTCCAGAAGCATTTCAGATTTTAAACACCCGCTTGATTTGGTCAAGGGCTTTCTTGGCCGCCCGATAACCGGCGGTGATCGCTGCCTCTGCCCTCTCAAACTGATCCATCCTTATCCCGGGATCGATGTCGATTAGAAGTCCCCCACCCAGATCCTCCAGTTGATGTTCGATGAGAACCATGGTCATGATATCGAAGGCCTGAAGGAAGATTCCGGGAAGTGAACCCTTTCCTTTTCTCCCCTTCCGGGGCAGGACATTCACCGCAACGATCCTCTCCGCCCCCACTCTCCGGGCGGCCCGGATGGGCAGCGGTGCGATCATCCCGCCATCGATGAGCAGACGACCATTGAACCTCCGGGGGACAATTATAACCGGAATCGTAATTGAGGCATAGATCGCATCGACCAGTCTTCCGTTTGTGATCACCACCTCCTCCCACCGCTCCAGATCGACCGCCACGGCCGCAAAGTTGATCTGACCATCCTCAATCCTCTTTTCGCCGAGGTAGTGGGAAAGAAACCGGTAGATGTTACCGCCGGCAATCCCGGTCTTTGATGGTGAGGGTAGGAAGAGGATGAGTTTGTCAAACAAGGTGATCCTTGAGGCGATCGCCCCGATCTTCTGACCCGAGAAGCCGGCACAATAGAATCCTCCGACTAAGGCACCGAAGGATGTCCCGACGATGAGATCGGGGATAATCCCTTCCTCTTCTAAAAGTTTGACGAATCCGATGTGGGCATAACCACGGGCACCGCCGCCACCGAGGATGAGAGTCCTCATCACAGCATCCGGGATCGGACCATCCCGGCAACAACCCCGAGAAAGAGGATTGCGGCCATGATGAGGAGGATGACCCTGGCCACGGTATTTTTGAGGATGACTGCCGCAACAACCAAGGTTCCGGAGAGGATGGAAAGGGATAATCGGTTCAGGGCCCTTTCAATCGAGACGGAGATCGGCTCGGTTCCCTTCAGATCAACTGAGAAGCGATATTCCTCCCGTGCTAACCGGGAGAGGATTCGCCTCAGACTACCGGGCAGGATCTTAAGTAAGGAGGTGACCTCCACCCACTGATTGCCGATCTTCTTCAGCATTCGTTCGGCCCGGTAGCGCCTCTTTAAGAACCTCTGAACATAGGGGCCGAGTTCGCCCACCACATCAAACTGGGGGTCGAGACGGGAACCGATCTCCTCAATCATCGCCAGACTCCGGCCGAGCAGGAAGAGCTGAGGCGGAAATCTCAACTCGTAACTGCGGACGATCGAGATGATCTCATCGATCGCTCCCTTCAGCACGATCTCACCTGGGGGTAGATTGCGGATCCGATCGATCAGCTCCCCGATATCCCGTTCCAAACCCGACTCATCACTCAGACCCTCGGTAACCCCGAGATCCTCAAGGGCATAGATGATCCTCCTCGTCTCCTGATAGAGAGAACCGATCAGGATCTCGGCCAGATCATCCTTGGTCCGATCGTCAAGATAACCAACGATGCCAAAATCAATCAGGGTAATCGCACCGGACCGGTTGACCATGATATTGCCGGGATGGGGGTCGCCATGGAAGAAGCCGAATTCGAAGAGCTGCCTCAGGATCAGATGGGCTCCCCTCCGGGCAATCTCCTTTGGCTTTTGACCGAGGGCGATGATCCCTTCCCGATCCGAGATCTTCACCCCATCGATCTCCTCCATCACAAGGATCTTATCGGTGCATAACTCCCGGTAGATCTTTGGAACCACAACCCATGGATCGTCTTTGAAGAATCGATCAAATCTGAGGATGTTCCGGTATTCATTTAAGAAGTTGAGTTCCCTTCTTATCTCCCGTTCGAAGATCCGGATCGTCTCCACCGGTCGGAACTGTCTGATGATGCCGGCAAAGGATCGGGCGAAAAGGGTGAGGAGCTCCAGATCGGTCCTGATTCTTTCACCAACATCGGGTTTTTGAATCTTGATCACCACCCTCTCCCCATCAAGCCTGGCCCGGTGGACCTGGGCAATGGATGCTGATGCGAGCGGAGTCGGATCGATATCGGTCAATCGGCGATAATTTTCACCCAGCTCCTCCTTCAGGATCGGTTCGATCTTATCGAACCCAACCGGAGGCGCTTCATCCTGGAGGGTGGCCAGATCCGTTGCGATGCTCTCCGGAATCAGATCCGGTCTGGTGCTGAGGAACTGACCGAGTTTTATGAAGGCCGGACCGAGCTCGGCAAAGGCACCGGCGAGCCGCTGGCCAATCCGGAGCCGGGCCAATTTTTTCTTGGGGATGAATATCGATCGGATATTCTCCAGGTAAGAGCCAAAACCTGAGGCTTCAATCGCCTGAGAAAAGCCAAAACGGACAAAGACGGCCAGGATCTCCTGGAGTCGCCTCAGATGTTCGACCCGGGCCATCTATTTCTTGCGCTTCAGGATGGAATCGACCTTCCTGGTCAGCTCAGCGATCTCCTCCTTTGAGGCAAAAGGCAGCCTCTCTTTGAGGAACCTCAAAAGCCGCTCCTCATACTCTCCAACGGAGGTGGTGATCCTCTTGAGCCGCGGATACCGATCCTCCACCTCCTTACCTCTTTCGATGAACTCCCTCCCCCGCTTGGAGAGGAGGTCGACGGTTGACAAGGCCACACCCAGTCCAAACTCGATCGTCTCCCTGATCATGATTACCTCCTTTCTCTGCGCTTCAACTTCCTCACTTCACCCACCTTGACCGTGAGACCGATCCGGTCAAGATACTGGAGGATGGGAAGCGCATATTTCCTGGTTGTGCCGACGGCCTTCCGGAACTCGGAGACCCTGATCTCTCCATTCCGTTCAAATATCTCCTTAACGATCTCTTTTGATCTCTCAATCGCATCTCGATGGAAGATAAGCTCACCGACATCGATCAGCTTATCGGTGTCGATGAGCATCCGGATGATCGGAAGGACCCGATCCCCGAACTTTGCAACCAGCTCATCGATCTTCTTGGGTTGAAATAGATTGACCGAATACTCATGCTCGATCCGGCGTGCTAAGGCCAGATCCTCCTCCTTTATCTCTAAGCTGAAATCGGCGGCCATAATAAAATCACCGCTCTGCTTAAATTTACCGCTGCTAATAAGCTGTCGGATTGTAAAGTTCACCAGAGCGTGATCGAAGTCGGAGAACTGGGACTTGAGCTCCCCGATCCCGATCCCCTTCCGGGTGGGGTTCTGGCGGTGGAACTCCTCGACAACCTCGGTAATCATTGAGGAGAGTGACTGGAGATGGGAGGTGTGGAAGTAGTGGCGGTCGATCTCGACCACCTTCTCCCCCATCCTCTTTATCTCCTCACCGATCAGCTTCTCATCGACCCGAATGGCATGGGCAAGGGTTGAGATCCGGACCGGACGCTCCCGATATTTTAAGAGCTCAGCCTCAACCCTCCGCTCGAGAGAACCTTCCTCTAAGAACCTGAGCCTTTCGATCACTCCGCTATCCTTCCGCTTGAGCAGAGTGGTGGCGGTCTCAATCACCATCCCGCCTCCCACGGTGGTGAGGGGTGAGGCGAGCCGGACAACGAAACGGTCACCCCAGTCGCAGACGATCGGTCGATCGAAGATGAACTGGACTAACCCCTCCTCACCAGGAGCAAGATTATTCTTCTCCAAAATTATCACCCTGGCCATCGCCTCGGCGCTCCCGATATGGAAGATGAGGGTATGGCGATGGCGGATCGGTCGTGGGGCGGAAGGGAGGACCTTGAGCCGGGCCGAGATGAGCCGGGTTGGCTTGAAATAACCGGGCTGGACTAAGGCGAACCCCCGCTCCACCTCCTTCTTCTCCGCCCCCTGAAGG
>Ga0180300_10001394_pt1 | contig 11158 bp, 10 predicted proteins | sample GuaBasSediGuay15_FD_121798 | JGI IMG/M metagenome (GOLD analysis project Ga0180300, IMG submission 121798) | Subseafloor sediment microbial communities from Guaymas Basin, Gulf of California, Mexico - Guay15, Core 4569-2, 21-24 cm | ecosystem: Environmental > Aquatic > Marine > Hydrothermal... | reverse complement strand
CTCAACTTAGGAGTTGCCATTATTAGTGTTTTTTCCATTCTTATTACCGCCTCGCGAATAAGGCGTTGGGGAGAGTCAGGACAGACGAAAACTACCTCAGCTTTCTGAAATACATTCGTTTCAATTAGACGCCTAGCAGCCACCTCACTCATCTTAAAGTTGGGTATTCTACCATAAACTGGTCTTGGAAATATCGCAATGTTATTTCTCTCCATTAACTCCCAGATTCTCATCCTTATCCTTTTCTTTAGGACCTTTATTTCGTCGTTGTCCTTGTTACTGTTAAGTACGTTCATCATTCTTCACCAAATCCATAGAGAATATGGGGGAGCTGGGGATTCTCCCTATCATCCAGACCCATTTCGGGTCAGTCAGGGGAGCGAAACCCCGTAATAATAGTTCTTATATGCTGAAAGTTTAAGTTTACGGTTTCTTTATGTCCATTAGATACTTCCTCTCTACTTTTCCATTCTTAACGACTACACCTTCTATCTCTAGGAGCCAACGTTTAAGCCAGGCATATTTACTTCCTATGTAACCTCCAAGTTCGCCATTGCTTTTAACAACCCTATGACACGGATATATCACGGGATATGGATTCCTCTTAAGTATATTACCTACCGCTCTTGGATGAATTCCTAAGATCTTAGCTATGGACTTATACGTAGTTACTCTACCTCGCGGTATTTTTCTAGTTAAATTCATTACTCTCATGCGTATGTCATCCCATGATTTAGTATCAAGTATGCCATTGAGAACCTTCCTCACCTGCACATTGCCCATGAATATATCTAGAATTGCATGGGCTATGTCTATGACTTCCTTCCTCTTATCTTCTTCTATTATATGTGACATGCTTCCTGAAATTCCATATGCGATTTTTAATATCTTCTCAAATACCTCTCTCGCTAAGTGCTCATTAGTTAATGGTATTGAATTAGCTAAGAGATTTCCCTTAAAGTCAAGCAGAATATATATTACATATCCTCTTGCCTTAATGCGATATGCCGTGATTTTTCTCATAGTAGGTCATCCTATTCCAATATTACATATCCATTATCATAGTGAAGGTATAGAGTAGCGAATGGTTTTATTCTTCTTAATGTCTCAAGTACTCTTATAGAATCATCATGTATCTCAACTACATCGTCAATATTACTGATAACCTCTGCCTTATATTCATAGTCAGGTCTAATATCGCCCTTAGGTCTGAATATTATGTCCTCATTATCCCTTATTTCTAAACCAAATACCGCTAATTCCTTTAAGGTATGTCTCCTTAATGTAATGGGTCTTCCTGTTACTATGATCACTCTTCCCTTTCTCCTTCTATCGTGAAATAATTCAATCCCTATCTCTCTAGGTTTATCCCATTGAAGCATATTAGGAGAGAGAAATATCTCCCAAAACCTTCTCCTCAAACTACCTCTTAGCTTCTCAACATCAGTATCAAGTGGCAGTCTTAATTTCCTAAGGGTGACTCTTAGCCTCTCACTAGGGTCAACTAATACACCATCAAGGTCGAAGATATAAGTTCGCATTCTTTCACCATCAGCACAAGGGCCCTTTTTCGTCATCAAATCCTTAAGCACGGCTTTCATCATCTAATGGCTCAACTGGGATCGATTTCAATGATCGATCCCAGCGTTTCTTTCATCGCCAAAACGTATAAGCTATCTGAAGTTAATAAACGTTTGCCTATATCTCTCATTTCAAACGTTATACTTAATATTGATAGCATATGTCGTAAGTCATAGGGTGACTACTTACGAGAAGCATTGAGGAAGTAAAGGTAGCTGATGTGACGCTCGCACAACAGGTGGCTACCAGCTATCTAAAGAAACTTTATGGTAAGATGAAGATAAGTCAGGTTAGGTTCACGAGAATATGGTTCACAACTTATGGTACTCGCGATGTATGGGAAGTTGAAGGCGTGGTTATTCTTAAAAGAGGAATGCTTTCAAAGGAAACTAGAAACTTCCGTCTTCAACTAGATCCTCTTACTGGGAGGATTATTGGTTTTGAGATCTAGCTCGTCTCTCCTCTATAGCATTCTTTAATATCTTGTAAACGCATAGATCTCCACACATAGTGCATGTATGAACTGGTATGTTAAATTGTGTATATATCCTACGTGCTAGATCAGGATCTAGACTTAACTTGAACATATTTTCCCAATCCAATTTACTACGTACCTTTGAGACTTCAATATCCCATCTCATAGCTCTCTCGCCCAACTTCACTATATCAGCTACATGAGCAGCGATCTTTGCTGCTATCAGTCCCTCCTTTACTTGCTCAACGTTTGGAAGACTTAAATGCTCTGCTGGAGTTAGATAGCATAAAAGATCAGCTCCATTGGCAGCCGCGATTGCAGCTCCTATTGCACTCGCTATATGATCATAGCCCATCGCGATATCCGTTGGGCGAGGGCCAAGTACATAATACGGCACACCATCCCATAGCCTTTTCTCCATCTTTACGTCAGCAACAATCTTATCTAAAGGTACATGCCCTGGTCCTTCAACCATGACTTGAACTCCAGCCTCCCTAGCCTTCTTAACTAGCTCCGCTACTTTCAACATTTCTCCAATCTGTAGTTCATCATGAGCATCAGCAATACTACCAGGTCTTAAAGCATCGCCCAGACTTATTGTGGCATCATATTCCGCGAAAAGCTCTAAGAGGTAGTCAAAGTTCTTATATAATGGATTTTCCTCTTCATTATGAAGAATCCATGCCGCTATCATGGAACCTCCTCTACTTGGTATCCCCGCTAGCCTTCTATGCTTTATATATTTCTCAACTAGATCCTTCGTTATCCCTGCGTGAATCGTTGCAAAGTCTATTCCATCTTTAAGGTGCTCCTCAATAGTATTAAATATATCGTCCTCATCCATATACACTCCCGCACCCTTCTTCTTTGCTGTTTCTATAAACGCTTGATATATCGGAACTGTTCCAAAGGGAACATTAGCTTCCTTTATAAGAGTCCTTCTAATACTTCTCAAATCCCCTCCTGTACTTAGATCCATCACGGTATCCGTGCCATACTTAAGTGCTACACGTAATTTCTCTAATTCCATCTGCAAGTTCACGACTACCATTGATGTTCCAATATTGACATTAACTTTCGTACTAAGCCCCTCACCAATTCCAACAATTCTTATATCTTCTCTATTGCGTGGAATTATAATCCTCCCACGTGCTACCTTGTCGCGTATTATCTCTGGCGAAAGACCCTCTTGCTCAGCTACGATCTTCATTTCCTCCGTCACATGCCCACTTCTTGCAATCTTCATTAATGTTGTCATTTCATTCACCTTATCTAACTAAATGACCTTAAACACAGTTATTTGAGTATTATCCTCCCCATCTAATAAACCTCTAATACCTGAGCGCCTTCATTGTTTGGATGCAGTATCTCGACATGATACTCTCCTTCTAACTTCGATAACCTTGAGTAGAACCTCTCAAGAAATTCTTCCTTTTCGTTCTCACGCACTAAAGCAAACATGGAAGGCCCAGCTCCAGATATATTGTACCCTAAGGCACCACATTTAAGTGCGATATCTTTTATCTTCCAATAGTTTGGTATATACTTGCTCCTCTCTTTCTCAACGACCCCACCATTACACGTAGCCTCTCCTAATTCCTCTAAGTTATTCTCATAGATGGCCTTTACGAATTTTATGGCATTAGCTACTTCCTCTACATGCTCCTCCAACGTTATAGTTCTTGGAAGCACACTTCTAAAGAACTTAGTCTTAGCCCCTTTTACTTCAATCTTAGGCATTATATGGACTACTATAATATCATTCGGAAATTTTAGCTTAACTATCTTTAAGGGTCTCCTTCTCAATATTATTACAAGCCCTCCAAGCATACTTGCTGAAACGTTATCGTAGTGAGGGGATCCAGCTATAGCTCCCTCTCCTTTCCCTGCTATCTCTATTAACTCTTCACTTCTCATTTTCGTATTAAAGAGCACATTGAGCGCTAGAGCTACGGCTACGGCTGTAGCCCCAGATGATCCTAATCCCACACCAACATCTACTCCTTTATGAACGGTTATTTCAAGGCCTACTTCTTGGATCCCGATCCTCTCAAAGAACTCCTTAGCCACGAAGTATGCTATATTTTTTCTCCCGCTTGGTATACTTGGATCCGTTGATATCACATGTATTCCCTTCTCTTCAATCAGCCGCACTTTTATAATATCCTTCTTCTCCTTTATTGCTAAGGCTGCTAGGTCAAAGAGAGCACCTAAATTCGCTATTGAACCGGGTGCTGCAGTTACGACTACGCTTTTGTCGCTATTCATGTCTGGAGCCCTCTATATTAGATGAATATCGATTTCTCCTATATTTTACCTTTATATGTTCTTCCCGTTAGATTTCTAGCTTGGTGTTCAGGTGAGCTATTGGGCATTTTACTCAATGTTCTCCCTATCGCTAAATAGACTGAAGAAGAAGTTAATGGCATTTAAATCTACAATTCTCTCTTCACCTATTAATCGTGATAAGGTTCAGACGTCGCTTTGTGATGTAATTGAGGAACTTACATACATTAAGAGGATGTATGAATACGCAAAGGTTTTAACATCCTATATAGAACATGCCAAAACTAACGACATCCTTGCTCACGCTCTTAACTTGCTCGTACGTAATGTAGAGGACGCACTAGCTGAAAGACCTCTTTCCGAAGTCCTTAATTACGCTCATAGGATAATGAGAATGCTTAGGGATAATATTGCGGGAAAGTATCTTTATCTTGACTCTGAGATAAGGCAGGAGGGCTTAAACTTCATAATCGAAATAGAGAAGTTAGTCTCGGCTATAGATCAGGTTGAAACGAATGTAATTGCTAAGGAAGCATGTCTTCTCTTAGATCTCCTGTATAATATCTCCAGTGAGCTCGGAATAAGTCGGCGCATAATCATACCGAGACTTTATGTAGAGGCAGTTAAAGTAGTGCTATCGAAGATACTGAACATTGACATAGAAGAGTTTAAGGAGCCATCCATCAATAGAATAGCTGAGAGAATCAGGACACTATATAATCCCGATGAGGAGCTATACAATGAGTTTATAAGCGCTTTAAAAGATTTCCTTCGTCTAGACTTACGGACTAAGATAATGATACAACTTTCTGATGACGAATATAGAAAACTAACTAATGTATGCAGGAGGATACTCTCATTAACTAAGACTATTGTAAGTACAAAAGATGCGCTTGAAAGCATTACGGATTTATCCTAAGATCTCCATCTATCAATACACGTTGTTGACGCTGATAGGGGCGATGCGCGTTTCTCGACTTTTACTATAATTGGTCTCTTAAGGGGATTTGCAGTAGCCTTTATTAGCGCATAGCCCCTTGGTAATATCCTAACTACGTCAGCTAACGTGGTTCCAGCGATCTCCTTTAGCCTCTCTAAATCTACGTCTTCAACCTTATGTGCAATGAGGTTTTGTCCGAGCTGAGTACTGAAAGTCTTCTTTACAAGACTCAACCTCTGCGTTGTCGCAAATATTACTACGCCATTTCTAGCACCCGTTGTAGCGATCTTCCCTACTAGAACATCTTCCATGACCTTATGTGCATCTCCACCTGGGCTAAAAGTGCCTCTCTCAGGTACATAGAAGTGGGCCTCATCTATCACTAAAAGGCAGCCAAACTTCTTATTCCTCAATGCCTCCTCATATATATAATCAAATAGAGAGGCTAGCTTATAAACAACATCGGACCAGCTTTCAGCATTAGAACAGTCTATATGAACAATACTTCTCTCCTTTAGCATGTTAACAACATCCATGGGAGAGATCCCTTCCTCACCCTTGGACAATCTCTCCTTATAATCCATTAATAATCTGATTAACTTAGCTCGTCCTTCTGCACTACCAGATCCGCTCCTTACGTACTTTATGAATTCTTCAATAAAAGCCTCCGTTAACTCGACCCTCTTCTTCTCCCTCATGTAGTCCTCTGCTATAGCTCTTAGCATTCTCGCCTCTTTTGAAGCTGGGTGTATGCCTAAGCTTGTCATAAGGTCATTACAAAGAGCCTTTGCGTCACTATATATTTTCCTAAGGGTTATATTTTCCACATCTATCCTTTCATAACCCTTTAACGTTCTCGCTAAGTTTATTAGCTCTTTACAGCCATATTCTCCATCTTTATCAATAATCAATATATGTGGATTGAGGTTATATGCTTTACATGTCTCTAGTAGCTTTATTAAAAGCGATATCATTGTTGTAGTCTTACCAGTACCAACTCCTCCTATTATCAGCAATCCTTGCCTCAATAATATCCTCATGTCTAAGTACAAGGGAAGTTTTTCATAAGGATAGATCCTTCCAATCTCAAGGTATATTCCTTCCTTGTCAGATTTGAGGAGGCGTAATACTAATTCCTCAGGAGGTCTATACACTTCAGTTAATGGTCTTATGTGTTCAAGGAGTGGTCTTAGCTCTCCCGTCTTTGGATCAATATATCCTATCTGTTCAGCAAGTGCTCTCGGATAATTCCTCTCTGGATCTGGAAATACCTTATTGGTTTTTACAAGGTCTTCTTCATAATCCTTAACCTTTCTCTTAAGAGGTACTTCTGTTACCTGATAAAATACGTATACATCCCTTAGATATGGGTGCTTTATGCATACGATCTCTCCTTGTGAAAGCACCTTGCCTTCTATCAGCGTAAAGGATATGGGGTCTGGTCTATAAACTCCATCTTCACTATATACCCGTCCTAGAAGTTCAAAGCCTTCTCTCATCATATTTACAGGTTAAATATTTCTTTAAATGCCTATTGTTTAAGAAGCTAAAGGCTTTCACCCCATATGGTTTTAATTGAGACTATCCTATCCTTAACCTTGCTGAAATATCTGTACCTTAAGTCATCGTAAAGTTCACGGATAAGCCTTCTCGAAAGCTTTACCTCCTCATCAACCTTTAGTATGGGATATGGCACTCCGTAGCTTGTCATATATTCCTTAATGAGACCTATCCCTCTCTCGAAGGCGGAATAGCCTTCCTTTAATGCTGAACCAGCAATGTCCACTCTAAACGGCGTTATGTCCTCGTTTACCTTAATGAAACACGATATACTTTGGATGTACTTCGCCTTATTATGTTTAATAATCATCGGTGGATACGGGAAGAGTTCACCCTCCTTTAAGACTAAGTCCACTATCATTGTATCGTATGTATCCGGGAGTAATAATCCCCTCCGTAATGGCTCGGGCATAACTACTTCAGAGTCTTCTAAATCTCTCATTATGAGCTTCGATCTAGCACGCTTTACAAATCCTATGAGAAGAATTTCCTTCTCATAGCAAATCCTATGCAACTCCCTTATGGCCCTAAAGTACATGTCATATTCTTCTGAGAGCTCCTTATTCACATCATCAAGTCCTATCTTAGGAGTTGGTATGAGAGGGCCATCGATAAGGATAACATCTACCTTCATATTTCTCGCAATATAACATGCTAGTTCGAAGACCTTCCTTTCTCTTCTCAAATCAAGAAGTCTATTAAACATTATTGGATCAACGTACTCGCTTATCCTTGTGGGATCACTTGGGATTAAACCACATGAATCTTTAAGATAAATTCTCCTCATCTCGGGAAAAACTACTGCTAAAGCTACGTAAAGCCCTAAGTGACCTATCTCCATATTTATATTGGCACTTCCACCATCAAGCGCTACCATTCTATTAGGCATATATGATTCGATATCTGCTAATGACCTAACATATCTCCGAAGTACGTCTTCATTGACGCTTATACTCTTTAGGTATTGTGCCTCTAGATCTACTATTCTATCAATATACTCAAATAGCTGCTCTCTAAGAACATTTACCAATTTCTCATATGTTGTTATTTCCTCCTCGCTCATTATTCTCATCAAATGTCTATAAACGTACATCCTGCTTAAACCTAACTTACTAAATGAGCGCACTAAAACGTAAGATGAAAGTTAGTTAAAAAGGAGATAAAAATATCGAAGAACGCTAGGATCTTACTTTCACTAAAGCACTCCTTACGACTATTAGCATTAATACAAGTCCTACTACGTTTGGTATTACAACGAAGAATATTATTCTCTGTTGTCTCTCAACGCTCTTCACTTTCTGTGCGAGTTCTAATGCCTTCTTTGCATGAGCATAAGTACCCTCTATATCACCCTTACTAAATGCATCGTATGCTAACTTGACCTCTTCCTCACATTGCACTAATAGCTTAGAGCCACCTGGAGTTCTTGGCTTGCTCTTCTTCAATGCCTCAACAGTGCTCTTAGCAGCACCAAGACCGCTAAACGCATTAACTATCAGGTTCGTGAACTCAGCACCCTTTGAATGTGGGAACAAGATTATGGATACCTTAAATGTAGTCCCCTTAGGCAATGTACCTGCACCACTTATGGTTGATTTAAGCTCATAAACGCTTCCTCCCCATGCTCTAGCATCATCCAGTGAATAACCTAATGATGGTGGATCAAGCAATATGACGACCATATCTCCATACTGCGTTGAGGCATAGGCTACTGAATACGTACCACTTGATACCGTGGTTACCTTATACTCTACTGGTAGATCGACTCCTGTTATAGTGCCACCGTACGCAATGTAAAGCTTACTTCCCTTAAATGTATCAATAGGCCAGTTTACATAGAATGGAACCCATTGCGTATCCGTATCCTCATATGTAGTTATTGTAAAGTTCGCTATGATCATTCCCGTATTATATATTGTGTAAACTCCTACGAACTCAAAGTATTGTTCACTCTCTGGTGGGAACCTAGCATGAGTTCTAACCCTAATGCCGCCCTCGATAGGCTCAACAGTTGGAGCTTCCAAAACCTCACCATAATACCAGGTAGCGCCAACCCATTGCCAACCAGGTCTAAATGGTGCAAAGCCAAGGCCGCTAACTACTTGTACTCCTCCTATCGATATACTTCCAATTCCTGTCTGCGCTGTTATCCATATATCCACGTTATCTATTGTAACGCTTACACCTGCCTCGCTTACCTCATATGTTACCTCTTGAGAGCGACTCGGTACTACTGAGAACATTGAGAGTGCTAATAAGCTAACCAACAATAAAAGTAGTATGCCCCTGCTACTATCCATATGGACATCCCGTTTTATTATTTTGACTTGAACTTATAATAAGCATTACTATGTGATCATTATGTAACGACATTACGTAAATTGTAAACAAAATGGGCTGAAGTACAAGAATATGGAGTTAGTGGATTCTCACCTCATGAAAGAAATGTTATAAAGAGAAGAAAATTGTTATGTATTATACACTTAATGCTCTCCTTACGTTTAGCCCTCGATTCTCTCCGCCTTCCAACTTCTTGCCCATCTTCTAATAGCCCATCCAAGAACGACTACACATACAACTAATGGTATTATTATGTACAGCGTACTTGCCCTCCTTAACTCTATTGTGAATGCTGCTCTAGCATAGTTATATGCCTCATCAGCGTACCTCTTAGCTGTATCTAGATCTGCTCTACATATGGCTTCAAGCACCTTAGGTAATAAAGCCTTTGCCTTAGCTAAGTTCTCCTTTGCAGCGGCGCTTCTAGCTATCCTCTCAACTTTAGCAACATAACTATAAGCTGATGCTTGTAGTTGCATTATCTCAACAGCTCTTTTATTGAACTCACCACCTCTAGTATGTGGGAATATGATCCATGTGAAATTGGCCTCCCCTCCTGCGGTTTTTGGAACTAAGTCCTGAATCCAGCCCTTAGTAGCGTACTCATTACCTCCCCACTCACGCTCATCGGAGAGCTCAGTATCAATTTCTGATGGAGTTATGTATGCTAAGATGACATTTATAGCTCCTCCAGGTGCTGAGATATATGCTACGCTGAAAACTCCGCTCTGAATTTGCCAGAAGCCACTACCTGGCTCGTGTTCCTCAGGTAGTTTTTCTACTTCAAATACTAAGTTCCCTCCCCTAAACGCAGCAAAGTACCTCCCCTTGAAGACGTCACATGGATATCTGACGAAGATTGCCGCTCCAGCGAAATCCGAAGCCTCCCAAGTCTTAACCAAATAGGATATCACTACGGCGCCTGACTCATAAATACGATGTACTGTAATGAAGTCAAAGTAAAGACCTTTTGGAATATCCCATCGGCAGTACGTCGTTATCTTTACGCCTCCCTCAAATTGCTCTATGTCTGGCTCTTTAGTTATCTCACCTTCCCATGTTGTCTGCCAGAATCCACTCCAGCCAGGACCCCAGAAAGCAAGTGAGGTATCGCCTAGAACTTGTGCGCCCCCAAGGTAGTAGGCGACTATGCCTCCCCTCTTCGAAACATGTATCTCAAACTCTGGAGTTCTGACTATTACTTCAGTAGCAGTTACTTCCCATTCTAGTTGAGCTCGTACCTTTGTTACGCTTGACATCGCTGAAAGTAATATCATTGCAGAGAAGAGTAATAGGACTAAACCTATACTAATGCTGCTCTTAGTCACGTAATCCCCTCATATTAAAATAACTCTGATTCTAGATAGATAAAGTTTTAGTGCGGAAGCTGATTATTTATCATCTCACTACATCCGTAATTAATGACGTAATGCGATAACCATACCTCTCGTCCATCCATAAGCTCCTACGATAAAGGTTAAATATATAACGAAAAATAGAATATACCCGAGGGTATTGTTATGAGTACATCAGAGGTTAGGAGGCCTTCGATACTGTCTTTGAGATTCATAGTGGCGTTAGTTATCATAGCTGCAGTGTGTGCAGTATCGGCACAGATATTCGCAATGTATACACCATCGTGGGCGAACTGGTCAACAGCTGTAGCAGGAAACCTACCAACAATAGTAATGTTCCTAGCACTTCTCATCGGAAACCTAATACCCGGAAAGTTCACAAGTAAGCATATAGCATTAATAAGCGCTGTAGCATCAATAGCAGTGTATCACTGGTATATGAACTCATGTATAGTGATATTTGATAATTTCGTGGCAGCTCGTACTGGTCCCTCGCCTTATAGTGAGATGCTTGATTGGAATTGGGGTCCTGAACTACCATACATACAGCAGATGGTTAGTGGTGGAGCAAGTGTTCCTTGGAGTGTTTGGATGCCAACAATAGCATGGTGGATGCTATAT
>Ga0180300_10001393_pt1 | contig 11160 bp, 20 predicted proteins | sample GuaBasSediGuay15_FD_121798 | JGI IMG/M metagenome (GOLD analysis project Ga0180300, IMG submission 121798) | Subseafloor sediment microbial communities from Guaymas Basin, Gulf of California, Mexico - Guay15, Core 4569-2, 21-24 cm | ecosystem: Environmental > Aquatic > Marine > Hydrothermal... | reverse complement strand
GCCAAAATAAGGGGCTTCTTAATCCTTTTCCTTATCTCTGCGCTTATCATCCAGTTATGAGTTTTTCCAGTACCTCCTATGAATCCTCTGACGTGTGGAAAGGGCGGTTTCCCAGCACTATCAGTCATTATGACGTCGCAATGCCTCTCATAAAGTAAGGCCATTTCAAGGCTCTTATGCCCATTTACTGGGATGACCCTTATCACCCTCGTTCCTCCGGATCTGAGCTTCTCCGAAAGGAGGACAAAGGACTCAAAACTCAAGTAGTTGGGATAACTGGCTATTTGCACATAATCTGGATCAACTTTCTCAACTATCTCAATGATCTCACCTACGTCATGCGTTGTAGGTATTATAACCACCTTCGAACTTCCCTCTACCCCTCTGGCAACCTTTCTTGCGTCCTGAACTGATAGGATTGGCAAATGAGTTTCCTTAAGCCAGACCATCATACCAACATGATCCGCTCCAAGGGATGAGACCATCGCCGCCTCTTCCGGAGAGGTCATCGAGTATATCTGAACAACTATCCTTGACATCATATTTTCCTCCCTAGCATTAATTCTACTTCCTCTTTTTTAGGGAGATGTCTCGCTCCCTCCCCTATGCATGCATAAGCGCCTAGAGCATTGCCTATCTCCAAACAATCTTCAGCGCTGTATTGCTTGATGATACCATAGAGAAAGCCGGCATTAAATGCATCTCCAGCTCCCGTTGTGTCAACTACTTTTACCCTGAAGGCCCCCTTGTGAATGAACTCATCTCCCATTAGGGCTGCGCTTCCTCTAGCTCCAAGCTTAACCACTATGTTCTGACATCCCAACTCTCTCCTAGCGATCTTAAGGCTCATTTCGGATGGCTCATATCCAAGCAGCCTGAACTCGCTCTCATTTCCCAAAAGAAAATCTATCTCCCCAGCTCTCTTTATGAGGGATCTTTGAGCGATTTCTTGAGTTAAATCTAAGGAGAGAGTAACTCCAAGTTCTTTGGCCTTTCTCATTATCTCGAGAGTTCTACTTCTACCGGGCTCCTCTTGAAGCATGTACCCCGAGACATGAAGCAAGCTGCTTTGTGAGATGTATTCCATGCTTCTGATCTGGAGGAAGTTGCATGCATCCCTTAATCCGACCATACCTCTCTCACCTGAATCTAAGTCCACTATTACGTAGACCCTTGAGGACAGATGATCCTTCAGAACTTGAACTTGTGAGACGTCGATACCCTCCCTCATTAGGTCTTCTTTCAGAAAAGAACCCACATCGTCAGCTCCAACTGCACCCAAGAATCCGACCTTTAGACCTAGTCTTGCCAGAGCAACCGCTGTGTTTGCTGCTGAACCACCTCCCCCAATCCTAAACGACTCGGCAACTCTAGAACATCCTAGAGAAAACCCACCTCTCACGTAGAGGTAGGTATCCTGAGCTACGCTGCCCAGCACTACTATGTCCACAGCTCCTTTCAGAAAAGTGAATATTATAAAAAGATAGGAAAGTGAGTTTTGTAACTCTTCAGTTCTTCTTCAAAGCGAATGGATAGATTCCCTATAAATTATAGATGGAGAGGATCCAAACAACGATCTCAACTTGGTTGCTTAACAAAAGACAAATAGCTATCTTGCCTTAGTTTATGGTTCCTCATTGTAGGATAAGTTCTTCAATTGAAGTCAAACCTGATAAACGGGCTTCTCGGATCCATCCCTTCTTTTTAGGGCTATGCTTGCAGTCTCTCTTTGGATTGCTCCTGCGTTTGTTATGGGCCCAAGGAAGATGAGCGAGTTCCCTTATGCTTACTGGTCCAATAACCCGGTACTAGTATAGGATCGTTGCTGAAAGGACAATTGCAGGAGCGTAATGAGCTGAAACTACTAGAATTACTAGTCTAAGGGACGTCATAAGAGAGATTTCGTGACAGTTCATTGAGCAATGTACATGATCTCTGGGAACAAGGGGTTACATCAGAACCTCTAGAAGTTGTATGCTCATTTGCATGTTAAAAGGAAGGGCTATTCGAAAGGACCTACTTCTCATGTTTAACCAATGAATTCAGCTAGTTCACCCCATTTTATCACTTTACTTGGACATGGAAGACCTTCTAAATTTATTCCCTTCAAAGTTTCGGCCTCTGTCAATAGGATGGCGCTGAAATAAGCTGCACTCGAGTAGATCAGCCTGTCTAAGTAGTCCCTAATACCAGCTTCTAACAGAAGCTTATCAGCTATCTCCTCCACATCAGAGTTCGTTATTATGGTCTGGGAAAGCCTTTCATCGTTCAATAAGACTTTAAGCCCCTCTCTAAACCTTTCCAAGATCAATTTCCTCTTTTGAGACTGCCTTTTTGATAATCTGAGCACTATAAGCTTGGCTTCCACTATCGAGATGGGATTAGAAGATGCACGGAGTAGAAGAGAAAGAAATAAGGTATAGACCAATAGGCATAATCCATTCTCCGTTTAAAAATGTTAGAGGAGTGCCTATACAGCCAACGGGCACCAGGGAAATATTTGGTACTGTAGAAGTCTTTTCTGAGTTTTGTGAGGGTCTCAAGGATATAGAGGGTTTCTCACACATAATCTTGGTTTACCACTTTCACAAATCCAAGGGATACTCCCTTCTAGTAAAGCCATTTGTTGACAATCAGAAGTGCGGAGTATTTGCGACTAGAGCACTAAGGCGCCCGAACCCAATAGGCATCTCAGTAGTTCGTCTAGTTAGGGTAGAGGGATGCACCCTTCACATTGAAGGGGTACATCCTTGATGGAACGCCACTGCTTGACATAAAACCATATGTCCCGGAATTTGATTTCAGAAATAATGTGAGAATAGGCTGGCTAGAGAAAAGGGTCCATTTTGTTAGGAAGAAGAGATCTGACGATAGATTTGAAAACTGACGACTAGCTTGAAGATACAAACAGCTCTCGTTGATGTTCTCCTAAAGAATTTTCAAGGAACTTTTCCTTATCGCAGACGACAACCTTCATGAGATGCCTCTTGGTTTGACTCTTAAACAAATAAAAACCGTTGCCAATGTTAAGGATCTTAATGAAGATGGTAAAATATAGAGCACCATAGATAATTAAGCAAGCATAAAGTCAAACCAAGCGCTTTCTCCTTTGTTTGAGTTTGTTTTGAGAAATTGGTTCAATTGCCCAAAGAAGCGAGTCGAGCAGGATCCAAGCAATGAGTATCTCTATAAGTGGAGACATGTTAACTTGCACTTTTCCTTGAGGTATGTTAACGGAGATCTCCCCAGGAATTTGAATCATCTGATATGCTAGATAGAACCCAGTACATATTGAGAGGGCTGGAGCAAGTAGAGTGCGGTGAAGCAGTCCAGAAACAAACGCTAAGAACGCGTAAATAATCATCTCAGGGACTAGTAAATCCTCGAAGGTGGGAGGAGCAAATTCAAAGGGCTCTCCTGGCTTTGGTAACAGGGAAGCGATGCCCATCAAAATGATCCAAAATAAAATGGAATACAAAGCCCTCTTCAGTCCGTTCTTGAAATCTAAGAGCCTTAGCTCCTCGTCCTTGAATTTTATCCGAAGGACCACTTCGCCTCCACCTTCACAATCTCCATGGTTGAGATTTGAATCCCTATGCTGTCGGTTCCTGCTACCTCTGGGGGAAGCTTGATGGAAGCCCTATCGTCTGGCCTCAAAGTTTTTTCTACGAAGTAGACGATTTGATCTTTAGCATAGAAAGTAAGCTTCAGTTCTATTGTAATCGGAGAATCATTCCACAGGAATAGGGAACCGTCAGGTTTGGATTTTACTCCAATCATACCTTCCTGAAGCGAGTGGGCCAGTAAAATCCATGGACTTAGATATAGGATGAATAAAGTTCCCATAACAGCTCTCAGGAGCACTTGTGTGCTCATCTTAGATCCTTCCCTTAAGCTTCAGCAGGACCCAAAGGCTCCTATCCAAGAGATATCCTCCAGCCGTCATGCCCAATGCAAGCGGTACCAGCTTAGTAAGGATGGCCACGAGCTTGGTTAACCCAGATTCTAAATTGTGTGGAAGCATGGATCCCCAGAAGAGCTTTAACGCGTAGTAGAAACTTATACAGATCATACCAATTCCTATTACGCTTGCTAGAACCGATATCCAGTATGCTGCTCCCTTATCTTGCTCGCCCATGGGATCACCAAGCTAAGTGGTATCTCGCCTAAATTAGTTCTACGAAGGTATGTTATACCTGCGAATTTGGGTTCTTTCCTTAACAACCACTTGTTGGATAACATACGCTCCTCATAACACATAGACCATGTTTCAAAAGATTGTGTGCGTCTTTTCTAAGAAAGAAAAAAGGAAAAAGCGATTAGAATTAGGAAACCTTAGCCTCGGCGCCAAGAGATATGGATCTACCTTCTCAAATTTTACTGAAGAATTAGCTAACGATAAAATAAATGAAATTTAAAGAAAATCAAGGAATGTCACTTTTTGGCTTAGAAGAGCTTCCTCGGTTTTTAAATTTTCAGGAATCAATTTACAGAATTATTACGATAATAATCGAGGGTCACACCCATTTTGCAGGTCCTAGAAAGGGTTGGAATAGAGTCATCCGTGGTTGATCCTGACAAGTGCATTGGGTGTGGGGCCTGCATAGAGCACTGCGTATTTAAGGCTAGGAGCATTGTCAGGGACAAGTGTGCAGTTGATAAGGAGAAGTGCTTTGGATGCGGTTTATGCACTACCGTTTGCTCTACGGGAGCTGTGAGGTTGATAAGAGCGCGCTCTCATTAAATCATCAATAGTTTTCCATCTTAGTGTGAAAGGCGTCTTCAATCTCGTCTACCGGGATTCTCGGAGACCTCGGGCTTTGAGATAGCAGGCCAATACTCGAAATCATTCAATGAGGGATACTTCAACACCAATTTCCTTCTTCATAATTTCTTTTGCCTTTTGGAATTCTTTGTCAGCTGTGAGGATGCTTCGCACCGGTGAACCCTCATCCTTCATTATCTTGACATACGCTAGGTGGAACAAATCCAAAGTCCTAAGTTTGAGCTTAGTGGACCAAATCACTGCAAAAGCCATAGGAGAATAAAGTTCTCCTATGGCAGGGAGTCCTACCAACCCATTAACCTTCATGTAGGTGAGGTCAAACCTCTTGATCAGGTAAATCAAGATGGCAGGCAGGACCAAATGTTCCCTAATTCCCAGCTCAGAGGCTAACTCCTTCAACTCCTCCCTTCTGGCGAGGACACTTGAGAGCTCAGCCAAAACCAACTCAGAAATGAATTTATCTTCTCTTCCCTCCAAAACCCTTCTAGCTTGATCTCTTCTGCGGTCGGATGGGTCTAGGGCTGCTACTATTACGCTAGTGTCAATGTAGCTCATTTGAACCTCTCCCTCTCCTCTAAAAGCTGCTCAAGAGCTCCTTTCAGCTTAATAGGAACGTCTCCTTCCTTCTTCTCTAGTTTTTCGAGCTTCATCACAGCTTCCCCCACCTCAAATATGCCCTTCAAACTCTTTACACCAAGTCTAATTAGTTCTCTTAGGGCCTCGCTCCTAGATTTGTACATTCCAAGGCTTACGAGAAAGTCCACCTGTCTAAGGTCTCTATCTTCAAGCCTTAATGGTACCGTTCGCGACATACCAGTTTCATGTATGCTTCTACGTGTACGTATATAATTATTAGCATATCATATATTCTTAATCCCTTCTTAACGTTTGAAGCGTGCGCTAGCGCGGAGAGTGTCAAATCCGCTCATGAGGGCGGATGACGAGATTGAAGAACTCGATCCTCCTCCCTTCTTTAAGGCGTAGTTCGATTGATCTGATGACCAACCACATCCTTGTAATTGGTTCGAGCACTCCGACTAGAGTGTAGGCAAGGAGCAAAGCACGGTAGGGGATTGCATCAATTACGCGTGCGATTGCGTCAGGATCTATCTCTCATTTGTGATAAATTTTCCCACTAAATGCGTATAGTTTAATATGTTCCCATTAATTCCAATATTGTGGGAAAAATGGGGGTAAAGAACTCGGTTGTAGTTCAGGTCGATTCTCGAGGAAGGATCCTCATCCCAAAGAGGATAAGGGAGAGGCTGAAGATAGGGAAGAGGGTTCTTTTAATACCAATCAGGGAGAGGCTTGAGGTAATACCGCTACCCGAGGATCCTCTTGAGATCCTTGACGGTGCGTTCACAACGGACGTCCTCTTCTCAGAGCTTAGGAAGGAGGCTGAAAGACAGGCTGAGGAGGAGACTGGGAAATGATGCTTGAGAACGACGTCCTCTTTGCGTTGCTGAATAAAAAGGATCCAAACCATGAGGTAGCTAGAGCCTTATTTGAGAAGATCATGAGAAGGGAGATTGAGGTTGAGGTTTCTAGCGCGGCCCTGCTTGAAATGGAACTTATATACAAAAGCAGGGGGAGAGAGGATCAACTAGAGAGGGATGTCTCGGCCATTGCAGTAATCCCTGGCTTGAGGTTCCTTCCCGTAAACCCTGAAACTGTTTTAACTGCTGTAAGGCTGAGGAGAAAGTTCGGCCTTGGTTTCTTCGACTCCCACTATGCGGCCACAGCTTTGCTTACGGACGGCAAAATACTGTCGTTTGACGAGGCCTACGAGGAAGTTGAGGGGATAGAAAGGGTGGATCCAGGGTCTCTGTACTAAGAGTTTGGCGCGCGCTCTGGAGGTGAGGAAGTCATGAGTGCTGAGATAATCTCCATAATCCACGAGGCATTAGCGGTAGCTAATGGTGTGATCTCCTCGATTAGGGAAAAATGGGTAAGCTTTCAGCCACCAGAGAGGGGTTAGGAGGTCTCTTAGAGGATAGGGCTGGAATCTTCCAGTACGCTAGGGATTACGGGCTCGGCAAATATGTCTATGAGAAGACATCAGATTGCGTGAGAACCATTCTTATAAAGCAGAAGGCCAGGATAGGCAGGAGGAGCGACTACGAGACGCTTATGCTGATAAAAGAGCTTTCGGACCTTGGAATAATTAAGGTGGACAGGAGGGCCATTTACGAGGGGCTGGAGCCCTTCGAGGAGGGGGAGAGGGAGAAGATCCTGCGCATCCTTGAGAAGCTGGGAATCCTGAAGCTGAAGAAAGGGTCAAGATCCTCCCTAGGCTCTGGCAAGGAGGAGCCAGGCTTCTTCTGGTGCGACCACGAACTTGGCAGGGTTAGGCTCTAGTACAGGAGAGGGCGCTAGGAATTTAAGCGCAGACCTTCTCTACCACGATGCCAGCCAAATTGAATGTTGCATGAACAGTTATCGCTGGCATAATGGACTGACCAGCCGCTCTGTAGTATCCTGCCAGAATGCCAAGCACTAGCGCGTTAACAACTACTAATACAAGAACCTTTCTTGGAGCTGATGAGAATGGAGTTATGTGTTGTAAAGCGAAGAGAGCTGCTGGAAGAGCAATGGCAACCCAAGTACTGGTGCTCTTAAGAAGGTAGCCCTCAAGTACGCCTCTATAGACAAGCTCCTCTGCAAGAGGGGCCAGCAACAATGCAGACAACGCTAAGAAGAGGAAGTTCTCGGGAAGAAAGCGAGGCTTATACGCCTCCGACTTAGTCAAAAGGCTTGATAGAAATGCCAGCAATAAGGCTATTGGGAGCGACACCGTTAACGAGTTCAACGTGTGAAACACATCTACCTTAAACCCAAAACTTTTGAAGTCAGCTCCAAAGAGGAAAAGCACTACAAGAATGGAAAGAACAATGAACAACACTTGAACAACAGCACCCACTAAGGCAGCGTTCTTCCTTAACCTCGTTTTCGACAGGAGACCACCTATAGCAGAGCTTGGCAGGAAAATTAGCAGCCAAAGCCCAAGGCCTATAAGTACGCTTGGAATCAAACGGGTCCTCTCCAGGATACGCTTGGTTCTATTTTTTCTTTTCTAATGTCCATTATAATGCTCTTAACTCTTTCTCAGAAACGGCTTAAACTTTCTTCAATAAGAATAATGAATGACTTTAATGATGAGAGATATCTCTAGATTATGTAATCAGGTAGCTGAATGTTACAATTATCTCCTGTTTTGAAGTCCCAACTCTTCTTCAGACCCCTCTTCCATCTCCAACTCAACCAGCACCCTCACCATCACCGTCTCCTTCGCCATTTAAAATGAAGTTAGTCATTCCAGCCATCAGCGGGATTGTTGCTGCCGCATTTGTAATAATTCTGTTGCTTTGGAAAAGAAAGTGATCACAATTAGGGAAAGAGAATAATAGTGGCCAGAAAGGAAGCTGATGCGCACAATGGATTTGAGGGTTTACAATGCATAGATCTTTCATTATTCACAGTACGAGATGGAATCATTGGACTTCAATAATCTCTCAGCTCTAGCACTCTGAACCCGCTTGCCTTTTTTGGCAAGCCCAGAGTCGGCGCGTGAGCGCGCTGAAAAACAAAGAAAAGAAATCTGCTTCCTTATATCAGTGCTCAATCGAATCCTTAAGAATGATTCTGAAATATTTATATTTACCATTTTCTAATCATTTTGGAAAATGAAAGTCATTTTGAGAAATTTAGATAAAATGGGAAGAATTACAATTCCTTCTGATTGGAGGAAAAATTGGGGTGAGAGGGTCATAATGGTTAAGATAAGCGATAAGGAGATCTTAATTAGACCCTTAAGAAAGAGATTGAAACTTTCCGATCTTTTCGATGCAATAGAGATCGAAGTAGAAGACTTCTCAGATGTTCATAAGGTACGAGGGACCTTATATGGTTAGATACCTAGACTCCTCCGTCTTTCTGTTCGCGTATTTGAAGCCAAAAAAGAGGTTATCGCAAAAAGAAGCAAAGGCTAAGGAGAAGGCTAAGGAGATACTGAGGAGAATAGATAAAGGTGAGAATGTCTTAACTTCAGTTGTTCATTTATCTGAAGTAATTAACATAGTTGAAGCAAGAACTGGTCTTTCTAAGAGTTTAGAACTTCTCGAAAGTTTGCTAGCGATGGCTAACTTGGAAATAGATGAAGTCAAAAGTGAGGACTATGAAGAATCGCTTGTAATAGCGGAGAGGTATAAAGTGAGTCCTAACGATGCTTTGGCTTCAATAATATGCAAGAGGAAGGGTATTAAAGAGATCTACAGCTTTGATAAGCACTTTGACAACATACCATTCGTAAAAAGGATAATTGACTAACTTTTTGGTTTAGTATTAGACATCGATGGCGTTAGAGGTCCTTGAACTTCGGGCTTCATCACGATCCCTGCTACCTCAAATATGCCCTTCAAACTCTTTATACCAGGCCTAATTAGTTCCCTTAGGGCTTCGCTCCTAGAGTTGTACATTCCGAGGCTTATGAGAATGTCCACCTGCCTTAAGGCAGAAATAGGTCTAAGATCTCTATTCAGAGAAGAGTTTGAGACCAAAGGGCTTTAAGGGTTCAAAATGCCTTGAATCAAAGGTGTAAAGGAATGCACCCCTGTTTATGACGATAGCAGCTATCATGGCGTCGGTTCTGCGTACAGGTTTCCCTGCTCTCTCTGCCTTAAGTTCTATTTCTGCAGACAGGCTTGCATCTTTCTTTGTGAAGTCAATTACTGGCAGTAGTAGAACGTCCCTAATCGGTTTCGCATACTTATAAAGGCCGTAAAGGATCTCGTGTAGATTTATAGAGGTTATTGCTATGTCTTGACCGCTCTCAACGATTTTATTGAGAGCTTCATCCCCTTTAGAGGATTTCTTGTCGAAAATCTCAATTAGAACGTCAGTATCAAGCACTATCATAGCCTTCTCTCCTCTCTCCTAGCGTAAATTTCTGAAAGCATCTTCTCCTTATCCTTGAACTCGACACAACCCCTGAGCTTTTTCAGAGTTTCTAGAGGATCCATGCCTTCGATAAGCCTCTCAAAAAGCTCACTAAAGCTTTCACCTTCTCTTTTCACCTTTAACAACTTCTCGTAGACCTCATCTCTGATGGTAATTGTTTTCGGCAAGGCTTATCGGGCTGTTATGTTTAAACATATATTTAAACATTTTTTAGGGGTCTTAGAAGCAGCTAAGATTACTATTTCAGGTACTTATCCTCCTCAGGAAAAGTTGACAGATCCCTTTTCCGCCATATCAATGCAGCACCACAGAGCTACATAACTTTTCATTCCAGGCCAGAAGTCGGTCTGCCCGTATTGAGAAGAGAGGCTTCAAAGGACAAGGTTAACGTTCTCAAGATTGCAATAGATGAAGGGATAACCTACTATGATGCTTCTTACTTGGTGGCCACCATCGAAAGTGGTTTTTACTCTTGTTACAGAAGACAAAGAACTTCTTAGAGTTACTAAGAGGTATACCAAAGCTATCGTGGCAAATGAAATTCCAGATAAGGTTTCAAGGCAATAAGAGATAAATGAAGGGCCTGTGAGATGAAAAGCTCTTTACTTTTCTCAAACTCTTCTCATGAGGAATTAAAACGTTTTAAGGGGATAAGCGCAAGTAAGTGCGCACATTGAACGTTAAATGCAGAGGATGTTTCAGGTGGTCGGAGTACAAGATCCCCTCTAAAGATCCTGTAGATAAGCATTCTATAATGTATTTCTTCCCTCATAAAGACTGTAAGAACTGATTCCTCTCTACTAAAGAGGAAAACACGTGCAGGGAAAAATGTGATCTTTATTTTTTCTTGAGAGCTTCTAGAAATTCTTCTCTCGATATTCTTGCAAGCTTAGGAACTCCAAGAAGAGTCCCAGGTTTTAGCTCTTTATGTAGTGGAACCACCGTAACCCTCTTTTCGGAATCTATGAATTTCACAAGAACAACATGATCTCCTCTTTGTCTTGATATCCTGAACCCAAACTTAGAAATGAGGACTTTAACAACTTCCTCTCCAGAAAGCCTGGGTAGTTTCATTAGATCAGCCTTCTATCCTCAGAATGGCAACTATTTCCCTGTTTTGAAGTCCTAACTCTTCTTCAGATGCCTCTTCTAGATATAGAGAGACGGCCTCCTTCAAATTTTCTATTGCTTTTTCTAGCGTTTCTCCCTGCGTTGTAACTCCCGTGTTAACATCTTGAATCACATACATGTCCTCCTCTTTCCATAGGATTGCAATAATAGTCATCTCTTTTCCATTGGAAAGGAAGCCTAAACTTATATTTAATTGGTTGCGTGAAAGGTGCGTTTCACGACTACCGAAAATGGTTCTTCATAGATGGCTTTCTCACTAAAAAGATTCGCGCGCTAGTTACATC
>Ga0180300_10001391_pt1 | contig 11168 bp, 9 predicted proteins | sample GuaBasSediGuay15_FD_121798 | JGI IMG/M metagenome (GOLD analysis project Ga0180300, IMG submission 121798) | Subseafloor sediment microbial communities from Guaymas Basin, Gulf of California, Mexico - Guay15, Core 4569-2, 21-24 cm | ecosystem: Environmental > Aquatic > Marine > Hydrothermal... | reverse complement strand
TTCTCACCTCTTAGCGTGTAGCCAGCATGCTACTTGGTGGCCCTCGCCCAAGTCAATCATTGGCGGCTCCTCCCTCCTACATACATCCATCGCGTACGGGCACCTCGGGTGGAAACGACAGCCGGGGGGAGGCTCCAGCAGGCTAGGCACCTCGCCGGGTATTGGCTGCAGCTCCTCCACATCAACGTGCGGCAGTGGTATCGCCTTAATTAACGCCTGAGTGTAGGGGTGCAGCGGCTTCTCGTAGATATCCAGTACTGGCGCCACCTCCACAATCTTGCCAGCGTACATCACTGCGACCCTATCAGCCATCATCGCCACGATCCCCATATCGTGCGTTATCAGCATCACAGTCATCCCGAGCTCCTCCTTCAGCTGCTTAATCAGGTGCAGTACCTGTGCCTGAATGGTCACGTCCAAGTTAGTGGTGGGCTCATCGGCTATGAGCAGGTCGGGATGGCAGGACAGGGCTATGGCCAGCATTATGCGCTGCCTCTGCCCCCCACTGAACTGGTGTGGGTAGTCCCTATACCTCACTTCTGGCGAGGGTATGCCCACCCTCCTGAGCATGCTCATGACCCTCTTCCAGGCTTCATCGCCCTTAACCCTCTGATGCAGCTCTATCGCTTCATATACCTGATAGCCGACTGTGAATACAGGGTTTAGTGCCGAGGTGGGATCCTGGAATATCATTGAGATCCTCCTCCCCCTAATCTTGTTAAGCTCCTCCTCCGAGAGCTTCACGAGGTCCACCCCATCAAAGAGTATTGAGCCCTCAACTATCCTGCCCGGAGGCCTCACTAGGCGTAGTATCGAGTAGGCTAGCGTCGACTTGCCGCACCCACTCTCGCCGACGACGCAGAGCGTCTCTCCCCTCATCACGTCGAGATCTACTCCATCTACAGCGTGAACCACTCCCTCATCAGTGTAGAAGTAGACCTTCAGCCCCCTTATCTGCAGTAGAGGCTCCATAGCATCACCTCATCGCCACGTCTAGAGCCTCGCGTAACCCGTCGCCCAGCAGGTTGAAGCCCAGCACCGTGACAAATATCGCTAAGCCTGGGAATGTGCCTACCCACCACGCGTGTAGCATGACGGTGTGCCCTACCGAGAGCATCTGTCCCCATGATACGACCCTAGGATCTCCCAAGCCTAGGAAGCTCAGGCTTGCCTCCATTAGTATGGCTGAGGCCATATCGAAGGTGGCCGCCACTATTATGGGCGGCAGCGCGTTAGGCAGTATGTGCCTGAAGATTATCCTCGGGTGGCTGAGGCCTGCGACCCTAGCGGCATCTATGTAGGGCAGCTCCTTTATCAGTAGGAACTGGCTCCTAGTGATCCTGGCGATTGTGGGCCAGCTGACAGCGCCTATGGCTAGTATTATGACGTTCAGACTCCTCACCTGGAAGATCGAGGCTATTAGTATTAGCAGCATGATAGTGGGTATGGTCAGCACTATGTCAGTGATCCTCATAAGCACTTCATCTATCCAGCCTCCGAAGTACCCCGAGATCGCGCCCACGGTCACGCCTATAGCGGCTATCAGCAGCACAGAGGCGAAGCCCACGTAGAGGGACGTGCGGGCGCCCCATATCACTCTGCTCAGCACATCTCGCCCCATCTCATCCGTTCCAAGGGGGAACTCTGGGCAGGGAGGCATGTACTCCTTCCCCCAATGCATCTTATTAGGATCGTACGGAGCGATGTAGGGGGCCAGAATGGCTGTTACCACGAGCCACACGGTTATCGCTAAGCCTGCTAGCGAGAGCTTATTCCGCTTAAACCTCCTCCAGGCCACAGCCCAGAGGGTCGAGGCGGGAGCTGCTGCCATGCCACCACCTCAGTACTTTATCCGGGGATCTATCAAGGCGTAAACGATGTCCGTTACCAGGTTGAAGAGGACAACCATCGTCGATATAATGACTGTTATCGCCATGAGGACTGGGTAATCTCTCGTGAGCGTGGCCCACCAAGCCAGACGCCCCATCCCAGGCCACGCGAATACGGTCTCTGTTATCACGGCCCCGCCCAGCATGAACCCCATCGATAAGCCCACCACAGTTACCACGGGCAGCAACGCATTCCTCAAGACGTGCTTGTATATCACGACCCTCTCCTTCAGGCCCTTCATCCTCGCAGTCATCACGTAATCCATCTGGAGCTCGCCGATCACGCTTGACCTGACAAGCCTCGTGAGGAAAGCCGTCCTGACGAGCCCCAGGGTCAATGCTGGCAGCGCTAAGTGCCATAGCTCATCGGCCCACTGCTCAAAGATGTTAGAGTACACCTTGCCTGTAGTAGCAGCGCCGAAGGTGGGGAAGAGGCCTAGCCAGAGGCTGAACACATAGATGAACATTATGCCGAGCCAGAACACCGGCATGGACACCCCCATTAGCGCGAAGACCCTAGACGCGTGGTCCACAGCGCTATTGCTCTTCACCGCTGAGATGACACCCAGCGGTATGGATATGCTAAGGGCTATCAACTCAGCCGTCAGGGTGAGCTTTATAGTGTTCCACACTCTGACGCCTATCATGTAGCTCACTGGCTCGCCGCTGATGTAGGAGTAGCCCAGGTCGCCGCTCAGTAGCATCAGTAGCCACTTGATGTACTGCTCGTGAAGCGGCCTATCAAGCCCATACTTCCTCTTGAGGAACTCTATCATCCAGGGTGGAGTATCGGGGTTTAACGCTAGGAAGAACTGGAGCGGGTCGCCGGGAGCTAGGTGTACTATCGCGAAGGTTATCACTGATATCGCCAGCAGCGTAGGTATGGCCGTTATCAGCCTCCTCACTACGTACTCCTTTAACCCCACAGGCGCCCCCCTCGAAGTCCTTAGCAGGGGGGTGCGGCTCTATATAAATTTTTTGTAGCGTTATGACAAAAGATTTAAATATTCTTTATTAAGAGGGGTGGGGAGGCGAATAGCATGAAGGAGTACGAGAGGAGGTGGCTACTGCGTATAATAGCGATCAACTTAGCGCTATCAGCCATGGTGGGCTACGCAGCAGTCACCACCGCTCAGGAGGAGAAGAAGGTGTTCTTCACGATTCACCTCATGGTGCCTAAGGGTAACGTGAATAGGGAGAACGTAGCAATGCTACTGGCTGAGGAGCTTCCCAAGATAGGAATTGGAGTTGAAGTTCACATAATCGACTTCAGCGAGTGGCTCAAGAGAGTGTATCAGTGGCCTAAGACCTGGGAGGAGGGGGGCTACGATATGTTCCTAGTCCAGTACGGGTACGGCACAGACCCTGATGGCATGAAGATATTCTTCCATAGCGAGAGCATGTACCCCAACGGGCTCAACATCGTGGGGTACATGAACCCCAAGGTGGATAAGCTGCTGGAGGAGGGCGCTAAGGAGCTGGACCCTGAGAAGCGCAAGCTGATCTACATGAACGTCTCCAAGTACCTCTACGAGGACCTGCCAGTGATACCCTACTGGAGGATAGTCAACACGTTCATACTCAGGAAGGAGGTTGAGGGGTTCAACCCGATAACCGACACGGATACCTGTTATAACTGGTACATACCCGGCAAGGATGAGATAAGGTATGTCCAGCCTACGGACGCTAAGACGCTTAACCCGATATTCACCACCGATGGCTACTCCTTTAGGGCAGTTGGAGATCCATGCTATGACGGCCTAGTCGCGATTAATGAGAACTATGAGCCCGTGCCCGCTGTAGCCGAGTCATGGGAGTGGATCAATGACACATTCATCGTATTCCACCTGAGGAGGGACGTGTACTGGCACGATGGCGTGCAGGTGACAGCTGAGGATGTGAAGTTCACTTATGACGCGATCCTTGACCCTGACACGGGCGCGGTTGACTACAAGACCTTCTCAGATGTGATAGAGGAGGTTATAGTCCTCGACAACTTCACTGTCGCCTTCAGGCTCAAGCACCCCTACGCCCCCTTCCTGACCAACATAGCGACGACCGGTCTAGTGCCCAAGCACGTACTGGAGGACGTGCCACACAGCGAGTGGAGGCACCACTGGACTAACACGGGCGTCGATAAGGACGGGACGCCGCGCATGCCAATTGGCTGTGGCCCCTATAGGATGGTGGAGTGGAAGAGGGACCAGTACATAAAGTTGGAGGCCTTCGACAAGTACTACAGGGGTAAGCCGAAGACAAGGGTCATCTACATGATGGTGATACCAGATGCTGCCACAGCTTTTGCCGCCATAAAGAAGGGGGAGGTGGACATACTGAACGATTGGTTCGGCTGGACTCCCAAGGACATTCAGGCCGCTCAGGAGGATCCGGATCTGAAGACCGTGTCTTACAGGATCTTAGGCCCCCAGCTGATAGGGATAAACCTCGCTCATCCGATACTCCAGAACAAGTACGTGCGGTGGGCGATTAACTACATGATACCGAGGGAGCACATAGTCAAGAACATCCTGGGCGGCGTCGGCGGTGAGCCAGCCTACCAGTTCCTAGCCCCGGAGACCATAGGCCACAACCCCGACCTGCCGCCCGTGCCCTACGATCCCGAGAAGGCCAAGGAGATGATGGAGAAGGCAGGTTACAAGTACGAGTGGTTGGAGGAGAAGCCGCTGCCCATGTGGGTTTACGTAGCGCCTCCAGCCACGTTCATTGTAGGGATGGGGATAGGGCTAGCCCTGATGAAGGTGATCTACAGCAGGAGAGAGGCAGTAGAGGCCGCATCAAGTCAAGGGGGCTAAAAAGTTAGAAATTTTTATCCTTCTTGATTAACTCCACAATCGTCTACGTGGAAAAGCTGGAGGTGGGGATAGAAACCACTACACTTTCACGTCCTCCTGTACGTGTTCTTCACCTGAACGTAGAGAGCCGTGTATAGGCCAGCGGCCAGCTGTATCCTGACGAGCTTGTCGAGGGGAATCACCCTATATTCTAGCTCCTTCTCAAGCTCTGTAGCCTCCTCTTCCAGCTTGCTCCCAACCTCCTCATACCTCTCCTTGATAAGGTCCCCAGCTCCCGCCCTTACCTCCTCCTTAAGCATCCTGTATAGCAGCCCCAATGTTAGTAGCCGGTAGAAGCGGGATACCTGGTAATTATCGAAGACCTCCGCGACAGTAGCTGGCCGCTCAAGGCTGGGATCAGTGCGGGCCCACCTCTCCTTAGCACGTAGGGAGTCTGGCGTGACTGCGAGGTAGTACTCAATGGACTCCCTAAACCTGCTCTTTAAGCGTAGCTTGCCTCTAACTTCCTCATAGACTCTCCTAACGTAATTGTAATGCTTCCAGGAATCCTGCAGGGAGTCTAGTACTGCCCTTCGTCTCTCGATCTCAGTGGGAGAGTCGTCCTCTATCCTAGGGTTGTAGAAGTAGGGTACTTCCGTTACTAGCTCGAGCACACCGGGATTTACCCTGCGGGCGTAATCGTAGCTGTCAGTACCAGTCCTTATGACCTCAGCTGGATCCTTATCGCTGTACTTCTCGAGATAATCGTAGTACTCGGGGGTTGACACCATGTAGTACACCGCTGGGCTGAGCTGCACTGCCCAGGGCACCTCAGGCTCCCCCAAGCTTAGGGGAAGATCTTCATCCTCTACGATCTTGCTATAAATTGGGTATAGGAGGGGGGCTTTCTCGGATATATAGTAGTAAACGCCCCCAAATCCTGCATTATGTAAGCTGTATATGAAGTCAGGCTTCCACCCGTCTATTAACTTCATCAGCGCCCTGGTCTCGGGTAGCGGCTCATCAAACTTCAGCGACTTATACTCTATAGGAAAGGTCCACTCAACCTGCTTATTGCCAGCTGGCCTGTAGTAGTTCTTAGCGTAGTTCAGTATAGTGAAGGGCCCCTTGAGCCACCCCTCATTAAGCTTTAAACCGTCGGGGTCGGCAACCTTCACTATCAGCCACGTGTAATCGAGCTCCTCTCTCAGCTCCTCATCCTCTACTAACCGTCTAGCAAGGTACTCCAGCATTAGGGTGCCCACGGGCTCGTTGGGGTGTGGACAGCCGAAGAGCAACGCCACATTCCTACCCTCCCCTATCTTGAGTGCCAGTATCTCCTTCCCCTCTCTTGAGACGCCAGCTTTAAACACCTCTACCTGATCCGGATACTCCTCAGCTAAGTGCAGTGTTGACCTGTTTAATTCTTCAAGTGTCATGAAACACGTGTAGTGAGGCACCCTCTTAATCGCCTCCTGTATCGCATCCACGCAGCCTAGACAACCTACAGGCTAAATTAATTTTGCTGCTTAGCCCAGCCTTGTCGAGGATCTTTCGCTTAGATTCCGGCTAAAGTGAGGATGCTAGCAGGAGGGAGTAAGTGGTTATTAAGTCTGATAAGCAGCTCTCGAGAGGGATCACGTAAGAGTCAGGATCTAGGCCTAAATTGAACGAGACCACTGCTATTGTGAGGGAGGCGAGCATGCCCAACGTTATGGCTAGAGTAGCTGCCTTCGACACCATGAGGAGCGCTGGCAATGGGTTAGCTCCTATTGCCAGCGCTCCACCCACTGCAAAGACACTCATCATGAGGCCGTACGCCGATGCTATGCCTATAACCTCTCCAACGACCCTATCTGCATCTTCCTTGAAGTGTTCAAGCCCCCCAATCGCCAGCCTAGTTGTGATTAGAGAGCCGAATGCACCAGCAGCATCACCTAGCAAGCCCGTTAGCGCCGCGTAGGAGGCTATAACTGATCTAGGTGCCACGTCGACAAGCTCCCTGACACCGATGCCGGTGAGCGTCACTATCAGCGAGATTAATAGGAGGCTCGCTGCTCCTTCGGCCACAGTGCTCCTGTAAGCGTTCACGTGCCAGTACTTCAATATGGAGGCGAGGACCAGTATTAGGAGCAGCGTCGAGAGCACTTGAAGGGGCGTTAACAGGCCTGTAATCAGGCAGCTGGCCAATATTACGAAGAACATTGTTACGAGGAGGTCAGAGGTGGAGGATGTGATGGGGTAGAGGACCACGTCAGGGTTTAGGCCAGCGTTGAACGTTGAGAACGCCACCATGCTAATTAAGAGGGGCATTATGAGTGCTGTTAGGGAGGATAGTGAGAGGGTGAAGATGAGTAGGCTGGCGAACTCGCCCCCAATGCCTACAGCTATTAGCGTGAATATTAGAGCAGCTAGTGCTGAGAGGGGGGCTTGAGTGGCCACTAGCGCCCAGAAGTAGGAGGTATTTCCCCTGAGTCGTGGCTCAACCCACCCTACATTTAGAGCTGTGCTTAGTTTGCCGCACAGTAGCCCTCCAAGGGCCCCCCTGACGCTGAGGAATATTGGGTAGAGGACTATGAGGATAGGGTACTCCTTGAGCATGGGGAGGCTAGAGGCGAATATCACGCTGGGGAGGAGGCTTAGCACGTCGGCTTGGAACGCGAGGATGGATTGGGAGAAGCATCGCTTGAATGCTCTGAAGAGCACATTACCACCCTCCGGCAGGCTAGGGAGGGCTACAACAAATACTTTTACCCCCGGCCTGCCACCCTTTAACGTCGAGGGGAGTTGGGGAGGGTGAAGTACCGGCCTATACCGGTGAAGAGGCTGTTAAGGCGCATGAAGGATATATCATGGCTCATGGTAGACCTGGCCTTCTACTCGGTGATGTACGGGGATGAGGAGCTCGCAAAGGAGGTGCTGGAGCTGGAGAATAGCGTGGATGAGCTAGATATGCTGTTGACGATGCAGGCCGCGCTAGCTACTAGGAGCGTCGAGGAGGCTGAGAGGATGGTGAGCGTCTTCAAGCTAGCCTCCGCCACTAATGCCATCTCAGATGCTGCGGCAGAGATAGCTAAGGTGGCCCTCCATAAGATGAGGATACCTCGAGAGGCAGCCCTGAGCATGAGGGGGATGGATGAGGTGTTAGCTAGGGCTAGCGTGAGGGGGCGAGCAGAGGGCGTGACGCTTAGAGATTTCATGGAGGAGGCTGGCGCGATAGCCGATGTAGTTGCTGTTAGGAGGGGGAGAGAGGTGATACTAGAGCCCTCACTCGACTTCAAGCTCTCTCCCGGCGATGTACTTCTGCTTAAGGGGAGCCTGGGCGCTATCAACACATTACTGATGTACCTGGGCCAGGAGCCCCTGGCTAAGGGGGAGGGGGGTGATGCCTATGGCGAGGCTGTAGACATGCTGGCGAAGCTGAGGGATGTAACTACCCTAATGGTGGACCTGGCGTACACCGCGCTACTAACGAAGAGCGAAGCGTTGGCTGAGAAGGTCATGGAGCTTGAGGAGCATGTAGACGAGTTGGTAGAGGATTTCCAGAGAAGAGTAGTGGAGCTGGAATCGCTAAAGCCTGAGGAGAAGGCGGGGATGATTGTGATAGCCTATGCTAGCGAGGGCATAGCCGATGCCGCTAACTACATTGTTGAGCCGCTAGTGGCGGGCCTTGAGCCTCACCCCATAATAGCTGACGTGCTCGATGAGACGCTGGAGAGGATAAGCGTGATAGAGATGGATGAGAGTGATGACGGGCTTACCCTAGCGGAGCTAGGCTACTTAAAGAGGGGCTTGAGGGTGCTAGCCGTCAGGAGGGATGGAAAGTGGATCGTCAGGCCTCCTTACTCCACTTTCAGGGTAAGGCGCGGTGACGTGCTCATAGTGAAGTATGTGGCCGAAGTGGAGGACGTAGTTGAGGCACTTGAAGAGGAGGAGGATCGCGAGGAGATAATCGAGGATATACAGGAGGAGGAGTGGAAGGCTAGATACCATTAACCAAAAAAAGCCCGAGACGCTCGCCAAGGATGAGAATAAAAATGCTCATCCCATCATGAGGATGGCCGTGATGAGCCTGCGGCCCACGACATGGTGATGTGGAAGCTGTTAGCTGAGCCATTCTCACAGAAATGCGCCCTCTATGATTTTGCACTCGGGACGGCTGCGTCGACTCTTATCATGAGCTTAATAGCGAGCTTGTTATGGACGTAGCTCTTCCAGTTAAAATTGACGAAGCCCATGGCCAAAATCGTGAGGAGGGTGCCAGAGAAGGTTATGAGTGTGTGACTAGCCCACTGTATTGCCGGAGATTGCCTCAATACCTAGTTCTTTAGCTCTCTTAAGGGCTTCCTTAGAGATGTTAACAGCTACTATGTACGCCTTAGCAACCCGCTTGCCGAGTATCCTCTCAAGATACCTGGTCTTGAGTGCTAGGGCGTCAACATCTTCCTCCTCGGCATATGACTCGGCCTCTATAGCCACGACTTCCCCCTCTCGGATGATGACGTCCACCTCTACTTTACTGCCCTTTAGACCGTGATAGATCCGCCGACATCGATATAACGAAACTTCTCGACTTTCTCCCGCTGTAACCCTCTTCTCTCCAAAGTCTCCCTAAATATTTCGTAAGACTAACTTCTCTAAATCCCTCCCCCATCTCCTCCCACGCTGCCTATGGTGACCTCGACCCTCTTGCTCAGAAGACCGAAAGCCTTCTCAAGCATCTCCAAGTGTTCGACGATCTCGTTGAATTTCCTATCGTGGCTCTCCAGCCTCCTGAGCATCTCTAAGAAGCCTAAGTAGCCCGCTACAGCGTACCTAAACTCAATGTCCTCTCAAGTAGCTTAAGGAGCTTCTCCTTCAGCGCTTCTTTAGTAGGCATTAAGCACCCTCACTGCATGGATGCAGGCTCCTATTTAATACTAGCACGGCCTACACCTGCCCATATATTCTCTCGATGTTTTCAATTAGTATGGCCTGGGCATCCTCCTCGCTCAGAAGACCCCTCCTGATCATTCTCTTAAACAGCCTGGCTATACTCCATGGCGCTACAACTGCACCTGGCCTCTCAGGATCGTCGAGGAAGTCGCTCTCCACCACGAAGTGCCTACCTCCCCTGAGGGCAGCTCTTAGCTCGCCCTCCTTAGCTGGAACTGAGGGGATTAAGCCTCGTTCAAAGGCCTCGCGCGAGTAGGCTCCCTCGGCGTGATGGAGAACTACCCTCTTGAGCCCCTTAATGCGTGTAGAGAGGTCAGCTATTGTCTTAAGCCCCTCCCTCTCAACATGTAGGTGAACTACGCAGTCCAGCTCCAAGGCCATGTCGATGACGCGGTCCAGCACTTCATTACAGGCCTCTACCACCACTCTAGGAGCCCTCCAGTGAGGCCTGCCTACCTCGCCTAGTCCATGCGCCTCCCCGAGCTCTACATACCTGGCGGCGATGCGATAGGCGTTCAGAATCAGGTTCACCGCTCTCCGCGCCTTCACCCCCCTCTCGATCAGGCGTGCAAGCTCCGCTGGGTGGGGGCCCAGTATAACGGCTACCTTAATTCCCTCCCTCCTCAGCTCGCGCGCCGTGTGTAGCGTTAACCTGTAGACTCTCTCGTAGTCGCTTGCCCCGCCTATATTCACGCCGTAGCTCCACGAGGTTAGGTTAACGAGACCTACGAACCACCCGCCTGACTCTCTGAACCTCTTCGCGAAAGCCTTAACCCCCATCCCCCTGACTGGATTGAGGTGGCAATGGTTATCGCCTACTCTCAACGTCATGGACAGCTCCCCTAATGCTGACCCTGCTAACTATGGGCTCGTAGCCCCCAGCCACGCTCATAACAGCGTTAATCACCTCCTCCTCCCTGCCCTCCTCTACCAGTGCGAAGAGCGAAGGGCCTGCACCCGCGATGTTGAAGGCTAGTGCGCCAGCCCTCAAGGCGGCCTCCTTAGCCCTCCAGTAGGACTCGAGGAGCCTGCCCCGGGCCTCCTCCACAGGCCCCCCATAGCTCGCATACCTAACGCAGTGCTTTAAGCCCCTAGTTATGCCGAGGGCCAACATGGCCGCGGAAAAAGCTAGGCGGCTCGCCTCCTCGAGCCCTATGTCGCGTGGTATTACTCGCCTCATTAGCCTAGTCTTCCCCTTAACACCCGCCCTCCTCAGGAATACCACAACACGCAGCCACTCGGGAGGGTGCAAGATAATGTGAGACTTGGGGTCTGCGGGATCCACGAGCACTATTCCTCCGAGTACCGAGGCTGCTACATTATCGTAGTGGGGGGAGCCGGCAGCCACTACCTCAGCCCTGCCAGCAACCTCTATCAGCTCTCCAGCGTCCACGCCAGCGCCGAGGAGCTCATTGAGGGCCACTACGGTAGCGGCTGCAGTAGCCCCCGATGAGCCCAGGCCAGCGGCTATGGGCACTCCCTCCTCGACTACTATCCTGATGCCACGCGCCTTGCCGTAAAACCTCTCCAGGAACAGCCTAGCTGCCTCATA
>Ga0180300_10001389_pt1 | contig 11182 bp, 7 predicted proteins | sample GuaBasSediGuay15_FD_121798 | JGI IMG/M metagenome (GOLD analysis project Ga0180300, IMG submission 121798) | Subseafloor sediment microbial communities from Guaymas Basin, Gulf of California, Mexico - Guay15, Core 4569-2, 21-24 cm | ecosystem: Environmental > Aquatic > Marine > Hydrothermal... | reverse complement strand
TCTATGGATTTTATTATTTGTTAGCATTATTTTCCTTCCCCTTTATTCTAATTCGCTAACTTATGATATCCTTATTAAGAACGGAAAAGTTTTTGATGGCTCATTAAAACCTCCATTTAAAGCAGATATAGCAGTAAAGGACGGAATAATTGTCAAAGTAGCTAAATCCATAAAAGGTAAGGCTTCCAGAATTATAAATGCGAGACGATTATATGTTATGCCAGGATTTATAGATATGCACACTCATGTTGATAGAGGAATGTATTTCCCTGAAAATAGAGCTTGTCTGAATTATTTACTTCAAGGTGTTACAACTGTTGTAGTAGGACAGTGTGGCTCAAGTGCCTGGCCCATTTTTGAAAAAATAGAGGATCAGATAAAACGATGGTCTGAGGAAGGAATAGGACCAAATGCTGCTTTATTAATAGGTCATGGAACGGTCAGACAGATTGTAATGGGAATGGACGATAGAGAACCTACCCCAGAAGAATTGGAGAAAATGAAATCGCTCGTTAGAGAGGCAATGGAACAGGGAGCTCACGGGCTTTCAACTGGTTTGATTTATTCACCTGGGAAATTTGCTAAAACAGAAGAAATAATAGAACTGGTTAAAATAATTGCTCCTTACGGAGGAATCTATCATACTCATATACGAAATGAAAGAGAGAATTTATTGGAAGCAATAAAGGAAGCTATAAGAATAGGAGAGGAGACAGGAGCTCCAGTTCACATATCACATTTTAAAGTAATGGGAAAAGCCAATTGGGGTTTAGTTAAAAAAGCATGTGCTCTAATTGAGGAGGCTCGTTCGAGAGGTCTTAAAGTTACAGCAGATCAGTATCCTTATCGTTTTTCAAGTGGATATCCTTACAGACCTCTCATTCCGAGAGATGTATGGTTGGGAAAAGAAGAAAGATTAACTCAAAAAGACATAGAAACAATTTTAGATTATCTTCGTGATTATCAATTGATTGAACTTTATTCAAAAATTACACCATATTTTCCTCTTTCTCCTCGTCATATGCAATTTTTAAATGATCTTCCAAGAAAAAGATTGGTCAGTCTGGTAGCAAGAACTCTCCTTAATGTGAATTCTTTGCATGGTCCAGAAAATGAGAGAGAGAGGATGCTTTTTCTTAAACGTCTAAACGATCCTGTGGAAGGGAATAAAATTCGGGAAGAAGTGAGAAGGTATATTGAAGAGTGGGTTGGCGCAGAAAATTTTATTATTGCAATTTGTGTTGAAAAAGAATTCGAAGGAAAGTCTCTAAAAGAAATAGCTTCTATTAAAGGACAATCAATTGAAGATACAGCAATTGAACTTGAACTTATGGGAGCTAAAGCGATTCCCTTACAAATGTGCGAGGAGGATATCGAATATATAATGAAAAAGGATTATGTTGCTACTGGAAGCGATGGAGTTGCACCTTTTTATGGAATTGGATTGACTCATATTCGTTCTTATTCCACTTTTCTTCACAAAATTAAAAAATATGGGCTCGAAAGAAAAACTGTTCCTCTCTCGCATATCATTCGTTCTCAGACTTCTTTGCCTGCTCAAATCATGAACTGGAAAGATCGAGGATGGATTAAAAAAGGTTATAAAGCAGATATAGCGATTATTGATTTAAAAAATATTAAGATCAAAACTTCTATTTCAAATCCTCATCAATACTCGGAAGGGGTTAAATATCTTCTTGTAAATGGACAGCTTGTGATTGATAGGGGAAAATGGACTGGCAAACTTCCTGGACAAATAATTAAGCTTAAAAAGTGAATTTGCAACAAATTTTCCAATTTTTAAGTTATTTAAATAGAAGAAATTGATTTTCGTATATAACTATGTTAAATTAAAGTTAAAGACAGGAGGAGAAGATGAAAAAGATACTTGTTGTTAGCGTAATAAGTTTCTTTTTAGGAGCAGCTGTTTATGGCTTATTTTTTGTATATCTTCCAAAATCAAAGAATACTATTTCTGAAAATAATACAGCTTTAGTTCAACCTTCCACAGTTATTGCTTCTACTCCGCAATCTACGAAATCGTCTGATCCGAATTTAAATTTTGTAAAAGTTGCAGAAAAAGTGGCACCTGCAGTTGTTAATATTGTAAGCACAAAAGTTTTGAAAGTGCCTTCATGGGGAGGAGACTGGTTTTTTGAAGATCCATTTGAAGATTGGTGGAGAAGATTTTTTGGTTTTCCTGAGGAAAGGGAATATGAGGAAACTGTAGGAGGTTCAGGATTTATAATTGATCCGCAAGGATATATTGTAACGAATAATCATGTAGTTGAGAATGCTAAAGAAGTTAATGTGACTACTTTGGACGGAAGAGAATTCAAAGCTGAAATAATAGGAACTGATCCAAAGACAGATTTAGCTCTTTTAAAAATTAAAGGAAAAAATTTACCATATATAAAATTTGGGAATTCAGATTCAATTAAAGTAGGAGAATGGGTATTAGCAATCGGAAATCCATTTGGATTATCTCATACTGTTACAGCAGGAATAATAAGTGCAAAAGGAAGACATTTTGAAGGAAAAAATGTTCCAGAAATAAATGATTTTATTCAAACAGATGCAGCAATAAATAGAGGAAACAGCGGAGGCCCTCTTGTAAATATGAAAGGGGAGGTAATTGGAATTACAAGTAATATATACACTCCTACAGGCGGAAATGTCGGAATTGGATTCGCTATACCAAGTAATATGGCTAAAATAGTAATAAAAGACCTGAAAGAAAAAGGAAGAGTAGTTAGAGGTTACCTTGGAGTCTGGGTACAAGATGTTCGAGCTGAGACTATGAAATCCCTTAAGTTAAAAGAAAAAGCAGGTGCTGTTGTTGCAAAAGTCCAACCTGGTTCTCCAGCCGATAAAGCAGGCATAAAGAGATACGATGTTATAATTGAATTTAATGGAGAAAAAATTAAAGATTCTAATCACTTAAAAGTTAAAGTTGCTGAAACTCCTCCTGGGACAGAAGTAAAAATAAAAGTAATAAGGAACGGAAAAGAAAAGGTGCTAACCACTGTACTTGAAGAACTGGAATCAGAAGAAACTACAGGAGGAAAGTATGCTTATAGAGGAAGAAAAGATTTGGGAATGAAACTTACTCCATTAACTCCTCGGCTTGCAAGAGAGTATGGTTACTCATATAGCGGAGGGCTTTTAATAACATATGTTAGAAGAAATAGCCCAGCATTTAAAGCTGGATTAAGAGCAGGAGATGTAATAGTAGAGGTAAATAGAAGAGAGGTAAATACCTTGAAAGATTTTGACAATATTTTAAGAAAAGTGGAATCTGGAGATGTATTAATGTTATTAGTACGAAGAGGAGAATCAGAATTTATAGCTTATTTAAGAATTCCATAAAGGAAGAATTTAATGAAATTAATTAAAGCCCAAGTATTGGGTAATGATTTCCTGGTTTTAAGTCAGGAAGAAGCAAAAAAGATAGAGGATTTAAACACTTTTTCCCATCAGGTTTGCGATCGTCATTTCGGAATAGGAGCAGATGGATTAATAATTACATCCCTACTGGGAAAGAAAAAAAACGAGGCATCTTTCAGAATTTTTAATCATGACGGCACTGAAGCTGAAGTATCTGGTAATGGACTCCGATGTGCAGCTGCTTATATGTATCACTTTGGATTAACTGATTCTAAAAAAATAACTTTTAATACAAATGCTGGTGAAAGAGTAAGTGAACTACTCGAGAAAGATAAAACAACCTATTTATTACGAATAGATATGGGAGTTCCTGTTTTTTCTTCCCGGGAAATTCCCTTTGATGATGGATCAGAGTATGAAAAATTGGTAGATTATGATTTAGTAATAGGGCAAAAAAAATACAAAATAACCTGCCTTTCGATAGGCAATCCTCATTGCGCTGTTTTCCTCTCGAGCTTTCCTTCAAGAATAGAATGGCATCAAATGGGAAGGGAAATTGAATCACATCCTTTTTTCCCAAATAGAACAAATGTTGAGTTTATTAAAGTGATTAATAGAAATGAAATAGAAGCTCTTTTTTGGGAGAGAGGCGTGGGAGAAACTCTGGCTTCTGGGAGTGGAGCCTGTGCTTCAGCTGTTGCATCAATTCTTAAAGGTTTGACTGATAAAAGGGTGAAAGTAAAGACAAGTAGTGGAGAACTTATCGTTGAATGGGAAGGAGATAGAATATACCAAATTGGTCCTGTAGAAGTTATTTGTGAAATTATCCTTCTTAAAGAAATTTAATAAAAATTAGCAAATCAATAAGAGTACCTTATTCCAAGACTGATAATTGTTGCATTAAGATTGAATTTTTGTGTTACGGGATAGCCCCCGTAAATGGTGGAAATTTCTCTTTCTTTTCCAAGAGCATAAACTCCGGCAAAATTAAGTTCTACTTTTCCAGCTCTATATCCAATTCCACCGAAGAGAACAATTTTATCCACATCTATATCCATCAAATTTAGCGTTTCGTCTGGACGAGCATAATTATCATATGCTACTCCTCCTCGTATAGCCACTCCATTAGAAAAAACATATTCGGTTCCCATTTTAAATTTAATTATATTTTTATAATTAATGATTTCGCTTTTATCTATGTCCATCGTAATGCCGGGAGCTACTGGAACATCTTTTATTCTACCTTCTAGTTTTTTCAAGGATGACCAGTGAGAGTAATCCATATCAGCGGAAATTAGAAAATTTTCTTTTATATGATATGAAATTCCAAATTCAATGGAATAAGGGAGATTAAATTTTGATTCCGAGGCAAAACTCATACCCATAATTTTTGTGTCACCTTCGATTTTCATTTTCGCAGGTCCTCGAAAATTTAATCCAATCCCAATTTTTTTAGTTGGACGATAAAGAATTCCAAAGCCAGCAGTATAAGAAGTACCTGTTTCATTCACACTCATTGGACCATAAAGGAGATTTTCTGTTTCAACTTCCATTTTCCCTTTGTAAATGCTGAAATTTACTCCTGCTGAAAACTTTTCTGAAAACTTATAGGCAATTGACGGAGTAAAAGAATAAATTCCCAAGATTGCTTTTAATGGATAACCAAGGTCTTGTTTGGACCAGTCAACTCCTCCGCCTCCGTATGGGCAGAAAACACCGAATCCAAAGCTCCATCTATCTCTTTTTATTGAAATAAAAGCTTGAGGATAATAATTTTTTAATTTACTGTAAACAGTTGTTCCAGAAGGGAAGGTATAACTGTGTTTTGGCATTATATAGATTCCCTCTAAAGATAAATTAATGGAATGAGTTTGGAACGTTAAACCAGCTGGATTGTAGAAAATAGCACTTGGATCATCTGCCACTGCTGCGAAAGCAGTTGCCATAGAGAGAGCCCTCGTGCCCATTAATATATTATCCCATGCTCCAGCATAAATAAAAATAACACAGGAGATTAAGCCGATTAATAATGCAATGCATTTTTTCATCTTCTCATACCTCCTTTTTGCTTTTATACATGAAATATTTTTCCTTGTCAATAAATAAATTACCGAATTATTCAATATATTGTGTATTAAAAGAAAAATAACAATATATATTGTATTCAAACTTGACTTTTTCTTTTTAATAAATTAAAATTATTTTTAGATTTAACAAAAATGAGAAAAAAAATAAGACAATACAAGTATATAGTATTTTTTTCCCTTTTAATATCTTTCCTAATATCAAACCCGCTTGAATTTGCAAACGAAGAAAGAGAGTTTTTTAGGACTTATTCAATTAAAAAGCCAATTATAAGAATCGGACTTGGGGTAAATCTTGAAGAGATAAAAATTAATGCTTCTTCTGGGATGAAAATATATGAGATAAGGAATGGTTTAAACAAGCTTTCGGATAATATTGATGAAGTTTTAATAAAAGGAAAAAAAGAAAAACTCAATGAGAGATTTTTAATTCAATTTCCTCCTTTTAGAGAAAAAGAAGAAGCAAAAAAGTTTTCTCAAAGATTAAGGGAGAAAATAGAAGAGGAAGAAATAGATGTAGATGTCTATATTGATCAGGATTTGGAAATGAACACTTATAAAGTATGGATAGGATATTTTGATTTAAAAAGTGAAGCAGAGGCTTTTGCGAGAGAACTTTATAATTTAGGCTTTCGAGATGCATGGATTTTTAAAGAAGAAATAACAGAGGGTGAATCAAAACCTTTCTGGCTTTTCTGTGACGGTGAATTTATTAAGCTCTCACCGGATTCGACTTTATATATTATTCCTTCTAATTCAAGAAGCTATTTATCTTTCAATGGGAAACCATATCGAGGTATTTTTATAGTAAAATCTACAGTGAAAGGAATTGTTTTAATAAATGTTTTAAATATAGAAGATTATCTAAAAGGAGTTGTTCCTGTAGAACTTTCTCCCTATACTTTTAATGAAATTGAAGCTCAAAAAGCTCAGGCAGTAGCTGCACGCACTTATGCACTTAAAAACCTTGGAATGTTTAAAGAATTAGGGTTTGATTTATGTGATACGCAAAAATGTCAGGTTTATAAAGGAATGAGTGTCGAGGATCCACTTAGCACAAGAGCGATTGAAGAAACAGAAGGAGAAGTAATGGTTTATCGTGGAAAACTTATAAATGCTCTTTATACATCCACATGTGGAGGTTCAACAGAGAATGTTGAGAATGTTTTTCTCGGAAAACCGATCCCTTATCTTCGTGGAACTCCATGCTTTTACGAACACCAGAGGGAGTGGTGGATTAAAGGTTATTATTTAATGGCTCCTGTGTATATAAACGGATTTAATATAAGTCCTGAAATAGCCCGATTAATGAATTGGGGTATAATTCCTTTGAATGTTAATCATTCTTTTTATAGGAGAATTCCTTCTAATACAGAAGTTTGTAAATGGATTGAAAATGTTCTTTCCTTTTTAAACAGAAAATTTAATCCAGTAATTCCTAAGGAAAAATATATTAATTATGCAAATTTAGCTCGCTTAATTATTGATTCTTTTGGCTGGCAGGAAAAACTTAAATTCTTATTAAAAGAAAAAGAGATTGAATATTTCACCAAAGATTTAACAGAAGTAAAAAAAGAAGATAAAAAATATATCGCTTATCTTATTTTAGAGGGTATTTTCCCAATCGCTCATGAAATTAAAAATCCATACAGACCATTACTGAGGAGTGAGATTCTTCATGTATTATACAAATTGATAATGTATGTAGATAAAGATAGAATTCATAAAGGCACATTTAAACTTTTAAATAAGAAAAATAAAATTGTTGTTGAAGAAAATAAAAAGGAGAAAGAATACACCCTTTCTCCTAGGCTTTTTCTCATTCATAATAATAATGGCTTTCTTTCATTTGCAAATTATGCTTCTTTGATAGGAGGAGAAGAGATTTATTGGATAGAGAAAAATAATACCATTTCTTATCTTGAAATTCATTATTCTTCATTTTCAAATATGCTTGAGAGAAGTTCTATTTTCAATCGCTGGCAGGTGAGGAAATCACGAGAAGAATTAGAAAAAAAGATAAAAAGATTTTATCCAATAGGTAAACTCATTGATTTAATTCCCAAAAAGAGAGGAATTTCAGGTAGAGTGATTGAACTTTTGATTATTGGAAGTGAAAATCAGGTTCTTGTCAAAGGCTTCAGGATAAGGACGGTTCTCGGATTAAAGGAAACGCTTTTTGTTATAGATAGAGAATATGATGAAGATGGCAATATAACACATTTTATATTTACTGGCAGAGGCTGGGGGCATGGTGTTGGTTTATGTCAGGTTGGTGCTTATGGCATGGCAAGAGAGGGTGCAAATTATAAAAAAATCCTCAAAAAGTATTATAAGGGAATAAAAATTGTAAAAATGTATTAGAAGAGGTAAAAATGAAAGAAAGATTAATTGAATTACTCAAAGAAAAATCAGTAATAACAGGGGTTGAAAGAATTTTAACTTCTGGGAGAAAAAGCAATTATTATATTGATTGTAAAATGACAACCCTTGATCCAGAAGGAGCAAACCTAGTTGGAAAGTTGATTTTGGAAGCTCTGGAATCATATCAAATTGATGCAATAGGAGGATTTACACTGGGTGCTGATCCGATCGTTAGTGCAGTAGCGACAGTAAGCTATCAGCTTGGTAAACCATTACCAGCTTTTATAGTTCGTAAAGAACCAAAGAAACATGGTGAGCAAAAAATGATAGAAGGGCCTTTTAAAAAGGGATGGAAAGTTGCAATCGTAGATGATGTTTGCACTACGGGAGGTTCAATATTAAAAGCATGTAAAGCAGTGGAAGAAGCTGGCGGAAAAGTTATTCTTACCATGGCTATAGTGGATAGATTGGAAGGTGGAAGAGAGAATATAGAAAAAAACGGATATAAATTTATTTCTCTCTTAACAAAGAAAGATCTTGGTTTGTAATCTTAAATTAATTCTTTAAAGAAACATTGCGACAAAATGCGACAATAAACGACATTTTCTTTTTAAATATTGACAAGAAATGGAAAGAACTAAATATTAAACATGAAGAAAAAAATAACTTAAGAGGAAAGATATAAAATATCTTTTAAGTTCCTCTTTATAAGGCAAAGAAGGGGGTGATGCCCAAAAATTCAACAATCAAACTCGAATTAATTCAAAATTCAAAACTCAAAATTTAAAAATCAAAACTGAATTAATTCAAAAATCAAAATTCATAATTCAAAACTCAAAATTCTATTGTATTACCCCATATTTTCTTCCAACCTTTATAAAAGCTTCAATTGCTCTATCAAGATGCTCCTTTTCATGTGCAGCTGAAATCTGAACCCTTATTCTTGATTGGCCTTTAGGAACAACAGGATAGAAAAATCCAATTACATAGATTCCTTCTTCAAGCAAATCTCTTGACATATCCTGAGATAATTTCGCATCATTTTCAAATTTTGAAAGCATTATTGGAACAATCGGATGTGTCCCTGGTTTAATATCAAAACCTGCTTCTGTCATTTTTTCTCTGAAGTATTTCGTATTTCTCTCAAGTTTGTCTCTTAATTCAGTGGTTTCAGATAAAAGGTCAAGCACAGCAATAGATGCACCAACAATAGCAGGAGCCAAAGTATTACTGAAAAGATACGGCCTTGAACGCTGACGATAAAGCTCTATAATTTCCTTTCTACCAGAGGCAAAACCTCCGGAAGCACCTCCAAGTGCTTTTCCGAGTGTGCTTGTAATTATATCAATTTTTCCCATAACACCATGATATTCCGGTGTACCTCTACCTGTTTTACCAACAAAACCTGTGGCGTGAGCATCGTCTATCATAACTAAAGCATCATATTTTTCCGCTAAATAACAGATGTCCTTAAGAGGAGCAATATCTCCATCCATTGAAAATACTCCATCAGTTGCAATCATCCTGAAACGTGCTTTTTGCGCCTGTTTAAGTTTATCTTCAAGATCATTCATATCCAGATGTTTGTAGATAAATCTCTGCGCTTTACATAAACGAATACCATCAATAATAGAGGCATGGTTTAACTCATCACTTATAATCGCATCTTCTGGTCCAAGTAAAGGTTCAAAGATTCCTCCATTTGCGTCAAAACAGGCTGCATACAGAATGGTGTCTTCAGTTTGTAAGAATTCGGAAATCTTCCTTTCGAGTATTTTATGAATTTCTTGAGTTCCGCATATAAAACGAACTGAGCTCAATCCATAACCCCATTCCTCAAGAGCCTTTCGTGCCCCTTCTATAACTTTTGGATGGCTGGACAGACCAAGGTAATTATTGGCACAGAAATTCAGAACTTTTTTTCCACCTTTAACCTCAATTTCTGGTGCCTGAGGAGTCATAATGATTCTTTCTTCTTTGTAAAGACCAGCATCTCTAATAGATTGAATTTCTTTCTGAAGGAATTCTTTTATTTTTCCATACATTTTTATCCTCCTCCTGTAAAAATTATAAAATTAAATCTAAATTTTTAAAATTAAATTTACTCAAATTCAAAGAACTTCCCTTTTACCCTTCACATTTCACCTTTTGTATTCTATCTTCTACATTCCTTTGCTTCTCCAATCTTTCTTGTGCTCTTTTCAATTCCTCCCTATTTGGAAATAAAACAATTTTTACACATTTCCGTGGACGTTCAAGAATAGCATCAAATCCTTTTTGAAATTCTTCAAGAGGGAACATATGAGTGATTATAGGGTAAACATTAAGCCTTCCAGAGGAAAGGAAATTTCGTACCCTGTACCAGGTATCAAAAAGTTTTCGCCCTGTAATTCCATGAACCTGGATACCTTTCAATACTATTTCTTCATTATAATCAACATCAATTGTGGATGAAGGCGAAAGTCCAAAAGCAGTAAATCTCCCCCCTCTTCTGAGCATTTTAAGACCTTCTTTTATAGCCTGAGGAGCACCAGCCATATCAAGTACTATATCTGCTCCATAGCCATTTGTATGTTCTTTTACATATTCCACTCTATCTACATCATTTTTATGAATGTTTATAATATGATCAGCACCCATAATTTTTCCTATAAATAAATTATAATCCCATTCTCCAATCAGAAAAATATTGGTAACACCACATAATCTTGCAATTCCAACAGAGAAAAGACCTGCTGGACCATCTCCAATTATAACCATTGACTTTCCAGCCACATCATTATCTTCTCCAAGAACTGCATAAGTCGCGTTGCCGATAGGCTCCTGGAGAGTAGCAATTTCGGGAGGGATTGAGGGATGATTCACCCAGCAAACATTTTCAGGGAGTGCAATGTATTCGGCAAAAGTCCCATCTCTGTCAACTCCTAAAATTTCCATGTTTTCTCCAAGATGTGCCTGGCACAAAAGAGATTGTAAATCCCATGGATTATAAATATGAGTTTCTGCTGAAACATAGTCTCCCACTTTAATTCTTTTAACTTCCTTTCCAATTTCTACTACTTCTCCTGCTACTTCATGCCCAAGTATTTGAGGGAGTTTTTTTTCTCCTATTCTACTATTCGACCATTTATCCCATTGATAAATATGAACATCTGTTCCGCATATTGATGTTGCTTTTACCTTTACGAGAACTTCTTTAGGACCTATTTTAGGAATATCCACTTCCATAAATTCCGCACCTGGACCCGCCTTTGTCTTTACCACTGCTTTCATTTTCATATTTATCCTCCTACGAATAATTCATGTTATTTATAGATTTGAATACTTGATATGATAAAAAGGATGAG
>Ga0180300_10001388_pt1 | contig 11194 bp, 11 predicted proteins | sample GuaBasSediGuay15_FD_121798 | JGI IMG/M metagenome (GOLD analysis project Ga0180300, IMG submission 121798) | Subseafloor sediment microbial communities from Guaymas Basin, Gulf of California, Mexico - Guay15, Core 4569-2, 21-24 cm | ecosystem: Environmental > Aquatic > Marine > Hydrothermal... | reverse complement strand
ATGGAGAAAGATTTAAACCTGAAGGCGTTTGTCCACATCAGTGCTGGTCTGAAACCAGTATAATTCATCCAATTGTAAACGGTATGATTGGATGGTTTCCGGACGTTTCATTAGGCGAGATAAGGTTTAAACCAAGGGTGCCTGTTATCTGGGATAGTCTAAAGATTGAAAATTTGAAAGCGAGGAGCAGTGTCTTTAGTTTTAGTTTTACAAGGGAAAAGGGCAAACTAATATATGAGAATAAAAGAGTGTTGGGAAAGAAAATGGAGTTTCTTTTTTAACCGGAAATACCTGCTGGCATGGAAGTTATAGATATCACCGTTAATGGTTCGAGAATAACTTATAAAGATGAGAGGGTGAGGAAATTGTTATATCCACCTTTGAGGTTTAAAGTAAAGGACAGTGTTAGAGTGGAAATGGCTGTGAAAGGCGGAGTTGGTATTATTTTGGATACGCCCAATCCCAGACCCGGAGATGAATCAAGAAGCTTAAGACTAATTAACGAGAAGTTCGAGGATGGAAAATATAGCCTGCTCTTTCAGGGGAGGTCTGGTTATGAATACAGATTTTATGTTAGAGATTTTGATTCGAAGGTGCAGGCTATAGAAGGTGCGGATAAGCTGGTTAATGTTGGTTCTGAGTATGTAGGAGTTGTTTTAAAGTTTGAAGATAAAGGGCAAAAATTTGCCCGTAAGAAGTTGACAATAGATTTAGAATAACTGATTAATAAACAGATTTGTCGAAATATTGTCAAAATAGAGCCCCGCGAAAAGCGGGGTTTTTTATTTGTAAAATTTCCAAAAGTGTGTAAAATTAAGATAACTATTTGAAAATAACGTAATAATTTGCAAAGGGAGTTAATATGGATGAAATAATGACACTTGAAGAAGTTGCTAAATATTTAAAAGTGTCTGAAAGAACGGTTATAAATTGGGTGAATAAAGGGGAACTCCCAGGGGGGAAAATTGGTACTTCTTGGAGATTTAAGCGAGCGGATATAGAGAAATGGGTAAATAGAAAGCTTGGCTCTGGTTCTATTGATTCCAGGGAAGAGTTTTTCATATCTCGCTTACTTGTTCCTGAGCGGGTTGTCATTCTAGATTGTAAAACAAAAAATGAGGCGCTTGATAGTCTGATAGAAGTAATGTCAAGAGTCTCTGGCATAAGCAGCTTTGAAAAGTTGAGGGAGGCTGTCTTCAAGCGTGAGAAGATAATGAGCACCGGAATAGGATTTGGGATAGCTGTACCTCATGTAAGGATTGAAGGTGTTAACGGTGTCTACATGGCATTTGGAGTGAGTAAGAAAGGAATACCAGATTATGAGTCACTAGATGGTAAGCCGGTTCATATAGTAGTTTTAATGGTTGCGGGTGTAGGGCAGCATGTGCAATACTTAAAGGCACTTTCCAGAATTTCCCGAATACTGAGGGATAAAAAGACAATGGAGTCACTGATTGCTGCTAAGGATGAGCAAGAAATTTATAATATTTTAGTGAGTAAAGATAAAGAGGTATAAATATGACTCCTGGTGTTTTGATATTGTTTGGGATAGGAGTTATTGGCGGGATTTTGAGTGCGACCGTAGTAAAGAAGCTTAAAGTTCCACAAGTACTTGGTTATATCCTCACAGGGATAATAATTGGTGGGAGTGGGTTGAACATTGTCACAAGTGAGGATATAATAAGGTTAAGACAATTTAATTATTTTGCTCTTGGGATAATTGGATTCCTAGTAGGCTCGGAGATAAGCTTCGCCACTTTCAAAAAGTATGCAAGACAATTCTCGGCCATTTTGTTTGGTGAAGGTTTATTAGCCTTTGCCCTTGTTTGTATTGCAGTTACTCTTGTTTTGAATAGAATTACCGGGAATTTTCAGGTTTCCCTTGCTGCAGGGATAGTTTTCGCTGCAATCGCATCTGCCACTGACCCCGCTTCCACTATAAGCGTTTTGTGGGAATATCGGACAGCGGGAATCTTAACTACCACTATTATAGCTATAGTTGCTCTGGATGATGCCCTGGCTATGACTTTGTATGGAATCGGGACAAGTGTTGCCCAGTTACTTTCTGGAAGCGGGGGTGAGATAGAAAGACAGATAATAAATATAGGTGTGGAGCTTTTTGGTTCCATTGGGCTTGGTGTTTTTGCTGGGTTTATCGTTGACAGAGTGGTTAGGAAGTCTTCCCAGCATGAGATGATAACCGCTATTGCGATAGGGATAATTTTACTGCTTATAGGTGTATGTGTTAGATACGACATGGATGTGATCCTCGCCGCGATGGCAATGGGAATTACTGTTGTAAATCTAAGTCCAAAGAGGAGCAAGGAACTGATTAATAGGATTAACGCTTTTTCAACCCCGATTTACATGTTGTTTTTTGTGCTGGTTGGTTCGAGACTAACTATAGGAAAAATGCCAGGATGGCTGTGGCTAATCGTTGGGTTATATGTTGTTTTGCGGAGTACCGGTAAGATGGTTGGAGCATGGTTAGGTGCAAAGATATCGAAAGCTGAGATGGTAGTTCAAAAGTACACCGGGCTCACGCTTTTTGCACAGGGAGGGGTAGCCATTGGATTATCAATTATGGCAAGTGGTCATCTCGCAAATGTAAAAGTTGCGGGAGAACTTGCACTGGGCGATGTTGTAATTTTTGGTGTAACAGCCACTACTTTCATTGTCCAGATTATAGGTCCTCCTCTTGTTAAGCTTGCGGTTAGTTATGCGGGGGAAGTTGGGAAGAAAGTCACAGAAGAAGATGTTATTGACAAATTGACAGTTGGGGAACTTACTTCCGGGGATGTTGTTCCGGTGTTTGAGGATACAACCGTGAGAGATGTGGTTTCTCTTCTTGGGGAAAGCAAATATGGGTTTCTCCCCGTCTTGGATAGAAATGGTAGATTTATAGGTGTGGTAACCATGAATGAGATTCGGGATGTTTTGTTTGACCAGTCCCTGTGGGATATTCTTGTTGCTCCAGACATTATGGAGTCCTCTCAGGAGTACGTTCGGAAAGATCAACCCCTAAGAGAGGCTATGAAGGTTATGGACCAGCTACAGGTAGATCAGCTGCCTGTGGTGGATACTACGGATAAGGGCAAATTTGCCGGAATACTCGATAGAAAGTCAATAAGAGGCAGAGTCAGAGAAAAACTCCTGCACACCATGGGGGGTTCAGACAAGAAGGCAATCTCTTCTACTTGATTTCGAATTCTCCCGTGAGCCCTTCGGCAGAACTTGGGCCGACCCATAGTTTGAATTTCCCGGGCTCTACTTTCCACTCCATTTTACTGTTATAGAATCCACATGTGCTTACAGGAAGTCTAAAAGTTACGATTTTATGCTCGTGAGGTCTAATGTAGACTTTTTTAAAATCCTTGAGTTCTTTAACCGGTCGTGTCAGGCTTGCAGAAACGTCCCTGATGTAGAGTTGTACAATCTCTTTTCCCGGGATATCGCTGTCGTTTGTTATTTTCACTGTCACTAACAGTGTATCAGTGGGTCTTAGAACTTTCGGGTAAATTTTAAGCTCGGAATAGATGAATTTGGAGTAACTTAGCCCATATCCAAAAGGGAATAGCGGTCCAGGTTGTAGGTCTATGTATTTTGACTCAAATCTGTTCCCTGGCTTTATGGGTGGTCTTCCCGTCATTTTATGGTTGTAGTAGAGAGGTTCCTGACCGGTGGCTTTTGGAAAAGAAACCGTTAATTTCCCGGAAGGGTTGCAATCACCGAATAGCACATCTACGACTGCAGGCCCGTGCTGGATGCCAAGTTGCCAGCTCTCGATGATCGCAGGAATATTTTGAGCTATCCAGGGTATAGCAAGCGGCCTTCCATTCACAAGAACAACTACTACAGGCTTTTTTAGTCTCGTAATAGCCTTCGTAAGTCTGAGCTGGCTCTCGGTAAGGCCGATGTAAGCCCTACTTCCTCCTTCCCCGCTCATTTCCCTTGTTTCCCCCAGAACGAGAATTATTGTTTTGGCTTTTCTGGCAACTCTTAACGCTTTTTTAAGATCTTTTTCGCTCCATCTCTCAATTTCACATCCCTTTGCATATAAAATATTTTTGCCTCCAATCCGGGTTTCCAAAGCCTCCAGGATAGAGATCACATCTTCCGGTTTGCCTGCACACGACCATGAACCAAGGAGGTCCTTTTTACTTGCTGCCAGAGGGCCTATAAGAGCGACGGGAAAAGAAGACTCATCCAACGGCAGTAGTTTATTTTTATTTTTCAGTAAAACTATGGATTCTCGTGCGATGGTGCGGGCATGGTTGATAAACTCACTTTTTAGTGTTTCGTTTTTTCTTCTCTTCTCACTTCCATAAATAGGATTCTTAAATAATCCCAGTTCATATTTGACGTATAGGATTCTTTTGACCGTGGAATCAACTATGGCTACGGGTAATTTGCCTGATTCAGTGAGCATTTTTAAATTTTTTAAATAAGAAAATCCCATCATCTCCATGTCGACACCGGCTGTAATGGCCTTAAGAGCCGCATTCTGTTTATCCGGGACAAATCCGTGGATTACTAATTCAGCTACAGCATTGTAGTCACTTACAACAAAACCCTTGAAACCCCAGCGTTTTTTGAGGATTTCTCGAAGCGTATATTCGTTTGCTGATGCAGGGATTCCGTTTATCTCGTTGAAAGCCGACATTACGGTAAGAGCTCCTGCATTGATTGCTGCGGCAAAAGGTGGCAAATATACCTGGTATAGTGTGGCAGGTGAGATGTCTACCGTGTTATAGTCTTTTCCTCCTTCGCAAGCACCATAAGCCACGTAGTGCTTGGGACAAGCTACAATCGTAGTAGGATTGCTAAGATCGTTTCCCTGAAAACCCCTTACCCTAGCTTCTGCCATGACGCAGCCAAGGTAGGTGTCTTCACCTGCTCCTTCTGCTATTCTTCCCCATCGGGCATCCCTTGCTATATCGACCATTGGTGCGAAGGTCCAGTGTATGCCATGAGCTGAGGCTTCTATAGCTGCTATTCTGGCACTTTTTTCTACCAGTTTGGGATTCCATGAACATGATTCCGCAAGAGGAATGGGAAAAATTGTCCTGTAGCCATGTATTACGTCCAGTCCAAAGATTAGAGGGACTCCAGTTCTGGTTTGCTTAAGAGCTGTTTCCTGAAGGAGTTTTATTTCTTCGGGTGTCCACACGTTGAGAAAAGAACCTACATTATATTTCAAAATGTATTCTATTGCTTTTTCTTTTCCCACGGCACTGAAGTCGATCTGGATGAGTTGTCCGATCTTTTCATCAATGGTCATGGTTTGCAGCAGGGAGTCTATGAAGTTTCTTCCAGGTCTGCCGGAGGAGAATGTAATTCCGGTATTAAGCCAGAGAAATAGTGCTATAAATAAAAAGAGAAGAGTGCTCTTTGGCTTTTTCATGATATGCTCCTCTTTTGGGGATTCGGATTTTTCACTTTTCCACTCTGATAAAATAACCTCAGGGTAGTTTTTAATCAAGGAATTAGGAACCCCGGGTTGAGCTTTTTCTAAAATCTTATGGCTTTGGTCACGCCTTCTACCGTTTCCGAGGATTTCCTCAGATTCTCAATTTTTTCGTGGGAAAATTTCAGTTCAATATCCCTCTTTATTGAGCATGGATGGAATCCTCATGCAAACATCGTTCATGCTATAAAATTCTCCCTCAGTATAACTGGAAATCGGTAAAATCGAACTTTCATTGTTGGTTACGGACCGGATGATTTCGCCTATTGTAGTTCCTCCCTCCGGGTTTTTCTCTTTTCAAAGGTTACTTTGAGAAGGTCGGTATATACAGGAGAATAGCAATACTATTCCTCAAAAAGAAGAAAGCAGAGGAATCTAACAACGCCTATGTATCAGAGGGTCTTTCAAGACCTGAACGAGAGCTCATCATTACACTCTCAGCACGTACTGCTACGAGTTGCTAGAAGAGCAATCGAGGGAAAGTCAAGGAACTCTGTCTTCCCTACAATCCTTTTTTTCTGATACAAACATTATAATTTTTAACTTTCACAGTTTCTCTCTCTTTCAGAAGCTTCCAATTTAGGCCTGTTAGCTTTTTTATACTGTTACACAAAAGAGCTCACAATAAAAGCATTATACAGACATTAAATAGGTGTGGGAATTTCTTCAGCAGGCCTGCTATAATATCACAAGAATAGCCTTGAGAAAACATATATCTCAAAGGATCGAAGTATACAACAATGAGGGTTTTCCCTCTGGAATTGTTTCCCCCTTTAGAAAGGCGCCAGAATCTTTTCTCGAAATCATTTCTAATTTTTTCTTCCCTGATGGAAAGGAGCTCCTCAATCCTGGCTGTTCCATTAGAACTTCCCTCAATCCAGTTCTTGGTTTCTTCTACCAGTTCGATCAAAAAATCCGTCATTGCATAATCGCCCAGGCGTATATTGAACTTTTTATCCCGGTCGCCCAATTGTCCCGAGAAACTGAAATTGATGATGGTTCCCTCTTTGTCGTTTATAATTTCGTTAAATTCCATGACCGAGATGATGGGAACAACATAGTGACAGGAAAGGATAATTGTCTTTAAGATGGGCCCGGTAGAAGAAAGAATTTGTTCCTTGGTTTTATCTAAAAAATCAATCTCGACAAAAGGTTTCTTCCCAGGGAGGTCAGCATTTTCCTCCAAGAACCACCGGGGAATTCCCACGCATCTATTCCGATAATTCTTCCGGAGGAATTTAATTACAGAGTTCAGGGATTTACCTTTAAAGGGAACAAAAATGCATCGCATGTTTTTTACTAGGTATAGATATTTATGCACTTCTTATTTCCTTACCAGAGGGATCTAGAAAAATATCCCCTGTCTGAATACTTGTAACACGATTGATTTCCAGTGTGGGACTAAAGAAGCTCAGGATACCAGAGTCTTTTTCGTAATCGATAACTATTCCAAGAGATAAAACCAGCCCCTCGTCATCATTTAAAGAGATCAATCTATTTCTCAAAGTGGCTTTATTCATACTGACCACTGTCCCGTGTATCCCGATTTCACGAAGATTAATAGAGTACTCCTTAACTACCTTGAAATAGTTTCTAAACTTTTCCTCTCGATATAGCTGTCTTTCTACCATGCTTCTTGGTTTTACCGATGGGGGCACTTTGAATCTTTTTATTATGGGGAAGGCTCTTTTATAAAAATTTCTCGCAATCCCCTCCAGCTCATCTTCATCCTGAAAAATAACAAGGTGATCAGGTCTGACAGTCTGAATTACATTATACTGAAACTCAAGTGCTGCATCTCCTATAACGAATCCCGAGGAATCTATAACTACTTTTCCGGGATTCATCTCCCGGGCTTTGTCAAGAAGGACTCTGATACCCGTTAGATTTTGCAGAAGATGCCTTGCAGGAGAGGTAGAACCCGCAAACATTAGAAACTCTTTATCTTCAATATTGTATCTGTTTCTATAGAATGCCATTCCAGTTGTAGTGGGAGGTCCAATGGTTGACTGCCCTGGATCACAATCGATATAGGCTACAGAAAAGTCCTTTAAGAAGCTCTCTATCAGATATTTGCAGAAAGTGGTCTTCCCACTATCGGATCTGCCTATAACGTAAATTACATCCTGTGTTCTTCTCGCTAACAGCTCATCGATAAACTCTTTCCACTCGGCCTGAATTATTATCACTCGAATATCCTTTTTTTACATTCGTTACAAAAGAATTCCCCTTTTTGGTCGGTGTCGATTATTGAATTGGAAAAATGCATCACACATGATGTAAGAGAACAGTGTCTTAAACCAAAGGTATGCCCCAATTCGTGAACGGCTTCTTTCGTCAATCGCTCCATGAAAATTTCGGAGTCCTCTTTCTGGCCATAAAATTCATTTTTCAGGCGCGTAGTAGACACAATACATATTCCAGAGTAAAGGTCGGTTTCCCCAAAGACAAAGTTCAAGCCATCTGCATAAAGATCTTTATCGGTAATTGCCAGAACCCTGCTTTTAGTTTTTATTATGTTGCCCAGGTAACGGATAAGCTCGGAGGAGTTGTACTGCCTGCGAGTTTTGTTGTAAGCTCCCTCCCATATGAGTATAGAATCCAGAAGACGAACAGTGCACTCAAAAATATTCTGGATTTTTCCCTTTAAAGGTTCCAAAAAGCCGGTTTCCCCTAATCCCAGAGGCAATATACATATTTCCATAGCACCTGCGGCATATTGTTTTTATGGGCAAGAAGATATGTGCTTTCTGTACCTAGTACATATCCTTAAGTGAGGAACAGTTCTGATGAACGAAAAGCGAAAAATGGACCTCAGACAATTACCTCCTCTTCGTCTTCCCCTACGGTTTCTACAGGAGCATCACCCCATAATTTTTCAAGATTATAGTACCTTCGCTTTTCTTCCCGAAAGACGTGAACTACAAAGTCCACATAATCCATCAGCACCCAGGATAAATTCTGATAACCTTCTATATGCCAGGGTCTTGCATACGGTTCCAGCTTTTTCTCAATTTCATCAACAATGGCCTTTACATGGAGATCCATATCTCCAGAGCATATAACAAAATAATCAGTAACGGTAGTGAGCTTTCGTAAGTCGAGTATTAGTATATTCCTTGCCTTCTTGGTGAGGGCTATTTCTGCCGCTTTTTTTGCCAGTTCGTAGCTCGAATAATTCTCGAAAGATCTATCTTTATCCATCAAATTTCTAAAATTCTTCACTTATAGATAGTACATCTCTGTAAACCGCAAGATCTTTGTAGTCCTTGCCAAGTATTATGCTAACGTCTACTCTATATCCGGATTGGGGTCTGTTGATTATTCGCTTTTCATTGAGCTTCAGCGCTTTTACAACTTCATTACATTTTTTGATGTCCGAAGACCGATTCAGAATAAGCGTCTTTTCATAATTTAATCTATCAGCATTTCCAACGTATAGCACATCGAAGCCTTCCTTCCTTAGGTAATTTGAAAATTTATGGGCTAAGCCATTTACGCCACAGCCGTTAAGCACTTCAATTTTGATATCTAAGAAGGGTTTTTCAAGTAACAGGTCTTCAGGAGTTAGCTCAAATTTTCCCGTTGTTGCGAGATCAACTTTTGTTCTATTGGATGCATATCTGGAAACCATGGAAAATATAAAACCGATTATCACGACACTGAGACAGAATATAACAAGGTTCAATAGCCATTTTTGCACGTGAGCACTTTCCAAACTACGTCTCCTGGTAACCATATCTCCTGCTCACCTCAGAATATAGCTTGGAACGTACATATAATAGGAAGGATAATAATAAGGAGTAATATCAAACCTCAGGTTTATAAAAGTGTTTCTCGTAGGTTTGTATAAAAGTTCAGCACCATATATCAGGTTATTAAGAAGGTTGGAATTGTGACCAATCCCCCTGGTGAGAGGTGAGTGCACAAATCCAAGGGTGGCATTAAGTAGTAGTTTATCCGATATCAGAAAAGACATCTGATTTATATACATCCCAACCGACCCGGAAAAATTGCCCATTGAAAAGAAGGAAAGCGAATATGACTGTCGCATGAAAAACCTGTCCGAGGAAAGGAGCCCACTCAGCGGCCCATAGTCTGGCAGCTTTATCCGCTCTTCAACGCTCATTTTCCTTTCAACCTGAGTTTTAAGCTGCGCGTCTAACTCAAAGGAGAGTGAAAGCATTAAAAAAGCTGCCACTATCAAAATCTTGAGAGTTCTCATTTTTCAACCCTTTATTCATAATTCACGTACATTTTATATCTTTTATAAAACATTGTCAAGCCTTATCTTTCCATCAAATAAATATTATCAATCAGCCTTGTTTTACCAAACCAAACAGCTACCGCAGCCAGGGTTCCGGGCTTCACTTCTGAGACAGGTTCAAGATTCTCATCATCAACAATTTCAACATACTCAATCCGAGCAAGTGGAGCCGTAGCAATTGTACTCTCAATAATTTCTTTAAGTTTGGCAGCATCCCTGTTGCCCATCTTGACTTTTTCCCTTGCCACTTTTAGAGCTTTATAAATCATCGGAGCTTGCTTTCGCTCTTCATCGTTCAAATAGGTATTTCTGGAACTCATGGCAAGGCCATCATGTTCCCTGATAACTGGTCCCACGACAATTTCTACAGGGAAATTAAGATCTCCTACCATCCTTTTGATAACTATAGCTTGCTGAACATCCTTCTGACCGAATACGGCAATGTCTGGTTGGACAATATTAAATAATTTTGCCACAACAGTTGTCACCCCTCTAAAGTGACCGGGACGATACTTTCCGCACATACCTTTTGTAAGTTTCTCAACGTTTACATATGTTTGAAAATTTTCCTGATACATTTCTCGATTATCGGGATGGAAAACTATATCCACCCCTCTTTCTTCAGCAAGTTTAAGGTCCCTTTTCAGGTCGCGAGGATATCTGTTATAATCTTCGTTTGGTCCAAATTGGATCGGATTTACAAAGATACTTACCACAAGAACATCCGACCTCTTACGAGCAATATCCATCAGAGAAAGGTGCCCCTCATGGAAATATCCCATTGTTGGTACAAATCCTATGATCTTGCCCTCTCTCTTGAATCTTTTTATTTCTTCCCTCAAATCAGCAATTTTTTCTATCAGTTTCATCATCCTAAATCCTCTCTAATAGCTTTCATCTTTGGAAGGAAAACTACCATTTCTTATGTCATCTCCATATTTACGAACGGCTTCCCGAACTTCGTCAGATAGATTTAGATATCTTCGAACAAATTTTAATTTCACCTTGTCATAAAGCCCTAACATATCGTATAATACCAGAATTTGCCCATCACAATATGGGCCTGCTCCAATTCCGATCGTTGGAATTTCAAGAGATTCTGTTATCTCTTTTGCAAGCTTAGATGGCACCTTCTCAAGGACAATTGCAAAAGCTCCTGCTTCCTGAAGCAGTACAGCATCCCTTTTTATCCTAGTCGCTTCGTCCTCTTCTTTCCCCCTTAGTCTGTATCCACCAAACTGATGCACGCTTTGGGGAGTGAGTCCAAGGTGCCCGAGCACAGGGATACCGATGTCAACCATCCTTTTTACCAGATCACAAACATGCTCTCCCCCTTCGATTTTTACAGCTTCAGCTCCAGCTTTCAGAAATGTTCCTGCATTCCTAATGGCCTCGTCCTCCCCCACCTGATAAGAGAGGAATGGCATGTCAGCCACAAGCAGGGCTCTATTCAAACCATT
>Ga0180300_10001387_pt1 | contig 11199 bp, 12 predicted proteins | sample GuaBasSediGuay15_FD_121798 | JGI IMG/M metagenome (GOLD analysis project Ga0180300, IMG submission 121798) | Subseafloor sediment microbial communities from Guaymas Basin, Gulf of California, Mexico - Guay15, Core 4569-2, 21-24 cm | ecosystem: Environmental > Aquatic > Marine > Hydrothermal... | reverse complement strand
GGGGGCGGGTGGCGAACCGCGGATGCTTTGTAAAAAGTGCAAAATTACTGTATAGCTCAACACGGGGGAGAGAACAAAAATGGCCGGTGAGAGAATTCTGGTTATTGACGACGAGGCAAACATCGTCCATACGTATGCGGAGATACTGGAGTGTGAGGGCTTCGCGGTGCAAGGAGCTTCCACCGGACTGGAAGCCATCGAACGCTGCCGTCAGGAGACGTATGATCTGTTGCTGATTGACCTTAAGCTGCCCGACGTCGGCGGGCTGGATGTCCTGCGCCAGGGCAAGCAATTGCTCCCCGACGTGGCGGCCATCATCATCACCGGCTTCGGCACACTGGAAAGCGCGGTCGAGGCCCTGCGCCTGGGCGCGGAAGAGTACCTGACCAAACCTATCCAGAGCGAAGCGCTGATCACTACCATCCAACACATCCTGGCCCAGAAGCGTGAGAACGTGGCCGTGGTCCGGGGCAACCTGCGCGACATGAGCTTGACCAGTCTCATTTCCATCGCCTGCAATGAACATCGTCAGGCTCGTTTGCTCATCCGGCGCGGGAATCAGGAGGCGACCTTTTTCTTCGAGGATGGTAACATCGTGCATATAGCCCTGAACAATGGGCTTGAGGGAGAGGAAGTCATTTACGAAGTGCTGGCCTGGGAGGAGGGAGTTTTCGAGATGGAACAGGGCTTGCCCCCGCCCAGGCATACGGTAACTACAAACTGGTCGGCACTGCTGCTAAAAGGATTGCAGTATCTTGACGAGAGCGCCCTGGAAACAGTCGAATGGGAAGGGGGGACAGAGGTGATAGAGGAGGGAACAGGAGACATGGTTCAACAACTGGCCAGCGATCTCAGGAGGCTGGGGGGAATAGAGGGCGCGGTCATCGTGGCCCGCGATGGCATTGTCCTGGCCCACGACCTGGAGGGCGACGCGGAGAAAGAGGGCGCGGTGGCGGTCTTCGTCGGCAACGCGGCCAACCAGGTGGGCGAGGCCCTGGCCCTGGGCACTTTCGAGCACGGGGTGGTCGCCATCGGCAAGGACAGAATGTTGGTGCTGGAGCAGCCGGATTATTACGTTGGCCTTCTGCTGGGGGAGCGAGCCTCACCGGTTCTGGTTACTTCTCAGGCAGAGAGCATATTTCGATAGGGAAGTGATGATATGAATAACATTCTACAGGATGTGAACGCCGGGGTAGGTGTGATCGGTTGCTTCGTGTGTGATGGCGAGGGACGGGTGGTGGCCTCTGCCTTGCCCGGCGATTTCGACGAGACGGCGCTCTCGAACGTGGGGCGCACTGTCGTCCAGACCCTTGCCGGGCTGGAGTTGGCCCGCCGGCGCAAGGTGGGCGACCTGGACCTGGTCTACCGCGAGGGGCGAGTGGTGGTCAAGAACCTGCGGCCGGGATGTCTGGTTATTCTCTGCGTGCCCACCATCAACGTCCCCTTGCTCAACCTGACGGCCAACGTAGCCGTCCGCAAGCTGAAAGAAATACTGAAAGAGCGGGCCCAGGAACAGGTCAGATCAATTCCCCAGGCGAAGCCGACTTCCCCTCCCATCCCGTCCGATGGCCTTGAAGCAATGGCCAATTTCATCGAGTCGTTGATTGAAGAACTGGAAAAGAGAGGGGCCGGCCGGGAAGTCATGCTCAAAGCTATCCGGCACAGAGTGAGCAGATTGCAAGCGCATCACCCCTGTCTCGCATTGGTGGGCATCGCCGAGGACAAAGTAGACCTGTCGGCGCTCCAAGGGGCAACGTTCAGCGATGAGGAGATAGGCGCGGCCCTGGGAGCGCTGATCCAGGGAATGTGCTGGAGTGCCATTGGCCTCCTGGGGGCAGAGGAGGCCAGGGCCGGATACGATCAGGTCTACGAGCCCTTTCGCCATCAAAATGAGGCCCTCATCAAACGACTGGGATTGGGAGAGAGATTGGCCAATGCTGCCAGCGTAAAGGCGGAACCTCGTCTGGCCGGTGTGGATATGACCTGGTAGCGAGGAGGGGAGCGGACTGCATGGAAAACGCTTTGCAAAACGTGAACGCGGTGGTAGGAGTATCGGGATCCTTCGTATGTGACGGTGAAGGGCAGGTGTTGGCCTCTGCCTTACCCGATGTCTTCGACGAAACAATGCTCTCCAATGTGGGGCGCACCGTCGCTCAGACTATTGCCGGCTTGGAGTTGGCCCGCCGGCGCAAAGTGGGCGATTTGGACCTGGTCTACCGTGAGGGACGGTTGGTAGTCAAAAACCTGCGGGTGGGGTATCTGTGCATCCTGTGCGTGCCTACCATCAACGTGCCCTTGCTCAACCTGACGGCTAACGTGGCGGCCAGGAAGCTGGCCGCGCAGATCAAAGCCGGTCGGGCTGCGCCGGTGGAGAAACCAGCCCTCCACGAGGCCAAGGTTCCAGCAGTCCCCACGCTGAACGGCTCTTTCTTTACAAATGCAGAGCGAGAATTGACTCGCCTGATGGGACCGATGGCCGTCTTCGTGCTCCAGGAGCAGATAGCCGCCCTGGGTGAATCACGAGAAGCCTTCCCGCAGGATAAAGCTCGCCAGCTTGTGGAGAGGCTGGCAGCCGAGATTGAAAATGAGGATCAGAGGGCCAGATTCCAGCAGGTCGCACTCGAGGCTCTTAAGGAATAAATGATTATTGAGGAGGAAAGCTTATGAAAATCAGAACTAAATTGCTGGGTGGATTTCTGTTAATGGTGGCGTTTCTACTGATCAGCAGCCTGATCGCTTACATCGGTTTGACCCGCGTGGCGGCCGAGGTTGAAGCTGTGAATGAGGAGGTAGCCGAAGCGATAAAGGCTTTCGAGGTTCAGTCCGCTATCGCCGACACCCTACCTCCGGTGCGCCGTTATCTGTCTAATGGCAATCCGTCCGAAAAAGAAGCGTTTACCAACCTGGTCACCGTCGTGGAAGATCACATCGCCGAGATGAGAGCGATGGACCTGGAGGGTAAAGAAAAGACCTTGGATCGCCTGGCAGAAAGATGGGTGGAGCTGCGTGACGCTCTGACCGATATCATGAATATCTCTGATCCGGTGGGCAATGCGGAGGCAGCCGCTCGTCTGCACATAGCGGAGGGCATTGCCGACTGGGTACACGGTCAGTCTTATACCTTCGTCGTAATCTCGCAGCAGCGGGTGCTACGTGCCCGTCAGAAGGCCGATGCCACTGTGCGCAGCACTTTGCTGCTACTGGTCCTCGTTGCCGGGCTGACTTCGGTGGCAGGGATGACCGTAGGATTGGCGGTCTCGCGTTCGATCACCAACGCGGTGACCACGCTCACCCAGGCCGCCGAGCGCATCAGCATGGGCGAGTTGGACGCGGCGGTTGTCCTGAAGTCGAAGGATGAGTTGGGCGAGCTGGCCCAGTCTTTCGAGCGAATGCGCATCAGTCTCAAGGCGGCCATGGATCGCCTACAGCAGCAGTGAGAATGGCGAATAGTGAGAGGCACTGCCGAGAAGTGGGTAGAAGGCAACGGATCCATCATCACCTTCGAGTTGATCTAGCTTGCAGGCAGGGCACTCTGCCCGCCGAGTCCCTGAAGCCTTCTTACACCAGGGGGTAGCCAACTATGAGCCAGGGGGTGAGCGCAGTCAGCAGGGCGGGACTCCCCCGCTGCGAAGCGGGCAGGAACCCCGTCCTGCTGCGAGATAGTCGTGGGCTTGTAGGCACAACCCCCAGCTTCGCAGGGGGCTTGATGGCGACGCTCCCACTGGGTGTGGATGGATAATCCAGTATTTGAGAAAAGTTGGTGCTGCTGCCACGTCGCCTGGACGTGAACGTCCAGGCTGAGCAGGCGAAGAGTGCTAAAGCACCCTTCGCCAATGTGGACGGCGGCTCCGAGGCCACCACAGCCTGCTTCAGCAGGCTTCTGCTGCTGAGCCTGGCGCTTCAGCGCCGGGCGAGGGGCGGATTTCTCAACTATTGATAATGGGTAATAAGAAAGTGATCATAGCAGTAGACGATGAACCGAATATTCGCACCCTGGTCTGCTACTGTCTTAAGTGCAGCGGTGATTTCGAGGTGCTCGAAGCCGGCAATGGCGAGGAAGCTATTGAGCTGGCCATCACCCACCGGCCTGTCCTGATCGTTATGGATGTGCGAATGCCCGGCATGGGGGGTATCGAAGCCTGTCGCCGCCTCAAGGCCAACCCGGCCACTGCTTCCATTCCGGTGCTCTTCCTCTCCGCCTGGCATAATGAGAGACAGGCCGCTCTGGACGCCGGAGGAGTGGCCTTCCTTCTCAAACCCTTCGACCCGGCGGAATTGATAGCCGCAGTCCACAGGTATATCACCGGGACTTCTTGATTCCACGTCCGAGAAAGCGGAGCTGTGCATGGGTGAAAGAACCCATCTGAGTTTGCCCCGCCAAGGTCAGGTGGATAGCGAGGTCATCTTTCGCCTGCTGGACAGAGTGAATCCCATCACGAACGACGGCCGCTATCCCGCCCTGGTGCAGGAACAGGTATCCTCACTGCGGGGGTGCTTTGCTACTCTTTCTGTGGACTTGCGGCAGCCCACGCAGTTATTGGTGCTGAAGCAGTTGATGCCCCTTTGTCTGCACTACGAGGTGGACCTGCGGGCGCTCTTTTTTAACTCGCGGTACATCTTCCTGCGCCGGGCCTTCGGTCGGGCGGTGATCACCGAGGCCCTGGGATCGAGACGAGGTTACATCTTCGACGCTGAGCGGTTGCCGGAGTTGGGATCCGCTCCTTTGGAGTCATTCCCCCTTCCTCAAAATGATGTAATGTGGTAAAATGCATTGAGTGTGTGTGATAAACATGACGTTTTACGTTTCACGTTTTACGTAATTTTTTCACGGGGCGTAACTATACGCTCAGTGATAATCCTGGGGGTGAGAACAGTCAAGTTGTGAAGGGATAGCATGTCTGCCATCGCCGCATTGCACGAATTGCTGATCAGCCCCCCGGCCGGGTTTCTATACCACCTGATTCTCCTCCTGAGCATCGAGGCCGGGCTGGGGATGGCGGTGCATTACTGGCGGCGCTCACCCGCAGAACCGTGGGCGCGTCGTCTGATCCTGGCTTTCGGGGGGTTGCTTCTCATTCGCGCAGTGATGATAGGCATCGCCTTGCTGGTGCGTCCCGATACCTCGATCTTCCCCGCCCTCTGGCCACCCCTGGATCGCCTCTGTAGTTTCCTCTCCTTGCTGATCATCGTCTGGGCTTTCGTCCTGCCCCTGCTTCCCCGGCCCGGTCGTACGGATTTCTGGGTTCTGGGCGGTGGGACAATCATTATCCTGGGCTTCTATGCCCTTCTGTCCACGTGGTGGTATTTCACTGCTGCTCAAACGCCGGATGCTTACTTCACTGGCAGTTGGCCGGATCGGGCATGGGAGGTTGGGCAAGTCATCTTGTTAGGAACGGCGATAGGTTTGCTCCTATACCGGCGAGGACCATCTTTTCTCCTCGTTTCCCTGCTGACTCTGCTGGTGGGCCACCTGCTGCAACTCGTATTCCCCGGATCTCATCCTCACGTGGCCGGCTGGGTGCGGGTGAGCGACCTGGTGGCCTATCCTGCGTTGGCGATCCTGGTATACCACTCCATCAGTACTGAGCTTCAGAGCACGGCGCAGGCTTTTCAGCAGGAACTGCGAGAGATCAGCCAGGATGCCTTGCAGCGCACGCAGGAATTGATCTTCCTGTTGGACGCCAACCGGAACGTAAATGCCTCCCTGGACCTGATCACAGTATTGCAGAAAGTGGTGCAAAGTCTGGTGGATGGCATCGGCGCCGGATATGGCATCATCGCGCTGGTGGAAAAAGGGGAAGCGGGATTGATGCGGGCAGTGGCCGGATATGATCCCCTTGACCAGGGAGTGTGGCAGACCAGCGACGTATGTTTTTCTTTGAAACAATACCCTTTGCTCGAACACGTGATACGCCGCCGGCGACGAGTCGTCGTGCAAGAAGTGGAGATCAGTGCGCAGCTCATCGCCATCCATGCTTTGATGGGCAGTGTAGAGATCGGCCCGCTGATGATCATCCCCCTGGTGCATCGGAAAGAAGTGCTGGGGCTGGTGCTTCTCAGCAATGCCAACAGCCAAAAACTATTCACTGCCGAAGATGGCCGCTTTGCCGAAGCTCTGGCCCAGCAGGTAGCAGCGGCCGTGGCCAATGCCCGCCTCTACCGGCAGGTGGACGAGCAACGACGACGGCTGGCCGACTTGCTTCGTGCTCAGAGAAAAGAGACCAGGGAGCGACAGGCCATCCTGGAATCCATCGCCGATGGAGTGATAGTGGGGGACGCTCAGGGGAAAATAACCATGGTCAATGCCGCCGCCGAACGCATTTTCGGGCGATCTCAGCGGGAGTTGCTGGGCTTGCCCATACGCGAGTTTTATCCTCGCTTGCAAGAGGGAGGCAACGGACGGCAGAGATCCACCTCATCGCGGAGTGGAGAGGGGATTCACACCGTTTTCGAACGGGAGGGCCGCGTCATCGAGGGAAGTCTGGCTCCCGTGCTTAGTGATGGGAATTCACTGGCGGGCTTCGTGGCTGTGTTCCGCGATGTGACCAAGGAAAGGCAGGCCGAACGAGCTAAAAGCGAGTTCGTCTCCACCGTATCCCACGAACTGCGTACTCCTCTCACGTCTATCAAGGGTTACGCGGACCTTCTAGGGAGTGGTATGGCCGGGGAAATCAGCCCTCAACAGAAGACTTTCCTGGGTACCATCTGCACCAACGTTGAGCGCATGGTGAAGCTGGTTAATGACCTGATCAGCATCTCGGAACTAGGTGGCGTCGTAGAGTTGCAGCGGGAAGCGGTGGACGTGACTCAGGTTATTCACGAAGCAATCGAAACCTGGTCCCCGCGCGCTGCGGAACGGGAGATTATCATCACTGCGGAGCTTCCTTCGTCGTTGCCACCGGTGGATGCCGACCCTTCTCGCCTGCGGCAGATTATGGATCATCTACTTTCCAACGCCTGTAAGTTTACCTATCCTGGTGGAAAGGTATCGGTGCGGGCCGAGTTACACGAAGATACGGCAGGAACAGGGAAAAGAAACACTTTCCTGCTCATCTCCGTGAGCGATACGGGAGTAGGCATCGCCGCCGAGGATCAAGAGCGCATCTTTGAGCGGTTTTACCGGGCGGATAATCCCCTCCAGGTGGAGGCCGGAGGAGCGGGTGTAGGTCTGGCCATCGTCAAGTCACTGGTGGAGGCCCACGGGGGGCGGATATGGGTGGAGAGTTGGGTAGGCGAGGGCAGTGTGTTCAGCTTTCTCTTGCCCGTGGCTCAGAGTGCCCTGCAAGAGCAAGATGACAGGAACACAGAGGTTTTACTTCACCGATCACCTCTGTAAGAGCGTGTCTGAAAAAACCGAGGTGAAGGTATCAACCACCAAGTCTCGCCCGGACGTGGAACGTCCGGGCTACGAGATGCAAGGCCCTCCGGGCCTCTGGAGCCCCCGAAGGGGGCTTCCCACCTCGTAGCCGGACGGTTTAGCGCCCGGCGGGGCGGACGAGGAGCACCAACACACAAAGGGGAGACTACCTGGTGCCTTTGTGGTGAATTTTCGGACTCCTTGTCACCAACACACCCAGGTGAGCCCGATCCCGAGGGCGGCTCCCACTACTACCTGAATCGGGGTGTGGCCGATGAGCTCCAGTAGCCGTTCCTCGCTGAGAGGCTGACCACTGAACAGCTCGTCGAGGATGCGGTTGAGGATGCTGGCCTGCCGGCTGGCCGCCCGCCGCACGCCCGCCGCGTCGTACATGACCACGCTGGCAAACACTACGCAGATGGCGAAGGCGCTGGAATCCCATCCCTCGCGGAGACCGACGGCCGTAGCCAGGGCGCTGACGAAGGCCGAATGAGAGCTCGGCATGCCGCCCGCGCTGGTGAGCAGGCGCAAATCCAACTTTCTCTGTACGGCCAGGTGATAAATCACTTTCAGAGCCTGAGCGACAGCCCAGCAAAACAGGGGCACTGTCAGAGTAGTGTTTCTCACAAGCTCACTCATCGGGCTGCTCATCACTTCTCCCTTTCCTCGTTGGAAGTCACCTGGCGATAATTCCCACTCTCTATCCCTGCCAGTTGGCTGACTCGCAGCTCGGCCTGATCCAGAGCCGCGTTGCAATGCCGGGCCAGGGCCTGCCCTCGCTCGAAAAGGGCGATGGATTCTTCCAGGGTCAGGTCTCCCGCCTCCATGCGCTGTACGGTCTCTTCCAGTTCCTTGAAAGCTTCCTCGAAGGACAATTCTTCTGGTGTAGATGTCCGCCCCATGTTTCACCTGCCTTTGCTATCTCACGTGATTCTCACTCGACGGCGGCGGGAAATTCCCCATCGCTGACCCGCACGTCGAGTCGCGCGCCTGTTTGCACCTGGGTCACGCTGCGCACCACCTGGCCGCTCTCCCTCCGGCGGACGATGGCGTACCCCCGTGCCAGGGTGGCGTAGGGGCTCATCCCCTGGAGTTGGAGGATGCACGCCCGCAGGCGCTCCCGGTGCAGGGCCAGGCGGTGTCCCACGTGTGTGGCCGATGCCCGCGTCAATTCGTCCACGCGCTGGCGCAGGACGTCAATGCGCGACTGAGGAGAGGCGCGGCGCAGTGCTTGGATCTGAGCTTTGAGTGCGTGGCGTTCGCGAGCGATTTTGCTCTGCATCAGTTGCGCCAGCCGGCGCTCCCACGCCCGCAGGGTGTTGCGCAACTCGGCCTGGTCCGGGACGGCGATCTCGGCAGCGACCGAGGGGGTGGGCGCACGCACGTCGGCGGCGAAGTCGGCGATGGTGAAATCGGTCTCGTGCCCCACACCGGAGATAATCGGCACGCGCGAGGCGACGATGGCTCGCGCCACCCGCTCGTCGTTGAAGGCCCACAGCTCCTCCAGCGAACCGCCGCCCCGGGCCACGATGATTACATCCACTTCTGGTTGGAACTGTAGGGCGCGCAGCGCAGCGGCGATTTGAGGCGGGGCCTCGTTACCCTGCACTAGCCTGGGGGCCAGTAGCACGCGGGTGAGGGGGAAGCGGCGGCCCAGGACGTGAAGAATATCCCGCAGCGCCGCGCCCGTGGGCGAGGTCACTACTCCCACGCAGCGGGGGAACGACGGCAACGGGCGCTTGCGCTCCGGGGCGAAGAGACCCTCCGCCGCCAGGCGCGCCTTGAGTGCCTCGAACTCCAGGTACAGCAGCCCCACCCCGGCCGGCTGCAAGGCGTCCACGTAGAACTGGTAGCGGCCCTGCACCTCGTAAACCGAAATTCGCCCGTGGGCGAGCACGGTGTCGCCATTGTGGGGCAGGCTGGGCTGTCGCGCTGCCACAGAGCGCCACAGCACGCACTGGATGCTGGCTGTGGCGTCTTTCAGGGTGAAATAGGCGTGTCCCGCTGCCGAGCGTGAGAAATTGGAGACCTCGCCCTCCAGCCACACGTCCTGTAGTTGAAAGTCTGTGTCGAACAGTTCCTTGATGTAGCGCGTGATCTGGCTGATTGTGTAGGGGTTCTGCGGGGAGGGGCCGAACAGGCTGAGTTGTTCGGTGTTGGGATTCATCTATTGGCCCTCCGGTTACTCAGTTACGTGTTGCGTGTTACGTGTTGCGTGTTGCGTGTTGCGAGCTACATGCTATCGAGACCCAAGGAGCCCGTAGGTTGGGTTGAGGCGGAGCCGAAACCCAACCTACAGGCTATCGCCATCCAAAGCGCGCAGAGAGCGTATGTCTGACGTCGTTCATTCCCTCTTCGAGATAGGGGTAGGCCAACCACACGCAGGCAGTACCGAACAATCCGCCGCTTATCACGCGCGAAAGGGGCGTGCTCTCCCACAGGCCCAGCAACTGGCCGGTACCATCAACGGCCGTCGGTAAGATGAAGAAGAAAAACAACGGCCAGGGCAGGGGCTTCAACCGGCGGCGGAGCAGGGCGAAGAGCAGACCCGCCAGGAAGATGGCGGTGTAAATGGCTGTATCGCGCTGGCAGTAGGCCATCTTGTAGCCCAGGGCTGGGGTGCCGTAGAATTTCCGCGCTTGCCACAGGGTGCGGAATGGCTCGGGGCCGACGGCGTCTCGCAGGGCCTGGTAGGAGTAGGTGGGATGCGCGCCGAAGAGGAAAAATGATCTCCAGGGCAGTTGGTGGCAGGCCGGGATGTAGAGGTTGTAGATGGCCCGCCCCCAGGAGGTCAATCCCCAGGCCATGAGCGCCGGGGCCAGTAAGGGGAGCCCGGCGTATATCCCCGTGACTACGTTAAAAACCAGCAACCAGTGTTTGGATAATTGAAAGATCAGTTTGTCCAGGAAGATTACCACTGTGCGGGCACGTCCGGTGAGCGGACGTGGGGTCGCGGTGGGATGGCCCGTTGTGTCGTGTTGACTATCCATGTTTGCCGTTCGTTATCCTCCACTCAGCAGGTCGCTCAAGTACGTGTCAATAGTCTCTTCGGTGAGGGGGCCCAGATGAATAACTCTCACCACTCCCTGCCGATCAATGAAGAAGCTGGTAGGAATGGCGATGGTGAAGTAGGCCCTGGTTATAGAGGCGTCGCTATCAAGCAGGATGGGAAAGCTCAGGTTCTGAGCCTGGACGACAGGGGTCACTGTTTTGGCTTTTTCCTGTACGTTCACGGCCAGCACGACCAATCCCTGATCCGCGTAGCGGCGATATGTTTTCTCCAGGGCATCCATTTCCTCTACGCAGTAGGGACACCAGGTCGTCCAGAAATTGACCAGTACTGGCCGGCCCCGGAACTGGCTGAGGGTGATTATATTCCCCTGCAGATCGGGTAGTGAGAAGTCCGGTGCAGTGAACCCCTCTTTGGGAGCCACGGGCGGCTGGGTTGGCATCTGGTCGGTGGAAAGCGGGGTGGCGGTGGGTGAGCTGGCGGCCGGCGTCGCCTGGTTGGTCGGGGTGGCCACAACTGGCGAGACAGCCGTCCCCCCGGGGTTTGCAGCCTCGGTCGGGACCGTGAACGCGGGCAAAGATACCCCACAGCACCCACCGGCGCTTAATCCCAACAACGAAAGCCCCAGCAGTATCAGCCCACCGAGGAACAATCGTCCCTTTCGGGCTTTATCATTCATAGCAGATGCCATTTTCTTATCTTTGCCATCCAGTAACTGCTCAGGCTACTTCTGTTAGCGATTGAAATCGCCTCTAGAGGGCTTGCAGCCGAGCGTCCACCTGCGTGGGCGCGCCTGTCCACGCAGGTGGACAGCCAGCTTTAGCTCCTCAGG
>Ga0180300_10001384_pt1 | contig 11214 bp, 13 predicted proteins | sample GuaBasSediGuay15_FD_121798 | JGI IMG/M metagenome (GOLD analysis project Ga0180300, IMG submission 121798) | Subseafloor sediment microbial communities from Guaymas Basin, Gulf of California, Mexico - Guay15, Core 4569-2, 21-24 cm | ecosystem: Environmental > Aquatic > Marine > Hydrothermal... | reverse complement strand
CTGGGGAGGCTTGTATTCTGTGAAATTTCGATATACCTTGGGCAAACTCCTTTACACGCCGTCCTGAGACGGCTTCAATTGAATTTCTAATTAATTCAACTAAAGCTGATGAGGGAACCATGGTCGTGAATTGTTGCATCGGCATCCTTTAATCCTAACACCTCTTTATAGCTTGTGCCAGACTGGGAGCATGTTGCTGGTGAAGTTGCAGATCTTCTGTCTAAGCTAATTAAAATTGATACAACAAATCCTCCTGGAAACGAGACTCAAGCAGCCGAATTCCTCAGGAACTTCCTCTTAAAAGAGGGTTTTGATCCAATATTGCTCGAGTCTTCAGAGAGAAGAGGTAACGTAATAGCAAAGCTTTCAGGAGATGGAAAGAAGAAGCTGCTCTTGCTTTCTCACTTGGATGTAGTTCCAGCAGACCCAAGAAAGTGGGAAGTGCATCCTTTCTCTGGGGAGATAAAAGATGGGTTTGTCTGGGGGAGGGGAGCCCTTGACTGCAAGGGTCTTGTGGCAGCCGAAGCCATGGTCATGGCTCTGCTTAAGAGAGAAGGGTTCAGACCGAATGGTGAGATAATATTCGCCTCAACTGCTGATGAGGAGATGGGCGGAAAGGCCGGAGCTGGCTGGCTTGTTGAGAACCATCCCGAGCTTGTAAAGGCTGAGCTGTTGATAAACGAGGGAGGAGGAATTGGCATCCCTATAGGCAATAAAACGCATTACTTGGTTCAAGTTGCTGAGAAAGGGGTTTATTGGCTGAGGCTAAGGACCAAAGGGATAAGTGCCCATGCATCCATGCCCGGAGTTGGGGAAAATGCTTTGCTGAAGATGACAAAGATCTTGGAAAAGATAGGGAGATACAGGGCTCCAGTAGTTATGCTTGATGTTACCAGAGAACTCCTTAAGAAGCTTGCTGGAGGAGGGCTTAAATCTTGGATGCTAACGAATCCCTTTATCATCGATAAAGCAATAGACTATCTAAAAAGAGAAAATCCCCAGCTTGCTGAGGCTTTGAGGGCCATGATTAGGGCCACCATGGCTCCAACGATGATAAAAGCCGGGAGCAAAGAGAACATAATTCCAGATGAGTGTGAAGCGGTGATAGACTGTAGGTTGTTACCTGGGCAGGACATGAACTACTTGTTGAAACAGTTGAAAAGAGCAGTTGGTCCGATGGAAGGCTTTCAGATCGAACCAATTCAACAGTCAAGAGGGACTGAATCTCCTTACAGGACAGATTTCTTCAAAACAATTGAAAAAGTCACGAGAGAACTTGATCCAGGATCAACATGCGTTCCTTACATGATCACTGGAGGAACAGACAGTAGGTTCTTTAGGGAGAAATTCGGGACGATTGCATATGGATTCCAACCCATAAGGCTTGACATGCCTATAGACGAACTTCTAAGGCTTGCTCATGGTGTAAATGAACGTATTAGCGTAAAAAACTTGGTTTTCAGTGTTAAAGCACTTTATGGAGTGGTAAAAGAGACGATGAAATAAAATAGGAAGAGAACTATAGTTACTAGAATTGGAAATCAAAATAGTTGATATCAATAGGAGAAACATCGATGACCTGGTCCTTATTTGCTCAGGAAAATACCTCTCCGATCCAAATTACGCAACTGGAATTGAATTAAAGAAGAAGTGGCTTCTTAAAATGTTAGAAAAAGTTGGAGTTTGCGCTAAAATAGCTTATTTAAACGACAAACCAGTAGGGCAAATCCTATTCCAGCCAGAGAATTCCAATCCAGCAGATCCTTATCCAAGAGAAGGAGTCCTTTACTTGCACTGCATCTTCGTCCCGGTTCAAGAGGCTCAGAGAAAGGGAGTTGCTACAGCGCTTCTTGAATCGCTAATTGAGGACTGTAAGGAGTGTCCGGAAAAGCTTGGAATAAAGGAATGTAGGTTTATAGTGACTCATGCCTTTGACACTGGACTATTTCTAAATCAAGCGGATTTCTATAGGAAAAGGGGCTTCAAGAACTGCCCCGATGGGGGGCCGAATGATCTATACCTTCCGATATTAGGTGAGTACGAACCTAAGCCAAAAACAGAATACAAGCCATTGGAAGAGGATCTTAACAGGGCAATCATAATATTCGGGGAGTCATGCCAATTTGGCCATGTATTTGCAATGAGAGCCTTTGAGCTTATAAAAGAAGTAGCGCCAGATCTACCCATAACTCTAATTGATGAGGATGAACAACCAGAAGAATCGAAGAGAAGAGCTGGAGAGTGGCTAATCGTTAACGCAAGACCCATAAGGGCATGGGTCGGGGACGCAGATGCCTTCAAAAAAGCTGTTGTAGAAGCCCTTAAAGGCGATCATTAGAGCTAATTAACGATGATATCAGAGGTAGCATTTCAAATAGCGAAGTGTCTGAGAATAAAGGAAGGAGATGTAGTTTTAATTCATTCATGGCAACACACAATTGATCTTGCTGAAAAAATAGCTGCAGAGTGCTATAGGTTAGGAGCAGATCCTCTCATTGCCCTACAAACGGATTATCTTCTCCAACGAATGGCTCAAGAGATACCAGAAGACAAACTAAGAGATGCGCCTAAGAGTCTCTTAGCTCTTTCCAAAACCATAACTGTATGCATAGTCATGGCTGGACCTGAAGACCCAGAGACTATGCTTAAAATTCCTCCAGAAAAGCTAAAGGCCCTTAGAATTTCTTCTAACAAGTTGGTTGAGATTGAATCAGAAAGAAAGGTCCGCCAAGCTGAGATATTGATCGGGAAGGTCTCCCAGAAGAGAGCCAAATCCTATGGTTTAGACTTTGCTGAATGGATGAAAGTGATGATGGATGCCCTAGCAGTTGATTATGAAAGAATACGGGAAGTTGGGAAGAAATTGGCAAGAGATTTCGAAGAAGCTAGCGAAGTTCGAATATCATCCAGCTCAGGGACAGATCTCAGATTTAGAATAGATGAGAGACCTATAATAATCGAAGACGGAGTAATTGACGAAGAAGATATCGAAAAAGGGATAATTTCAACATATTTGCCAGCCGGATGCTTAATAGTGGCTCCAATCGAGGATAGCGCTGAAGGAAATATTGTATTTGATCTCCCGAATCATATATGGGGAGATACAGTAGAGGGATTAGAGTGGTTCTTTGAGAAAGGTAAGCTCGTATCTTGGAAGGCCACAAAAGGCTCTGAATCCTTCAGAAAGGTCCTTGAAGGCATGGGTGGGGATAAAGATAAGATAGGCCTCTTTATGATAGGTCTCAATCCAGCTTATAGAGCTGGATATCCTCTAAGCGAAATAGCACTAGGCACGATCTCCATAGGAATAGGCACTAACGAACAATATGGGGGAAGGAATAAGGGTATAGGGGTGTTCACAGCCTACATGTCTGGAGCAAACGTCGAAGTTGATGGTAGGAGCATTATGGCAAATGGAAAGCTGATATACAAACTTTAGCTCTAAGATCTTTGGATCTACAAATGAATTCTGCGAATATAACGATCTAATAAATGTTTTTATCTCTTTGCTATCTTATCGGCAGGGATAGACATGCCATGTAAGAGAAAGAAAAAAGCTGGAAACAAATCGGAAGTTGACGAGGTTGGAATGAAGATCTTAAAGGTTCTAGCAGAAATAAACGCTCCAGCTCGTTGTGGAGAGATTGCCAAGAAAGCTGGAATTCCAACTTGTAGGGTAACTGGTAAGCTTAGATCTCTTGCCAACAAAGGACTTGTAGATAAACCAGAAAAGGGAAAATATCTCATCTCTGAGGCTGGAATGATGCTCATAAAGTGAAGCGATGAGATATGCGCGAAGAAACTAGAAGAAAAGAGATAATAAAGCTCCTGTCTGAGGTTAAAGAACCTATAAGCGCCAAAGAAATAGCACAAGATTTAGGATTGAGGGCAAAAGAAGTAAAAACGATATATAATCACCTAGATCATGTAGCTAAGAGTGTTAGATCAAACGGAAAAAGACTTCTTATGGTGCCTCCGAGATGCAAAGAGTGTGGATACGTGTTTAATAATATGAGAAGAGCCAGACAACCTCATAGGTGCCCTAAGTGTAAGAGCGAAAGGATAGAACCTCCAAGGTTCATTATCAGATGACTTTTTCTTGTTGTTTGCTAACGATTAAGATCTCGATCTGTTGAATTAAGGTGTACGGTTATAATGAAACTGAGACTTGGGATGCTCATCCTAATATCGCTCTCCTTAACAGCAGCCCTAAAAATCTCTTGCGAAGGAGAAAAATTGACAATAGTAGCAACAATAGCTCCATTAGGATCTATTGCTAGGGAAATCTGTGGAGAAAAAGCCAACGTGGTGGTTCTTGTTCCAAGCGGAAGTGATCCTCACCAATATGCCCCAAAACCAATGGAAGCAGAACTTGTAAGGACCTGTGACCTCTTCATATCCATAGGAAAGGAACCATTTCTTGGTCAGTTTCCTGAGAACAAGTTAGGATTATCCTTGGGTTGGAGCGACTGGATCAATGCTGGTGTTTACATAAGGAGGGGAAATCCGCATTACTTATGGATGTACCCAGAGAACGCCAAGATTATTGCTAGAGTCATTGCTAATAATTTGATTCTGCTGAATCCTGAAAATAGCGAGTACTATTCCTCAAATTTGGCTACTTTCGAGGAGAAGATAGATTCCTTAGAGAGTTGGATCTCCCTAATAAAAACGCAATATAGCATAGAAGGCGAAAAGGTTCTGCTAGGAGGCGCTCATTTTGAACCCATAACAGAAATTCTGGGGCTGAATGTTCTCGGAATAATAGTAAAGGGAGAAGAGAAGCTTCCAAGCCCTTCGGAGATAGTAGAAATAGAAAAGCTAGCGAGTGAGGAAAGAGCAAAAGTGATAATTGCTCTTGCAACGCAAAAAGGAGGCAATGAAGGGAGACTAGCGGATCAAATCTCAAGGGAAACAGGAATTCCAGTAATTTATGTTCATGGAGTAGCCATAGATGAAGGAGACACTTACGTTGAATTCATGAAATATACTATATTACAAATTGTTTCCGGAATCCAAGCAGGAAGGACGGCTGGAGGAAGCTCTAAATCTATATCTACAAGGCCTTATTGGATCGCAATTCTGATATTAGCAGTTCTCTTGATTTTCCAAACTTTCCTGTTAGCGAGGTGTTTTAAGTGGTCGTCCTAAAAATTAGCAATCTGACAGTTGCATATCCAGAGAGGATAGCTCTTCAAAACGTTAGCTTCGAAATGAAAAATCCTGCTCTTTTGGCAGTTATAGGTCCTAATGGTGCTGGTAAAACTACTTTACTCAAAACCATGCTTGGTCTCATAAAACCTATTTCTGGCACCGTTGAGATTTTAGGAATGAATCCCTTCAAGGAAGGAGCCAAAGTAAGAAGGATAATTGGATATGTCCCGCAAAGGGAGAGGATAGATCCTACAATGCCAGTTCTCGTCAAAGATGTGGTGTTAATGGGGAGAACTCCGAAATTACCTCTGGGTGCTTGGTTTAGGACTATAGATCTTGAAGCAGCAAAAGAAGCACTAAGCCTGGTTGGAATGGAAAATTACTGGGACGAACCCTATATTCATCTTTCTGGAGGTCAGCAACAAAGAGTTCTAATAGCTAGAGCTCTTGCTTCTAACCCAAAGCTTTTACTGCTCGATGAGCCCTTTGCTGGTGTAGACTTAACCTCCAGATCTTTAATATTGGATGTTATCAGACACAAAGTAAAAGAAGGTGTAGGAGCAATCGTGGTATCTCATAACCCTGAACCGGCCTCAATAGCTGATCTCGTACTATTGTTAAATGTCGAAGTTATGGCGTTTGGAAGTAAAGATGATGTACTCAAGCCAGAACTAATTCAAAGCGTTTATGGAATGCCCGTTATTCTTGGGTTACCCAATTTATCTGGTGATGATCATGTTTGAGTTTTTCTCATCCCCTCTCATTCTAAGGGCCCTGCTAGCCCTAGTCATATCCTCCATAATGACTGCTGTTATAGGCACATTCACTGTGCTCAGAGGGCTATCAACTATGGGAGCTGCAATTGCCCACGCTTCGCTTGCAGGAGCTGTGTTAGGAGTAATAATTGGAATCGAACCAGTGCTAGGAGCCTTTCTCCTGAGTATAGTGTTCGCCTTAGCAACAGCGTATGTCGGTGAGGAAGGAGGAGGTAGGATGGATATCCTTCTTGGGGTAAGCTTTGGTTTCTCTACCTCTATCGCGATCCTGTTCATATCTATGTTAAGCGCCTATACCGTAGCAGCATGGTCTTTCTTAATAGGAGATGTTTTAGGAGTTACGGAAGGAGAGCTAGCAATTCTTTTCGCTTTCACGGTAGCTAGTATCTGCCTTGTTATAGTATTTTACAAAGAGTTCAAGTTCATCACTTTTGATGAAGAAGGAGCAGAGGCAATGGGACTTAGAGTAAGATTCATCCATTACTTCATGATTCTACTCATAGCTATCGCGACAGTTGTAGCCTTAAGGGTTGTAGGATCCATTCTCACAGTTGTCATGCTTGTAGCCCCTGCCGCGGCAGCATATGAGTTCTCACACAGCCTAGAAAGAATGATAATCCTCTCTGTTCTTATTGCTGTGATCTCCTCTCTCTCAGGTTTTTTCATATCAATTAGAGCGAACGTTGCCACTAGTGCCGTAATCGGGGTGATAACTTCTATAACCTTCCTCCTCTCACTAATCTTGAGCACTAAAAGAAGAAAATGCGCATGTAGGCTTGTTTCTCCAGTAAGGCTTGTAAAAGAGAAGCAAACAGCCTTCAAGAAACATGTTCCACGTTGCTCCCAAGCAACGCTAGAGAAGAAGACATAGTTCGCATACCCACTTCTCTTTTGCGCTAAGTCAAGATATTTACCAAAATACCTGAAAAAATCAACAATAAGCAAGATAAAAGCTAGATTAGTGGGAATGATCGGCTTTAGAATCAAAACTCTGGCAGTTTTGATCCTTCCCTCCTTAGAATCAATACCTTACCTATCTTTTCTACTCTAACCGAAAATAGCTCGGATCTTCCCATTAAGAGACCAAGGACAGCAGCGATCAAAGATAGAGAAAGAAAATCCACTTTACTTATTTTCACAGTAGTAACCTCCCTTCTAGTTTAAGAACAGATAGACTCGTCGGTGCTTCATCACTTAACTTTATGGAATTTATGACTTTTTGATAGGTTTTTTCCTAGTTCCACACCAAGAAGGGATGAAGCGAGTCTTCCAACTCCGAAAGTTATGGCTGCTGCACTTAATCCAGAAAAGATCATTTCTAAAGCCTTTTTCAAAGGACTTAAACCAGCAGAGATTCCAATTATAACTCCAGTAGTTCCTAACATTAATGCTGTAAGGAATAGGGACGTTAAGAGGCCTATATTCATGTCTCTTATGAACAAATAAGGGACCGTCGGAACTAGGGCCCCAATAATGTAGAAAACACCAGTGTAAGCTGCTGACCTCTTTGAATCCTCCAAGACCTCTTCACTAAGCCCGAGATCTTCTCTAAGAGAGATCTCAGCAAGAGTATCCTCATTTTCGCTAAGGTCCTTTAGTAAAAGGCTTAGAGTTCTTGATCTAAGCCCTCTTCTTGCTAGAATCTCGCTTATCCTTCTAAGCCTATGTTCTTTTGCTACCATAGATTCCATTCGTATTTTCTCAATCTGTCCTTCCTTGACTTCCTTTTGAGACTTTATCGAAACATACGATCCAATTGCCATGGAGGTAGCCCCTCCGAAACCAACGATTAGACCTCCAAGGACTGTGTGTAAAGGATCTCCATATGCTCCAGCGAGACCAGCTGTGACTGAGAGAACTTCAACTAAGCCGTCACTCATTCCCAGAACAGCATCTCTTACATGGTTAAGAAATCCTTTGAACTTTTCTTCTTCTTTTCGAAATAATGACTCATGTAACAACTCATCCTCTAGAACAGATCTCAGGGCGACACTTTTATCTTCTGAAAGTAGCCCCTCCTTCAGTATCTTAGAGTACAGTGAGATCGCGGCAATTTCGCCAGCCTCAAGGAGTTTGATTATAAGCGGGGTTCCTAAAATCCTTGCTCCTAATAGGTAGAGGGTTAATTTGATACTTGAGATTTTTACATCCTCCACCCTAAATCCCTGCTCTTCCAAGATTTCTCTCCAAAATCTTGCATGAGAAGCTTCTATCTTAGATAACTCATCGAGTCTTTTCGAGAGTTCTCCTTCTGTGATATTTGAAAGCTTTGCATAAAGACGTGAGGAGAAGGCTTCGTCCATGTAAGCTTCTAAATAGATTCTTATTCTCTCCTGTACGTCCATTTTTCTCAACTCACCGTGTGTTACTCTAGACATCTTGTAGCTTCTTCGATGATTAGAGAAAAAGTCTTGGCTTCTACAACTTAGAATTCTTTAACGGCGTAGTACAGCTTAAACCCCTTTTCAGTTTTTTCGACTTTTCTAACATCAATTGGGCCTATTTCAATAGTGTTTTTTACATGAGTTCCCATACAGGGAATCGCATTTACTCCTTCTATAACCACAAGCCTATACTTCTCAGCTTTAGGCAACCTATCTATGTTTGGTGCATCTTTTACAGCCATCATAAGCTCATCTCGAGATACATAAACAAACTTAACCTCCCTCCTATCTTCAACTATCTCGTTTGCCCTTTTTTGAATAACTTCAATCTGCTCTGGGGTTGGGGGCATGCCCTGGTACTCTGTAAAAGCTGTTGGTGGACCATGAAGAGCTCCCAAAGTATCTACGACTCTACCATAAACCTCCTTAAGGGCATAATCGAGAACGTGTCCCGCTGTGTGCAACCTCATGATAAGATTTCGTCTTTTCCAGTCCAAGATACAATCAATCTCCTCGCCTGCTTGTGGTAATCTGCCATATAGCTTCCCAAAGTGAACAAGAACTCCTCTGACTTCCATCACCTTCTTTAGGGTTATATTGAAACCATCTCCCTTAAAGAGACCGAGATCGGTTGGTTGTCCTCCCCCTTTAGGGTGATATATGCTCTCATCAAGTATGACGTAAACGTTCTTCTTTTCTTGCTTTGAGACTATTACTGTTGCTCTAGATTCTCTCAGATAAGGGTCATCAAGATACAGCTTTTTAGTGGGAGAAATGCCAACGACTAGTTTATTGATATCCAACTCAAAGATGGGCTACTAGCCACTTCATAAAAGGGTTATGCTGAAAAATGTTACAACTTTTTTTACGTATGTTCAGAAATAATCCTTAGATTGTCCCTTAGAGATTATAGAGACAAGAGAGACTTTTCAAGATCTCCAGAGCCTATTGGATCAGAGCGGAATAGACCGAAGGAGAAAGGTCTGATCTACGTAATTCAAGAGCATCATGCAAGAAGGCTTCACTACGATCTCAGGTTGGAGATGGGTGGAGTTTTAAGGAGCTGGGCGATCCCAAAGGAACCTCCTATTGAACCAGGAGTGAAGAGGCTAGCAATACAAACGGAGGACCACCCTGTAGAATATGCCTACTTTGAAGGGTGCTTAGAATATGGCACCATGGTTCTCACTGACAGTGGCCTGCTAAGCATTGGAGAAATCGTAGAAAAGAGATTAAAGGTAAATGTGCTCTCTTTTAATATATTCAAAGGAAGAATGGAATGGAAACCAATAATAGGGTGGTTTAAGAACGGTCAATCAAGCGAATTCATGGAACTCTCGATTTCAAACAATTCTTCATCTAAAAAGCTCGTTTTGACACCCAACCATGTTATTTACACGCCTTTAGGGAAGAAAAAAGCCGAAGAACTTAGAATAGGAGATTACGTTCTTGTAGCACCAATGTTGGATGATTTAAAGGCGCATGAGATCTCAGTGGGAAAAGTTGAATCTATTGGAAAAGCAGATGCTGGCAATATTCAAAGATATGACATACAGGTTAAACAGAATCAAAACTACTTTGCTGAGTCAATTCTAGTTTCAAACTCAATTCCTGAAGGGCTATATGGGGCAGGATTAGTGAAGATATGGGATAGAGGAACCTATGAACCTATAGAATTGAGTGAGAATAAACTAGTGTTTGAGATAAATGGGATTAAACTCCGAGGGAAATACGCTCTTATTAGAACAAGATGGAAAGGAAGGGAAAATTATTGGCTTTTCTTTAAAATGAAAGAGGATCCTTCTGATGAATCTTACTAGAAAACTGTTTCGGATATTGATAAAGCTGTAATCTCTTTTTTACTTATCTCAACTATCTTTCTAGCTATATCTCTATTCCAGCTTCTCTAAATCCTTCAAGCATATTTTCTATTAATTCGCTTCTAATCTTTGCCAGATCGTTCGGTTTATCGGTGTAAGCGTTTATCTCATACGTAATCGCGTTTTTTCCTGTTTCTTTTGAGTATGAAATGTCTAAGAAGAGTACAAAGGGCTTTAGATCTTCTTTCTTTAGTACTCCCTCTGTTTTCATCGCACTTTTTATCAGTATGTCCTTTACTGCCTCTTTTTCTATGTCATAATTTAGAGTAATTGGGACATGGACTAGAACCACGTCGAGAGCACTATAGTTTGACAACCCATTTTCGACCACATATAGATTAGGTATGCTTATGATCTCGTTTTTCGATGTCTTTATTTTAGTAAAAAAGAAACCAAAGTCAATTATATCGCCAAAAGCATTTCCTATCTGAATTCTATCACCTTTCTTAAAGATATCTACGTGGGTTAGTGTCCAATATGCTAAAACATTGCCCAAAACACTCGATGTAAATAGACCTATCATAAATGACATTATCAAGACGAAAATGTTTGTTAGGAAACTAGCCAACCATGGACCCACTTTTGAGTACCATATACTCATCAAACCTAGTAACGCAAACACATAACCGAAGTAACTTATGTAACGCTCAAGCTGACCGAGCATTCTTCTTCTGACTAAAGGTTCCTTTGTAAGCCCCTTAACGATAGGGAAGAATAACTTCCTTACAGATGGTACAAGAAACCTGTTAAATCCCTGTAATAGAAACAGTACAATGAGCGAATAGACAAGCTTTTGTAAAAGATCTTGGACGGTGTTTTGTAAATTTCCTAGAAAAGAAAGCCAATTCCCATAAATTAATAGCCAAATAAACGCTTGCAATAGGCCTATTACCAATGTTCTGAAAAGAATCCAATACAACTCCTTTTTCAGGAGATTTCCTAAACGAGTTTTGTTCAGAGCCACCATTCTACAACATTGGAAATCATGATCCTTTATAAGCTAAGAACTATGAGTCAACT
>Ga0180300_10001383_pt1 | contig 11214 bp, 9 predicted proteins | sample GuaBasSediGuay15_FD_121798 | JGI IMG/M metagenome (GOLD analysis project Ga0180300, IMG submission 121798) | Subseafloor sediment microbial communities from Guaymas Basin, Gulf of California, Mexico - Guay15, Core 4569-2, 21-24 cm | ecosystem: Environmental > Aquatic > Marine > Hydrothermal... | reverse complement strand
GTTTTCAACATGGGGGTAGGCTTCTGCCTTGTAGTGTCGAAGGCCAGCGTTGACGAGGCTGTGGATAAGGCTGAGAGGCATGGGATTGAAGCTTCCGTCCTAGGCTATGCGGTGAAGGACGCTGAGAGAAGGCTGATTGTCAAGCCTAAAGGGTTAATCGGGGTTAAAGGACGGTTTAAGCCTCAATAACCGTTTCCTTTAAATCTGACAGAACAATTTAAAATATCGTTTACAGATGATAGCCGCTCCATGAGCGGTTAAGCCTTAGGATGAGGGGAGAGGCTTGAGCAGGATAAACGTGGCAGTGATAGGTGTTGGAAACTGCGCTTCCTCCCTCATTCAAGGCATTCACTATTATCGGAATGTTAAAGACGACGAAAAGGTTCCAGGGCTAATCCACACAGTTTTCGGAGGATACCGGATAAGAGACATAAACTTCGTAGCAGCCTTCGACGTGGACCCCAGAAAAATCGGGAAAGACCTGTCTCAAGCCATCTTCACCGAGCCCAACTGCACCGTGAAATTCTGCGACGTGCCACCCCTAGACGTTACAGTTCAGCCGGGGCCCATCCTGGACGGTGTAGCACCCCACATGGAAGAAGCCTTCGGCCTATCTGAGAGGGGGCCTGTGGAAGCCAGCGAGGTTTCAAGAATTCTCGAAGCCTCCAACGCTGACATGGTGATAAACTATTTGCCTGTTGGAAGCTACAACGCTACAAGGTTCTACGCTGAAGCAGCCTTAAAGGCTGGCTGCGCCTTCATCAACGCCATACCAGAGTTCATAGCCTCCGACAGCTTCTGGGCTAAAAAGTTTGAGGAGGCAGGGATTCCCCTGGCTGGAGACGACATAAAAAGCCAGGTTGGAGCCACCATCCTCCACCGAACCCTGGTAAACCTGCTGGAAATCAGAGGTGTCAAAGTGGATGAAACCTACCAGCTTAACATAGGGGGAAACACTGACTTCCTCAACATGACGGACGAGTCAAGGCTTAAAAGCAAGCGTATAAGCAAAACGGAGGCAGTAACCTCCCTGCTCCCCTACGATGTCAACGTGCGAATAGGCCCCTCCGACTATGTGCACTTCCTCAACGACAGGAAAATATGCTACATCTACATTAAAGGAAGAAAATTCGGTGATGTACCCTTAACCATCGATGTCAAACTTTCCGTTGAAGACTCGCCGAACAGTGCTGGAATAATGGTTGACGTGATTAGAGCCGTGAAGCTGGCCTTAGACCGTGAAGTCGGGGGCCCCTTAACAAGCATTTCAGCCTACGCCTTCAAGCATCCTCCCGAGCAGGTGCCAGACCACGTTGCTGTGAGATGGGTTGAAGAGTTCATCGAAGGGAAGAGAGCCAGGTAGCACGCGGCGATACCTTCTTTAAGACCTTCAAACACTTCAGCCTTGAAGTCTGTTGGCCCTGAAAGACGAGGAGAAACCGTGCAGCCTATGCGGAAAGCGTAAGACAGTTTATTTTAGGCCTTACTCTGGGGAGAGGCTCTGCCGCCTATGCTTCATACACTCCCTCGAGCGTAAGGTGCGTAGAACCATCTCCAAATATGCCATGTTCAACCCTGACGACAGGATAGCCCTAGCCCTCTCAGGCGGAAAGGACAGCCTCTCCCTCCTGCAAATCCTACACAGGCTTGAAGCATCCTTCCCGGAATCCGAGCTTTACGCTGTAACCGTGAACGAGGGGATAGAAGGCTACCGGGAGGAAGCCGTGGAACACGCCGCTGAAGCATGCCGGAGGCTTGGAGTGAAACATGTGGTGGTAAGCTTCAAGGAGCTTTTCGGGTGCACCCTAGACGAGGTGGTTAAAGCTTCTCAAAGCCTTGAAGACGCTCCGGCCCCCTGCTCCTACTGCGGCGTCCTGAGGAGGAGAGCCCTTAACCTGGCAGCAGAAAAGCTTGAAGCCACGAAAATCGCTACAGCCCACAACCTCGACGACGAGGTTCAAACCCTCATTTTAAACCTCATCCACGGCGACGTTTACAAGCTTGGACGCATAGACCCTGAAGCCCCTGAGGCTGAAGGCTTCATTCCAAGGGTTAAGCCCTTCAGGGAGATTCCTGAGGCTGAAGTAGCCTTCTACGCCTACCTTACAGGGGTGAAATTCCAGTCTAAGCCATGCCCCTACGCTGGCTACGCCCTCCGGGGAGAGGTCAGATGGTTTCTGAACAGGCTTGAAGCCCGGCATCCAGGCATAAAATTCACTCTATACCATTCCTTCGAGAAGCTTAAACCCCTGGTCAGAAGCGGTGTTAAAGCCGAAATATTAAGATGCAGGCTCTGCGGAGAAGCCTCCTCCAAGGATGTCTGCGAAGTATGCAGCATGCTCAGCCAGCTTGGAAAACTTAAAGAACCCGGTAAAACTAATTAAGAAGCGTGCTCCTCTCATTTTGAGGCTGAAGGAAGGCTTGAAAAGGGAAGAGCCCGACGGAAACTTGGAGTACAAGCTTAAGCTAGTGGAGGTTCCGCCTGAACGCTTAGAGGAGCTGGCAAGCCAGCTTAAATACAGGCTTGAGGAGGGCATGGGCGAAGCCATCTACGAGCTTGGAGTAACCGATGAAGGCGAAGTCTTAGGGCTTGACAGCCGAGACCTAGAGGAAACCTTGAAAACTCTCGAGGCAGCCGCAGAGAAGGTTGGAGCGAAAACCACGCTTATCAGGAAAATCCACGGTAAAATGGGGGTTGCAGCCGAGGTTCTCATAAGGAGAACCAAGGAGGCTGAAAGCTTTCCAGTATGGCTTTACATTCCAGTGCTTGGAAACGTGGACTCAGGGAAGTCAAGCCTTGTAAGCGTGCTGGTAAGCGGAGAACTGGACGACGGAAACGGAAGCGCCATGATGAAGGTTGCCCGCTACCTCCACGAGATTAAAAGCCGGAGAACCTCATCGATTTCCTCCCACCCGCTTGGCTTCGACGACCACGGTGAAGCTGTAAATTACAGGCTGGCTTCACCCTTCGACGAGGCTGAAATCTTCCTTAACTCCAGCAAAATCGTGGACTTCGTAGACCTTGGAGGGCATGAACGCTACTTCAAGACGACGCTTAAAGGCATTATGGGTCATCACCCCGACTACTGCCTGATAACGGTTGCAGCCAACACGGGAATAAAGCCTATGACCATCGAACACCTGAAAGTCGTGGTAGGCCTAAAGCTTCCCATGGTTTTCGTGGTCACCAAAATCGACATGATGCCTCAGAAAATAGAGAAAGTTGTAAGGGACATCTCAGGCCTGGTTAAGCTTCCCAAGATAAACGCCGTGCCCTTCCAGGTTAAAAGCGTAGACGACGCCGTTGTCGCAGCGAAAATCATGCCCTCCGGCAGAGTTGCACCAATATTCACGGTTTCAAACGTGACGGGGGAAGGCTTAGACCTCTTAAGGGTATTCCTCAACCTTCTGCCTCCCCGAACCAGGTGGAAGGAGCAGGTTAACCGCAGCTTCCTCTCCTACGTGGACGACATCTTCAACGTTAAAGGCGTGGGCCCGGTGGTTTCAGGCTTAATCCTCCAGGGAGGCGTAATGGAGGGAGACTACCTGCTCTTAGGACCTATGAAGGATGGAAGCTTCAAAAACGTTAGAGTTAAGTCCATCCACTTAAACCGGACCTTCGTTAAGTGCGCCGTGGCTGGAAGCGACGTATGCCTTGCCCTGGCTGGAATCAGAATCGAAGAGCTTAGGAAGGGTATGGCCATGCTTGACGCTGAAGCCAGCCCGAGGGCGGTGAGAGAGTTTGAAGGCGACGTTTTCATCCTCCACCACCCGACTACCATACGCCCCGGATACCAAGCGGTAATCCACGTTCACAGCGTAAGGCAGGCTGCCGAGTTCGCTGAAATCCGCGGTAAGCCTCTGCTGAGGACGGGGGACAGGGCTAAGGTTAGGTTCAGCTTCCTCTACAGGCCTGAATACGTGACTGAAGGACAGAAGTTCGTGTTCAGGGAGGCTAACGCTAAAGGCATAGGCGTGATAACAAGGATTATAGGTTAGAGGCTTGAAGCGGAAATTTAACCTTATATAAGAGCCAAACCTATTATTAGGAAGGCTGTGAAACAGGTTTCCTCTAAGGCAATTACAAATTAACACTTCCAAGTAAGTATGGGTTTGCGAGGTGTGAATGGTTGGGTTTTGTTCCTCCAGGAGCCTATGACAGGGCTATAACAGTTTTCTCCCCCGACGGAAGAATATTCCAGGTCGAATACGCCTTTGAGCCTGTGAGGAAGGGTACTACCGCCATAGGGCTTGCCTGCAAGGGAGGCGCCGTCCTAGCCGTCGAGGAGAGACCCTTCTCGATACTTCAAGACATGAACGTAGCTCAAAAACTCTTCCAGATAGACGAGCATGTGGGCGCCGCCGTAGCAGGCCTCATGGGCGACGCGAGAATCCTAGTAGACCAGGCTCGAATATACGCGCAGGCGAACAGGCTTACCTACGACGAGCCTGTTGACATAGAGGTTCTCAGCAAGCGTGTAGGCGACATAGCTCAGCTTTACACCCAGCACGCCGGGGTCAGACCGTTCGGAGCCTCCATAATCTTCGCAGGGATAGACAAGACTGGAAGCAGGGTTTTCCTAAGCGAGCCCAGCGGAGCCTACTGGGGGTTCAAAGCCGTAGCTATAGGCGCCGGAGCCGACACCGTGAAACCCATCCTAGAAAAAGAGTACAAAGTGGACATGACGCTGGAAGAGGCTGTCAGCCTAGCGATTCTATGCCTTTCAAAGGTTATCGAAGGCAAGGTTGAGCCGAGCAAAGTTAAAATCGCGGTGGTGCCGGCTGAAACCAGGAAGTTCAGGCTTCTATCTCGAGAGGAAGTTGAAAACTACCTGAAAAAAGTGTAGCAGTAAGGTTTCAGGCTAAGATGAGGCTTATGGGCCAGAAGTATACGATCGCCAGGCTCATTACGGGTGGAGAAAGATTCGAAATAATGGTTAACCCCGACAGGGCTTTAGACTATAAAATGGGGAAGCCCGTAGGTATATCTCAGCTTCTAATCTACGAAACAGTTTTCAAGGACGTAGGGAAAGGCGAACGGGCTTCAGAGGAGAAGCTTAAGAAGTTCTGCGGCACCACAGACCCTCAAAAAATAGCTAAAACAATCATCGAGCGTGGAGAAGTTCTGCTCACAACAGAGCAGCGTAGAAGGCTTATAGAAGCCAAACGGAAGCAGATAGTAAGCTTCATATCTAAATACTGCGTTGACCCGAGAACAAAGCTTCCCCATCCTCCCCTAAGAATAGAGCAGGCCATGGCTGAAGCCCACGTATCCATAGACCCCTTCAAGGACGCTGAAGAGCAGGCTAAACAGGTAATCCAAACGTTAAGGCCGGTTTTACCCCTAAAAATAGAAAACGTCGAGTTAGAGGTTGTTATCCCTCCAAGGTTCGCTCCAAGCTCGTATTCAGCCCTCAAATCCTTCGGGGTCATTAAAAGGGAGCAGTGGCTTCAAGATGGCTCCCTGTCAGCTGTAATTGAAATCCCCGCCGGGCTGCAGCCCTCCTTCATGGAGAAGCTTGGAAGCGTAACCAAGGGCTCAGCTCAAATAAAAAGAGTAAGTTAACCCGGTGAAAGCAAAGCTTAAAGGTGGTAACGCTTGCCTCTGCTGGTTGAAAGAAGACAGCTGGTAGCTCCAGGAGACCTCCTCGCCGAAGGCGAATACCTAGCCGGAGACAACGCCTACAAAGATGATGGGAGAATTTACGCTCAAAGGCTTGGGCTTGCCGATGTCCGGGGTAAACGGGTTTCCGTCGTCGCCCTTAAAGGCCCCTACATGCCGAGGGTTGGAGACCTAGTCATAGGGCGAATAGTGGACACAACCTTAGGGGGGTGGATTGTAGACATAAACTCGCCGTACACGGCAAACCTGAGCGTTTCAGACGTAATGGGTAAATCCTTCAGCCCCGAAATGGTTTCCCTAACAAAAATTCTGGCCATAGGAGACATCATCATAGCTAAAATCTCAGCCTTCGACAGGACTAGAGACCCGGCCTTAACCATCAAGGAGAGAGGCCTTGGAAAGGTTGAGGGAGGAGTGGTTATAGACCTGACCCCCACAAAGGTTCCAAGGCTCATAGGGAAGAAAGGCTCCATGATAAACATGATAAAGCAGCTTACAGGATGCGAGGTAATCGCAGGCCAAAACGGTAAGGTGCTGATAAAAGGTAGAAACCTGAAAATGGTTGAGCTTGCCATCCACTCTGTGAGGATGGTTGAAGAGCAAGCTCACACGTCGGGGTTAACCGATAGAATTAGAAAATTTATCGAGGAGAAAAAGTAAAGGTTTTGAGGCTGATTTAGATGGGAGAATCAGGGCGGAAGCTCATAGACGAGAACGGTTTAAGAATAGACGGCAGAAGGCTGGATGAGCTTAGACCGATAAGAATGGAGGTAGGCCTTCTGGCTAACGCCGACGGTTCAGCCTACATCGAGCAGGGTAAAAGCAAGATTATAGTAGCCGTTTACGGCCCCAGAGAGGTTCATCCTAAGCATTTAGGCCTCTCAGACAGGGCCATTGTGAGATGCCGCTACCACATGGCACCCTTCTCAACTCAGGAGCGTAAATCTCCAGCTCCAAGCCGAAGGGAAATAGAGCTTTCAAAAATCATCAGGGAAGCCTTCGAACCTGTAATCTTTTCTGAGTATTATCCGAGGAGCATGATAGACATTTTCATAGAGGTTCTGCAGTCTGACGGTGGAACCCGCTGTGCTGGTATAACAGCAGCCTCCCTTGCCCTAGCCGACGCGGGGATACCCTTAAGAGACTTGGTAGCCTCCTGTGCGGTTGGAAAGGTGGAAGGCCGCCTCATCGTAGACTTGAACGACGAGGAAGACAAGGAAGGTGAAGCCGACATGCCTGTAGCCTACATTCCAGCCCTAGATGCTGTATCGCTTCTCCAGATGGACGGCCAGCTAACCGAAGAAGAGTTCGTCGAAGCACTGAAAATGGCTAAGGAAGCCTGCATGAAAATCTACCAGATGCAGAAGCAAGCCTTAAAGCAGAAGTATGTGGAAGCCAAGGAGGCTGTGGAAGAGCAAGAGTAAAGGGGGAATGGTGAAACCATGTCTATAACACCTCAAACTGAACCTCTCACCAAAATAAAAAGCAAGCAGATAATAGAGTTCCTGAAGCTTGGAAAAAGACTTGACGGCAGAAGCCTAACCCAGTATAGAGACGTAAAAATCGAGGCTGGAGTCATAGGTAAAGCTGAAGGCTCAGCCCAGGTTTCCCTCGGAAACACCCGCGTCCTCGTAGGAATAAAAGTCGAAACAGGCCCCCCTTACAGCGACACCCCCAACATGGGTGTTCTAACAGTTAACGCCGAACTTCTACCCTTAGCTCATGAAATCTTCGAGCCGGGGCCTCCAGACGAAAATTCGATAGAGCTTGCCAGGGTTGTTGACAGAAGCCTCCGAGAGTCTAAAGCCTTAGACCTGGAAAGCCTTGTAATAGTGCCTGGAAAACTTGCCTACGTAGTTTTCGTCGACATATACATTCTAAACCATGACGGCAACCTTTTCGACGCCTCCGAATACGCTGCCATTTCAGGCCTTATGAATGCTAAGCTCCCCGTGGTGGAGGTTGAAGGCGAAGAAGCCAAGCCCACTGGAGACTTCAAAGAGCTTCCAGTCAGAGACTGCCCGGTTTCCGTAACCATAGCCAAGATAGACGATGCCCTCCTAGTAGACCCAACCCTAGAAGAGGAAACCATGGCAACAGCAAAAATAACCATAACCACCACGAAAGACGGCAGAATATGCGCTATCCAGAAAAGCGGAGGAGGAACCTTCACCTTCGAAGAGGTAATGGAAGCCCAGAAAATCGCCAGAAGCAAGGCTGACGAGGTTAGAAGCCTAATACCCGGATGGAGGGGTTAAACTATGGGTAGAACCAAAAAGGTTGGACCTGTAGGAAGGTTCAGAACCCGTGGAGGTGCAAGCCTGAGAAAGGCTAGAGCCAAAATCGAAATCCAAGCCAAAGCCTCCTATGAATGTCCTCAATGCGCAAGAAAATCTGTGAAAAGGATAGGGCTTGGAATATGGCGGTGCACCAAATGCGGGTACACCTTCGCCGGAGCCGCCTGGACTCCCTCAAGCAAGCTTGGAGAATCTGTTAAGAAAAGTTAAAGCTTAAGGAGGGAGCCTGAACATGCCTCAAATAGTAGTTTGCAAAAGCTGCGGCCACACCATCTACCAGGGTGTCGAACTGAAGTCAGCTGAAGAAGTAATTCAGATGGTGGGAGGACAATGCCCAAAATGCGGCCGCAAACTAGCCTTCAGCATCGAAGACGTTGAAATCAGGACTTCTTAACTCATGTCGTTCCCTAAATTTTTCTGAGCGCTATCTTTACTTTTTCTCCATCCACATTCCACTCTTTAACCATGCCTGCCGTTTCAGGCGTGGAAACCTCGTTCAGCTCTCCCAGCTTTAAACTTCTAATTCTGACTTCCCGCTTCAAGTAGTCGGCTGTTGAGGATGCCAGTTCAAGGCTTTCACGGCTTTCAAAGCCTATCTCAGCGTCCACTAGGTCTTCAATGTTTAAGCCCATTTCCTTCCTCATAATTTGAGCTCTTCTAACCACTTCCTTCGCTAGGGCTTCAGCCATAAGCTCTCTCGTACGCTCCATGTCAACGAAAACCCTGCCGCCCTCAAACTCTTCAACCAAAAAGTTTCCAGGCAACTCCTCTGAAACCGTTAGGTCTCCGCCCACAAGCTTAACAGGCTTCCCTTCAACTTGAACCTCTATTTCCCCTGCCTCCCTGAATCTTTCCGCCGCCCTGCTGTCAAGCTTTTTCACGGCCTCCAAGATTTTCGGGGTTAAAGCCTTAGACTTCCCTCCAAGGCTTGCAAGGTTAGGCTTAAGCTTGAACTCCATGAAGGACGGTGTCTCCCCAGCCTTAAGAACTTCAACCTCCTTCGCGTTTGTCTGGCCTGCAAGAACCTCGCTGAACGTTTTCGCCGCTTCCTCCACCTTGGGGTTTGAAGGTGAAACCACAAGTTTTCTAACAGGCCATCTGAGCTTAACCTGGCCTTTCTGCCTTGCTGAGAGAGCTGCCTTCAGAATCCTCCGGCAAACCTCCATTTCCTCCTCCAGTTTCACGTTTATGAAGGCTTCATCGGGCTTAGGCCAGTTGCAGAAGTGAATGCTTTCCGCTTTCTCGGCTGAAATGGCCTGGTACAGTTTCTCAGCCAGGTAGGGTGTGAAGGGAGCCAGCATCTTCAAGGAGTCCAGCAGAACCCTGTAAAGCGTGTAGTAGGCTGCTGTTTTACCGGGCTCAGGGGCTTCAACCCAAACCCTCTTCCTCACAAGCCTAACGTAGAGCCTGCTCACGTCTTCCACCAGAAACTCTAGAAGGTCTCTGAATGCAAGGTGAAACCTGTACTTCTCCAGGCTGGAGGTAACCTTCCCAATCACCGTCTGGCAGCGGGACAGAAGCCACCTGTCTTCGGTTTTCAAATGCTGGCTAACCTTCTCGAGAGGCCAGTCTTCAGGGTTAAACCTGTCAAGCATCATGTAGGTGGTGGCGAAGGAAAACACGTTCCAAACCACGGTGAGGTTACGCTTAACCTGTTTAAGCTCCTCCCAGTCGAAGAGGAGGGTGTCCTCTGGGGCAGCCTTGCCGAGAAGGTAGGCTCTGACAACGTCAGCCCCATGGCTTCCCAAAGTCTCCTCAGTCCAAACCACGTTACCCCTAGATTTGGACATTTTCTGCCCGTACTTGTCGAGAACTAGCCCTTGGCATAGAACCTTCCGGTAGGGTGTCTTCCCGTAGAGGATTACGCTGGTAGCCAGCAGCGAGTAGAACCAGCCCCTAGTCTGGTCAACAGCCTCCGTCACAAAATCGTATGGGAAAAGCCTTTCGAAGAGTTCCCTGTCCCTTAAAGCGTCTATCCCAGCAGAGTGAGCCACCCCGGAGTCAAGCCAGCAGTCCAGTACGAAGGGAACCCTAAACATGTCTCCCCCACATTTAGGGCAGACAAGTATAACCCGGTCAACCCATGGCCTGTGAAGCTCAAGCCTTTCCGGAAGCTCCCTGGCAAGCTTAGCCAGCTCATCTCTACTCTCCACAACAGCTATTTCCCCGCATTTCTCGCAGCGCCAAACGTTTAAAGGCGAACCCCAGACACGGCTTCTCGAAATACACCAGTCCCCGATACCCTCCAGCCATTCTCCAAACCTGTGTTTTCCAGCCCACTCTGGGAACCATTCGACTCCGCTGTTCTCTTGGAGGAGCAGTCCTCTAACCGACGGAATCTTCAGGAACCACTGCTTGTCAGCCCTGTACAGCAGAGGGCTTCCACACCTCCAGCAGAGCGGGTATTCATGCTCTATCTCTCCAGCCCACGCCAGCAGCCCCTTAGCTTTCAAGTCCTCGAGAATTTCACTGTTAGCATCCCGGAAGAACCTGCCAGCATATTTGCCTCCTTCAGCCGTGAAGATTCCCGTCTGGCTTACAGGGCAGAAGACGGGTATACCGTATTTCAGGCCTACCTCAAAGTCTTCAGGGCCGTGGGCTGGAGCCGTGTGAACGCATCCCGTTCCCTCCTCAAGCGAAACATGCTCCCCCAGAATTATTGAGTGGTCGAATCTTCCCTTATGTTGTCCGTGGGCTGGCACCTCCTCGGCCAGCGGATGCCTATACTTTAAGCCTTCAAGCTTGGCTCCCGGGAAGCTTTCCAAAACCTGGTATTCCTCTATTCCAAGCTGGCTCATAACAGGCTTAACAAGCTGTTCAGCCACTATCCAAATTTCCTCTCCAACCTTAACCTTCGCATAGAAGAAGTCTGGATGGACGGTTACCGCCTCGTTTCCAGGGATAGTCCAAGGCGTAGTAGTCCAAATCACGATGAACTCTTTTTCTTTTCCTTCCATCGGGAACTTAACGTAGATGGACGGGTCCCGCATGGTCGTGTAGCCTAGGCTCACCTCATGGCTTGAAAGCGAGGTTTCACAGCGGGGGCATGTTGGAACCACGTTGAAGTCTTCCTTGAGAAGCCCCTTCCCGTAGGCCTGCTTCAGAAACCACCAGACAAACTCTATGTACCGGCTTCTCCTAGTTTCATAGGCGTGGTCGTAGTCAAGCCACAGTCCAAGCCTCTCCGAAACCCTCCTCCAATGCTCAATATAGAAGTCAACTATCCTGTTACATTCCTCAACAAACCTTTCCAGCCCCACCTTCCCAATGTCCTTTTTAGTTTTAACTCCAAGG
>Ga0180300_10001382_pt1 | contig 11215 bp, 11 predicted proteins | sample GuaBasSediGuay15_FD_121798 | JGI IMG/M metagenome (GOLD analysis project Ga0180300, IMG submission 121798) | Subseafloor sediment microbial communities from Guaymas Basin, Gulf of California, Mexico - Guay15, Core 4569-2, 21-24 cm | ecosystem: Environmental > Aquatic > Marine > Hydrothermal... | reverse complement strand
TTTGCATACAAAATTTAACCCATTTTTAAACTCTCCTTCGCTTATTTCACCGCCACCGCCAGTGGAGACGAGCAATACCATGTCGTTCGTGCTCATATCTCCATCCACAACAACCATATTGAAAGAATTGTCAACAGCATCCTCCAAACATCTTTTCAGCGCTTCTTCATCCAAAGAAGCATCCGTATAAATAAAAGAAAGCATCGTAGCAGAAGACAGGCATAAGTGAGGGAATATCATCCCTGAGCCTTTTGCTATTCCCCCTATTGCCACCTGTTCTTCATCGCCAGCATCAATACTTATTGCTCTCTCCTTATGGAAGGTGTCAGTGGTCATTATAGCCTTCGCCGCGGTCAGGCTACCCTCTTCATCAGAAGTCAACCTCTTCGTCACTTCCCCGAGTTGCCTCTCTATTACCCCCATGTCCATCTGTTTCCCGATAGGTCCGGTAGAGGCAACAGCAACCTCTTTTTTATCAACGCCTAAAGAAGAAGAAGCAAGCTTCGCCATTTTCTCTGCGTTTCTCACTCCCTCCTCGCCGGTAAAGCTGTTTGCACAGCCGCTATTTGCAATTATTGCACTTATTATCCCTTCCCCCTCTTCGAGCTGCCTCTTTGTAAACCTCACTGGTGCAGCCTTTATTTTGTTTGAAGTAAACATGCCTACGGCTTTTCCTTTTCCTTCTATCAATGCTAACCCATTATTTCGCTCTTTTATTCCGTATGCCCTTACTCCTTTCACTGCGCAAAGTCCGCCTTTTATTCTTTCCCACTCCATATTTCTTGTTTTTCTTCACGTTGTAATGTAAAGTTATTTAAATCACCAAAAGTAATAATTTAAAAGAAAAGGGCTCGTGGTCTAGTTGGTTATGACACCGCCTTCACGAGGCGGAGGTCATGCGTTCGAATCGCATCGAGCCCATTTACTATTCTCTAAGTTCAAGGGAAAATGAGAAATGAGACCGGAATGATGGTCTGCCCGCATTCGCCCTCTAAACTTCAGCCCAAGCTTTTTTATCACTTCCAAATCCGGCTTCTGCAAGACGGCTCTATCTTCAAACATCCGAATCAAACACCCAATTCCAACACCGGATTTGCTTGAATTCCACTGCAGCTTCTTATAATCTCTTCCAATCTTGAACAGATGGCGATGATTTGCTCATTTGATACATCCCCCTTTCAACTTCTCGGTTTGAAAATGTTACTTGCTTTCATAGTTTAACTTTTATCATTTACTATAACATATATACCAATTGGTTTATGTTGCCAGGATAAAGATGGATATGGTACGAGGTGATGGTAAGTTAAAAGACAAGGGCGATGAAGCCTTTGAGGAGGGAAATAAAATGCATGATATAGATACAACGAAATATGTGATTCATGCTAACATCACAGCTGAAGGTTTTGTTGAAAAATCTGATGTGGTGGGTGCAATATTTGGTCAAACAGAAGGGCTGTTGGGCGAAGAGTTGGACCTGAGAGACCTGCAGAAGAGCAGCCGGATAGGTAGAATAGAGGTGAATATAGAGTCGAAGAGCGGGAGATCAAGTGGGGAAATACTCATCCCTTCGGGCTTGGATAAGGTTGAAACGGCAATCCTGGCTGCTTCTTTAGAGACCATAGATAGAGTAGGTCCGTGTATTGCGCACGTAGAGGTTGCAAAGGTAGAGGACATAAGGGCGACAAAGAGAAGGCGGATAACCGAGCGAGCGAAACAGCTAATGCGTGAAGCGGTCGAGAAGGGTATAGACAGTGAAATGATGGTGGACGAAGTGAAGCAGGCGGTTAGGATGGAAGAGATAAGTAATTATAAGGGCTTACCCGCGGGACCCAACATAGAAAGCTCGGATGCCATATTGATAGTAGAGGGAAGGGCAGACGTGTTAAATCTGCTTAAATACGGGATAAAAAATGCAATTGCCGTAGAAGGCACGAATATATCACCGGCAATAACCAAGCTGAGCAAGAGGAAGACTGTTACAGCTTTCTTCGATGGTGATAGAGGTGGGGAACTCATATTAAAGGAGCTTTTGCAAGTCGCAGACGTTGATTATATCGCCATAGCGCCAGAGGGAAGAAGCGTTGAGGATATGACCTACAAGGAAATAGCAAAAGCGTTGCATAATAAAATGCCCGTAGAGCAGCAGGACTACATCAAGGTGAAAAAAGAGGAAGAGCAGCAGCCACGAATAATACAAAGAAAGAGCGTCAAAGTAAAAGAAGAGGAAGCAGAAGAGGAAAAGAAAAAAAGTCTGAGTCCCTTTGAGGCGCACTTGCAAGAACTCAAGGGCACCTTTAAGGCACGGCTGTTAGACAAGGGGAGGAATATAGTAAAGGAAACCACAGTAAGAGAACTGGCGAAAGAATTGAAAGAAACAAAGGAGCCTGCAAATAGTGTGGTATTTGACGGCGTGGTAACACAGCGAATAGTGGACCTCGCAAAAGAGAAGGATTTGGATTACGTGGTGGGGATAAAAATGGGGGACGTAGTTAAAATGCCTACATCCCTAAGAGTACTAACAGCGGACTCCGCTTAACTATCGGATGTATCCCAATTCTTCTTCTCGACGCCTTGGAATCTGTGCTTGCTCCATCTCCTTCAGTCGCTCGACAACCTTCTCCATCTCTTCCGCACGTTCTTCCAAAGCCTGCATGTCTAATTCAAGATTTAATACTTGACACAGGATTTTGAGCACTGCTTGTGCGCTCTTCGGGTCCACCAAATATCCTGAGGTAAGACCCAATAAACATATTGCAGGGATACCTTTCAGTTTTCCGAGCCCTAATAAAAGCCCTGATGCTCCTACTATGCTCCCTCCTGGCTCTTCCTCACGGAATTCCACCCCGTATTTCTTCATCTCCTCCACAAGTTTAGCTTCATTTGTAGCCCCAAGCACCGTTTGCCTTTCTACAAGCTGACCTATACCATATCCACCTAGGGTATAAATGCGAGAGACATCATATTGCTGTGCGAGGTCAAGTAGCTTCTCAGCTATGAGATAATGCCCCTCATTCGTAACGCTCTGCTGATCTCCGCTGACAATCAATAAATCAAGCTTCCTTGATTTCCATGCATATAGTTCATTTTTACATAAACGAACTGTTCCGTTGCTATTTACCAATACTTGCGGTGGGAAATGCCATGAATATATCTCAACTATCTTTTCGGCTTCCAGCTCCTGTATCATATGCTCAGCAACCAATTTCCCCACGTTTCCTACTCCCGGCAGCCCCTCGATCATCACAGGCTTGTTCAATTTCACCTTTTTTAGCTCATGCACTTCTATTTCTTCCATATTTCATCATCCTTCTGTATCCCCCATAAGGGTCTTTAGGGGAGAATCTTGGAGGCGTTGGATTCTTCGTTGCTCTCCCACACCTCTCACATACCTCCTTTAGTGTGTATTCTCCGCATATCTCACATTTCCTTATCTTTGATTTCATAAAACCTTTTTTACTTTTAAAGAAAGTTTGCCTAAGAAAGATTTCGATAGAACTTCCCATGCCCTTCGTTTCTTTTTATTACTTCAATGGCAGTGTTTGCCGCATCGCTTAATATGCTTTCTGCCGTTTTATAATCAGAAGCAGTGACGCATATCTTATACCTTGGTGCACCTATGTAGAAGCATTCCACCTTAGTGCCAACTGTATTTATGCCAGAAGGCGGTATTTTTATCTCTTTTTTTGCCTTCTTCAACGCTTCCTTTATTATTTCCACACCCGCAGGCAAGGGACATGTGAGCTCTACGTACCCGGCTATCTGGACAGATGGCGGCTTGACATTGGCGACAGCAACTTCTCGTATTGCATCTGCGAGCTCGGGCTTTACCCCCGCTGCAATCAGCGCTTTTTTGCCAACCTTTACGACCTCCATAAATGCATCATATAAGCTACCAAAAGCATCCGTTAATTTCATCTCAATTTCAGCTAATTCCTCGTTGCTAATCGTGAGTGTAGAAGAAGCAGCAGCAAGAGCGAGCCACTTTTTTGCTTTCTTCTCCCTCTTCCACGCATTTATTCGCTCTCTTTTCTGCCCATCTTTTACTGCCTTTAATGATAAATCTATATGTCCTCTCTGTGGGTCCACGTGCAACACCTTGCATACGACTTTTTGCCCTTCTCTCACGTAATCCCTCAGATGTTTTACCCAACCCGGGGCTACTTCGGATATATGGATAAGTCCTTCCTTTCCCTCGTATTCTTCAAGCTTAACAAAAGCACCAAAAGTCTTAAGTTCGTCAACCGTACAAACTACTAATTCGTCCTTTTCTGGCCATTCTTCTCTCATTTTAGTTGCTATTCAAAGACCTCAATAATCTCACTCTTTATCTCTGCTTTCCCTCCTCCTGGCTCAACTAATGTTCTCCCGCAGACATTGCATTTCACACTCGATGATGCATGGTCAAAAACAATCTGTTCGTTTTCACAATCCGTGCATTTCACCCTCAAAAATTTGCTTCTCGTTTTCCTCTCTCTCCTCATCGCTATGGCGCTCTCCTTTTATTCCACAAACTCAAGCTTCGACACCCTGAAACCCGCTCTTTGATGTGATTTCTTGCATTCCGTGCACTTATATCGGAGAAAAACCTTTTTTGTTGGCTTGTCCCCTCCAGGAACCTTTGAAAATTTACCTGCATTACCTATGCCAGACCTCCGCTTCTTCTGCTCCACTATCCAGGTCAAAGAAGATGGTCTCCCCTTTTTTACCTTTTCCACTTCGTGTATGGTATGCTTGCCGCAAAAAGGGCAATGAATCCTCACATGTTTCGGCATCTTCATTTTTTTTCTCCTTCAAACCTCACTGCAACTCCTCTCTTGCACAATATTTCGGCGTTGGTATTCGGTAACATAATAACATCTTCTTTTTTCACTTTATAAATCCTTCCATCAATACCCATAAAAGTAGGTATGTCTTCTAATATCCGAACTATATGCAGTTCCTCACTTCTGCTCTTTTCGAGAACGGAACTTGTTGTTTTTTCAACCTCTTTTAGAGTTGCCTCCGCAAGTTCTTCAGCCTCCTTTTCTCTTTTTTCTTCTCTTTCGCTTTCGCCTTCTTTCTCGCCCAAGATCAGCGCGAATATCCGTTCCTTGCCTTCCTCGACATGACTTTTTACACCCTCGAATATCTTCTCTTCTTCCTCTAACATCCCCTTAGGTGCTGCTTTCATGCCCGAACTGGCGAGTTTTACTATCTTTCCTATACGTCTTTTGATTATGTCTTCTACCTTCATCCGCGCATTCCTTATCTCGTCTTCCACAAGCTCACTTCTCTTTATATCGACTTCTCTTTTCTCCTCTTCTAACTTCTTTATGTATTCCCGAACCTCCTCGCAGAAGGAATCAGGTAACTCTTGCAGTGATGCCGTGTTTCTCTCCCTATACAGGATTTCCCAGAGCTTCTCTATGTCCATACACTTTTTGCTTCGCAAAAACTTTACTAAAAATACTTTCTTTTAAGATAAAAGGAGTTCACCAATAGGCTAATTTGGGCGGAGTGCCGAATTCATCTCCTCGATACAAAGTTTTCTGTTTCCCTGAAGTATTCTTTTTCCAGGAATTTTTGTCCAAAACGTTCACTTAATTTCTGCTGCACCCTTGCACATAAAATAAAGAGCAACATGCTCAGGCAGCGAAGCAATTTCGCTTGCTTCCACCTCATATCTCTCGCCTTTCATCTCTATTGAAGAGTTTCGAGCCGCACTTATTTCTACTGGCGAATCGCCGAACACAACTGCATCCTCTAATGGGTCAAAGTCCTTAAAGGCTTCGATTCTTACTGGTTTCACTTCCAAGCTCGATTTGCCGTGTAGCGAAGTAGGCAGCCTGATAAGCCTCTTTATGTCTGAAGTGACGGGTTCATCAGGAGTATCTTTAATCTTTGCTTTAAGATGATCTCTTATTTTTTCCAGCATAGGAATATCAGGGCTGAGTATTCCCCTTTTTATTTCTTCCTTCTGCTTTTCTTCTTTCGCAATTCTTATTATCTCTCGTGCTCTTTTATCCCCTATCCCCTTTATCTTTCTTAATTCCTCCACTGCCTCATCTTCTTCCACCTCCGATATTTTCTGAAAAAAATCTATTGTCTCTCGATAAAGCCTTTTCCCCCAGCTTCCAATCGGCTTTAATAAGGTGCTCTCTTTTCCTACACAGCCGTCAAGCGTTCTTATTTTACCTTTTACAAAAATTCTATCCATGTCAAGCCCTGCTGCTGTGAGATAATCAACTATCTCCCTCCTTTCTCTGCTCCCAAGCCCCCGCACTTCTTCTGTTTTGATATGCAAGTGATAGCCTCTTGACCCAGAGAATACCAGTTCTATGTCATCCGCGCGAAATCCAAAATCGTCGAGCAGAAAGTGAACCAATTTCATTGTTTCTTTTTTTACAAGGATCAACAAATCCTCGTAGGAATACTTCGAGAGCTCCGCTTCGCTTATGACATGGTCCGCATCGAGGTCAAAAATCAAGTCCGCACCGAGCCAGCCTTTATTCGCCATAGTCGCCGAGGGATATTTATAAATAGCGGCGGAGTGGTATGCATGGGCAGGGGCATTTTCCCTGAGGTAATTCACTAGATCTTTGCTGGTGGCAAAAGATTTGTGCCTTCTCATCACCATTTTCTCAGGGAAATACTGGTCAAAGAGAACAAAGCCCCACTCTCGCATCCATGACTCTCTCGGGATCTCTATCTTCGCCCGTCTGTAATACTCTTCAAATTTACTACGCACAAATCTTTTCGTTTTCTCATTCATTCTTTTATGATAAAGGCATTAGCTGTTAAATGAGAAAAAATGATAAGCATAGCAATTCCAAAAGGCAGTTTAGAAACGCAAACACTGCTGTTATTCAAGCAGGCGGATCTGGAAATAAAAAAAGCAGATAGGGAGTACAATCCAAGGATAGAAGACCAGAGGATAGAGCGCGTGAAGATATTAAGACCGCAGGAGATACCGGAATACGTCGAGAAAGGGTATTTTGACGCCGGCATAACAGGCAAAGATTGGATAGAGGAAAGGGGTGCGGATGTAGTGGAAGTAGCGGACCTGAGCTACAGTAAAACCGCAGAAAAAGAAGGCAGTGTAAAAATCGTCTTAGCAGTGCAGGCAGACAGAGCCGACCTAAAAGAAGCGAAGGACATAAGACCGCAAAGTAAGATAAGCACTGAATATCCCCGCCTTACAAAATCTTTCTTTGACAGACTTGGCATACCTGTGCAGATATTTTTTTCTTATGGCGCTACCGAAGCAAAGGACATGATGGATGGGATAGTCGAGCTCACGGAGACCGGGGAGACGCTGCGGAAAAACAACTGGCGGATTATAGATACCATACTGGAATCTTCCACGAAGTTAATCGTGAATAAGGATTCGTGGCGTGATGCGGAAAAGAGGCGAGAGATAGAGGAGATAAGAACCTTACTTTCCGGCGTGATAGAAGCTCGCGGGAAGGTGCTGCTCAGTATGAATGTTGTGGTGGATAAGTTGAAGGAAGTGGTGTCGGTGCTACCGGCAATGAAGAAGCCGACTATATCCCAACTTTATGATTCTGATAATAACCAGCGTCGGTATTATGCAGTGGAAACGGTGGTTAGCAAGCGTGAGGTGAATAATTTAATCCCGAAATTGAAAAGCATGGGTGCTGAGGACATTATTGAGATAGATATAACCAAAATCGTGCGGTGAGAAGGAACCAGAAGTGAGATTGGTGTGCAAATGGAAATTATGACTTGCTTAGCATCTTCATCAACTCAAAAAACGCAGCCGCCGCTTTATCCAACGCTCCGTCATGATTCTCTATTATTTTGACTGATGCACCGGTAAGGCACGCATAAGCCATTGACATCGCACGGTTCATGAACTGATGCTCTTCTATACTGGTTTTATCCTCCACATCTCTTTCCCTTGTCTTATCTTTACTCCTTCGCTCAAATATCTCATCCGGACTTGCCTCTATCAAAACAAACTGGTCTGGATTCAGTTCTCGTAGTACGTATTCGGGCAATCCCGGGAGATACCCCGAAGGCGTCTTTATCGTACAGTGAGTGTCTATTATGAGGTTCATGCTTTCTCTCCATTCTGCGATTTTGTTACAGGCAAGCATCTGAATCTCCCGCTGTTTCTCGCCTGGTAACTTCCGCAACTCGTCTCGTTTCTCGACCAGCCCCTTCTCTCTCGCCGTTTCAAACATTATATCGCCATAGTTTTTTGGTATGAACTCGATGCCTTCGCTTCTCTCTGCCGTTCTCAACTGCAAACCTTTCTTTATCACCGTTGACGAACCTGCCCCCGGCATTCCGGTAACGATAATTAAGATCATTTAGCGCCCACCTTTCTACCTACTTATCTACTACAATTATATAAAAAACAGTAATGAAAGCATTAGCCCTGTTATCTGGTGGCCTGGATTCTATTCTGGCAATAAAGATTATTTTAGACCAGGGTATAGAAGTGGTGGCAGTGAATTTTATCCTGCCTTTCGTAGCGGAAAAAGAGGATTACGCAGGTGAGGCAGCAAAGAGGTTTGGGATACCTCTTGTAAGGATAGAAGCCAGTGAAGAATACTTCGACATGGTAAAAAACCCTGAACATGGCTATGGTTCTGGAATGAACCCCTGTATAGATTGTCGTATTTATATGCTGCGTGAAGCGAAGAGGATAGCGAAAGAAGAGGGTGCAGATTTCATCTTCACTGGCGATGTTCTTGGTGAAAGACCAATGAGCCAGCACAGGAAAGCATTGGAACTCGAGGAAAAAGAAGCGGGATTGGAAAAAATGGTCTTGAGACCGCTATCTGCAAAACTACTCCCCGAAACAATTCCGGAACGTCAAGGCTGGGTGGACAGGAGCAAACTTTTCGCAATAAAGGGTAAGAGCAGAAAGCCTCAGATTGCACTTGCCAAAAAGTTTGGTTTTCACAATGACTATCCATCGCCATCTGGTGGCTGTCTATTAACCTATCGCGAATTTGCAGCTAAGCTGAGGGATTTGTTCGAGCATAATGAACGAGTGGCAAAGAGAGATGTTTCGTTACTGAAAATAGGCAGGCATTTCCGGTTTGATGCGTCAAAGATAATAGTAGGGCGAAATGAAGCGGAGAATAAGCTTCTTTTGGATTTGAAGAGTCCAGAAGATTATGTTTTCGAGGTGCCGGGTTACGGGAGTCCAATAACGATTTTGGAAGGTTTGAAGAGCAAAGAAGCGATTGAACTTGCTGCAAAGCTGACTGCAAGATATTCTGATGCCACTATGGGTGCCGAAGGAAAAGAGGTGTTGGTGGAAGTTAAGTATGAAGATAAGGAACAAAAAGAAGCTCGGGTTAAGGTTACGTCAATGGTTGTTTCGCCTTTGGATGAAACCCAAATAGCCCGGCTGAGAATATAAAGGATATAGTTCTTGAAAGACCAAAGGAAGGTCTTTGGAGATTCTGGGACAAGAACAAAACAATACTGCTTGCGATGTATAAAAAGCCTCAACTTTTTGAACCTTCCAATAACCGCCCCAAAAATACCACGAGGTCAACTATCTCGAAATTATATTCACGTTCATATTCACTTTTTTTTTCTCCCCCTCTCTCTGTCTCCCCCCCTTCTCTCTCTTTTCTCTCTTTTCCCTCTTCCTCCTCAATCCCTCGCTCACTCTCATGCTTCAAGCAATTCAAATGTGACAAGCATTTCGGACAGGTAGTTATCAACACATCCACCTGCTTCTCTTTCACTTCACTCAGCCTGAAAGCCCTCAGTGCTTTGCTCATATCATTGCAGTTCATCATCCCGCTGACACCACAGCAAAGAGCGTTATCCTTAGAATGCGTCAGTTCTACATATTTTACTCCTGACTTCTTTATCGCATCCCTCGGTGCTTCGTATAACTGAAAACGTTTCATCGCACAGGGGTCATGGTATGTTACTGTTATAGCTCGATTGCGCGCTTTTTCTGCATCTGAGAATTCCATTTGCTCGCTCAACAATTGAGAAATATGTATAACCTCTACACCAGCATCTTCCAGCTTGTAATACTTCTTGAATGTGAAGAACCCTTCAGCACAACTCACAACAAGCTTTTTTATGCCCAACTTCTTAATTTTTTCCGTATTATAGGCGGCGAGCTGCTCGAAAATATTATAATTGCCCTGATAAAGCATATCATGACCACAGCACTTCAGACTTACAATTCTTGGCTTTATCCCCATCTCATTCAGCAGCTTTACCGCATAATCGCCTATTTCATGATAGTTCACACCAACGTCCATGAACAGGTCGAGATAATCCAAACAGCCGGTGAAATAGCCATATTCACTCTCTTCGTCTGTTTCACCCTTGAAATCCGTAGGCACGCCTTTATCGAAGTGCGTCATAAAAGAGGCTATCTCCGAGAATATTCTATGTGCTAAAATATCTTCTTTTGCTTTTGCCGTCTCTTCCTCTTCACCTTCTATCCTCAAATTTAGTATAAGAGCAGGGAAATCCACGTCCTGGGGGCATATAATATAGCAATTGTCACAAATCAAACAGTTCCATTGAGATTGCTCACCGGTATTGAAACTCGTGTTTTCTTCTTTATCAGAGTCCGAGGATGCTAAAAGATTATACACAAAGCTGCGAGGTGAAAACTTTGATACTCTTCGCATTGGGCATGCCCCGGTACATTCCCCACATTGATAACAAAGTCTTGATACCCTCAATATCTCTTCGTTCATAATTTAACGCTTAAACATGGAATCTAATTTTAAAAGATATAAATAACTTCGGAACTACCGATAAAGCGAAAAGCTTTTTATGTTGTAAACATATGTTACTCTCATATATTGCGAATGGCAAAAGGCAAAGGCGAGAAGAGATGATAGGAAACAGAAACAAAATGGTTCTTATGTCAATAGCAATAGTTGCAATCGGTATATTCACACTGCCGATCACGGTCTCATTATTCAGTGCGCAGCATACCTGGTATGACCTCTCAGGGGGACCGAATGACGTGCCATGCGAGAAGTGCCATGCGGAGATAGCAGACGAGATGAGAAGTGATGATAACGGTGTTCATCGCGACTTGACTTGCGCGATGTGCCACAGAACGATATTTACAAATTATATCTATGGAAGTGGTTACGGTAGCGGTTCCGCGGCAGGAAAAGAAGCACATGCCGCATCCACGGTCGAGTGTATGGATTGTCACGGGATTTGGCATGATGGGACTAAGTGGAATCACTGGTCAGACCCTGAG
>Ga0180300_10001381_pt1 | contig 11224 bp, 9 predicted proteins | sample GuaBasSediGuay15_FD_121798 | JGI IMG/M metagenome (GOLD analysis project Ga0180300, IMG submission 121798) | Subseafloor sediment microbial communities from Guaymas Basin, Gulf of California, Mexico - Guay15, Core 4569-2, 21-24 cm | ecosystem: Environmental > Aquatic > Marine > Hydrothermal... | reverse complement strand
TCTATTTTAAGCTCTTTTTCAAATTCCAGATAGATATATACAGGAGTTGCACCCGCCAGTCTTATCTGTTCAGGGTAGGAGACCCAGTAGGGCATAGGAACAATAACCTCATCGCCGGGATTACATACTACCTGCAGAGCGTTGAAGATAATTTGTTTGGCTCCATTTCCAACAACAATCTGGGATGGAGAGTAGTCCAAGTTGTTATCCTCCCTGAATTTTTTACTTATGGCCTGGATCAACTCTCCACTACCAGCTACTGGAGTATATCTGGTGTAATTTTCCTGTATTGCTTTTATTGCAGCTTTTTGGACTGGTTCGGGGGTGTTGAAGTCCGGTTCCCCTGCCGAGAAATCAATAATCCTTTTACCTTCCTTTCTCATTTGTTTGGCTTTTGCAGAGATAGCTAAAGTAGCAGAGGGTGTTAAACTGGCTACACGGTTAGAAACTCGCATTTTTCCCTCCAATAAATTTTGCAAATTTTTTCCCTTTTATATCCTTACTGGAAAGAGCCTCTGCAGCTTTAAGGATGGAAAGAGATGATTCTATCTGTGCAGGCTCCAGGAGGGCTCCTTCTATTCCATACCAGCTTGCAATTCCTAACAGGAACCCTTTCAGAAAATTAGATCCGATAGCTTTTCTGGAGAACTCGTTTAATTCCAGAATTACACTTACCGGGATACATAGTTTTGCCTTCTTAATTTCAGTGATTTTATCCTTAAAAGAAAAGTTGTATCTGCCGAAGGGAGGCATGGTGATTTTCAATACCACTTCCTCCGGATTTACACTAATTTGCCTGCATTTTTCCAAAATCCTGTTAAATTCTCCTCCTATATCGGTTTTTTTATGAAGGTAAATATTAAATCCAACAGTTGCCCCCCATTTTTTAGTTATTTTTAGAGCTTCCTCATCATCCGGGTTCAGAAAGACAAGACCCTTTCCCTCCAGCTCTCCCAATGCTTCATCCAGAAAGGATTTTCCTTCTGTATCTATACATATGCCAAGATTGGTGTTTTGCTGAAGAAAATTTATAAATGAACCAATTCCAAAACCTTTACTCCTTTTTCTAAAACCGAGGTTTAAAAAAGAGCATTGTTTTTCCTCAGCAAAGGCCAGTAGCTCTGAAATTTTATCCAGGCTTTCTCCCTCAATAAACTCACGAGAAAGGTTTATCCCTACCAGTAGAGGAGTCTCTTCTTTAAAGGAGTAGATTTTTGTACGCGAAGAAAACCCCTTTATTGGAGGGGTCTTTTTTGAAGGTACACAGATATTCCTTGTCTTGGTTACCATAGCTGCAATATGCTCGGAAGTTGTGCCACAGCAGCCTCCAATAATCTTAGCTCCACATTCCACAAATTTTTTCGTCCACCAGGAGAACTCTTCAGGTGTTACAGGAAATAGGGTTTTCCCTTTTTCCAGAACAGGTTTTCCTGCATTGGGCTGGAAGATAAGAGGTTTTTTAGCACAGGATACCATGGTTTTGACTACCGGAAACATCTCTCTGGGTCCAATACTACAATTTGCTCCCACTACATCTAAATCCAGAGCTTCCAGGGCAAAAACTCCTGTCCGGGCATCGATACCGATTAAGGTTTTACCCTGTTCCCCGAAGGTAAGCTGACAAACCACCGGTAGGTCACAAACCTCTCTTGCTGCTACTGCTGCTATCCTGGCTTCCTTAAGAGATGCCATGGTCTCTATGACTATGAGGTCAGCACCTGCCTCAGCTATTGATTCAATTTGTTCCCTGAAGACCTGAAGAGCCTGAGAGGTTGTAATTTCTCCCCAGGGCTGGATTAAATCTCCAAGAGGACCAATAGACGCTCCCACAAGCTGAGAGGATGCAGCTTCTTTTGCTATTTTGACAGCCCTGTAATTTATATCCTTAGTACGGGAAGCTAAGCCATACTTTTCCAGCTTAACACGATTTGCCCCAAAAGTATTGGTCTCTATTACATCAACTCCCTCTCTTGCGTAGGATAGATGTACTTCTTTTACCTTCTGAGGGAGCGTTAAGTTAAGTTTCTCTGGAGGTGAACCGGGAGAAAGGTAAGATTGAAGGGAAGTACCCATCGCTCCATCAAAAAAGACAACTTTTTTTTCTTTAAGGAGTTCCCTGAAATTCATTTTTTTTATTATCTTTTGCTAAAAAGTGGGTTTTTAAAATATACTTTAGGAAACCTCTTATGTCAAATACTCCCTGATCAGGTCTCCCGACTGATAGCAAGGAGAATTCCTATGCCTGATAAGAAAAGTAAAATTGAGCTTCCTCCGTAACTTATAAGAGGCAGAGGAACTCCAGTAACGGGCATAATTCCAGATGCCATACCCATGTTTATAAAAGCTTGTAGAGCAATCAGAACAGTAAATCCAGCAGCAAATAATCCAGAAAAGCTGTTGCTTTTCCTTAGAGCAAGATATACTCCCCGGGAAATTATGATCAGATAAGCGGTTATAATTAGTGTTATCCCTACAAACCCCCATTCCTCACCCATGCTGGAAAAAATGAAATCAGTAAGAGGTTGTGGCAAGTATTTGAGTTTTGTGTGAGTCGCACCCCCTATTCCTTTACCCAGGAGTCTCCCTGAACCAAGAGTTATTTTGGATTGGAGGGAACTCCATCCTGCACCCAGGGGATCCTTCTGAGGGTTAAGGTAGGTCAGGATTCGCATTTTTTGATAAGGACGCAGAAAGGAGTAAAAGATGGGGAAAAGAGTAATTATTGCTCCTGTTAAAATGAAAAATTTTCTAAGAGATATACCACCAACAAAAAGGAGCACCAGCCATATGGAAAAGAGAATTAGAGATGTTCCAAGATCCGGTTGAATTGCAATCAAAAAAGAAAAGATAATGGTTAAAAGAAAAGATAGAAGTATTGTTTTCCACTTTATCTCATCTTGAGTGGCCAGCATCTTACTTAAAGATAAAATAAGAGCTATTTTAGCAACCTCTGAGGGCTGGAATCTAAGAAGGCCTACCTCTAACCATCTTCTTGCACCATGAACAGGCTCTCCTTTGAGTATCACCACTATCAGCAAAACAGCTGCTACCAGATAGATAAAATAAGCTGACCTTGACCATATCTGTGTTGGCAGATAACAAAATAGAAAAAGAAAAAAAATCCCGCAGCTTATCCAGATAAGCTGTCGCTGGAAGTAATACCAGCTACCTTCAGCAGAAATTGTATAAAGATGGAATATACTCCAGAATGTGAGAACAAGAGTTGCTACCAACAGATACTTATCTATTTTTCTTCTGGTAAGAGGATACATTTTGCTCTCTTTCAAATATTCTTGAAAGTATTTTCCCTGCTATCTGAGGAGCAATAGAAATCTCTTCCTCCCGATTTTCAACCAGAACTACTATTGATAAAAAAGGATTTTCTGCCGGGGCATACCCTACAAACCAGTTGTGAGGATTCTCGTTACCTTCTATTTCCACGGTGCCTGTTTTTCCGGCTATCTCAACTACTTTATTTTTTGCTCTCCACCCGGTACCCTCTTTTACCACTCCCTCTAAAGCCTGACGCAGGAGATTTAATGTTGTATCCGAGATGGGAACTTTATCTTTTTCAATAAAAGATTGAAAAACGACCTCTTCATCAATATTGACAATTTTTTTCACCAGATGAGGCCGAACAAGATAACCTCCATTAGCAACAGCATTTATCACCTTTAACATCTGGATGGGGGTCACCAGAATGTATCCCTGCCCTATTGACAGGTTTGCTGTATCCCCTGGATACCAGGGTTCTTTATAGTTCTGGTTTTTCCAGGCAGGAGTGGGAAGAAGTCCCCTTTTTTCCAGGGGAAAATCAACTCCTGTAGCTTTTCCCAGCCCAAATAGTCTGGCATATCGGATGATGTCTTCCACTCCTATTTTTAATCCTAACTGGTAAAAATAAACATCACAGGAGTGAATTATTGCTTCCTTAAGATCTACCTTCCCGTGCCCTTCTTCCCTCCAGCATTTGAATAATCTGTTACCCACCTTATAAGAGCCAGGACAGTTGAGGGTAGTAGAGGGGGTTATCTTTTTTTCTTCAAGAGCCGCTGCCGCAACTATTAGCTTAAAAGTTGATCCAGGAGGATACTCTCCTCTTATGGCTCTATTTTCCAGAGGGTCTCCAGGATGTCGGGAGAGCTTTTCCCATTTTTCCCCCGATATTCCCCTGGAAAAAAGGTTGGGATCAAAAGAGGGGAGGCTGAGCAGTGTTAATATCTCTCCAGTGAAAGGATCGGCTATAAGGACTACTCCTTTTCTTTCTCCCATTTCCTCCCTTGCTATTTTCTGCATATCAAGGTCTATGGTTAGATAAAGAGTGTTACCGGGTAAGGGGTCTTTTTCAGAGATAATCTTTGAAGCTCTGCCATAAACATCAACCTCTACCTGTCTTCCTCCCTTTTCTCCTTGAAGATAGGTATTATACATTTTTTCAATACCTGTTTTTCCTACAAGGTCCCCTGCCTCCACTCCGAGTATGGAAAATCTTTTCAGCTCTTTTTTATTAACTTCTCCAAGATAACCTACCACGTTCCCCAGAAGTTTACCCTGAGGATAATTCCTCACAGGTTGGGCAAGTATTACCACAGAGGGAAATTCCTGTTCCCTTTCCATAAGATAAGTTACTCTGGACAGGTTTATATTCTCCTGAAGCACGACGGGACGGAAAGGATTGGTAGCTTTTTCGACTTTTTCTCTGCTAAGCTCTACATTAAGCCGGGGTAGAACTTTTTTTAACTTATAAAAAACTTTTTCTGGTTGGGTGCAACTTTCAGGAATCACTCCTACCGAAAAAGAAGCTGTATTGTCGGCAACTATCCTTCCTTTCCTGTCCACAATCAGGCCCCGGGGATTGGGCACAGGTATAAGGCGCAGGCGAGAGGTCTGAGATAGCTGCAAGAATCTTTCCCCGTGCAATATTTGCAACCATCCTACTCTTATTAAAATAAGAGTGAAAGCAAAAAAAATAATCCCCGCTATAACTTTTACTCTTTGCTCGTACTTGAGGTTTGTTTTTGTAATCAGTCTGTAGTTAATGGACACTTTTTAAAAAAGTACCGGTTTATTTTTTCCGGACAGATATTACCCGGGCAATACCTTCTAAATCGTAAAAAATTTGAGGTATATCCACAAATTCTTGAACTTCATATATTATTTTTGCAACTTTTTCAAGCTGATTATAACCTATCTCTAACATTAAAACTCCCCCTTTTTTCAACCATCGGGGAGAGGTGGGGATTATTTTTTTATAAAAGGTTACACCTTCCCTGCCTCCGTTCAGGCTGAAGGTTGGTTCTTTTTTTACCTCCTCGGGTAAGCTTCTTATTTTCTCTTCCTCAACATAAGGAGGATTGGAAACTATCAGATCAGCTCTCCCTTCAAGGCCTTTTTCTTTTAGAGGAGAAAAGAGGTCACCTAAAAGAAAGTCTATTTGATGATGGACTCTGTGCGCTTTAGCGTTATTTTTTGCTACTTCTAGAGCAAGGGAAGATACATCAACAGCGTAGATAAAGGCATTTTTTATCTTTTTAGCTATGCTAATAGCAATATTTCCACTTCCTGTTCCTATGTCTACCACTATTATATCCCGTGCAGGATGGTTTTTCTTTATCTCCTCGAGAAACTGTATGGCCTTTTCCACCAGGATTTCAGTTTCCGGGCGAGGAATAAAAATTCCCGGGCGAATAAGAAACCTGTATCCCATAAAATACTGTTCGCCAGTAATATAGGCAAGTGGAATTTTCCGTGCGCATCTTCTTATATTTTTCTTAAAAAGAGCCTTTTGCTCTTTGCTGAGTTCTGTATCTCTATCCAGGTAGAGATTGATTTTTTCTTTTCCTGTGATATTTTCAGCAATAATTTCTGCTGTTAGTTGAGGGTTATTTATCTTTTTTGAGTTTAAATAATGCCTTGCCCATCTTATAAGATCTTTTATGCTCTCCTTTTTTTCTCCCATCTAAAGTTCACTTTATCCGGGAGTAAAGATTAGCCATTTCCATGGCTGAAATGGCAGCATCCCATCCCCTGTTTCCAGCTTTGGTTCCGGCTCTTTCAATTGCCTGTTCCAGGGTATCTGCGGTGACTACACCAAATATTATGGGAATATCTGACTGCATCCCTAAGGTGGCTATGCCTCTTGCAATCTGCCCGGAGATTAATTCATAATGAGGGGTATCTCCCCTCAACACTGCTCCCAGGCAAATAATGGCGTGAAATTTGTCCTTTTTGAGTAGTTGAGAAGCTGTAGCGGGAATCTCAAAACCACCGGGAACCCAGACTATTTCAATATCTTCTTCTTTTGTACCATGTCTTGCAAGAGCATCCAGAGCACCCTCAAGCAATTTTTTAGTGATAAGCTCGTTATAGCGAGAGACCACTATTCCGAATTTAAGTCCTTCTCCGGTAATTTTTCCCTTGTAGATATTCACCTTTCCTCTCCTTTATTTAATTATGATTGAGGTAAATTTAACATATGTCCCAGTTTTTTCTGCTTGGTCTCAAGATAGGATCTGTTGATATGGTTGGGTTTTATCTCCAGGGGAACTCTTTCCACTACTTCCAGTCCATAACCTTTTAAACCTATAATCTTGCGGGGATTATTGGTTAGAAGCCTTATTCGATGTAGTCCCAGATCAGCAAGAATTTGAGCTCCAATTCCATAATTTCTAAGATCAGGAGGAAAACCAAGTCTTTCATTTGCCTCTACCGTATCCATACCTTCATCTTGGAGCTGGTATGCCCGAAGCTTATTTAAAAGCCCAATTCCTCTTCCTTCTTGATTCAGGTATAAAAGAACTCCACAGTTTTCCCTGGAGATTATCCTTAAAGCAGCCTCGAGTTGTGCGCCACAGTCGCAACGGAGGGATTTAAAAACATCTCCGGTTAAACACTGAGAGTGTACTCTGACAACCACATTTTCTTTGCCTTTCACCTCTCCCTTTACCAGTGCCAGATGAATTCTATTCTCCACTAAGCTTCTGTAGCCTATAAGGGTAAATTCTCCAAAAACAGTGGGCAAAGAGGTAACTACTTCCTTTTTTATCAGTTTTTCCTTTTTCCATCTGTAGTTTATAAGATCAGCTACTGTACATATTTTTATACCATGACGTCGAGAAAATTCTTTAAGTTCGGGAAGTTTTGCCACATGACCGTTTTCGTTTATTATCTCACAGATAACCCCTGCCGGATAAAATCCGGCAAGTCTTGCCAGATCAACAGCTGCTTCCGGATGTGCTGCTTTAACAAGGACTCCTCCTTCTCGAGTAATAAGAGGAAAAACATGCCCGGGTCTTACCAGGTCCTCACTTCTGGTATCCGGATCAATTATTGCTTTGATGGTTTGGGCACGATCATAAGCAGAGATGCCAGCAGCTGTATTTTTCTTTGCATCTACAGACACAGTAAAAACAGTTCCTTTGAGAGAGGTATTTTCGTTCACCATAGGGGGAAGATCCAGCTGTTTTGCCCGTTGTGGAGTAATAGCTACACAGATAAGTCCTCGTCCATATTTACTCATAAAGTTTATAATCTCCGGGGTGATGCAGGAGGCAGGGATTACGAGATCTCCTTCACTTTCCTTATCCTTCTCATCAATCACAATGGCCATTTTTCCTTTTTTGAGATCTTTCAGAACTTCTTCTATGGTATTCAAATTGCTTATATTTTTCATCTTGCGCCTCATAAGTATCAAAATTATTAGCAGGATGCTTTTAATATCCTGCTTGTTGCAGAAACTCAAAAGTTATGTTACTTTTTTTCTTCTCCCTGGCTTTTAAAATCCCATCTACATATTTTGCCAGAATATCTACCTCCAGGTTTAAAAGGTCACCTTCCTGATGATCTTTTAAAGTTGTATGTTTGAGAGTATAAGGTATAAGACACACCTGGAAATTTTCCTCCTTTTTATCCGCTATGGTAAGACTTACTCCTTCAAGAGCTATTCTTCCCTGAGGTACAATATATTTACCCAACCCTGGGGGAGCTTTTAAAGTTAAAGTCCACTGGCTGGGCTGGCGCTCGATTTTCTCCAGCTTTGCCAGTCCATCTACATCTCCGGTTACAAAATGTCCTCCCATAAAGGAAGTGGGTAAAAGAGCTCTTTCCAGATTAACTTTATCTTCCGGTTTTAAGAACCTCAGGTTTGTTTTTTTTAAAGTTTGAGGCATTACCTGAACTTCAAAGCTTTTATCCCTTTTCCGAACAACCGTAAGACAAGCCCCGTTTATGCAGATACTGTCAGAAATTTTAAGGGTTTTTATTACCTTTTCAGCCTCCACAGTAAGCTGAAAAATGGGTGAGGAGATAATTCTGGAGACTTTACCTGTTTCCTCTACTATTCCGGTAAACATATTTTTACTTATTATTTTTATCCTCGCAGGGTTATCTGCTGGTTTATACCAGAAGTAGTGCCGGTTTTTCTAAACCCTTCCTTACCTCCTGGAGAAACTTTGAACCAAGATACCCATCAACCGCTCGATGATCGCAGGATAAAGTCATTTCCATAAAAGGAGCTATAACAATCTCTCCCTCGACGGCTACAACTTTTTCCTTTATTTCTCCAGTGGCAAGCAGACAGACCTGGGGCGGATTTATAATGGCACAGAAGCTTTTAATCTGCATCATCCCCAGATTGGATAAGGTAAAAGTTCCTCCCTCTATATCTTCAAGAGATAGCTTATCCTCCATAGCTTTTTTGAGCAGGTCCTCTCTTTCTCTGGCGATTTCAAATAAATCTTTCTGATCAGCATCTTTTATCACTGGAACTACCAGTCCCTTCTCTCTTGCTATTGCCAGGCCTATATTTACTCTGGAAAAAGAAATTATTCTACCCTCCCTGTAATGAGAGTTTATCCTGGGGAATTTACTTAGAGCTCTGGCACAGGCTTTAATTATAAGGTCAGTATGAGATAAGTGCACTTTTTTTTCTTCTTCAAATTCTTCCAGCAAATCCTGCCTTAATTTTATTGCATCGGAAAAATCAACTTCACTTGTGATGTAAAAGTGAGGAATCTCTTTTTTACTCTGTTGCATTCTATCTGCCATTATTTTCTCTACCCGGGAAAGGATTATTTCTTTTTCCTCAGCCCATATCTTTTCTACCTCTTTCTCTTTTGCAGCTATTTTTTCGGCAGCTTTGAGCACATCTTCTTTTATTATTCTGCCTCCTGGTCCTGTTCCCTTTATTTTTGAAAGATTCACTCCCTTTTCCCGGGCCAGTTTTTTAGCAAGAGGTGAGGCTTTAATTATCTTTTCTTCAAAAAGGGGCTTTTCCTTTCCTTTTTCTTCCTTTTCTTTAAGGGGGAGGTCGGCTTTTACATTTTCCTCTAAGGGAACTTCCTCTTCCATAGAATCGGCCAGGTAAGCAATTGTTTTTGTTACGGAGATCTTTTCCCCTTCCCTTGCCAGGATCTTTCTGAGGTATCCCGAGGCATTAGCCTCAACCTCCATGTTGGCTTTGTCAGTAGCTATCTCCAGAAGAGGTTCTCCCTTTTTTACTTCTTCTCCCTCTTTTTTCAGCCACTTTATTATTTCCCCTTCTTCCATGGTTTCTCCCAATTTGGGCATTATTATTCTTTTAATCATTTTTTAAACTCCTTTTAACTTCCTATTCTTGAGATTTCCCGGAGAAAACTAATTTTTACTTTGTCTTTCTGTATTTGTAAATTTTAGGAGAACATCCACCATTGTCAAGGGAGATTCCTGAGAAGGTAACTGTTGATTTTTCATACAAAATTCTTTAAACTATTACTTACAGGAAACTGGTGTTGACCAGTTTTCAAGTTCTGTCTAAGTATCCAATGGATAAGGAGAGTTGCCATGAAAGCCGGTATCTTATACGGGGTTGAGAATTTGAAGATCGAGAATGTTCCTGTTCCTGATTTTTCAGAGAAAGAGTTTTTAATCAGGGTAAAAGTGTGCACTATATGTGGTACGGATGTGCGGATTTACCATTATGGGCACAAAAACATTAGTTTTCCTCGAATCATCGGTCACGAGCTGTCTGGAGAAATTGTACAGGTCGGGAAAAAAGTTAAGGGCTATAAAGTAGGTCAAAGAGTAACCATAGCTCCACATATTCCCTGTGGGAACTGTTATTACTGTCGCAGAGGGATGCAGAGTATGTGTTTGAATTTTAGAGCCATTGGTTATCACTTTAATGGAGGATTTGCTGAGTTTATGCTGGTCCCGGAGATTGCTATTAAAAGTGGATGTGTGAGTCTTATTCCAGATAATTTATCCTTTGAAGAAGCGGCTTTGGCGGAACCACTTGCCTGTGCCATAAATGGACAGGAATTATCCAGAACTGGCCTGGGAGACACAGTGGTTATAATAGGAGCAGGTCCTTTAGGATGTATACATATACAACTTGCCAGGGCAAAAGGAGCAAAGAAAGTGATACTGGTAGAAGTCTCTACCTCTCGAATAGATTTTGCCAGAGGTTTTGTCTCACCAGATATTATAATAAATCCATCCAGGGAGGATGTTGTGCAAAAGATAATGGAGGAAACCAGTGGGCGTGGTGCAGATAAGGTCATCGTAGCCTGTTCCAGTAGAAAAGCTCAGGAAGATTCACTTAAGATGGTAAGTCCCAGGGGAATAGTTAACTTCTTTGGAGGGCTGCCCAAAGATAGACCTTATATTAAATTTGATTCAAATCTGGTACATTACAGAGAATTTTATGTAGTGGGAACTCATGGTTCGGCACCTCACCATAATGAGCTGGCTTTAAATCTTTTATCCAGTGGCCAAATAAGAGTGAAAGAGCTCATCACCCACAGGCTATCTCTGGAGAATTTACTTGATGGGATTCATTTGGCCGAGGCAGGGAAGGCTATGAAAGTAGCCATTTTTCCATAAAAGGAGAGGTTTTATTCCGTGGTTTTAATTATTTTTGTGTTCTTTCTAAAAGGCTGCCTTATATCAATATGACCGGCTAAGGTAGAGTGGGGTTTTCCTTCTATCAGGATCTGAACCCGGGAATAGGAGGGAAAATTTTCCAGAAGAGTATTTACAATTGAGTATATACTTACAAGTTCTGCCGAGGTTCCCCCGGGATGATTTTCTATTAAAGATGAGGAAAAATCTACATAAATAACGTCTTCACGAGTATAGACGGCTCTCAGCTTTGTCTGGGGAGGAAGAGTGGAAAGAAAAGAAGAAGTTTGCGGACCTTTGATCAATTCCTGAATAATTTTTCTGATTTGGTCATTGATGTTCCGGG
>Ga0180300_10001380_pt1 | contig 11228 bp, 14 predicted proteins | sample GuaBasSediGuay15_FD_121798 | JGI IMG/M metagenome (GOLD analysis project Ga0180300, IMG submission 121798) | Subseafloor sediment microbial communities from Guaymas Basin, Gulf of California, Mexico - Guay15, Core 4569-2, 21-24 cm | ecosystem: Environmental > Aquatic > Marine > Hydrothermal... | reverse complement strand
GGAGGAGGTCAAGCTCCTCGTCGAGGAGGCAAAGAGGAGGCCAAGGAAAGGCGAAAGGGACGCACTATTGATTCAGGTCCTATATCAGACGGGGCTGAGGATATCCGAGGCTCTGTCTTTGACACCTTCCAGTATCAGGGAATTTGAAGGAAAGCCAGCTCTGGAGGTCTTGGGAAAGGGAAGGAAGCTGAGGCTCGTTGCTTGTCCTGAGAGATTAGCTGATAAACTCAGAGCCTATGCTTACAAGAAGGGCCTTGGACCGAAGGATAAGTTCTTTCCTATAAACAGACAAAGAGCCTGGCAAATCCTTAAAGAGCTTGCAGCAAGAGCAGGGATCCAAAAGAGGGTCTATCCTCATCTATTGAGGCATTCGGACGCAATCGAAAGGCTCCGCCAGACTGGAAACCCCAAGGCCCTCCAACACCACCTTGGCCATTCCTCGACCGTTATGGTGATGAGGTACCTTTCTACCCTCACCCAAGAGGATTCCCTGAGGATCCAGCAACAGGTGGAGTTTGAGGATTAACCTTGACATCGGAGTAAAAATAGATTATACTCTACCTGTGGTGGTGGAGGGGAGGGAGATAGGATTGAACAAGGAGTCAAAATGAAGCTGGTCCTTTATTGGGCAGGAAAAGAGCGGCTGTTCGATCTACCTCCCAATAAGGGCTTTGAGGAGGCATTAAAGCTTCTTTCTCTACTTCAGGAGAAGGGAATATCGGTAGAGATTATAAATACAAACAAACTCCCAGAGGAGAAGCTTCAGATAACTTATGAAAAGGCTTGCAAGGTTGCTATCTGGAAGCATATCGGGATAAGACGAGTCTTTGGCACTAAGCGACGGGGCGGTGGTCTCTTCTTCGGTAAGGAGGTCCCTGCTCTCTTAGTCTACGAAGGGGAGGGGGAATACCCAAGTGATGTCTATCCACATCGAGAGCCAGGAAAGGGACCCTTAATTACTATTAGAGATTTTCTAAAGAAGAAACTCTTAAGAGAATCTGAACTGGCCACAGGCATAGAGATTAAAGAGGAGTGAAGCTATGGAAGAAAAAAGACGCAGAAAGTTACAGGCTGAATTTCCAGAAATATTGGGAAGGAATAAAAAGATTATACAAAGCTTATACTTCGTTCCTGAGTTCGATGTACTCCTTTCATGCAACGATACTCTCGCTTTTACGCGGACAATTCCGAACGAAAGCATTCAGCTTGTAGTAAGCTCACCCCCTTATAACATTGGGAAGCCTTACGAAAAAAAGATAGAGTTTCGGAGATATCTTGAATGGCAAACTAATGTCTTACGTGAGTGTGTGAGGATACTTAAGCCTGAAGGAAGTCTATGCTGGGAAGTAGGTAATCACGTGAACTCAGGGGAAGTTTTTCCTCTCGATGTCTTTTTTTACCAAATCCTAAAGGAAAAGCTCGGTTTAAAGCTTCGTAATAGAATCATCTGGAGATTTGAGCATGGACTTCATGCCAAAAGAAGGTTTTCTGGTCGTTATGAAGTTATCCTTTGGTTTACAAAGGGTGATGAATATGTATTTAATCTTGATCCGGTGAGGATTCCCCAGAAATATCCAGGAAAGAGGCATTACAAAGGACCGCACAAAGGGGAACCTTCCGCGAATCCCCTTGGGAAGAACCCAGGAGATATCTGGGATTTTCTTCTTAAAGAATGGGAAGAAGAAGTTTGGGATATACCTAATGTCAAAGCAAACCATCCTGAGAAAACAATCCATCCCTCTCAATTTCCTATAGAACTTGTAGAGAGATTGATCTTAGCATTAACAAATCCGGATGATATAGTTTTTGATCCCTTCATGGGGGTAGGGTCTTCTCTTATTGCCGCCCTGCTCCACGATCGGAGAGCTATAGGAGTGGACAAAGAGGAAGTTTATGTGAAGATAGCACATGAAAGAGTAATCCAAGCCTTAAACGGGACACTTAGAAGAAGGCCTTTAGGCAAACCAAAGTATGAGCCAAAAGGAACAGAGAAAGTGGCCCAAATACCCCTTGAGTGGAGGCGGACATGAAAATTGTAGCGAAGTATTCGCACAGAGGAGGAGAGGAATTCATAAGGGAACATCACCCCCAAGAATACCAAGAGATAGAGGAAATAATAGAAGCTATAAAAGCCTCGAAACTTAAGACTAAGATCAGTAAGGAGAAGACAATGATGGGAAGAGTTCTCTATTCTCCTAAAGCTCTAAACGAAAGATTTGAAGAAGAATTTAGAAAGAGAGGATGGGAAAAAGGAAGGGTTATTCTTAGAGTCGAAATCCCAGAAATAGGGAGGATCCATGAAGGCCCTCGGGAGATGGATGCTTTCAAAAACGGCTTAGGCGTGGAGATCCAATTTGGCAAGTATGCTTTTATGGTCTATAATATCCTTGCTAAAATGACGATATTCCATAACTCTGGACTCATAGATTCAGGTGTTGAAATTGTCCCTATGCTTAACATGGCAAGACAGATGTCCACAGGTGTTTCTTACTTCGAGCAGGTTAAAGCCGACCTAGTTCACAGAGGGGAAAGTGAGATAGATATCCCTGTTCTTGTTCTAGGCGTAGATGATGAATAATCCTCGCTTCCTTAAAGTGCTTTGGTGCTTCAGTGCTTCCTTTTTAGGGGAGTGATATGAGGAAGTTGGAACTTAAGCTGTTACTTGCCGAAAATCCCGATTGGGTGGAAACACTTAAGGAGGCCCTCGAAGTCGAGGAGAAGGGCCGGAAGGAGGCCGAAGAAAAGGGACACAATTACTTGGGGTGGGAGTGGTACGAAGTCCACACCCCACCCCAAGTGTTGAACAATATGGTGTCCAAAAGGATACTTGACATAGTGTACGCAAGTCGTTCGAGCACTTCGTACGTCCTTCGGGATAGGGACCTTATAAGGGAGGTGATAGACGAGATAGAGGCTTCGGGGATAGAAGTACAACCCGAAAGCGAGGTTCCCAACGATCTTTTCGAGATAATCGTTGGACATAAGAACGTGAAGACCGTCCTGCGCTACGCGATAGAGTCGGAGCGTCCCTGTCATGTGCTATTGGTAGGGCCTCCGGCTTCGGCAAAGACGCTGTTTCTGATGGAACTTTCCCGCCTTCCCGAAAGCTACTACCTGCTTGCCCCCACCATGACGAGTGCAGGGCTTAACGAGGTCCTGTTTGCGCTCCAGCCCAAGTATCTACTCATAGACGAGATAGATCGCCTACACGGGGATAATTTAGGCGTCCTCAATAGCCTTATGGCTACGGGAAGGATAAGCGAGACGAAGTGGGGGAAAACCCGCTATGCCGTACTTTACACGAAGGTATTCGCGGCGGGGATAAAGGTGAATTCCCTACCACGGGACCTCCTTTCACGGTTCATCAAGATAAGGTTCGAACCCTATTCGAGGGACGAGTTTCTAAAGGTTTCTAAGTCGGTCCTCGAAAGAGAAGGGGTCCCGGAGGATGTAGCCGAATTCATAGCCCTTTCCGTTTGGAACATGTACGGGAACAAGTCCGATGTAAGGCAGTGTGTAAGCATAGCAAGGATGGCGAACGGCGAAAAGGAGAAGGCCGAAGTGGTAGTTGAAGTTATGAAGCGACAGGGGGTGTCGTTATGATGTGGGAAGATATAGAAAAGTGTAAGGCCCTATCATATTTGGTACGGAAGGGGTGGTATGATATACTCGAAATGCTGAGGGGGTGTAAAGGTGTAAGCTTTACGTTTTTTCGTTCAATGATCGGGGTGGAAATGGCGAGGGAAGCCTCCTTCATTTGAGAATAAACGAAGTACTTCGCAAAACGAAGTACTTCGTTTATCCTGTAGTTAGGCGTAATCGGTTGCGGCGTTGAAAAATATCAAAGAAGGAGGTAAGGTAAAATGGGAAAAGGTAAGTTTGGTGAATCATGTAAAGAAGCTATAAGAAATAGTTTAGAACTTGGAGAGGTGGTAACTTTTAGTGAACTCTTCAGAAGAGTTAGAAATAAAGGTAACTGGAAAGATGATACTATATACCAGCATTTAATGGCTTTAGTGGTAAATTTACCACCAGCACGAAGACATTGGCCTCATGTCGAGCCGTTTTTATTGCTCCATGAAGATGGAACGTATGAATTATATGATCCAAATAAGCATAAAATGGTGAAAGAATGAATTCCCTAAAAATTATGCCGCAACCAACTCTCCGTTCGCTTTCGCTCATTTCGGGGCTATTGCCCACGCCTAACAGGCGGGTATCTGGTTCAGGCTTTCAGCCCTCACCCAAATCGCCTTCGGCGACTTCAGATACCCGCCGGGACGTTATCCGCCATGCCTAAAAGAATCATGAAACAGGAGGGAATATGATAATAGAAATTTTACTTGGAGCAATCATAGTACTCTTAGGCATATTAATCATCCTTTCACTCAGAAAGGTAAAAGTTAAACCGCAAGATATAGAAACTGCCATACTTAGGGTATGGAAAGAATCTGGATTAAGTGATAAAGTAGGGGAATTGGCTACCCATGCTAAAGAAATAAAAGAAACACATAAATCTATTGAGCAAATGCTTAGAGTGCCTGCTGAAAGGGGAGCATTCGGTGAGATAGCTCTCGAAACTATCCTTTCTGATCAACTCCCTCCAGATATGTTTGGGATTAGAGAAAAGGTTCTTGAGGGTAAAACCCCAGATGCTTATATTAAATCAACGGTTGGCATTATTTGTATAGACTCCAAATTTCCATTAGAGAATTACAGGAAGATTATGGAAAGTGATGACCCCCAGGAAAAAGAGAAGTTCAAAAGGCAATTTCTCAGAGATGTAAAAGGTCATTTGGATAAAATAGCTAGCGATTATGTCTGTCCTGAAAAAGGCTCTGCAGATTTTGCCTTTGCCTTCATTCCGTCAGAGGGTGTTTATTGGTTCCTAATAAATGAATATTTTGGATTGCTTCGCGAATATACAAAAAATGGAGTCCAAGTAGTATCGCCACTAACCCTATCGCACAAAGTCGAACTCATAAAAGCTGGAGTTCATGCAAAGAAACTTTCAGAAAAGGCGGAAAAAGTAAAAAATGACATCTTGAGGCTCTCACAACGGTTCAGAGAAGTTGATGAAGTATGGCGAGTATTTTACAAAACCCACTTTAAAAATTTAGCTGGTAAAGCAGAGGAATTAGATGAAGTATATAAAAAGTTACGGGAGGAATTTGATAGAATTTCAAAGTTATCGGAGGAATAAATGAACCAAGGATTACGGCACGGCGTATAACAGCGGATATACGGCTACGCTTCGCTCCGCCCAAACCCTGCTTCGTATGACTTCAGATACACTCGGAACGTTATACGCCATGCCGTGCTACAAGGAGGATGAAATATGAACGAGGTGTATGAGCCTAAGGAGCATGAAATATCAATTGGAATAGCCATAATAAAGCAAGTTGTTCAAAATAGGGCTAACCCACTGGATATAATAAGAGAAGCCTTATCTAACTCGTGTGCTAAAGAAGTAAAAGCAACCTGTTTTGAAATAACCATTTTCTATGATGGAACATATGGTTGGTCATTTATTTTTGAAGATGATGGCATAGGAATGAATTATACAGGTAAAAAGGAGCCAGAAAAACAAGGACGCTTAGATAGGTTTCTAAATTTAGCATACAGTGGGGTTGCTGGAATTCAAGCAGATGAGTTTGGGTTCAAAGGTCTTGGTTCAAAACTCATGTATTTATGTAAAAAGCTTGAAATCGAAACAAAAACATATGAAGGAGAATGCCATAAAGTGGAAGTTCACGATCCAATAGGTAAACTCCTTAAAAAAGAGAAACCTGAAATGCCTAAACCTCTTATTTATAAGTTACCACCTGAAGCATTAGATTTCCCTCACGGAACTATTATTAGAGTTTGTGGGTATGACGGTGGAATTAAATACCCAGAATATGAAGATGCAGAGAAACTAAAGAAGTATCTCTACTTCAGAACTCTAATAGGATACACCCGACCAGAAAGACTACGCGAGGGCTTCCCTAAGATCATAATAAAAACACCTGCTATCCCAGATGGAGAGGAGTTAAAAATTGGATTTCCTTGGATACGAAAGGAAGGGGATCATGTAGAAGGTCAAAAAATAGGAGTTATAGAACCTCCTATAGAAATAACTAAAGAAGACAAAAAAGGGAATAAGGTTACAGTGATTTTAAAGGGAGGATATGCATTAAAGACGAGTGAATTCGGGATGAGTGATTATGGTATTTTAGAGAGCAAGGGTGTTGGCTTGACTTACGCATGGAAAGGAATACCATACTTTAACTTAGATTTTAACCGATATAAACCCCAAGGATTTGACTTATATTACAAGTTCTGCAGGTTCGTTGTAGAATGCGATGATGTTGAGACAGATATCGCAAGAAGCAGAGTTTCTGATGGTGTAAAAGAACCGCTATTCACCGCTGCTCTCCGGGAAGCTTTTAGAAAAGTAATGGAAACCAAAGACTACAAAGAATGGGTTAAGTATCGCCGAGATTTAAAGAAAAAGGATTTAGCAGAGACACTTAACCAAAGAAAGGATGAATTAATGAGGAAGGATCGTTGGGTCTTTTACAAAGAAGAATTATTACATAAAGAACCTGAAAATGAGCAGGATGTCAGAGCATTGCTTTGGAAATTGGAGACCTTAAATGCTTTGCCTTTCTATTATTTCAAAACTTTAGAACACACCGCTCAGAAGGGAATAGATATCATTGCGGAATATCAGGAAAAAGAGCATTCAGAGAAAAAGTTATTCCAAGCTGTAGAAGTTGAATACATTTTAGAAAATTACTCGGATCATGACCATGTTCCAGAACAAACATCTCTAATCATAGCATGGGATTCAAGAAACAAGGAGAAGCTAACAAAAGTTGAGGGTGATTACAGATACGTATGGGAATATTCAGGAAACAACTTGAATGTGATTTTATTGAAATACCTACCAGGTATTGAGATAAAAAGGAGATGGAAAGAATAAAAGCTGGCACGGCACAGGCGTATAAAAGCAAGTATGCGGTTCGCTTCGCTCACCCAAATTGCCTTCGGCAACTTCGCATACCCACCAACCGATACCCGAAATCCCGAGTCATGTTTAACGCAAATCTCAATAGATATGTGTCCTTGACCGGGTCAAATCGGTCAAAAAGGGTCAACTTTCGGATTTTTGACCGGGGCCGGTCAGCTCTTTGACCGAGAGGAGGTGACTATGCCAGATCATCCCCTGGTAAAGGTGGCCAAGATTTTCGGCTGGGGTTTGTTGGGGGAGAAGTTAGGCGTTCCTATGGCTGAGACGGCGGTGAGCTTTACCCAAGCCCTCCAGCAAGCCCAGCGGGAGATCCAGTATCTTCGGCAGAAGCTAGTCCAGCTTGCGTTATCTTACCTGAAAATATGGTCTGAGAAGCAGGAGCTCCAGCAGGAGGTCTCCCGGCTCCAACAGGAGAACGACTGGCTCCGAAGTCAAATAGAGGAGCTGGAAGCGCAAGTGGCCGCTCAGTCACAGCCCTTACCTGAACCTAGAAAAGGGGCTCCCTCAGAGCTATCGGCTTCCCAGTGGTTTAAGATCATGCCAGAGTTCGCAAGGGGTTTGATTTTGGGAGCACCCGGGTCGGGTAAGTCCGCCACGGGGCACATGCTTTTAGAGCTTTATAGGTGGAAGATGACCCCTTATGTCCTGGGATTCCCAGAGGAGAAGAAGGCTCTCTTGCCAGAGTGGATCGGTCTCGCCAGGCACTTTGATGAGGTACCCCCGGACTCCATCGTCTTGGTGGACGAGGCCTATCTGCTCTATCACGCAAGGAAGAGCAGCTTTGATGAGAGCATTCAGGAGATGTCCAGGGCTTTGGGTCTTGCCCGGCAAAGAGGGTACTCCATACTGTTCGTGGCTCACGAGGCAAGGCACCTGGACAAGAATATTGTGGGGTATGCCAACCTGTTTTTGTTCAAAGAGCCGGGGGCTATGGAGGTCAAGTTTGAGAGACCGGAGCTCAAAGAAGTTTTAAAGAGGGCCAGGGATTTCTTCCAGGAGAGGACAGGAGATAAGAGGGGATGGTGTTATGTCTGGTCTCCAGAGGTTCATTTTGAAGGTCCTCTGGAGACTCCTCTTCCTTCGTATTGGAGTGAGGAGCTTAGCCGAGCTTACTCCCAAGGGATATCGTCCCCTGCTCAAAGACCTCCTTCCGCTTCGAAGGAGGAAAAGAAGAGGCAGGCGAAGGCCTGGAGAGATGCGGGACTTTCTTATGGGAAGATTGCGAAAAGGCTGGGAGTGAGCAAGGCTACCGTAATCAACTGGCTCAAACATGGGGGTTGAAAAGCAGGCTAAATCAAGCCGTTTTGAAGACGTCCTGCACCAGGCCGAAAGCTTCCTTTCCTATTGGGGAAGGTTCGGGGGAGATATGAAGACGGCCTTCGACAGGTGGGCGTCTTCCAAGGATTTCCTTCCCGGGGATAGGGAAAGGGTCCTGAAGGCCGTGGAGGCCATAAGACCTAATACAGAAAGGTACCTAAGGGAGATTTTAAGGAGGAAGTCGTGACCACAACGGAAATCCTAGCAAACCACCTTCTTTCGGAGGTAAACGGAAGGTATGTAGGAAAGAAGAGGAAGCCCCTTACCCAGATTTTTTTCGAGGTTCAGGATGCTTTGTACAGGATAAAGAGGATCAAGGAAAGGGTGAAGGAAGAAAATGGCCTTTCGTGGGACGACGGGGAGTTCATCGTGTGGGTTAGGATAGGGGATGTGCGCTTTCCTGTGGAGGTTAAAGCTTCGTCCAGGGACGTTGCGCTTAGGGTCTGCGAGAGGTGCCTTGAGGACGGATGCTCGGTAGAGAGGATAGAAAAAGAAGAAAGGAGTGAATATGTCTGAGACGCTGGAGCGATCGAAGCCCTACGTCAATTCCCTGGAAGAGTTCCCAGGTAAATCTTCCTCTGCTTAACCCTGCCATCCGTTCGGTAACTTTCGGCAAGATAGAGCTTGCACCCAGAACCCTTGCTTCTGAACCCGGACGTGCATAAACCACTAAAGTAGAGCTGCAACTCAATACCTAGAGGTTTTCTGAATACGATCCCGATTCTATACCAAGGTAGTTAGAGAATTTCTCATTTCTGTATTCTGTTCCCTCTTTGCACCACCACCCTCTAGGGGGCACAAAATCTGCCACCTATGCTAAAGACAGATGTACCCACAGACGCCCCCACGGGGCCTTTCTATCGAAGAGGTATACACCCTCTCCTTGCCTCCTAAGATACCTGTACGCATCCCTCGGCCTCCGGAAGTAGAGCCTCAGGTACCCCCCGCCACCTTCAGGAGGTGTGAGCCTCTTCCTCACCTTTCGAGCAAGGCCATAGGGTGCGTAGGCGAACTCCGTCCCTAAATAGATGTAAGAATTCGGAATCTGCCACGCTAAATACCGCTTCCTATCCAGAACAACCTCCCAGTAAGGCCCCCCGTTTTCCTCCTCGGAACCTACAATAAGCCGTCTACCAGAAGACCTTCCCGCCGAGAACGGCTTGGACGAACGAGCATAATTCTGCTGAATTCTAATGCCAGTAGCCCTCTCCCAACGCCGAAGGGTTGTCCTGGAAACTCCCCATAACTCCATCAACCGGGCCCGACTGATGGTCCTTTCCCTTGTGAAAAAGGAGGCGTACAGAACCCCCTTAAAGGTCGAAAGCTTCCTAAGGGAATCGAGAGGTATTACAATAGGTCGTCCCGGTAATACCCGTAGACGGGAACAAACCTTTCCTAAGGAAGCATAGAAGATCCTATTCGACCCCCGGGTCCACCAAAGGCTTTCCCCTTTCCGAAGCACATCCCTGAAGGACCGCCGGGAAAGGCCGAGGGCAAGGAAAGCTTTTTGAGCTTCTTTATAGTTAATCCACCCCCTCCCTTCGAGGTCCAGAGCCCGGAGCAACAACCAGAGGCGGTACTGTCGAGCTTCGCTTCTTCTGAGGACCTCTTGATTTAATCTTTCGTAGCTCTTGACCTGCAACAAGAAAGCCTCCTTCCACCATTTCCGGAAGGAGGCACTTGCGCTCGCCCCCAATCTTGTGTATTTTTAGAGACAGGTGCGTAGCTGGGGGCAGGCACAAGTTTTGTGCCTCCTTCCGGGGGGCTCACGAATGAGTCCCCCTCTTTTCTTCCTCCTCTTTATCCTTTGAGGAAAGCACCATGAGTACGAAAACGGCTACACCTAACCAGAAGACCCAAGAGAGCTTAGAACTATCCTTCTTAAATCTTTCAATATCCCCTAACCCCTTCACCTCCCTCATTCCGACCTCGGTAGGCACCCAGCGCTTCCCCACCTTGCGCACAGCGCCCCGGTCACGGAGGCTGACTAAGACAGCTCGGACATAGTTCGGCTTCAACCCTAAAGCCTCCGCAATCTCGCCAGCTTCGACTCCCGTCTCCCCGTGTTGGAGGATATATCCTAAAATGGCGTTGCTTCTCCCGATTACGAGCCCCATAATAGCCTCGCAATGCAAAGATGGTTGCTATTAATATATGCGGTCGAGTTTGGAATGTCAAGTCCCCGTCTTAAGGCATTCGGAAAACTTTTTCTGAAAAAAGTCTATTAGAATTGAAGCACAAGAACTTACCAAAAGTTTGTCTGATCATATTTTTATGTGTCTACCTCTGGTAGTGCAGAATCCCTGGGGGGTTGACAACAATCGGGTTTAAGTCTAAATTTTTATCTCACAGGCTTGGACTCCTGAACACATTTTATTCGGGATCAAAAGTCCCGAAGTGCTCTTTGAAAAGAAGAATAAGAGGTTCTCATACTTAAATGGGTTTAGACCTGAGGAATAAGGGATTGAAATTGGTGTATGTAGAGTGCTCTCAGGAGATGAGAAGGCGTTTAGACCTGAGGAATAAGGGATTGAAATTTAGGTTTTTGCTTCCAGCTCCTTGACTTTGGCCGAGTTTAGACCTGAGGAATAAGGGATTGAAATGAGCAAGCCAAGGCTCAGTACAAGTCTATGATCGAGGTTTAGACCTGAGGAATAAGGGATTGAAATGGTATGTGCGCCGAAAATGTACACGCACGCACACACGGTTTAGACCTGAGGAATAAGGGATTGAAATGATGTTTTCTTATCTGTGACAACGGAGGTTACTTCCGGTTTAGACCTGAGGAATAAGGGATTGAAATGACTAAGGGGCTGTTTTCAACTACATACTCTTCCAGGTTTAGACCTGAGGAATAAGGGATTGAAATCCCCCACAGGGAATCTACTCTTATATC
>Ga0180300_10001378_pt1 | contig 11231 bp, 8 predicted proteins | sample GuaBasSediGuay15_FD_121798 | JGI IMG/M metagenome (GOLD analysis project Ga0180300, IMG submission 121798) | Subseafloor sediment microbial communities from Guaymas Basin, Gulf of California, Mexico - Guay15, Core 4569-2, 21-24 cm | ecosystem: Environmental > Aquatic > Marine > Hydrothermal... | reverse complement strand
CATTTGGATCTTCATATCTTCTATGTTTTTCCTCTCGTCTTCAAATGTATGACCGTACTTGTTTTTCGCCCATCTCAGTGAGTCCGCTATCGCGAGATCTGCCTCACGACCGGACACATCGAATTCCTCGGAGTTCTCGTACTTTTTGACCAAGCTGAGTATTTCTTGAACCATGTCGAGAACGATGGAGAGACGCTCCGCCAACTCTCCAAAACCCAGCTTCTGAAGATGCAGTGCAGCTGCGAGAGCCATTTGGATATTGTATACGGTTTCTTCGCTTAGTAATGAGTCTATCTCGCCCAGTTTCTCGGAGATTTCCTCTGCGTTTTCGATAGCTCGCACTCTTCCCAGGAATTCTTCTTCGTTTCCAACGTGTTCGATAATCCCTTCGATCTTCTCAATCTCGGAACTCAGAAAGGCGATCTCTTTGTCGATCTCAGCGGTGGAACTGTGATGCTTCAAGATACCAACAGTTTCAACATAATCCTTATAGGTTTTGCGGTAAACTTCGAGTAGTTCTTCCGGTAGCCCGCTGTCCAATATCTCGAGCTCGAATCTTCGAGACAAACTCTGGCTGGTGCCCTGAGCGTGGAATTCCACAAAATCGTCGCAGAATTCCTTCACTTCCGCACGTCTAACACTTCTCCTGTTGAGTCGGAAATTGGAACGCCCCCTCAACCATTTCACCGCGATTATTTCGGGCTCGAGATCATCCCTGTCGATTACCATCTCGGCGTAAGCACGCTGTGCAGCGATTGGGAGGTCTACCTCGTGCCCACAAAGAAGCCTGAGCAATTTCAAGAACATGGACTTCCCAGTTCCACTCTCGCCGGTGAACACGTTCAATCCATCAGACAGCTCGATCTCGAAGTCTTCGAAAATTCCGAAATTCTCGCTGGAGACACTCAGTATCAAATCTCTCCCGGCCTCCCGAGAATGGTGTTATCGATCAACCTGGCCTTCCCCACAAAAGCTGCCACCGCCACGATGTACTCCTTTCCTTCCTCGAGAATGTGGACCGGTTCGAGAAGATCCTCCGTCACGATCTCCACATAATCAACCTTTACGAGAGGATACTGTGCTATGAGTTCCCTCATCTTCTCCTTGATTATCTGTGCAGATCGTTCTCCGCGATTGTAGAGCTGCCGTGCTAACTTCAACGCCTTGTAGAGGGCCACTGCCTCCTTCCGCTCTTCTTCGTTCAAATAAACATTCCGCGAGCTCATAGCCAGTCCGTCCGGTTCCCTCACGATAGGACACTCGATAACCTCCAAGTCCATGTTGAGATCTTCTGCCATCTTCCTGACCACCCTGTATTGTTGCGCGTCTTTCTGTCCAAAGTAAGCCCTCGTGGGCTTGACAATGTTGAAGAGTTTCGTGACCACAGTGGTCACACCCTGAAAATGAGTGGGGCGGGATTTGCCACACAATACGTCGGTTAGCTCACGTACGGTAACAAAGGTGGAGTAATTTGATGGATACATCTCCCCTACCGTGGGATTGAAAACGTAGTTCACATCTTCACGCTTCAACAGTTTCAGATCCCGATCCAAATCTCGGGGGTACCGATCATAATCTTCATTGGGACCGAACTGCGTCGGGTTGACAAAAATGCTCACCACCACAACGTCATTCTCTTTTCTGGCGCGCCTGACCAAGGAAAGATGTCCTTCGTGAAGATAACCCATGGTGGGAACGAACCCAAGGGTTTTTCCGTCACATCTCAATCTCTTCGCGATCGATTGCATCTCCTCTATTTTCCTGATGAGCTCCATTTTCTTCCCCTCCTTCGTAAACCACCGTTTTGTTCTTGCCGAGAGATTTGGCTCTATACATGGCAATATCTGCTTTCTCAACCAACATTTCGGGATCGGTACCATCTTGTGGATAGCCACTTATGCCGATACTGACGGACACCTTGATTCCAAGAAAGTCGGTTTCCTCAACTTTCACTCGAATCCTGTCAAGTATTTCGAGCGCTTTTTTTGGAACAACACCAGCAAGTATTACTGCGAACTCATCACCCCCGTATCTCGCTATCACATCGGATTCTCTCAAACTCTCCCTGAAAAGACCACTCAAGCGACGAAGTATTTCATCTCCCACCAGATGTCCGTAGGTGTCGTTGATTTTCTTGAAGTCATCCACGTCTATCATGGCAACGCTGAGGGGAGTATCTGCTTTGACGGCTTTTTCAAGGTGGCTATAAAAGGCACTGTGATTGAAAAGACCTGTTAACGAATCGCGTTGGGCGCGTTGAAAAGCCTGTATGTACTCCATGGAATCCTCGAAAATCCTTCCAGCAATCTCTGCAGCGACTTCTATCATCCGTATTTCCTCGATCCTCGGCCGCCTTCCACCTACAGGGGAATCCAAGGAAATGTACCCAATCGTCTCCCCCGAAGAGTCACTTATAGGTACCAAGAACATATCTGCTGGACGCCATGCATTTTCTTCAGAGGATTCTTCATAGAAGCCGAAAAACACCTCCCCCTCGTCAAGTGGTTCCGCTCCCTCCGGGATAAAATAAGACTTGCTTACTCGATACTTCGGATCCATCAAGGCACGAGTCTCCGTAACCGTGGGGGCATTTTCTTTGAGGCGCTTGAAATCTTCCTCACTTATACCCCAGCTTGCCACGCGCTCCACGCGATCTTCCACTTGGTTGAAAAGATTCAACAAAGCGTAGCGGTAACCGAAGGTTTGCGCGATCAACTTGGCAAGGTTGTGAAACACCTTTTCAGGGTCTTGAGAGCTTCTTATGAGCTTCATCATATCAAGGATCTTTTCAAGATCTCTATTGATATTCTCCAGTCTCTTTCTCGACCGAGTTTCCTGATGAGCCATCTCTCGCACCTTGAGAAATTCCCGCACGGCCAGTAGTGTGATCAACGGGAGCGAAAGAAAAAAGACTCTGTGCGGATCAGTTTGTGCGATTGTCACAACATAATAAGAGGGAACGAGCAAGAGAGAAAGCACGTTCTCTGCCATGAAAAGTTGTGACAATGATTTGCCGTGCCCGATTTGATCTACTAAAAGCCAGTTCGCAGCCCGGGCTACCATTAGGTATAGAAAGACACTCAAAAGGCTCATTTCGGACGGCAGCCAGTCAGTTACGATGCCAGCGCAGTAATAGGTGAAGACGTAGTTTGCGAAGATCCTTAGCCTATCCATCAAGGTGTATGAACCCTTTCTGAGAAAGACCACTCCGGGTAAAAGGGCGGCAAACCTCCAGCCTATTATGAATGCCCCGGCGGCAACCCCTACCACATTGGTTGCCAATCGAAGAGAGTTCGATCTCCACTCGAGGTTATCCGTCGCATAGGTCAGGAGGACAACGATAACCGTTATCCACAATTTCGTGCCCGCATAACGGAGCTCTCCGATGAAGTTCAAGCGGTCGAGATAAAGCCACCAGGAAACGAATCCCAAAAGAACCAAACTCAACAGCGTTCGATAACGCTTTTCCATGTGTACCCCACTTTCCATTCATCAGAACATGGCACCGAATCCGAAGGAGGTCTTCCATCGACTATCGACGTATGGCCAGTCCAATCTGAAAACGCCGAGTCCCGGAACTTTCAAATGAAGACCTGCCCCGACACTTGCTCTGGGCACTCCCTCGAAGTCTTCACCTGCGTATCCCACATCTGCGAATCCCACACCATAGAGCTGGATCGCCTGATCCGATTCCAACAACTTCCATCTCAACTCAGCATTAACCAACCACATACACGGTCCTATCAGGGTATCCGTAGTTCCGCGGATTGTGGTGCTGCCACCAAGAGAAAAGAGCTCGGGTGCACCTCTCATGTTCCACATGGTGCCTATCTGCCCTCTCAGTGCCAAGGACAGTTCCGGCACGAGCTGCCAGTACACCCTGGTATCCAAAAAGAGCTTTTGGAAACCAAAAGTGTCCGAAGGTACAAATCCCGAGAGCGTGTATCTCAAGTTGATCCAGTTGCCGTTGGTCGGATACCAGAGATCGTTGACGTCACGATGCTGGAAGAACACTCCCAACTGTGTGGAGTTTTTGGGACGTGTCTCCGTCGCCGAGATCTCTTCCCCACGCTCCAAGGTCAATGAGAGACCGACAAAGTCCTTTGTGTTCAATCTATAAGAAAGGTTGGGCTTGACTCCCAGCACTCGTGTGGTTGTGGACACTGTGGTTTCAGAGGCATCTGGATCGTCTGAAATAGAAGTCGCGCTCTTTGTGCTTTCCGTGTAGTAGACCTCGCTTCCCAGATCGAAGTAGGATCCCCCAACTCTGGGGAGAGAACCGCCGAGCTTCACATTCCGTTTCGTGGTACCCAACTCCAACATAGTGCTCAAGGATTCTCCATAACCGAACGTGTTCACGATCTGAAAGTCGAGATATCCGGACAAACCTTTCCACAACTTGTCCCAGAATCCCGTTCCCTCTTTTGGATCAGTCCAAGTGATACCTCCTCCGAATTTCCTCGGTTTACTCGTTTCGGTAAACTCGACTACGAGTTCCACTCCCGTCGCAGCCTCTCTTGGGATCACGTTCACGGACTCAAAATAACCGGTGGCGTTGAGACTTCTATAAGCAGTGGCCAGCTCGGAGAGCTTCACCACTTGACCTTCTTTCAAAACCCTCAAATGGTCCTCCACCAAGTAAGGTTTCGTTTTTGTCAAACCTTCAAGCACCACTTTCGAAAGCTTCCGTTCTTCGACGTGTACTTTGAGGGTTCTACCCTTCACTTCCGGATGGAGATCCACAAAGAGTACTCCTGCCTTTTCGTATACGCGTCTGGCTCTATCCACGACGATACCGATTTCGAGGCTGGAGTAGCTCTTTTCCCCCAACTCGAGGAGCGCTTCGGATGCGGCTTTCTCCAACGTCTCCTTGGCTACCGTTTCGTTGCCAGAAAATTCCACTCGCTCTACCTGTACCGTCCCCTCCGTTATCTTTGGAGGCGATATTTCCACCTTCATCACAAGGGCATTGGAAGCCTGGTTGCTGGGTTCGAAAGCAAGTCTCGTTTGCGGTCCAATATAAGCAACATCGGCGAGGTTCGACTGTGTCTGTTGGAACTGCGAAAGTGTGGGGTAGTAGTCTTTCTTTGAAAGGAAAAGACGCAAAAGTGCGGGTTTGGAAGCGTAGCTTTTGTAAAGCGGAATCGCCAGTTTTGACCTCAGATACTTCATTTCCACTTGAGGTAGCCGCGGTTCGAATGCCACATCCCATATACTGTACTCGTTGATGGTGATGACCAGCTCCCCATCGGGGATATTCACAATACCAGACGGAGAAACGGAAACGTTGGATTTGACTTCTATAAGAAAGTAACCTGCTTCCTGATAAAGCTTCTGGATGTTCTGTAAAGATTTTTGAAGTTGTGTGACCGAAAGGGCTTTCCCACGTTCGAGAGTTATGGCAGCCTCGAGGGAGTCCTTCGAGACCAATTCTGGACCGTTCACCTCAACGATATAATCCTTTAAGACAGGGTTTTCGGCGACGTTGATCAACAACACGTTGCCTGTGGCTTTTTCCGCAACGTTGAGATTCACATCAGAAAAATAGCCCGAATTGAACAACCTCTTCGCTGCGATCTGTAAATCGAGTTGGTATACTTCTTCTCCAATCTTGAGGTCTGTCATGGAGGCGATTTCTTCGTCACTGAGGGTAACGTTTCCCTCCACTTTAAAACCGCTTATGACCACTGGGAAAAGTTGAAAAGAAAGAAGAAGCAAGGATAGCAAGATCAAAAGGCGCCTAACGTTCATTCCACACCATCCTCTCCATGTACAGAGAGCGCACTCTTGCTTTAAGGCGATGGTTTCGAGGTTGGAAGAGCGCTCTCTAGTTCGTTTATCATATTGTACAACAACTTCAGCTTTACTGGATCACTCCGCCATTCTTTTCCTAACAGTGCATCCAGTTTTCCGTTATCTATTTCGTAACCTTCGTCCCCTTTAAGACGTCTGATCATCACCCTCACACCAGGTGTCGCCAGAAGCACTACGAAACTTCCAACGAGATCTCCCAAGGGCTGGCAGTCGATATGACGCACGAAGAATTCCGCTCTCACCCGCGTCCCTTTTCTGGGCTCTGACTCGATCTGAAATCTCCCGCCGGTGGCTTCAGCAGCCTGCCTGAGGAAAGGAAGACCCAATCCCACGCGCTTACGGCGCACGGTCTTACTCGAATAAAATGGGTCCAGTGCTCTTTGAAGCGTTTCTTCATCCATACCTTTACCGTCGTCCTCCACTGAGAAAACGAGTCTTCCATTCTCTGTATCTTCTGAAACCTCTACCTTAAGGTTTTCCGCCTCGGCTTCCACGCCGTTTTGCGCCACATCGAGGATATGATCAGCTATGGTTCTCAACCCCATAGAGGCCCCACACTCCTACCGTCTCTTCCAAAAAGGGCGAACTTGAGTTCGGAGAAAGATCTGGAATGTGCTCTGAGCAAACTTTTCCTGCGACCAATTTGATCTGGATGGTGCGCATCGCTGCTGGCCATTATCGATACGTTGCTCATCTTCTTTGCCTCTTCCTCTTCTTCAGGAGATAGCACTTCAACACCGTGAACCGGAAGATCAGCAGGCAGAAAACCCAGTTGATAGACCACTCCAAACCTGCGAAATATGTGGGAGAGAACCACCAACGCCCCAAACTTTCTCGCTGTAAAGACAACCCGATCCAGCGAGAGATCGGTGGATTGTCCCAGCCAAATTTCTTCCATATCGATGAACTCATCGTTATCATCCACAAGGAGCTGGTAACCGTGTATCTCTGGATCCAAAGTGACCTTTCTCAATGCGGGACGCACCACTTCTTTTTCGAACTTCGAAAGTGTTTTAAAATCTGGGAAGTAAACCAACACGTGAACATCCTCTCTCGTGGAAATCTCCATCCCGAGGAGAAAAGCGATGTCATACTTTTTCAACACACGAGCGAAGGCGAGAGTGTTCCCACTGCTGTTGTGGTCGGTTACAGCTGTCATCTCTATACAGTGTTCCATGAGAAGCTCAGCCATCACTGAAGGAACCATGGTGATGTCCCCACAAGGGGAAAGGCAAGTGTGGATGTGGAGATCGATGATGAACTCGCGCAGCGTCTGCTCACCTCAACCCCAACTCATAGAGCTTCCCACAGATTTGGAAACTCGTGTCGGGAGATTTAAGAAGGGAAATCTTCTCCTTTTCTGCTTTTTTCACTGTTTCCTCCTCAAAGTCATGCCCTCCAGCCAACACGATGGCTCTTATTCCGGTAATGGCGGCGACAGCAACGATGTTAGCATGGGACTGTACCGTTACCCAAACTGAGTCAGGCTGAGCGTTGCCCATAACATCGCTGAGGAGATCTCCAACGTATCCGTGCTCCACATCCACATCGAGGGAACCCGTAACATGTTCCAGTTGCAACCCATTCACTATGTGTGATAGCTTCACGTTTACCCCTCCCAATGTGATGATAGCACGAATTTCGAACAAACGAAGTCCTCCCCAAGTCTAACTTAAATGATAGCTTGAATGATAGAATGTGATACCAATGAAACACTCATGAGGTAACAGAGCAAACCAGGTGTTATGTGTTCGACCTCATGGGGTGCGGGACACAAAAGGAGGTGTGGAAATGAGAAAGAAGGGTTTTTATCTTCTTCTATCGTTCGCTGTTATCCTACTTCTAACCGCGTGCGGAATCAAACTTCCCAACCCGGAAGAGTTACCGGATAGCGTCAACGTCGTTTACAAAAATAGAGTCCAGTTGCCGCTATCGGCTACCAATATCACCGTTAAAGATTACGTTCTCGATGCCTTTAACGCCGTTACGGAAGCTCTTCCCATGGACGCTACGGTATCGAGCTGGAATCCCATGACGTTGGGGGTTGCTACGGGTATCGAATACAGTGTGGGTGACTATCTTGAAAGCATAACGCTGGATCTTTCAGAAGCGGAGCAGTCATTTGACGTACAGGTCACAGGCATTGAATTGGAAGGCCCCACGGTTTCCTTCGATGTCCCCTCCGTGAGCGATCCTGATCCGGTGGTTTTAGACGTGGCTACTGGAAAAACCGAAAAGTTATTGGAATTCTCCGGCTTCAATGAGGTTTCCTTTTCTTCTGGAAATCTCATGGTGGAGATCGAGTACGTCGGAAGCACTGTCGACGCCATGAAGATCGATGTTGAAGGACTCGGAAGCGTTTCCTTTGCAAACGTGACCGATGGAGAAACAGTATCAGGTACCATCAACCTCTCAGGTAAGTCGCTTGGAAGCAGTGTCAACGTTACTCTCACCGCCACCATGGCAGATTCGTTGGGAACGGGGAACGCCACGGTGACCCTAAAATTTGAAGACGAAGAGATATCTTCCATATCGGGAATCTCCCTTTCCATTTCCCAAACGATTCCGCTTCCAGCATTGGTGAAGGATGTGGAGATCGGTTCTGGTGTAGCGAAGTTGGACGTAGCGGGGCTCGGCTTTCGATCGGTCAGCGGAACTCTTCAGTATACTGGTGGAAGCAAACCTCTGTATGTCGAGGGAGGGGCGTTGCTGGTCAGTCTTTCCAATGTGACTCTGCCCGCCACGTTGGTTTTGAACGGTGTCGATGTGGACGTGACCGATCAGAGCGTGGTTGGGGGTTCCGTAAACGGTGTCCTCGGGTTTGAGGATGTGGTGCTTTCAAGGGTCAAGATCGAGTCGTCGGATCTGGCGATCGCGACATCCGTCCGTGCAGATCTCAGTGGTATCGAAGGCATCAGGCGGGTCGGCCTTTCAGGTGGATGGCTCCAACTACAGTACAGCAATACGCTACCGGCCACCATCGACGTCAAGATCGAAAGTCCTGAGTTAGGTATCGATGAATTCGTAAAACTTTCACCCAAGACTGAAGATGTGGTAGAAATCGATCTTTCTGGTCTCAATCTTGATCTTGAGATCAACGACAGTATCACTATCTCCATCGATGCGTCCCCCGAAGGATACGATGGGATGTATCTGGAGCTCAGCAATGTAGGACTTGGAGAGAGTTTCGAATTGACGGCCACTTCCTCTGTGCGCGATCTGGAACTGAGTTCCGTTGTTATCGCCGCACAGAGTATCGAGATGCCTTTAGTCGAAGGAATGGATTTGTCGGATCTGTTAGGCGATGCTACACGGATAATCGATGCGGTAGACCTCGACTCCGTCCCGCTGGAGGCGAAGCTGGGGATGGAGCAATTGAACCTTGATATGGATGCCACTTTTACTCTTTACGCCAGTTGGACTGGCTACAGCACCGAGATCACTGTCTCTCCCGACGCCACTTTTGCAGACGTATCGGGACTTCTGGAAAGGCTCTTCGAAGATCTGCCCTCAGATCTGTTCTTGTCCGTAGATGGAGAGATAGGAGAAGCCACTATCACCGTTGACTCCATCATGAAGTTTTCCTTGGACTTGAAGGTGCCACTGGAATTCGATCTAACCAGTGACGTAGAGGTGTTCTCCATGGATGTTTCCATCCCGATAGAAGCGTCGGACGTTGCTACAATGCTTGAAATACTGGATACCGCTACTCTCGTGGCACAAGTGAACAACAACACGGGCATCAACGTCAGCGCCACCCTTGTCTCAGCGGGGATGACCATATTTAGCGGTACTTTGGACGAAGAAGAAACCATCGTTATACCTGTGACCTCCAAGACTATCCGGGAAATAACCGAGAGCGGATCGTTCTGTTTCGAGCTTGCACTGCCATCAGGGCACTACTCCGTCAATGGAGAGGGTTCTGTTTTGTTCACCGCCTGGGCAGACATGCTACTCGGTTTGGAAGTTTCTGTCGACCTAAAAGGTGGTGATGAGTGATGAAAAAAGTGGCGTTGCTTTCAATGGTGGTCTTGATGTCCTTGATGGCACAGGGATTGACGGTTCAGAGCAACCCCGCTTTGATACAGTGGGATCACCACAGGTTTTTCTTTGGTGGCGTGGGCCTCAACGCTTCACTGAGACAAAATTTCATCACGGTAGAAGACTGGAACAACTTCTTTGAAGGTGCCACCATAACCATCGACGAGGAACGATTGGGTGTCATCTCGGACGATTTGGCGGTGTCGTTGCCTGTGGATGCGAACGTTAACGTCGGTTTCAGACTCGGAGAACTCAGATTGATGGCGGGTGCTTATGTCGAAAATAGAATTGGTGTGACGCTACCTTCGGACGTTGCAAAGCTCCTTCTTGAAGGGATCAAAATAGGTGAATACGAAGCTTCTGAACCGTTTTTTGAAGGATGGACCATAGCAGGAGCTGGTTTGCTCCTTGGAATGAACGTTGGTAAGTTGAAACTTGGGGTCAATACCAGTGCGTACTTCACCATCTTAGACGTGATCGACTCCAACTTCGAGTTTTCTTACGTTTCCAGTACCGAGACCGCAAGGATTCGCGGGGATCTGTCAGCCAGTGTCCACGCCTTGAGTGCCTTCAATCCCTTCAATTTCGAAACTGAACTTGAAGCGTTGCTGGACGATCCTCAAAGTTTTCTCAACGATTACGCGGGAATCAAGATGGACGTGGGTGTCGCGTACGGCGATGGTTATCCCCTCTGGGGAATCGGTATAAGAAATATTGTTCTCAAGCCAGCAAAAGCTCGGTTCACTTTCGATGCGGAGGTTAGTGCCGAAGCTTCGGTCACAATGCCTTATGTGGAGGACGCTTCCTACACTTATGACTATTATGCAGCTTCTTCGACACTGACAGAGCCGGTGGAAACGACCATTCCCATGGAACTCACGGGTTTTGTCACGTTACCCTTGGGATCGCTCAACCTGACTTTGAGTGGTTCCTACCTGATCGGTACCGCCTCTTCCAACGCCTACACACTCGAAGCCACGGCATGGATTCCATGGAAACTGTTGCCTATCGGTCTTTCCTATGGATACGATTCCAACGGTTATTACAGGAAGGCGGCGAGTCTCGGTTTGAACCTGCACGTCGTCTCTTTGGTTTTGGAGGGGTATGTGGTGTCAAAACAACCTTTAGACATAGATCCTGAAAAGACACCACTTTCAGGGGGAATCTCTTTGAACTTTGCCTTAGGATTTTGAATTTGTACCAGGAAAAAGGCGGCGGATTGGCGCCGCCCTTTTATGTTTACGATGATTAGGGTGTCTCAAAAATCAGTAACAACCAACAATCTCAGCGACCTTTCTGGGAGGGTGAGTGTTCAGGACATTGAACATAACAGGGGGAGAAAGCGGTGAATCCCACACGCTCACACAGCTTGCACT
>Ga0180300_10001377_pt1 | contig 11233 bp, 11 predicted proteins | sample GuaBasSediGuay15_FD_121798 | JGI IMG/M metagenome (GOLD analysis project Ga0180300, IMG submission 121798) | Subseafloor sediment microbial communities from Guaymas Basin, Gulf of California, Mexico - Guay15, Core 4569-2, 21-24 cm | ecosystem: Environmental > Aquatic > Marine > Hydrothermal... | reverse complement strand
TAGACCGCGAAGGCTTCGAGGACATACCCGTGATGTCCTATATTAAATCTGACAGTTGCCTCTTCCAACCTTACTATAAGGCTGTAAGTTCATCAGATAAGCCCAGGGCCGGGGTTGACTCGAGTAAGTTCAGAACAGACGTAATCAATAGGAGGATGTTCCTAAGGAAGATCGATCTCGATATCCGCGAAGGAGCTGACATTGTTATAATCAAGCCGGCCCTGACGAACCTTGACATAATCTCCATGACGAGGGAGAGGTACCCGAAGGTCTCGATAGCGGCCTTCCAGGTAAGCGGCGAATACGCCATGATAAAGGCTGCCGACGAGATGGGTTACCTCAACGGAGACACCGTGATGCTTGAGACTCTGAACTCGATCAAGAGAGCGGGGGCGGACATGATCCTTACATACGACGCCCTCAACGTGGCGAGGCTTCTAAAAGCTAGTTTTTAGGGTTTAGGAAGAAAAAGGATACTAGAAGAGTTTTCGGGAACCTACTAAATATCTTTAGTGTATTCGTTCTTCTCCGCATTAACAATCTCTTCTCGGTGAACTTTTTGGAGGAACCGTTTATCTCAGTCGTTATTCCCGCCTTTAATGAAGAGCAGAATATAGGCTTTGTGCTTACGAACGTCCATAAGACCCTTAAAGAGACGAATCTTCCATACGAGATAATCGTTGTGAATGATGGTTCCACGGATAGAACCGCCGAGGTCGTAAAGGAGCATAACGTGTTCTTAGTCAATCACAGGAGAAATTCTGGTAAGGGGAACGCACTGAAGACAGGCTTCGTAATGGCTAGAGGCAAGATTGTAGTTACGATGGATGCTGACGGCTCTCACAGGCCGGAGGATATTCCTCAACTTATAAATCCTTTGCTTAATGGAAGTGAGGTAGATGTTGTTATCGGTTCTAGGTTTAATGATGAGACTGGCAGAAACTCTACAACAAAGCTGCATCTTATAGGGAACAAGATAATAAACGCCATGATCTTTTTTCTGACTGGTAAGTATGTTTCTGATAGCCAGACTGGTTTTAGGGCCTTCAGGAGGGAAATCTTAAAGAGATTAGCCTTATGGTCGACGAAGTTTGAGATTGAGAGTGAGCTTACGGTTAAGATGTTGAAGGATGGTGTAAGAGTTAGAGAGGTTCCGATAAGATGTATGAAAAGGCTTAGGGGAAATTCCAAGGTTAGTAGTTTTCGGGACGGATTTGAGATATTTAAGGCTATTTTGAAGGCAACTTTCTGTAAGTAAAGAGAACGTTTAGATTGCTCGGAGGACAAATGGTTGAAGACAAAGTGTATCAGCGCCCTCGTATTCTTTCTATTCTTTTCCATGTTATCTGCATCATTTATTCCTAAGATCTCTGCATCTACTAAAGACGAAGCGGAGTTGGCAATAAAATCTTCCGAGGAGAGGATCCTTGAATGTTACCTTGAAGCTCTGGACGCTGAGAGAACGGGAGCTGATGTTAAGCAGCTATTAATCGTTCTAAACGAGGCTGGGAGCCTATTGGCGAAGGCCCGGTTGGCCTACAGGGAAGGCGATTTCAGTGTCGCTAAAAACCTTGCCCATCAGAGTCTTAGGAGACTCGACGGTTTCACTGTGAGGGCTGAGGCTCTTAGAGATGCTGCTTCAAGAGAGGGTTTCTATGACTTTATGGTCAACTTTGTCGGTTCCATCTCTGGCGCTGTTGCATTGGTTCTTTTCAGTTTCCTTCTTTGGCGTTTCTTAGAGAGAAAGTATGGAGACGAACGTGGGGCGTTATGAGTCTGAAGGATTACCGTTTAACCTTTATGACGGTTACTGGGGTCTTGACCTTACTTGTGGCTTCACCCGCATTGAGCAGAATCCTTGTGTATCCGAGGACCGAATTTTTCACGGAGCTCTGGATCCTAGATGCTAATCATAGGGCTGAAGGCTATCCATTCAATATTATATGCAACCAGAATTACAGTATTTACTTGGGTATTGCGAACCGTCTGGGATACTGTGCATACTACATGGTTCAGGTGAAGTTTCGGAATCAGACGCAGCCTTCCCCGACAAGTTTCGGCCCAATCGAGGACCGTGTCCCAAGTAGTCTGCCGTCAATCTATAATTTCACGGTCTTCGTTGCGGATGAAGATGTCTGGGAGACTCTCCTAACGTTCTCCTTCGATTATCAGGAGTCTAATTCAAGGATCAGAGTTTATACCCTAACCCTAAACGGATCATCATCGCACTTAAATGATGAGATAATTCTTTGGAATTCTACAAGAAGGGGATACTACGGTTTTTTATTCTTTGAGCTTTGGCTATATAATTTAGATGAGAATAAGTTTGAATACCACGGACGTTTCGTCGGTTTATGGCTGAATATGACTGTTGAAACCATTTAATTCATGGTAAGCGGGGCGACGTTTAAAACAATAGCGTGTTTACACGTTGATCCTCCGTTTAATGTGTGGTTTCGGTTCCTCATGTTAACAGCGAAGACCGAATTATGCTTGAGCGGGATGAAGGGAAGTTGAAGGTTGGGTTGGTTGGTTTCGGGAAGATGGGCATGTTGCATGCAGGCATCTTGAACTTTCTCCCCGAGGTTAAGCTTGCGGCTATATGTGAAAAAAGCGGATTGATCCGAAAGTTTTTGAAGAAAGTTTTTAAGGATGTCAAGATTCTTGATGAAGTGGACAGGCTTTCCAGTTTTGATCTGGATGCCGTTTATGTGACTACCCCTATAGGTTCCCATTTTCCAGTTGTAAAAAGCTTATATGAAAATGGGGTTACCCGAAACTTATTCGTTGAAAAGACTCTGGCTTCGAATTTCGATGAGGCTAGAAAGCTCTGCGAGTTTGCACAGGAGTTTGGAGGCGTTAATATGACTGGGTATATGAGGCGTTTCTGCGTTACTTTCATGAAGGCTAAAGGTTTATTGAGTGAAAGGGTTATTGGCAAGCCTCTCTCTTTTAAGGCTTATGCCTATTCCTCAGACTTCTTCGGGATTGATGGATGCTCGAAGGTTAAGACTCCGGTGGTTGGTGTCCTTAGGGATCTGGGCTGCCACGCCTTGGATCTGGCTCTCTGGTTTTTTGGAGATCTTAAGGTTACCGATGTGAGGTTGAAATCGGTTCTGAATAACTCTTCGATAGACTCGGCCTATCTTAGGGCTGAGGCTGCTAGCGGCCTTGTTGGAGACTTTAGTGTTTCTTGGAGTGTTAGCGGGTATCGGATTCCTGAGGTTGGGTTCGTGATTGAGGGTTCTGAAGGCTGTTTAACCGTTAATGACGATAAGTTGGAGTTGAATATGAAGGACGGGAGTACGCATAGATGGTTTAGGCACGATCTTGATGACAGAGTTGACTTTTGGCTTGGGAGCCCTGAATACTACCGTGAGGATGAGTGTTTCGTTGAGGCTGTTGTTCATGGAAGGAGCGTGGAGCCATCTTTTGAGGCTGCCGCTAAGGTTGACGGTTTGATCGATGAAGTCTTGGCAGGGGCTGGTCAGCTTGGGTAGAGTTCTCCTCGTTGGAGATAACCCTTTTCATGGAATAAGCCATCTCTCGCAGGAGCGGAGCCGGGTTAGAGGAGAAACCCCAACCGATCCTGAGTATGCTGCTAGGCTGATCGAGATCTCCATCCTGAACGGCGCCAACGGCTTCATGTTTTCAGTTAGCGAAAAAACTCTTTCTATTTTGGACCTACTGCGTAAGAATGGTGGAATCGATGATCTGGGCTTGTATGCTATCGTGCCTTACGCCTATGAGTATGTGAGGTTGGCTTGTAGGGTTGGAGGGGTTCCTGGTTTAGCTAAAAAGATGATTGGGGAGGTTATTTTTTCTGGGAACATCCGTGCGATGGCTTCTGGTTTAAACGGCGTTTTAAGGATGGATTCTAATTCCCTTGCCAAAACGTACTTGAGGTACGAGATCACAAGGGTTAAGCGTTCCGCTGGCAGAGATGCAAGGCTGGAGTCGGTTCTGCTCCATCAGCTAGTAACTGACCTATGCCTCGGTTTAGGTCTCGACTGGTTTTTCAGGTTTTATGTAGATTTCATGGTGAAGGCAGGGATAACCCCGGGCTTCAACACTGGCAACTTCGCTCTACTAGTGAAGAAGCTTAGGGAATGGAACATAAATGTGGAGGATGTGGTGATAGCTGCGCCCTTCAATAGAGTCGGCTTTCAGATGGTGCCTTCTAGAGAAGAATGTGAGAAGGCTTTAGCCGATCTTCCTATACCAAACGTTTTAGCGATAAGCATAATGGCGGCTGGATATCTGAAGCCTTCAGAGGCAATAGAGTACATAGCGCAGTTACCAAACATAAAAGGCGTCGCGGTGGGAGTCTCGAAAGAGAGGCATGCGGTTGAAACTTTCAGGATGCTTAGGCAGAGGCTTTCTTTGGAGTAGGTTTAAGACGCAAGCTTCGGGATGTTCAGTAAAGGCTGAAGCTTATGGGTGGTCATACGTTAAGAAATTTTGTGGATGGGGACGAAGAGGAGATCGTTAGACTCTTTAATGAGGTGTATGGAGGGCTTGGCGGTTACGTTCCTAGAACCGTTGAGTACTGGCGTTGGTGCTGTCTGAAGAGACCTGATGTCAGGGATGACGGAATCTTCCTGGTTTTCGATGAAGAGACCGGAGAACTTGAGGGCTACGCTGTTGTAGGCCTCTCCGGCAACGTATGGGAGTTCTGTTCGAGGCCCGACCGCGAGGACGTGGCTTCAGTTCTCCTTGAGAAGATTATCAATTACCTGGATGAGATGGGGGTCTCCTCCGTAAACCTTAACGTTCCCGGGAACGACGAAGTCCTCAATAATGCCTGCATAAAAATGGGTTTCGCCAAGGTTAACGTCCATAAAATGTTTGTCGGCGTCTTAAGCTTTAGGAGGCTTATCTCTACTCTTCTTAAAGATAAGGCGAAATTCCTCTCGAGGAGGTTCAAGGAAAGAATCTGTATAAGGGTTGAGGATGCACCCTTTTGGATTGAAAAAGCCATCTACATCAGCGTTAATGATGGAGGAGTCAAGGTTCTCGAAGGACCGATGGAATCTCCAACCATTCTCGTTAAGACCGATGTGAAAACGCTTTTATCCGTTCTTATCGGTGTTTTAAGCCTTAGAAGGGCCCTTTTAAGCCTTAGAATCAGGGTTAAACCTTTTTGGAAAATTTTAGCGGTGAAGAGTTTTCTCTCTCATATCCGCATAGATTGCTCTTGGTACTGGCCTTTAGGAGACTTCGGTTGAGAAGGGTTCTTATGGATGCGTTTCTTCGCAGGTTCCGGGAAGGCGACGAGGAACCTATTGAAAATCTTGTCGAGTCCGTCTTTAGCAATTTCTTAGAGGGGAGATACTGGAGCTGGAAGTATAGGGAGAACCCCTACTTCGATCCTAGGCTTGTGGCTTTGGCCGAGGTGAATGGTGAGGTCGTCGGGTGCAATCATTGGCTCTTAAGGGACTTAAAGATTTCAGGTTCAATCGTAGGTAAGACCGTCTTGGCCGCCGACGTGGCTGTTAAGCCCGATTATAGGGGTAAGGGCTTAGGTAGCAGTTTACTGCGGTTCTTGAGGTCTTCCGAGGTTGTTAAAAGAGGCGACGCGGCTTTAATCTACATGTTTGCGGATCCAGAGTTGGCTAAAAGGTTTCACAGCCCCACCGCTGGTTACATTCCAGCTCCCGACGGAACCGTACAATACATGAAGGTTTTGAGCTGGAGGAAGGTTAAGCGAAACGTGGACTCGTTGAACGAGGAGATAAGGGATGGCAGACTTGGGAGAAGACTCCCCAAACATGATTTGAGTGTTCTCTTCAAGATTTCTGCGGCTCCTAAGCTCTTCATTCGCGTCGAGAAGGACCGTTTGGTCGTTGATGAGGGTGAAGGTTTGGATGATGATGCGGACGTTGTGGTTTCGGGGAGCCTCTCTATTTTTAACCGTATAAAGATGTCTAAGAGGAGGAGGTGGAGTTTTTTAAAAGCTCTGCTGACAGGAAAGTTGAGGATAAAGGTTAGGTTGAATAAAATTCTCAGAATTTTTGACGCTTTATGGATCTTTGAGGAAGTCTTTGGTAAAAAGATGACTTAAAGGCGTGACCTCAGATGGCCACGATCTTTTGGAATAAGAAAGTTCAGGGAGCCTCGGCCGAGGAGCTAAGGAAGCTACAGTTAAAGCTCTTGAGGAGGCAGCTTAAGAGGGTTTATGAGAGAAGCGTCTTTTACCGTAGGAAGTTTAGGGAGGCAGGAGTTAAGCCTTCACAGATCAAGAGTTTAGAGGATGTAGCGAAGCTCCCATTTACCTCTAGGGATGAGCTAGAGAGGAGTTTCGGCGAGGTCTTAACCGTTCCAATGTCCGAGGTTGCGACGGTCCGTATGACGAGCGGAACCACCGGGCGTCCGCTTAGGGTGGCATACAGCAGGAGGGACGTCGAGATGGTGGCTGAAGCCTCAGCTAGGAAACTAACATATCACGGGGTTACGGGTAGAGACGTTGTTCAGGTTACCGCCTCTTATGGGTTATGGCAGGGCGCTTGGTCCGTCCACTGGGGCGCTGAGAAGATTGGTGCCTGCGTCATTCCTATAGGTCCAGGCGACACGGAGAGGCAGATACTTATCATCAAGCAGTTGGGTACAACCGTTCTATATGGAGTTACGAACTACCATTTCAGGATACTTGAGGTTGCTAAGGCCTTAGGTGAGGACTTGAGAGATTATAGTTTAAGGATCGGCATCTGCGTCGCCGAGAAGCCGAGTAAGGAGCAGATCTCCATCCTTAAGGAGGGTTTCGGCTACGAGAAGGTTGTTATCGATTACGGAGCCACAGAGTTCCCCGGGTTCTCCGTTCAATGCAGGGAGGAGAGAGACTTCCACCATGTCTGGGCTGACTTCTACCTCATTGAGGTTGTCGATCCTGAGACTTATGAACTTCTCGGGGAGGGGGAGAGGGGTATGCTCGTGGTCACAAGCCTGCAGAGGGAGGCCTTCCCGCTTATAAGGTATCTTTCGAGGGACATAACAGACTATGTTGGCTTCGATGATTGTTCCTGCGGGATGAGCCACCCCAAAGTTGGGGTCGATATTGAGAGGGCTGACTTTATGGCTAAGATCAGGGGCGTGGTGGTTTTTCCGGGGCATCTGGAGGCTATAATCAGTAAGTATCCGGGGCTGACCGGGAGATGCCAGATAATAGTTGATAAGCGTACGCCGAGGCAGGAGGCCTCTCTGAGGGTTGAGACGAGCGGCGTCCTTTCAGACGCTGCGCAAAGATCTCTCAGAGAGAGGTTGATTGAGGAGGTGAAGAACCGGGTAGGAGTTACCTTTAATGAGGTTACCTTCGTTCCTAATGGATCTTTTGGTGGGAAATTCAGGAAGACGATTGTGATAACGTAATTTTTCGCTTTTTGGGGTAAAACCATGATAGTCTGTCTTTCCGCCTCCCATAAGAGGGCGAGTTTACCCCTGCTTGAGTCGTTGAAGATCCAAGATGAAGAGGGGTTTATGAAGGATTTATGTTCAGGCTTGGCCCGAGAATGTGTCCTTTTACAGACTTGTCATCGCGTCGAGGTCTACGTTGTGGCAGAGGATTCAAATGAGGACAGCGCGGTAGATGAAGTCTTGAGGTCTTGGAGCATTAGGACGGGGATCAGCTTAGACATCTTGAGGAAGACCGTTGAGGTTCATTTCGGAGGGGAAGCATTAAAACACCTTTTCCATCTGACTTCCGGACTTGAGTCCATGGTTTTGGGTGAAGATCAGATTCTCGGGCAAGTGCGTTCGGCTTACGTTAAGGCGAGGAGGATTGGAACGGCCGGCCTGATCCTTGGGAAGGCCTTTATGAAGGCTGTAAATGTTGGTAGGCGTGTAAGGACCGAGACAGCGATCAATGAGAGGCCGGTCTCTATAAGCTCCGTTGCCGTCGACCTTGCGGAGAGGGAACTCGGCGACCTCAGCCTTTCGAAGGCTCTGGTTATCGGAGCCGGCGAGGCCGGCTCCATCGTGGCCGAGACCCTTAGTAAGAGGGGGGTTAAAGAAATTTTTGTTGCAAATAGAACGTTTGAGAAGGGGTTGGAGCTCGCCTCGAGGGTTGGAGGCGACGCCGTAAAGTTTGATGAGATACCGCATCTACTACCGAGAGTAGATCTCGTCTTTGCGGCGGTCTCTGTTGACGAGCCGATCTGGAATGCTGAGCAGGTTAAGGAGGTTCTGGCCGAGCCTAGATCAAAGAAGGAATTATACATAATTGACATCTCGCAGCCCAGGGCCTTCGAGGAGAAGGTTGGGTTGCTTCAAGGTGTGACTCTTAGGAACATCGATGACTTGAAGGCCGTTGTTGAGGAGAATCTGAGAGCTCGGCGGCTTGAAAGCGAGAAGGCTGAAAAGATCGTTCATGAGGAGCTCTTAAGGTTTAAGCGTCAACTCTCCAAACTTTTCGTTGAGCCTATGATCTCCGAGATATGGAGGAGGGTTGAGGAGATTAGGAGAAGGGAGCTCGATAGAGCCGTCCGCAAGATGGGTGAGTCTGGCGAGAGGAAGCTGATGATCCTCGATAGGTTCTCGAGGGAGCTTGTTGAGAGGGTTCTCCAAGCTCCTATCGAACGGCTTAGGGAGGCCGCCCTAGAGGATGACGGTTCGCTCCTCTCTGCCGCCGAGGAGATCTTTGGGATAAAAGCGCGTAGGTGCGAGAGGGTTGTCAAGATCTGAGGAGCTCTTCGAGAGGGCGAAGAGGCTCATTCCCGGAGGGGTTAACAGTCCTGTTAGGGCCTTCAAGCCGTATCCGTTCTTCACGAGATATGCGGAGGGTTCTCGGATCTTTGATGTTGACGGGAAGGAGTACATAGACTACTGTATGGGTTACGGCCCGCTTATCCTTGGGCATGCACCCCGACCCGTCGTTGAGGCTGTTAGGGATCAGCTGGAGAAGGGAACCCTCTATGGGACTCCTACCGAGCAGGAGGTCGAGCTGGCTGAGCTTATCTGCGAGGCTGTTCCATGCGCCGAGATGGTTAGGCTTGTTAACACTGGAACCGAGGCGACTATGAGCGCCATCAGGGCGGCTAGAGGCTTCACTGGAAGGAAGAAAGTTGTGAAGTTTGAGGGTTGCTATCACGGGTCGCATGATTACGTCCTTGTGAAGGCAGGTTCAGGGGCCGCGACGTTTGGAGTTCCAGACTCTCTTGGGATCCCTGAAGAGACGACGGGGAACACGATCGTCCTGCCATACAACGATTTCGAGAGTTTTGAAGATGCCATTGAGCGTGAGGGAGAAGGGGTTGCGGCGGTCATCATCGAGCCCGTCGTCGGGAATTCAGGCGTGATACCCCCCAAGAAGGGATACTTAGAGTTCATTAGGAAGTTGACGAGGGATAAGGGCATAGTGCTAATCTTTGACGAGGTCATCACCGGCTTCCGCCTTGCCTTCGGCGGGGCGCAGGAGTATTACGGGATCGTACCCGACATGGCTACGCTCGGAAAGGTTATGGGTGGGGGTTTCCCGATAGGGGCATTCGCCGGTAAGAGGGAGATTATGGAAACGGTTGCGCCTTCAGGCAAAGTTTATCAAGCTGGAACCTTCAGCGGCAACCCAATAAGCGTCACCGCTGGGTTAGCAACGCTTAAAACCATACGGAGCAAGGGTTCCGCTTTCTATCGTGAACTGGAACTGAAGAGTAAACGGATAAGCGCTGCTATGCGGGATTTGGCTGAAGATCACGACCTTCCTGTTCAAGTTAACGATGTGGCATCCATGTTTCAGGTTTTCTTCAGCGACAACGAAGTTTATGATTACGAAAGCGCAAGAAAGGCTGATAAGGAGATGTTTATGAGGTATCACAGGAAACTTTTGAAAAAAGGAATATTCATTCCTCCTTCACAGTTTGAAACATGCTTTATTTCAAGCGAACATACTGAAGAGGACATCTTAGAAACGATTGAAGCAGTTGAAAGGTCATTAAAATTCTTAACGGAATTAACATGAAAATTTTCCTCTGTGAGTCTTATCTCGGTCCTAACAGTGGCGAACCATTAGCTTTTCCTCTCGGTCTTGCGTATATTGCATCGATGGTTAAAGAAAAACACGAAGTTTACGGTTGGGATCCCAATGTCGCTGAAAATCCCCTGCAAGAATTTCCGCGAATCTTGAAAAAGATTAACCCGGATATTGTTGGTTTGTCTTTAAGAAATATAGATAGCCTGTTTTCGTTTAATGTACGTTCCTATTACCCCCATTTGTTTCCATGGTCAGAATAATTAAAGAAACGTTACCATCATGCAAGTTGGTCGTGGGAGGCCCAGGATTTTCACTGTTCAGCAAAGAGATTATGAAGAGAAATCCTGAGATAGACATTGGGGTTGTATCAGAGGGTGAGTTGGCCTTTTATGAACTACTGGAAAACCTTGATCATTTGGAGAGAGTTAGAAACCTTGTTATAAGAAGAAACGGAAAACTTTTTTTTACAGGTAAAAAGGAATGGTTAAATTTTAATTTTCTACCTCCGCCTTCTAGAGAATTTTTTGATTTAGAAAAGTATAAAAAAGAAAAGTATTCGATGGGAATACAATCGAAAAGAGGATGCAGTTTCAGTTGTAGCTACTGCCCGAATAAGTTTATCGTTGGTGGCAAGTTACGCTTAAGGTCCCCCAAAAAGGTTGTCGATGAAATTGAACAATTAATCAACGAATATCATATTAACAGCTTCTTTTTCGTTGATTCAGTTTTCAACTTTCCATTAGATCATGCTAGAGATATCTGTAAGGAGATAATTAAGCGGAAACTTGATGTTATATGGCAGGCCGAATTTAGACCTGAATTTTTGAACGCTTCTTTCATGAAAGAGGCAATTAAAGCTGGCTGTACACTATTTAGTGTTTCACCAGATGGAGCTTCTAACGGTGCGCTGCAATTCTTGGGTAAGAACTTTACCGTAGATACAATAGATAAGACCATAGACTTGGTTAAAAAAACAGAGGATGCAAAGATAGGTTATTCTTTCTTTTACGATCTCCCAAGTAACAACAGAGACCACACGTATGGGCTTTTGCGTCTATTTTTAAAGATCCAATCTCAATGTCGCCACAAGGTTCGTTTTATATCCTTGACCAGAATACGGATTCTCCCCTACACTCACATTTATAGAATTGCGCTTAGGCAAGGAAAGATAAAGAGTAACGCTGATCTTATTTATCCGATTCATTATCACTCGAGTTCCCCTATTAGCTTCACAAATCTTATCCCTAACTTAATTAGAGGAGCTTTCATAAT
>Ga0180300_10001376_pt1 | contig 11234 bp, 11 predicted proteins | sample GuaBasSediGuay15_FD_121798 | JGI IMG/M metagenome (GOLD analysis project Ga0180300, IMG submission 121798) | Subseafloor sediment microbial communities from Guaymas Basin, Gulf of California, Mexico - Guay15, Core 4569-2, 21-24 cm | ecosystem: Environmental > Aquatic > Marine > Hydrothermal... | reverse complement strand
CTATAACCACATCCGCCCTCATCAAGCATTGCAATGGAGAACGCCTGCGGAGTATCTTAGAGACTGCCATCCGGAGATCGCCCCGGACCTCCAACTGTCTCATATGTAGTGGACGAGTACATGCACTTGACAGCCCGAGAGAGTGTGCGCTAGTATACGTCAAGCAACGCTATAGCCTAGGTTGATGCCGTTTCCGCGAGGCGGACCATTTGCAGGGGCCTTGGTCGCAAACAGCATCGAGCCCGGATAGCGGAAACCTTAAGGAGGTCTTAGATGGTGTTTGCCGACAAGACCCTCACGTGTAGGGAGTGCGGGGCGGATTTCACCTTTTCGGCGGGTGAGCAGGAGTTCTACCAGTCTCGCGGCCTGCTGAACGAACCGGCCCGTTGCCCGGCATGCCGCAGTGCCAGGCGGCGAGGGGGTGGCAGGACCGACCGCGAGTACTACGAGATCACGTGTGCTGCTTGCGGCGCGCAGGCGATGGTCCCCTTCCGCCCCTCGGGCGATCGGCCCGTATATTGCAGCGACTGTTTCAGCAAGAACAGGACCAGGCGGTAGCCTAGCTTCAGCAGCCCATCCCTGGGTTACTCCACCGGCAGCGCGCTTCTGCTACTGAACCTGTTTGCCAGAAGCGCCATGGGTGTTCTGGTGGCCTGCGTGCCTGTCACCTGGTGGTATGAGGCTGGAAGTGGCTTGCTCCTTACGCGCTAACGTACGCTGGTGGGCCCCAAAGCCGATGCGCGTAGCCTGCCTTACGCTGGGGCGGGGCAGGTGGCAGGAGCAGGGAACGGTGGTGCCACCTGCTGATGAATCCTCAGTAAAATGGGGCCAAGCAGGCCTGTAAGCCGGGTTCTGTAGTCCAGCGCCAGCCGGACCGGTGGCCATCTGTCTAGCCCTGGCGTTGCCGCCAGGGTCAAGCGACCAACCCGAGGACTTCGGTCGGGCATCCTCAACGTCCTCCTATTTGGTCTTGCTCCGGGTGGGGTTTGCCCAGCCGGCTGGTCACCCAGCCGCTGGTGAGCTCTTACCTCACCATTTCACCCTTGGTCGCCAGAAGGCGGCCGGTGTGGTTTCTGTGGCACTTTCCGTAGGGTCACCCCTCCTGGGCGTTACCCAGCACCCTGCCCGATGGAGCCCGGACTTTCCTCCCTCCCGGGGGAGCGCTTCCCCTGAGACGGCGGCCACCCGGCCTACTTGGCCCAATAACCAGTCTACTACATGTGGGAAAGGATTCAAAGGGGTCAGCGACCGCCGAGCGCCTTGTTGGCCAGGGCATCGGCGGCGCGGTTCTGCTCCCGGGGGATGTGGACAATGGCAAACGAGGGGAAACCTGCCAGGAGCTCCTTCACCTCCTGGAACAAGGGCCTCAGGTTGCCGCTGCGCACTTTGTAGTTGCCTCGCACCTGCTCCACCAGGAGTTGGGAGTCTGTCCTGATGTCTACATGCCGGGCCTTGAGTCTGGCTGCCTCCCGCAGCCCGGTGATCAGCGCCCGGTATTCAGCCACGTTGTTGGTAGTCTCCCCTATGTAGGCGGAGACCTTCACCTGAGGCACACCGCATCCGTCTTCTATGACCACGCCTATGCCTGCCGGGCCGGGGTTGCCCCGGGAAGCTCCATCCACGTAGATGGTGACACTGTTGTTCCCAGCAGCGTTCATTATTGGGTCTCGGGATGCAAGAACGCGAGATACGCCAACCTGGGACGGCCCCCCGAACTCGAGGTGTGGTCCGGAGACTGTCCTAGCCTACGTACAAGATACGACCACAACTATCGCACTGCACCAGGTCTGCCGCCCTGGCCCGTGTTATGCTACTCATGGAGAGTGTGATCCGGCAACCCCCACACCTCCCCTGCTCCACCCTGGCTACCGCCGACCCCTGCTTTCTGGCCCGCAGGGTCTCGTATAGCTCCAGATGGGCCGGTGCGCAAGCGGCCGCCGCGGCATCGCGCCTCTCTCGTGCAGCTTCGATGAGTGATACCAGCTCCGCCTTTTGTGCCAGCAGTCCCTCCTGCCTCCTGCGCCACTCCTCCTCGATGCCCTTTATCCTCGATTTTTGCGCCGCTATCTCGCTCTGCAGCGCTTCCACCTGAGCCATGATGTCCAGAGTCCTGTCTTCCTCCTGCCTCAACTGGCGCTTCAACTGTTCCACTTGCTGCTGCAAGCTGGAGAGCTCCTTTGGGTTCTTCACCGAGCCGTCATACAGCTTCTGACGCAACGGCTTGAGCTTCGCCTGGAGGTCATCTGTGCCCCACTCCGCTTCTCTTTGCCTGGTATCCAACTCGGCTAGCTGTTGCTGTAGGGCCTCCAGTCGCTCTCTTGCCTCTGCCAGCGCCCGGTCATCGCTTAGCTCCCTCTCCACGTGCGATAGTCTTGCGTTCTTCTCTTCCAGGTCCAGGTCTATCTCTTGCAGGTCGTGCAACTGCTTACCTGGGTTCACTCATTTCCCCTCGCGTGTGATGACTCCGCTGCACTATGGATAAGCCTCTCTTTTGTGACAGCACGGGACACAGTACGGCCAAATTGAAAAAGACTCGCGGCCTCTATTATAATCTTTTTGTTGCCAAAGGGGAAAAAATTTTGTTTCGGACTCACACATGTGGCGACATCACTGCGGGAGATATTGGTCGGGAAGTCACCCTGGCCGGTTGGGTGCATCGGCGCAGGGATCACGGCGGGCTGATATTCGTCGACCTGAGGGACAGAGAGGGCCTGGTTCAGGTGGTGTTCAACCCGGAGGTGTCCCCCACCGCTCACCGAGCGGCCGACTCCGTGCGCAATGAGCATGTGCTCAAAGTGTCGGGTACAGTCTCCCGCCGTCCCCCTGGAACGGAGAACCCCAAGCTCAAGAGCGGTGAGATCGAGGTGATTGCCACGGATTGCGTCATCTTGAGCTCATCGAAGAACCCGCCCTTTTATATCAACGAGGAGACCGAGGTAGACGAGAACCTCAGGCTGAAGTACCGTTACCTGGACCTGCGCCGACAGCGAATGAAAGAGAACATCATTCTACGTCACCGGGTGATCAAGTTCCTGCGGGATTTCCTCGATGAGAGGGGGTTCGTCGAGATCGAGACGCCCATCCTCATCAAGAGCACGCCGGAAGGGGCCAGGGACTTCCTGGTGCCGAGTCGGATCCATGCCGGCAAGTTCTACGCTCTTCCTCAGTCGCCTCAGCAGTTGAAGCAGCTCCTGATGGTCGCCGGTTTCGAAAAATACTTCCAGGTGGCCAGGTGCTTCCGCGACGAAGACCTGCGCGCCGACCGTCAGCCCGAGTTCACCCAGCTCGACATGGAGATGAGCTTCGTCGACGAGGACGACGTACTTGACCTGCTGGAGGAGATGTTCACCAGCCTGGTGGAGACGGTCAAGCCTTCGAAGCGCGTCATCAAGCCCTTTCCCCGCCTTTCATACGAGCACGCCATGCAGAGTTACGGCACCGACAAGCCCGACATCCGCTTCGGCCTGGAGTTTCGCGACCTGAGCGACATCGCCGCCGATTCCGGGTTCGCCGTCTTCCGCGATGCGGTGCGAAATGGCGGGAAGGTGAAAGGCATCTGTGCTCCCGGGTGTGCTGGCTACAGCAAACGCCAACTGGAGGAGTTGACCGAACTGAGCAAGGAGCACGGGGCCAAGGGCCTGGCCACCCTGGCTCTGGTGGAAGAGTCGGGCGGACTGGGGGTAGATACCGGTACCTCCTTTGTGGCCCGGTTCTTAAGCCAGGAGCAGATACGGGAGATGGCGGCGCGTTTCGGGGCCACAGGGGGCGAGCTGCTGCTCATCGTTGCCGGCGACCCGGACACCGTCAATCGGTCTCTAGGGCAGTTGAGGGCTGAGATGGGCCGGAGGCTGGGCCTTGTGGATCCTGACTTGCTTGCCTTCTGTTTCATCCTTGACTACCCGCTGCTCGAGTGGAATGAGGAGGGGAAGCGCTGGGAGCCCATGCACCATCCTTTCACGGCCCCCAGGGAAGAGGACATCCCCTTGCTGGATACGGCCCCCGAGAAGGTCAAAGCGCGACACTATGACATTGTATGCAATGGGTGCGAGCTTTCCAGCGGGAGCATCCGTATCCATAATCGCGCCCTCCAGGAAAGGATATTTCGTTTGCTTGGGTACAGCCAGGACGAGGCGGAGCGCCGTTTTGGACAGCTTCTTGAGGCCCTGGAGTACGGCGCCCCACCCCACGGCGGCATTGCCCCCGGCATCGACAGGCTGGTGATGCTGCTGGCAGGCGAGGAGAACATCCGGGAGGTGATACCCTTCCCGAAGACGCAGAGCGCCTATGATCCGCTGTTCGACGCCCCTTCCGAGGTATCGGACGAACAGCTTGCAGAGTTGAACCTTTCGGTGAGGAGGAAATCGTAGATCAGCACGGAGATGGGGTAAAAGAATGATAGTAAGGGCACAGGAGTTTGAGAATGGCCAGGCGGTGCTTCATATCGAAGTGGAGCCAGCGGAGATGGAGAAAGCCCTGGAGGATGCCTATCGTCACCTGGCGAAGACGGTGAACATACCCGGCTTCCGCAAGGGAAAGGCTCCCCGCTCCGTGGTGGAGAGCTATGTTGGCAAAGAGGCGCTGCAGCAGGAGGCGCTCGAGGACCTGATACCCCGGCTGTGCAAACAGGCTGCCGAGGAGCAGGATCTGGACATCATCGCGCCGCCTGAGGCAGAGGTCCTGGATGAAGACCCGGTAGTGTTCAAGGCCACTTTCCCTCTCCGGCCCAAGGTCGAGTTGGGCGACTATCGCAGCATAAGACTTGACCCAGAGCCGGTGGAAGTCACTGAAGAGCAAATCCAGGGCGCCCTGGAGCACATCCGTGAACGACATGCTGTGTGGGAGCCGGTAGACCGCCCGCTGCAGTTTGGGGACATGGCCACACTGGATATCGAGCAGAGAAGAGAGGGGGCTGACCCGACGAAGTACGAAGGCCAGCAGTTACCCATAATCGAGGGGACCAAGCTGCCTTTGCCCGGTTTTGTCGATCAGCTGGTGGGGATGGAGAAGGGCGAGGAAAAGGAGTTCACCCTCTCCTACCCAGAAGACTACGAGATCGGGGAGCTGGCTAACCGGAGCTACGAGTTTAAAGTGAAGCTGACCGAAGTCAAAGAGAAGCAGCTCCCTGAGCTCGATGACGAGTTTGCCAGGAGCCTTGGTGAGGGGCTGGACAGCGTGGATGCATTGAGAGAGAGCGTGATTTCCGGCCTACGGAGAGGAGTGGAACAGCGCGCAAAGCGGGAGTTTGAGCGCAGGGTGGTACAGGCGGTGACTGAGCAGGCCCAGGTGGAGTACCCACCAGTGCTGCTGGAACGCGAGATCACCGGGCTACTCCGAGAGAGAGACCTTGCGTTCAGAGGGCAGGGAGGACTGGAGGCATACCTCAGCAGTATCGGCAAGACAGAGAGTCAGATCAAGGAGGAGTTGCGGCCCGGTGCAGCGGAGCGCCTGAGACAGTCGCTCGTGCTGGGGAAGCTCGCGGAGGAAGAGAAGATCGAGGTCAGCGAGGCGGAGGTGGATGCAGAGATTGAAGAGACTTTACAGGCCGCTTATGATTACAACAAGGATGATGTCCGTGCCTTGTTCAGCAGGCCTGAAGGACGCCGCGCCATCTGGGAGGAGGTGCTCTCGCGGAAGACGGTTGAGCGTCTGGCGGAGATAGCCCGGGGTGGTGCGGCCGAGGGTCAGGCAGACGAACAGGTTGCTGAAGGGAGCACCGGCGAGGAGGCGGGCCACGGGGCTTCCGTGGCTGAGGACAGTGACCAGGGCCAGGCAAATGGCTGAGGGCGCTGCCCTGGGGCGGGGCAGTCCATGACAAGCTAGCCGGGCTGTGGACGGTATCCGGGGGTGGGAACCTACCCTTTCGAAAGGAGTGGAAGATGGAGATTAGACCGAGCGCCATAATTCCGATGGTGATCGAATCCGGGGCCAGGGGCGAGCGCGCTTTCGATATATATTCGCTGCTGCTGAGAGAGCGGATTGTATTCCTGGGCACGCCAATCAATGACCAGATAGCCAATGTTGTCATTGCCCAGCTCCTGTACCTGGAGCGGGAAGACCCGGACAAGGATATCAACCTGTACATCAACTGCCCGGGCGGCGTGATCAGTGCCGGCCTGGCCATCTATGACACCATACAGCTAGTCAAGCCTGATGTATCCACCATATGCGTGGGCATGGCAGCCAGCATGGGTACACTTCTGCTGGCGGCGGGGACGAAAGGGAAGCGCTACGCGCTGCCAAACGCGACCATTCACATGCACCAGGCGGTGGGTGGTGCCCAGGGCCAGGCGGCGGACATAGAGATCGCAGCCAGGGAGATCATGAGGTTACAGGACATAATCCGCAGACTACTGGCCAAGCACACCGGTCAGGCGGTGGACAAGATCGCCCACGATACCGACCGCGATTTCTACCTCAGCCCGGAGCAGGCGGTGGAGTACGGTCTGATAGACGAGGTACTGACCAACCCCGCAGCGCAGTAGACTGGCTAGACTTGGTCTCCGCAGCTTGCTGCGTATTCTTGGAGTAGTAGCTCTGCGGACGGCAGCCCATCCCTGGCGCCTGTCCGTGTGGTGCACCAGCGGGCCATGATCTCGGCCATAGCCCCGCACTCGGCGGTGGTCTTTCCTGCTATGAAACCGTAGAGGAATCCGGCTGCGAAGGCATCGCCAGCACCAGTCGTGTCTACCGGGGGCGTGTCCTGGACTGCCTTCGCGACGATGAAGTGCTCCCCTTCCTCTGAGAGGACGTGGGCTGCTACGAGCACCTCGTGCCCGCCCCGTTCAAGTCTGATATTGCCCAGGGTGGTGATGACTGTGTCGCAGCCCCGCTCCCGGCACAGCCGGGCACCGACGGCGTAGTCCTGGCCGGTAAGCTGCTCCATCTCGCTGCGGTTGAGGAACAGGAAATGGGTCCGTTCCAGTATGGACGCGAGCTGGTCAATACCCCTGGCCGCGTACATGGAACCCGGTGCCAGACTGACCCTGACCTCTGGGCTGAGCTGCGCCACCAGCCGCTTCTGCAGCTCAAACTGTCCGCTGTCTACAAAGGAGGAAAGATGGACGATCTGTGCCTGGTTGAAATAGACCACGTCCATATCCCTGTCGACCAGGTGGCTGTTGGCGCCGGGCAACCCGTAGAGGGACCGATTACCTTGCGCGTCGCTGAGGCACACTGTCTCACCCGTGCTGACCCCCTGCTTGACCGTGATGTGGTCCAGGTCGACACCTACCAGGGCCAGGTCTTCCGTGAGCCGTTTGCCCGCTTCGTCGGCGCCCACAGCGCCAACGAAGCCGGTCCTTACCCCGAGCTTGGCCAGTCCGTAGATGGTGTTGGCGGCCGACCCGCCCGGGCAGGAGGCGGACTCGGTCACCGCAGCCTCGCCGTCAAGCAGGATGCGGTCCACCCGGTACAGGCGGTCCAGGTTCATGGCTCCCATGCCCACCACTTGCAGCGAGCTCATGCCGTCTCTCCTTCAAGCATGGTGCTCATGGCTCACCTGATGCCAGTCAAGGCTAGCCTAGCTTGGCGGCTTCGCCACGCACCAGAGCCCTCACCGTCCGATGTACCGCCAGCACTCTCGACAGCGGCCTTCCTTTTTTGCCAACCAGCCAGTCATAGAAGGGACCGGAGTCGGCTTCAGGCCGGGGCATGGCTTCGATCTTGCGTTTCACGCCCTCTCTGCCGGAGTTGCGCCATTCATTAAGCACCACCTCCAGGTGCACCAGGTCCGTGCTGGCCATACCTACCGTGGCGTACGGGACAATGTAGGCATTGCCGTTGAAGGCGATGGAAAGCCCCCCGGCTGCCTCGATCACCTTTGCCGCCTGAGCGTCGGTGATGCTGTCGCCGACGAACACCACCTCCCGGAGGTACGTTTCATGCTGACGGGCGATCCTCTCTATGGCCCACACCTTTCGTCGGCCGCCAACCACCTCGATTCGCCTGTTGGGGGCACCGATGGCTGTCTCTGGCAGGCGCCTCCAGTAGAAGTCGTCCAGGTACGGCTTTATCAGCCTGTCCCGGGCCCCCCGGCCGACGTTTTCGTGGTACAGCCTTTCGATTATATACTCTTCCGCTTCCTTTAGCAGGGCCAGGTCTTGCCCACTGACTGCGCGCCGTAGCGCGTCCAGGGGAAAGCGCGTGCAGACCACGTTGTTGCTGGCCAGCCCGAGCCGGTCGGCGACCTGGAGGGCATGCTGCTCGTAGCTGGTGGAAACAACGTACAGGTCCCAGCCCTTTTTCTTCAGCCTGCCGATCAGCTCTGCTGCCCCGGTGACGATATGCGCCCGTTTCGAGACCTGTTCGATGCTCTCTTCGGTGATCCCGTGGCGGATCAAAAAGGGGAGTATCAGCGCCAGCGTATCGCCGGGCTCGTATCCTTCCCTACCCTCCAGGGCCAGGAGGTCGTCGTAGCGGCTGACCACCTCAAAGGCCTTGTGGCCGTTGGGTATGAGACCCATCACCTCGTAGGCGTTGTCCTGGGAAGACAGCGGCCCTTCCAGGTCGAAACATATGAGGGGAGTCATCCGATTGTCGCCCGGGCCATTTCATCTACCTCCGTGGTCAAGTCGTATCCGTTGATGGGCCTGCCGGAGGCATCAACCACCCGCCCCTGCTCAATCCGCACCCTTCCCTCAGTGAAAGCCTTGATGGTGGTTGTGATGAGGGGGAGCTCCCTAGCCAGCTCGTGCTTCCGGATAAGCTTGAAAAGGGTATTGTCTTCGCCCTGTCGCCTCTTCACCTCATCGACGGGAAGCCCACGTATCTCGTCCCAGTGCCTGTCGAACGGCTTGCCTCTGATAGGGAAGGTGCAATACGTGACCGGGGGGCCTTTGTCCAGGTCCGGAGTGACCAGGTGCATCATGACTCCGGTGCTGTGCGCCCCATCCTCGATCAGTTGCCACATCACTTCCTGCCAGGTGCCACTGGGGCCGCCGGGGGCGGCGGGGTGGAGGTTGACCATCTTGTATCTCTGGCACATTTCGCGGCCCACAATCAGCATGTAGCCGGCAAGCACGCAGAGCTCAGGCTGGAACCCCTGCAGCCTCTTCATTACCTCTCTGTCGTACTCCAGCCGCCACTGCGGCAGTGCCTGGCTCCTCAATTCTGGCCGGAACGTCTTTGACGGGAAGCAGACGAGGGGAATGCGGTAGTCCCTCACCAGGTCGAAGAACAGGTCACTCTCCCTGGCCTGCCCGGGCTGGCGGTTGCTGAACACGAACGAGATGTCCGCCTCTATCTTGCCCTGCCGTATTCTGTCCCAGACTGCGGTCAGCAGATCGCGGGCCGCTCGGTCCCGACCGGTGGAGAACCAACCAAGGCGATACATACTACGATGATTTACCGCCCCATGACTTTAAGCTTTTGCTGATGCTGCGGCAGGTGCTGGGGATATGGACCAGGGGGCAACTGTGACGTCCGTTGATCCTGCCCTGTGCCAGGGCGGCCCGAAACTCATCGACGCTGTTGAACTCCGGCATCTCCACGTAAGCACGGCCGATCTCGTGCAGGGTGTGTGCATCGCTGCCCGCGCTGCAAAGCAAGCCATGCTTCTCAGCGAAGCTTCTGGCCTTCTTTTCGGTGAAGGGGATAGGCAGGGCGCGGGCGTTGAACACCTCGACTACGTCGACATGCTGGGCAAGCTCGTCAATCGACTGGTACTTCTGGTTTATCCCTCTCATGTAGTCGAAGGGGTGTGGCAGGCAGACAAGGCCGTTCTGCTCCCTGATTTGGGCGATTGCCTCCTCCGGGGAGACCCCGCTCGGCACCGTTTCCTTAAGAAATAGCCCCATTATCTCCCCGATGGGCGTGAGTATCTCCTCGCCGACGACCACCTTGAAAGGAGCTATCTCCTTCATCTTCAGGCCACCTGCGACGGTGCCGTGGTCTGCCACGGCGACGCAATTCACCCCGACTCTGAGGCAGCGGTTGATGATACTCTCCAGCGACATACCGCAGTCAAAGGAGTACTCCGTGTGGACGTGCAGGTCGGCCTTAAGCAAAAGTCATCACGCCCTTTCCAGGTATTCGCCCGACCGGGTATCGACCTTGACCACGTCTCCGTTGTTTATGAAGAATGGCACCTGGACCACCAGCCCTGTCTCAAGGGTGGCTGGCTTGGTGCCGGAGGCTGCTGTATCGCCTTTGAAACCGGGGCCAGTGTCGGTGACCTGCAGTTCCACGGCGACAGGCAGCTCGACGCCCACAGGCTCACCCCGGTAGGTGAGCATCTCCAGGTTGAGCCCTTCCTTGAGGTAGTTGAGAGCGTCACCCAGAAGGTCTGCCGACAGAGGGGTCTGGTCAAAGGTCTCATTGTCCATGAAATAGTACAGGTCTCCGTCGTGATACAGGAACTGCACGTTGCGATGTTCCAGACGGGCTCGGGTGAACTTCTCGCTGGCTTGAAAAGTACGCTCAATGGTATGGCCAGCCCGGACGTCGCGAAGCTTGAGCCTGATCTGGGCACTTCCCCTCCCCATCTTGATATGACTGAAGTCCAGAATCCGATACAACTGGCCGTCCAGCTCTATGGTGCTGCCTTTCTTGAGTTCACCAGCACTCATCATAACTGCACCTCCGCTAATCTGAGCTACTTGTCTGCCCTGGTCAATGCCTCAGCCTTGCCATCGCGCACCACCACTGTATCTTCGATCCTTACCCCACCCCACCCAGGCAAGTAGATGCCGGGCTCTATGGTGAACACCATGTCCTCCACTATGAGGTCGTCGGAGTTGGGGCCGAGCCTGGGCTTCTCGTGAACGGCCAGTCCCACGCCATGCCCCAGCCCGTGACCGAATGCGTCCCCGTAGCCTGCTTCTTTGATGATCTGCCGAGCCAGGCTGTCCACCTGTGCACCGGTCATACCGACCCTTAGCCCCTCCAGCGCAAAGAGCTGTGCCTTGAGGACCAGACCGTATACTTCCGCGTACTTCTCGTCAGGTGTGCCGAGGCATAGCGTCCGCGACAAGTCGCTGGAGTAGCCCTCCACTGTGGCACCCAGGTCGATTATGACCGGGTCGCCCGGAGATATGGCCCTCTCCGTGGGCACAGCATGTGGCAGAGCAGCGTTAGGTCCCGAGGCCACTATGATGGGAAAGGGCACTTTCTCGCTGCCGTTCTCCCGGAGGAACCTCTCTATCTCCCAGGCCATTTCTCTCTCAGTCATGCCCGGCCTAGCCTTACGGGCAATGTATGCCACGGCACGGTCAGCGGTCTCGGTGGCCCTCGATATG
>Ga0180300_10001375_pt1 | contig 11234 bp, 10 predicted proteins | sample GuaBasSediGuay15_FD_121798 | JGI IMG/M metagenome (GOLD analysis project Ga0180300, IMG submission 121798) | Subseafloor sediment microbial communities from Guaymas Basin, Gulf of California, Mexico - Guay15, Core 4569-2, 21-24 cm | ecosystem: Environmental > Aquatic > Marine > Hydrothermal... | reverse complement strand
CTCAGCCTCCTTCAAGTCGTCGGCAAGCTGGTAGGCTATTCCAAGGTTTTCACCGTAAAGTTTCAGGGCTTCAACCTCGCTGGGTGTTCCCCCTCCAACGATGGCTCCACACCAGGATGCTGCCTTGAAAAGCGAGGCAGACTTCATCTTAACCTTGGCAATAACCTCCCCCTCAGACGAGTTTTCAAGCCTCATGGTTACGTCCAAGAACTCTCCGTGGCAGGCTTCCATGGACGCCTCAGCGATAGCCTTCAAAACGTCGCAGCTGTAGAAGGTTGAGGCCAGGTTCACAGCCTTCACGAAGAGGAGGTCTCCGGCTAGAAGCGCCTTATCTCTCCACTGCACGTGGAGGGCGGGTTTCCCCCTACGCTGCTCGTCTCCGTCTATGATGTCGTCGTGGATGAGGGTTGCCGTGTGGATAAGCTCGATGGAAACTGCCAGCGGTATAAGGGTTTGCCGGCTTCCTCCAACAGCCTCTCCGGCGAGCAGCGCCAGCACGGGTCTGAGACGTTTTCCACCGGAGGTTAAAGCGTAAACGGCTTGGGGGTGGAGGGTGAGGCTTTTAAGCTCTGAAAGTAGGGCTTTAAACGCCTTTTCAAGGCTTACCCTAGCCTCGGAAACATAGCGGCTTAAGACTTCATCGAGGGTTAAGGTTTCCTCCAAGCCTACCACATGCCAGCTTTGCAGACGTTAAGGATTAACAATTATTCGCTAGAAATGGTTAATAAACTATTGTTGGGGCTGGAAGCCTGATGGCTAGGGCTGTAAGGCTTACAGGCAAGGTTAAAAGGGTTCGGAAAAGCAGAGTTCACATCAGGCTTTTAAGAGAGAAATGCACGGGCTGCAGGAAATGCGTTCAGATATGCCCCAGCGGCTCCTGGACCGTGGAGAAAGGGGAAGTCAGGTGGAAGGGTATGAGCCGATGCCTTGAGTGTGGAGCCTGCTTCCATGTATGCCCTTCAAACGCTATTATCTGGAGGTATCCGGAAGGCGGGGAAGGCGTGGTGTACAGGTTTTAGCAGGGCTCTATGGTGGCTGGAGGCTTATTGGAGATGGCGTAGTTAACCCATGTTACGTTTTTAACCTCGTTGGTTATCCTCACGCTTATACGCTCTAAAACCTCGTAGGGGAGCTTCTTCCAGTTGGCTGTCATCCCGTCCACGGATTCAACCACCCTGACGGTGACCATGTACCCGTGGCTTCTCTCGTCGCCCAGCACTCCTACAGCCTTATCGTCGCCCACCACTGCGAAAGCCTGCCATACCTCCCCGTATAGGCCTGCCTTTTTAAGTTCCTCCTCAACGATGTAGCTTGCCTCCCTGCATATTCTAAGCTTCTCAGCTGTAACTTCGCCTATTACGCGGGCAGCCAGCCCGGGGCCTGGAAAGGGATGGCGTCCTGCAATCTCCTCTGGAAGCCCGAGAAGCCTGGCAACCTTCCTAACCTCGTCCTTGTAAAGGTAGCGGAGGGGCTCAAGAAGCTTGAACTTCATCCATTCAGGAAGCCCTGCAACGTTGTGGTGGGTTTTAATCCTTGACGCTGGGCTTCCGGTTCGAGCGCTCTCAATTACGTCTGGGTAGAGGGTTCCTTGGAGAAGCCACTGGAAGGGGCCATGCTGCTCAGCCACCTCGCTGAAAACCTTGACGAACTCTTCCCCGATTATCCTTCTTTTCTCTTCAGGGTCTGCCACGCCTTTAAGCCTGGAGAGGAAGCGGTCTGAAGCGTCGACGTAGACCAGGTTTAAATTGAAGCTTTTAACGGTTTCCAAAACCTTTTCAGGCTCCCCCTTCCTCAGAAGCCCGTTGTTCACGAAAACGCAGAGCAGCCTCTCGTTTAGGGCCTTGCTGGCTAGGAGGGCAGCCGTCGTGGAGTCTACACCTCCGCTTAGAGCGCAGAGAACCCTTTCGCCTGGGGGAACCTTCCTCCTGATGGACTCCACGGTCTCCTCAACGAAGGATTTCATCGTCCAAGTTGGCTTGCAACCGCAGATTTTATAGGCGAAGTTTCTCAGGATGACAAGCCCTTTCAGGGTGTGGGCTACTTCAGGGTGGAACTGCACGCCGTAGATTTTAAGCTTCCTATGTCTTACAGCCGCCGCAGGCGTGTTGGCTGTGTGAGCAATGACTTCGAATTCTTCGGGCAGGTTTGACACTAGGTCTCCATGGCTCATCCAGCATATGGTTGGAGACTCCACGTTTTCGAAGAGGTCTGAGTGGTCGTCCACGTAGAGCTCTATTTTGCCGTACTCCCGTTTTTCAGCAGGCTCAACCTTCCCGCCGAAGGCTTGAGCTATCAGGTGAAGCCCGTAGCATATTCCGAGGATGGGGATTCCAAGCTTGAAGATTTCAGGGTTGCAGGTGGGGGCACCAGGCTTGTAAATGCTGGCGGGGCCTCCAGAGAGAATTAAGCCTTTAGGCTTGGAGAATGCAAGTTCTCCCGGGGAAATGTTTGGGGGAACAAGCTCCGAGTAAACGTTTAGCTCTCTGATTCTGCGGGCTATAAGATGGGCGTACTGGCTTCCGAAGTCCAGTATAACTATTCTGTCAGCCTGCTGGAGGCTGCCTTCAAGCCCAGCTGTCAAACCGTTTAAACCTCCCTTTCCAAGCCTCAGAAAAAGGAGAGCCCTTGAAAACTCTTAAACCTATCCTAGCAGAGGGAAAAGCTTAAAACCGGAGAGAAAGCGAACCTAGGTGAGATAAGCCTTGGCAGAATCCAGCCATGAAGCCAGGCACTTCTCAGGCCTTGTTTTCGTAGCCTGCATGTTCATAGGTGCGGGTTTAGGCTTGCTTTTCAACAGGCCTGAGGTGGGCGGAGCGATAGGAATGGGAGTAGGCTTCCTGCTCATGGGCTTCATCAGAATTAAAAACGTTAAGCCTACACCTGTAACCACGGGTTTACCGCGGACCCTTCCATCCCTAAGCTTGACGGCGGCGGGCATCATAGTCATGCTGGCCGGGGTAAGCATAATATTCAAGCCGGAGTGGCTTTACCCCTACCTGGCAGGACTTGTCATAATAGTCATCGGACTAATCATATTCGTAGGCGGAATGGCAGGGCTTAAAAGGAAAGCGGAAGCGTGAACACCTTAAACTTATCTTGAAGGGAAGCAAATTCTATTTTGGGTGGTGGACCTAGGCGGGGGGCTAGGGGTCCCCTGAGAGCCTTAAGGGCTCGACCGCAAAACCCCTACACGGCGGGCCGAAAGCTGAGGGTGAGACGCACCCAGCCCGGCTGGAAGGCTTGGCGGAGTCCCTAGGAAGGCCTGTCCTCCAGGGCTGGCGGAGCGGCTGACCTACCCGTAGGGGTGGGCAGACCGTAACGCCGGGTGAACCAGGCCAGGCCCGGGAGGGAGCAACCTAAGCTCGGACGTTCAGCGCTTGGAGGGGTGCGGGCCTGAGGGAAGCCGTTAAGCCTAAGCCTGGTATGAGCGTCAAACCTCGGGGTCCACCACCCCTTCAACATTAAAGCCTGAAAGGCAGTTGATGCCTGGGAAAGCTTCGTGGTGTTTTCATGGTTAAAGGCTTAAAGGTTGAAGGGTTAAGGCTTCTGGCTGGGAAGCTGGGAGGCCTGTACAGTGGCAGACTTGGCTTGAAGCCTTCCAGCGGTGAAAACCAGCTTTTCCAGTGGTTTCTGGCTTCCATTCTCTTCGGGGCGCCTATCTTCGAGGGGACGGCTGAGAAAACCTTCAAGCTTTTCCAGGCTGAGAGGCTTACCAGCCCGAGGAAGATTTTGGAGGCTGGCTGGAACAGGCTGGTTGAAGTTTTGGATGCTGGAGGCTACACCCGCTACGACTTCAAAACAGCTGACAAGCTGCTTGAGATGGCTGGAAACCTGGAGAGGCTTTACGGGGGAAGCCTTCTGAAGCTTCACAGAGAAGCCTCAGGCAGCCTCGACCTGGAAGAGAAGCTTAAAGGGCTTGCTAAGGGCATAGGCTTCGGAACCCTCCAAATCTTTCTTAGGGAAGCCTACGAGGTTTTACCTAAGGCTGAGCCTCTCCCCTCCAGGTACGAGGTTCTCGCGGCTAGGAAGCTTGGGATAACAGGCTTAAAGGGTGAAACGAGAGGGGAGCTTAAGCGTATTCTAGGCCAGATAGCTGAGGCCTGGAGGAGAAGCAGGGTGGAGATTGGGCTTCCAGGTTTCAGGGTTGCCCTGCTCAGGCTTGGGAGAGACTACTGCCGGAAGGAACGGTGTAAAACCTGTTTTATGGCTTCCTACTGTCAGGGTTCTGGTTAAAGTTCTAATAGGGTTTAGGGTTAGGTTATGTTAGTGGGAGGGAAACCTTTGGCGGAAAGCCCTACGGAGGAAAGGCTGAGGCTTCTAGGCGAAGCAGAAGCCTTCAAAAAGGAGTTTGAGAGGAAGCTTGCCCCCATCGAGTGTTTAAGCCCCCGCAGCCCAGCGGTCTTCATATCTGTGGGGGGAGGAGAACTTGGAGACCTCGCCCTGACGGCTGCTGGAAGGCTGCTGGGAGGCGCAAATGGAGGGGTTAAAACGGTTGTCTTCGACAGGTATGAAAGGTTTCCAGCTCAGGACAGTGCCGACGCCTACGAGATTTTCGACATGCTCAACGGGGACAGGCTTGAGGAAGCCATTAAAAAGTATGTTCCGGACCCGGATGAGCCGCATGCCATCTACCTTGAAATCGAGAGGGTTGACACTTTCAGGGTTTGCAGGCTTGGAATCGACGACGGGTACAGGGTTGCCTCAACCCCTTACGGACCCCTGATATGTATGGACCGCCACATGACCAAGCTCATGTTCGACAGGCTTAACCTTCCAAGGGTTGAATGGGCTTACGCTGGAAGCCCAGAGGAGATAAGGAAGGCTGCCAGAGACTTCAACCTTCCCGTGATAATTAAGCCTCTCATGACTTCAAGCGGCCATGGAACCACCATAGCCCACCAGTGGAGCGATGTGGAGGAAGCCTACGACTTCGCCGTGAAACATGCCAGGGGCAAGGGAAGCGAGGTAGTGGTTGAACGCTTCCTGCCTGAACTTAAAAGCAGGGGCACCGAGATAACCCAGCTGGTTGTGAGACACTTCAACGGCGACGGGAAAATCGTGACCTCCATGCTTCCACCAGTTGAACATAGGAGGCCGGGAGCCACCTACCATGAAAGCTGGCTTCCCGCCACCATACCGGAGGAGGCTGTGAGAAAATGCCAGGAGAGCGCTGGGAAAATAGCTGAGTTCATCGGGGGCCTGGGAATATTCGCCGTTGAACAGTTCTACGTTGAAGGTGAAATCTACAATAACGAGGTGGCGAACAGGCCTCATGACACTGGGATGATAACGAGGTGGATGCTTAACCTGGATGAGGGAGCCGTCCAGCTTCTCTCAACCCTGGGGCTTCCCATCCTGGAGGGAGACTTAGAGTTCGCCAGAAGAGGCGTCTACGGGGTTGCCCATGTGGTTTTAGCTCCTAAAAGGGAGGACCATAGGGAGGCTCCTGTGAAATGCTGGAGGCTTTGGGAGGTTAAACGCTACATGGAGGCTAAAGGCTACCAGGGCGACCTATGGTATTTCGGGAAGCCTGCCGCCTACCCTGGCAGACGCATGGGCTTAGCCGTGGCTTTCCATGAAAACCTTGAGGAAGCAAGAAAAAGAGCTGAGGAAATAGCCCACTACACTGAAAGCCGAATATTCTACGGTTAACCTCCCCCCTTTCTTGGAGGTTTAAGAGTTGAAGCTTTCAGCTGGGGAGAAGCTTAAGCTTCTACTCTACGACATGCGCACCGGGCATTTAGAATCCTACGAGTTCGACCTGTCCCCAGCTGAAGGCGGAACCTACAAGGTTTACCTCCCCCACAGCCTCTACCATAGAATCGAAACCCATTTCGGGAAAGGCCCCCACACAACGGTTTTCACCCTAACCCACGGCCACTACATGCTCTACGGCCACCTGAAAAACGCTAAGGAAGCCGAGGTAGCCGTAGAATTCGAGGAAGAATAAGGGGGCTACCGGCTGTTTAACCGGTAGATTTCACGGTTAATTCTCGGGATTAAAGCCATGAGCACAGCTTGCTCCGTGATTTCACCCCGACTTACAAGCCCCTTGGACAGGAAGCCTATCGCCCCGATGGTTTCCCCTATACGCTTAACCTTGAAGGCTTCTTCGAAAAGCTCTTTCACCTCGCCTTTCCCAGCTAGGACCCCCTGAACTATTTCCGGAGGCATCTCGAAGCCTGGGCTGCATCCAAGGGTTACCAAGCCTTCCCTGTCCGCTATGGCACACCATTGGAAGTCAACGTAGCCTGTTAAGGCTTCCTCCACCGGGAGCAAGCCTGCCTCCACGCCTACGCCAAGCTCAGCCTTCCACGCCTTCAAGGCTTCTAAAGCCCTGTTCACAGCTCCCTTAACCGTCTGCCAGCCTATGGGCTGCCTTGGAACCCCAGAGGGAACCTTGAAGCCTTTAACTTCAGCCCCGCCGTAAACCTTCACCATAGCCCTTCTCACAGCCTCAACCTTAACCGGGTTCACCGAGCCTGCCGCCACCCTTAACAGCCTAGCCAGCCTTAAGCCCCCCAAGAAAAGGAAGCGGGCTACGGTTAGGGCTTAAGCTTGTATCCTATCTTCCGCAGGAAGTCTTTACGCTTCACAGCGTCTTCAGGCTTCTCCACGCCTTTAGGCTTGAAGCCGTCTACTACGCCTAGTATTCCACGTCCCTGCTCTGTTTCAGCCACTATCACCTCGACAGGGTTCGACGTGGCGCAGAGAACCGTGCAGACCTCTTGAACCTGCTTTACAGCGTTCAGGATATTTATGGGGTAAGCATCCCTCAGGATTATGAGGAAGCTGTGGCCTGCACCTATTTTAAGCATGTTCTCCACGGCTTTGCTTCTAAGCTCCTCGTCGTTTCCCTCATGGCGAACAAGGCATTCTCCTGAAGCCTCGCAGAAGGCTAACCCGAATTTAGCGTTGGGAACAGAGCCTGCCACCACCTCGTAGAGGTCTTCAACCGTCTTGATGAAGTGAGATAAGCCCAGAACGATGTTGCAGTCTTCCGGGAAATCTATTCTAACGGTTTCCAGCTTCAACCTTTAACCTCCCAAAACGCTGAAGGAATAAGAAGCTGAAATAAAAAATTAAAGTTTATCTTGAAAAATCTTTTTAGGGCTGGAGGGCTTGCTCCTTTTTCGGCCTGCCTGTTCTCGTCCAGCCTCTAAGCCGGTAGTATTCGGCTAGCATACGTTTAAGCTTTTTCCCGCTGACAACCTGCCCTGCTGAAGCCCCTCCCTTAAGCTTTTTCTTAAGCCACTTTTCAGGGTAAACCATGTCGGAGGGCGCCTTCTCCCTGACGTTGTAAAGCCTGATGAGACTGTTTATTCTGGCCCCCGCCTTTCTCAAGGTTGAAACATCCGCTTTAACCCCGGTTACAATCCTGTAGACTTCCTCCAGCTCCCTCCAGAGAACCAGCCCGATAACAGGGAAACAGAAGAAGTGGCAGTAGATCATGGAGTCAACCACGGCGTAGAAGTCCTCAAGCTCCACGACCATGGCAGGCTGGCCGTCGTAGGAGAGCCTGTCTACAGTCTTTTCAGGGTTGAAGGGATGCTTACCTGTGAGGTTAGGCCGGTAGGCCAGGCTTCTCATGTGGCATGCTCCACGGCAGCTTACAGCGTAAGCTAAAGCCATAGCCTTCAAGCCCCTTGGATCGTACCCTGGAGGCTCAAGCCCTTTAACGTGGACAGCCAGCTTCTCCGCGGTTTTCCCCAGCTTCTTTGAAGCCTTTCTAACGCCTTCTGAAAGAAGCTTCCCAAAGCCCTTCCTGTAGGCTATTTCACGGAGCATCCGGAGGGCTTCGTCTACGTTTCCGAACTCGAGTTTTATTCCTCCGGTCTTCTTAGAGTCGATTATTTTACGCTCGTAGCATTCCATGGCGAAGGCTAGAACGTTTCCCGCTGTTACCGTGTCAAGCCCAAGCCTATCGCAGACTTCGTTGACTTTAACAAGAGCACCTAGGCTTTCTATGTCGCAGAGGGAACCCCAGGCGAAAAGGGTTTCATATTCAGGGCCTTCAACCCGTACACCAGCGTAAACTCCTTCAGCCACCTCGCTTATGTGGCGGCATGCCACCGGACAGCCGTAGCAGGCCCTCCTACGCGTGTAAAACCTGCCTTTGAAAACTTCCGGTGAGATTTCCTCAAGCTTCTCGTAGAAGCCTTCATTCCAGTTTCTGGTTGGAAGCACCCCCGCCTTGTTGACGAGAACTGCTATGGCAGGGGTTCCATAGGTGGAAAGGCTTTGAAGCTTTTCCCGAACTGCTTTGAAGATTTTCCAGCGGAAGCCTGCTAGGGCTTCAACGTCGGCGACCTCCGGAAGCCTGCTGCCTCGAACTGCTATGGCTTTAAGGTTTTTCGAGCCGAAGACGGCGCCTACACCGCATCTTCCAAGCTGTCTGCCTCGGGCATGGGTTACGCAGGCGAACTTGACAAGGTTTTCCCCGGCTGGGCCTATGGTTGCAAATTGAAACTCTCTGCCGGCTTCCTCGATGAGGATTCTCTCAGCCTCGTAGGAGTCCTTACCCCAGAGGTGGGACGCGTCTTTAAGTTCAACCGCTCCATCGTCTACCATTAGATAGACGGGTTTAGAGCTTCTCCCGGCGACAGTTAAAACGTCTATTCCAGCCCATTTAAGCTGGGTTCCAAGCTCCCCACCGCAGTAGGACTCACCCCAGATTCCGGTTAAAGGCGACTTAAAGCAGGCTACAAGCCGGTTGGCTCCGGGGGCAGCCGTTCCAACCAGCGGCCCTACAGCGAAAACCAGTAGGTTATCAGGGCTTAGAGGGTTTATTCCCCGCCTGGTTTCCTCGTAGAGGATTTTCGCTGCAAAGCCTTTCCCGCCCAGGTAGGTTCTGCAGAAGCCTTCCTCGAGCTTTAGAACTCGAACTTTACCCTTAGAAAGGTCTACGTGAACCCTTTTCCCGGTGTAGCCTTTAGGCAAGCCTTTCTCACTTTCAAGTTCTTTTCCAGGAACCTATAAAAGGTTAATTAGGTTAGAATTTCAAGGGAGAAATCAGAGCCGCTGTTAGGCCTCAGACCCGGAGAAGAAGGGGTTATAGTTAGAATAACCGAGGAGGGAAAAGAAGTTCTGTCATACTTTAAACGTTTAAGGGCTTATCCCGGGAAAACTGGTTGAAGTTGAAGAGAAAAACCTTGCCAGCGGAATAATCAGGGTTAAAGTTGGAGGGAGTGAAGCCTACATGAGCCCTAAGCTTGCATCCATAGTCAACGTGAAGAAGCTTGGAAAGAGCAGCCGAATGAAGGATTACGGGAGGGATAAACCTTCAAACTGAGTTTAGCTGAAGCCCTCCCAGGCGGGAAATTCCGCATAGTAGACTTTACTGGGGGGGTTGAAATGAGGCTTAGACTGATGCATCGAGGCTTAAATATTGGAGACATAGTCAGAGTGCTTGGTTCAGGACCTATGAGAGGCCCGGTATACGTGGAAAACCTTGCTACAGGCGTGAGGCTAGTGCTTGGAAGAGGAGTTGCAAGCCGAATCCTGGTGGAGCCAGTGAGATAACATGATACGCATAGCCCTGGCGGGACAGCCTAACTCGGGAAAAAGCACTCTTTTCAACACCGTCGCAGGCCTGAGAGTTGAAGCTTCAAACTTTCCTGGAACCACCGTGAAGTATACTAGGAGCAAGGTTAACTTTCTCGGCAAAGTTTTTGAGCTTGTAGACCTTCCCGGAACCTACTCGCTGGAGGCAGATGAGCCGGCTGAGAGAATCACCGTTCAATACCTGCTTTCCGGCGAGGTTGACGTAATAGTTAACGTGGTTGACGCCTCGCTTCTGGCTAGAAGCCTAGAGTTCACCTTGGAGCTAGCCGAGCTTGGGGTGCCCATGGTTGTAGCCTTGAACATGGCGGATGAAGCTGAGCGTAAGGGTGTAAAAATAAACGTGGAAAGCCTTGAAAAGGCCTTCGGGGTTCCCTTCGTTCTAACGGTCGCCAACAAGGGGAGAGGCATCCTTCAACTCTTCTCCGAAGCCTTCAAAGCCTATGAAAAATCGGTGAAGCCGAACCAGATAAAGTACAGGCGGCATATCGAGTCAAGAATCTCGAAGCTTGAGGAAGCCATCCCTGACAGTTTGGCAAGGCCTATGAAGGCTTCACCACGCTTCCTAGCCTTGAAACTGATTCAGGGAGAACCCTACATGACTTCAAGGGTTAAAATGTCCAATCCTGAACTGGTTAAGCTGGCTGAAAGCCTTAGGGTTGAACTGGAGGCTGACGAGGGAGTTAACATTTCCGAGGCCATAGCCGGCGAGAGGCATCATCTTGCCATGGCCATCTTCGAGCAGGCGGCAAAAGTCGTTAGAGGACCGAGGATGCTGAGAGAGGACCTGGCCGACAGGTACATTATGCATCCTGTCTTCGGTTACGTGGTTCTCATCATAGTTTTCTACGGGCTCTTCAACTTCGTTTTCGCTGTGGGGCAGCCTCTTGAAGAGTTTGCTTTAGCCCCCTTCGAAACGCTTATGGAGTATTTCGCTGGAATGAAGGATTCGGCTTACGCTGTTATGGCTGAGGGAACGCTTCTCGGAGTTGCTGGAGGTGTAGCCGTTGTTTTACCCTACTTTATACCCCTCGTTTTCATGATTTCGCTTTTAGAGGATGTAGGCTACCTGCCCAGGGTTGCCTTCCTCATGGACCCTTTCATGCACAGGCTTGGCCTCCACGGCAAGTCTATTGCCCCCTTCATTCTGGGCTACGGCTGCACCGTTCCAGCGATTATGTCAGCCCGCATTTTAGAGTCTCCAAGAGACAGACTGCTTACCGCGGTGCTTGTAAACTTTGTTCCCTGCTCGGCTAGGACGGCTGTTATCCTCGCCCTGGTCGCCTTCTATCTTGGCCCTCTCTGGGCGCTCTTCATATACCTGGTAAACCTGGTTGTTATAGGCGTTATGAGCAAGATTATAGCTTCAAAGCTTCCAGCGGAGTCTCCCGGGCTTATCCTAGAAATTCCATCTTACAAGCTTCCACCTCTGTCGTCGCTGGCCAAGAAGACGTGGCTTCACCTTAGGGAGTTCGTCTTCTTCGCCTGGCCTATCCTGGTGATTAGCAGTTTCACCATGTCGCTTCTCCAGGTTTTCGGGGTTTTAGACATCATAAACCTTGTTTTGGAGCCTTTAACCCTGAATGTTCTAGGGCTTCCCCGTGAGGTTGGGGTAACCCTGATTTTCGGGGTGCTTAGGAAGGAGCTTACGCTCATCATGCTTATCCAAGCGT
>Ga0180300_10001374_pt1 | contig 11242 bp, 15 predicted proteins | sample GuaBasSediGuay15_FD_121798 | JGI IMG/M metagenome (GOLD analysis project Ga0180300, IMG submission 121798) | Subseafloor sediment microbial communities from Guaymas Basin, Gulf of California, Mexico - Guay15, Core 4569-2, 21-24 cm | ecosystem: Environmental > Aquatic > Marine > Hydrothermal... | reverse complement strand
GGGAGTCCTAAAGAGTGGTCCCCGTGCCAATGGGTTATGAAGATGTAGTCCAACCTCGCTGGTTTAAGCTTCGCGCACTTCATCTGCCTTTGGGTTCCCTCCCCACAATCGAACAACATGTAGTCTCCTTCGTACCTCAAGTAGATGGAGGGATGGTTCCTCTTCGGGGTGGGAAACATGTCGCTCGTCCCCAAGAAGATGAGCTCAATCAATCTTGAACACCTTCCTCGCGTTCCTGGTTGTCCAATCTATTACCTCATTTAAATCTATTCCCCTTATCCTCGCTATCTCCTCTGCGGCGCGAATTACGTTTACAGGTTCATTCCTTCCCTTCCAAAAGATGGGACTGTCCGTTTCTAGGACCATATTCTTTAAGGGGACGATCTTCGCCATCAATTGCTTTTGTTTTGAGTAGAGGACGCTGGTAGGAATGGAGATGAAATAACCGTCCTCTATCGCCCTTTTAGCCTCTTTTTCGTTTCCCGGGAATGCATGGAGCACCACAGACTTCGCCCCCTTTTCCTCTAAGATCTCTAAGACTTGCTTGGGAGCCCACCTAGAGTGCACCACCAAGGGAAGCTTCAACTCCTTGGAGAGGTCTATGAACATCTCGAAGATCTCCGCTTGAACCTTCCTTTTCTCCTTGTTCTTCTCGTAGTAATCGAGCCCTACTTCACCTACCCCAACGACATCTCTTTTCCTTTCCCGTAGGAGTTCTATGATCCTCTTCGCCTCTTCCACATCCGCGATGAGGGGGTCAAACCCTAAAGTGGAATGAACGTTGTCGTACTTTCCACTTATCTCCAAGCTCTTTAAGTCTTCCTCATAACTCGTGCCCGAGTCTATGATCGTGATCCCTTTCTCTTTCGCCCTCTTGACCACATCCTCCCTGTCCTCATCGAATGCCTCGTCGTTGAGGTGACAGTGAACGTCTATCATGGGAAGAATGTAAAAAGGGGGAATAAAAACTTATTTGGAAAGAGTGATCTCTATGGTGCTCGTCCTTGCCTTCTTGTCCTCTGCCTCGAATTCCTCTGAACCTATCTTGACGTCCTCAACCTTGACGTCCTTTGCAAACCTGTTCCTCACGACTTCTGCCACATCCACTGCTCTGGAGATGTACTTTCCCCTGGCCTTGATGACCACTTTTTTTGCCCCAGAGTTGAACTGGAGCACTACGGCGGTCACATAGTTCATAAAAGGCTTTTTGCCCACGAAGACCTCATTGACCTCTGGCATGCATTTCACCCCCTTCTCTTAAGAAGCCCAGCCCTTTTTAAAAAGATTTTGAAACCAAAATACTGGTTTTCATCGGAAAAATCTTAAATAGAGGGCGAGCCTTATAATCAAAATGGTCGGAGAATTTTGGCTCCTGCTCGGACTCCTCATATTCCTTTGGTTGTACTTGAGCTTCGCGGCCTTCAGGGTGTTGACCTACATCCTCCTTGCCTTCTTCTTGGTGGCGATCTTCTTCAAGTTTTTCGTGAAGAAGTATGATGAATATGAAAGGGCCATCATATTCAGGCTAGGGAAGTTCAACCGCATTGCCGGGCCCGGTTGGAGCATAGTGATCCCCTTCTTCGAGAAGGAATTTCAGAAGCTGGATGTGAGGACCCACATGATAAGCTTGGAGATTCCCCTTGCCTTCACCAAGGACGATTTAAGACTTAAGGTGGATGGTATAGCTTACTACAGGATAATAGACCCGAGCAAGGCGGTCCTGCAGATAGATGATTATCAGAGGGCATTGCAGAACTTGTTGGTTTCCCAGGTCAGGAACGTGATAGGGAGCATGCACATGAGGGAACTCTTCTCCAACTTGGACTCCCTGAACGACATGGTGAGCGATGCGGTCAGGAGACAGACCTGGAGATGGGGGATAGACGTCCCTTCCATTCAGATAAGGAGCGTCTCACCGCCAGAGGAGATAGCCATCGCCATGCAGCAGAAGGAGATAGCCGCCCAACAGCTACAGGCCCAGAGGTTCTTGGCAGAGGCGAAGAGGGTGATGATCTCCGCCATAGGGGATGCGGCCAAGAACTTGGACGACAGGGCCATCATGTACTTCTACATAAAGGCTTTGGAAGAGCTCGGGAGAGGGCAGGCTACCAAGATCATTTTCCCCATGCAATTCCTTCAGGTCCTTGAGGACATTGGGAAGAACGCGAACGCTATGCTGGCCGGGGCTGGGATAGGGATGAGCGCGGACGAACTCGTGAATCTCTTGAAGGAGAAGATCGCTGGGAAATGAGAATTCTGGTGGATAGGGGGATCGTGATAGAGGACGGCGTGAGGTTGGGGTTAGACAGTCCGGGGGATTACACCTTCATCTCCCACGCCCATTGCGACCACGTGGTCGGGGAGAAAGTGATATGTACCCCGGAAACTGCAGAGCTGATAAGGGAAAGGTATGGAAAGGAAGGGAGGGTGAGGGAGGAAGACATACCGAATATAAAGCTCTTGGATGCCGGTCACATCCTGGGTTCAAGCGCCTTGTTTTATGAGGGAGAAAAGACACTGCTCTATACCGGGGATTTTTGCGACAGAGACAGGTTGTTCATGAGGAGATTCGTCCCGAGAAAGGCAGATATCTTGGTAATAGAGTCCACTTTTGGGAGACCTGATTACATCTTCCCCGATCCAATGGATGTGCTGAAAGAGGCGAGAGATTGGGTTGAGGACGAGCTCAGGAAGGGGAATAATGTGATGTTGTTGGGCTATTCCTTGGGAAAGGCCCAGATCCTCGAATATTTTTTCGAGAGGATGAGCTACCCCATCTATATCCACGGTTCTTTGTTGAAGGTGAACAAGGTGTATTCCAAGTTCGGGATAGAGTTGGATGGATTCATGACCTACGGAGAGGCTAGGAGGGAAGGTTTCTTGAGACCTCCTTTTATCCTGATCGCCCCTCCGAAGAACAACCTGAAGGTGGAGGCCAAGAGAGCGTTCTTTTCTGGCTGGGCCAAGGATATCTCAGGTTACGATGCCTCTTTTCCCCTCTCCGATCACGCGGACTTCGAAGGCCTGGTAAGGACTGTCAGGAAGGTGGATCCTGAAGTGGTCTATGTCACTCATGGGTTTAAGAGAGAACTCGCCCTTGAGCTGAGGAAAGAGGGCTTCAACGCAATTCCCTTATGACGTATCTCGTCTCCTCGCCTATGTCTTGAAGCTCTATCCCTAACTCCCTCATCTTCTTCCTGATCCAATCGCTCAGCTCGTACAACTTCTCTTTCCTCAACCTTTTCCTCACTTCCATCAACAGCTCTATCAGTTCTTCTTCCTTCCCTGAGAGTTTCGGCTCCTTGTTGAGGATCCCGAAGATCCTCTTCACGTCCTCGAAAAACCCCTTTATCTTCTGCAAGGTCTCCTCATTTCTGGGCTTGCTCAAGAACTCATTCACCTTCCCCGCGAACTCGTAGATCTGAGATAGGGCCTTGGGCGTGTTGAAGTCGTCCTTCAAAGCTTCTATCATCCCCTCCCTAGCCTTTTCGATCTCCTTCTCGAATCTCTTGTCTTCTTCATCCTTATCCTTTTTCCTTCCCGCGCTTTTAAGGGCGAACAAGGTGTTGTAGAGACCCCTCAAGTTCTTTTCCGCTTGTTTGACTCCCTCTTCGTTGAAGTCCAAAGGGCTCCTGTAGTGAGTGGAGAGGAGGAAAAGCCTCAAGACCTCTCCATCATACTTCTTCAGGAGGTCCTTCACTAGGATGAAGTTTCCCTTTGACTTCGCCATTTTCTCCCCATTTATAGTCACTAATCCGACGTGCATCCAATACCTGGAGAACGTTTTTCCTGTCAGGGATTCGGATTGAACGATTTCGTTTTCGTGATGTGGGAATATGAGGTCCGCTCCACCTCCATGTATGTCCAAAGTTTCTCCTAAATACTTCATGCTCATGACCGAACACTCTATGTGCCACCCAGGATATCCCTTCCCCCAGGGGCTTTCCCAGTAGAGGATGTCGTCCTTCTTCGCCTTCCTCCAGAGCGCGAAGTCCGCTGGGTTCCTCTTCTTCGGGTTCGGTTCTACCCTGTGTCTTATCAACTTCTCCGGCTTTTGGTGAGAGAGCTTGCCATAGTCCTTGAACTTGCTCAAATCGAAGTACACACCATCGTCAATCTCATAGGTGTAACCTTTCTCCTCAAGTTTCCTCACGGCCTCGATTATCTCGTGGATGTGTCCGGAAGCCCTTGGCATTATGTTGGGCCTCTCCACGTAGAGGGCATCCATGTCCTTCAGGAAAGAATTTATGTAGTGCTCCGCCACCTCCATGGGATGAACTCCCATCTCCTTCGCCTTGCTCACTACTTTATCCCTTAAAGTCTCTTCCGTCAAATGTCCCACGTCCGTGAAGTTCCTCACGTATCTCACATCATATCCCAAAAATCTCAAGAACCTCACCACTAGGTCGAAGGCGACGTTAGTCCTGGCGTGCCCGAGATGGGCGTCTCCATAAACGGTGGGACCGCACACGTACATGTGCACCCTTCCTTTCCTGAGGGGTCTGAATTCCTCTTTCTTTCCGGCCAAGGTATTGTATATCCTCATTCGATCACCTCGAAGAAGCCGGGGCGGGGATTCGAACCCCGGTATGTCGGTGTCTCCGCATCACTGATCAGCACACCAACGCTCTGCAGCCGACCACCTAGCCACTCGGTCACCCCGGCACAATTTTTTAGAAACTCAGAACTAAAAAGATTTCCCTCAAAGGCAAAAGCGACCACCCATGCACTTAATATGGAGAAGTACATTTAAAAACTTTTCATTCGAGCTTCCGCATAAAAAGACACAAAACCTTATATTTGAGAACATGAATCCTATCCCTATGAGGAAATTCCTCCCCCTGATTTCGTTGCTATTCCTCTTTCCGTCTCACGCTGTTTCTTATGACATTTCCCTCAGCAAGAGCTCTGTCCCAGCCTATGACAGTCTCATGATCTCCTACTTCATAGACCTGGGCGTCCAAAAGGAACTCAGTTATTCGGTCATTCTTATGGGAGAAAGGTACAACGAGACCATAGAGGAGAGAGAGGTGACGACCTCCTACGTGAACGAAAGCAAACCTTTTTTCACTTCCAACATACCTGCTGGGAACTACACCCTCACCTTAGAGTTTCACACCAAGGATGAGAGCGGTACCAGTAGGAGGACTTTGATCATCCTCCCCACACCCATGCTTCAGTTGTCCAAGAAAGAGGCAGAAGCCATCGCCTTTAAGAATACCACCTCCATCAGCCTCACAGTCAGGAACGTGGGAAACGTGCCCCTCCAGGTGTCAAGGGAAGTCCAGGGAGAGGGTTACTTCGACGTGAGCCCGGATAGCTTTTCCTTGGACGTGAACGAGGAGCAGGAGGTCAAAATAGAATTTCAGAAACCGGAAAACACAACGACTTTTACCATAACTTTCTTTGGGGACTACGATGGTATGAAGACTAACCAGAGCTTGAGTGTGAATGTGATCGTGCCCTACGTGAACGTCTCTTTTTCCGAGGAGATATTCAACAAGACCATTTTGAGGGTCAACCTCTCCAACATGGGGAATATAGAGCAGGAAGTGGTGTTCAAAGTGCTCTACCTCTCCGTCGAAGGGGTGAAAGAATTTTCCTTTAACAGGACGATCCTCCCTCATACTGAGGAGAGCTTCGAGGAGAGACTTGATATCCCTCAAGATTCCAAGATCCTGAGCGTGAGCATGCTCTACCTCAATGAGGAGGGGGAATGGGTGGAGGAGAAGCACGAGTATGGTATCTTTGGTTTACCCGTCCCGACACCTCTTTTGAACTTCTTCACTTGGGCCTTGAGGAACGAAACAGCCAGGGGCCTATTGATATCCGCGGGCGCGGTGGTTGCTCTAGTCCTCGGATTCAAGCTCGTGAAAGCATTCATTGGGAGGAAGAAGTAAATTATTTAATCTTCTAAGCTTTATTCAAACCTATGGAAACCTCGAGCAAGTTGTGGGCTTTCATAGCATACCTCTTTGGGGTCATTGGGTTCATCTTGGTTTACCTAGTGAAGAGGAGGGACACTTTTGCGGTCTATCACGCGAAGCAGAGCCTCATGATCAGTGTGGCGGCCATCATCTTCACATTGATCATGGTGATACCTGTCATAGGGTGGGTGATAGCAGGCCTAGGGTTCATCTTGTTGTTGGTCCTCTGGTTAATAGGGGTCTACTACGCCCTCACAGGTAAGCAGGAGCCCGTCCCAATCATAGGGAAGTACGCGGAGCAACTCTAACTAACCAAACTTTACGTTCCTATACTTTTTAAAGGCATCGAGCTCGCTTTTCGTGAGCTTACAGAAGCTTAAGGTCTCACCCTTCTTCATGGAAAGCTTCGTCAAGGAACTCACGCTTATGGGTTCCTCTATCTCCAGGCACTCCGCGAAAGATCTTCCCATAGTTTCTGGAGGTATTGGGACGATGACCTTAGAACCTCCTCCAGCCCAGTAGGTGCTTCCCCACTGGAAATCGTTGCTTATGTTCACGGGACGTGTTCCCACCATTTCGCTAGAAAGGCGTAAAGTCTCGATGGATTGAAGATGATGTCAACTCCCTTCTCACGTAAGATGCTAGCTGGCTCGGGCCGCCACAGACTGGAGCAGATCACGATGCCCACCTTGACCCCCTCGATGTTGAAGACCTTCCAGCTTTTTCCGCACTTGTATCTCTCACTTCGAGCGGTATAGACCTTGCGTTGAACCCCGATACACTTTCCCTCACGGGAGAAGACCTTACAGACATTGTAACCTTCTTCCTCAAAACCAGCTATCAGGTTGATGTCATAACGCTCAGCCAATTCCTCCGGTTCGTCAAAGAAGGGAGGCACCGAAGAAGGGAAGAGCTCTGGAAAGCAAATGAGGTCCGCCCCCTTCCTACTTGCCCTTTCCAACAACTCGGTGAAGTGCTCGTAATTTCTCTCGAGGTTTGTCGTTACCTTCGCTTGAGCGAGGGCGATGAGCATGCACCATCAGTCCCTTATGCCGTCGTCGGTTATCCTGAAGACGACTTCCCCTTCCGGGAGGCAGGGGGAGTCCACCAGCCTGGCTATCCTCTTGTCCTCTCTTCCCTTCCTCAGGTAAACCCTATAAGTGGCAGCGTGAGCCAAGACATGCCCTCCTACAGCCTTAGTCGGGTCCCCAAAGAAGATATCTGGCCTTGCCATGACTTGGTTGGTCACGAACACTGCCAAGTTGAACCTATCTGCGATCCTCTGGAGGGTGTGCAAGTGAGCATTCAGTTTTTGTTGCCTATCCGCCAAGGTCCCCCTTCCTATGTACTCCGCCCTGAACAATCCGGTTAAGGAATCTACCACCACTAATTTAACGGGAATCCCTTCTCTTTCTATCAACTCAGGGATCTTCTCCGCCAACAAGATCTGGTGATCGCTGCTGAAGGCCCTTGCCACCCTTATCCTAGATAAGGCCTCTTCGGGGTCCAATCCAACGGCTTTTGCCATCATGGCTATCCTCCTAGGCCTAAATGTGTTCTCTGTGTCTATCCAAACAGCATAACCTTCCAAGCCCCCTTCCTCCTCCGGGAGCTGAACGTTCACGGAAAGTTGTAATCCCAACTGCGTCTTCCCAGAGCCGAACTCCCCAAAGGCCTCGGTTATCGCTTGGGTTTCCACCCCCCTCCCTCCCAGCAAACGATCTAACTCCTTGCTCCCCGTGGTTATGTAACCTATTTCCTTCCTCCTCTCGAGGAGCTCTGTCCCGCTCATGAAGCCCATCTTCAGACTGCTCCTGGCTGCTTGTATAATCTTCTTAGCAGTCGCCTCCCCTACCCCAGTATCTTCTACGAGTTTGTAGACAGGGGTCACGGCTATGGCCATGACATCGGTGTACCCAGCCTCTTCCAACTTCTCAGCTATCTTATCACCAACTCCTGGTAAATCCCTTATGTTCATCGATGGTTCACCCTCAACTGCTGCTTTTATGTTTTTCCATGGGGCTTCCACAAAGGGAAAGTTTTAAAAATTGTTAACTCTATGGTAGTGACTATGTCCCAAAAACTCTTAAACGCGGTAAGAGAGGCTGTTAGGGTCGTTAAGGACAAGTGGAGGGAAATAGCGCCTGAAGATTACGGAAGCCTCGAACAGAGGCTTAGGGCGGTTGCGGTAATGGAGAGGAGCGGAGAGATGTATCTGAAAGTGGGAGGGATTCAACTAGCTAGTGCGAGGGGTGTTCTCGGTTCGGGAACTCCGTTTAACTACATGATCGAAGTGAGGGATAGGAGGATTTTCCTAAAACCGGGGAGCGGCGTGGCAGTCGGGAGGACAGGTGATGAGTACAGGGCTACTCAATATTTCACGCCAAACATTGTGAGGAGCAAGATGATAGTGGGGAGAGGAATTTCTCCAGTAGTTTCTAGGGTTCAGGGCGTCTTCTATGCGACTACAGAGGGCCCGTTGGTCTTCCTGGAGACAGGAAGGAATGAGACAGAGATAGTCAGTAAGGGATCATCTGTAGTGACTGGGAGCGACTTGGAGAGGCTGTTAGAATAACCTTTTGCTTATTTCTTTCTCTGACCGGAAAGGTTATAAGCCCTCACTACGAAGTCATGACATGATGCCGGGATATTTGGGCAAGATCAGGAAGAGCATAAAGGAAGCCCTACAGGCCGCCAAGGAGGAATGGGGGAAGATAGCACCAGGTAGGCCATTCGAACCTCAAAGAGCGGCTGTGAGCTACGGGAGGGGCATGAGGATCAAGGTGGATGGCAAGACATTCGTAGAGATGTCCCACTTCGTTGGTCTTTACATAGCTAAGGTGGGGAAGTATGTGGAGTTCCTTTCTCCAGGACAAAGCATGGTGGTGGGAAGGGGGGAACAATATTTTGCTCGAATTCTCTCTGAAAAGGGAGAGGTCGTTAGGGAGGGAATGGAACAGAGGGTGTTAGGAGTGTTTCACGTGGCCCAGGATGGCACACTAACTTTCTTAGATATGGGGGACGGAGTAGAAATAGAGGCCGATGTTGTGATGAGACCCTTGGAGCACTTGTTGGAAGAGGGATAAAGCTTTAATCCTTCCCTCACTTCTCTTTTTTATGTGGTTCGTGGGGAGGTGTTATAAGTGTGGTCATCCCATTGCGTTTCGTTCCGGTCAGAAAACGGTTACCTGCAGGAGGTGTTTCAAACGCCTCAGTTGTAAGAAGATAAAGATCCTATACAAAGTGGAGACATCCATGGAGGCCTCTGCTGTGATGAGGGCAATGAAACTAAGGAAACTTCCTTAGGATGGTTATGAAGCCCGTGTGGCCTAACAAGCGATGTTCTGGCCTCAAAACTTTTTCCTTCACCACCCAGTCCCTCTTCAAGATCTCGAAGACGCTCACCTTTATCCACCCCTCTAATCCTTCTAAGAGCTCTTTCACTTGAGTTATGTTTGGAAGGTAAATCGCAAGGGAGGCCCCGGGCTTAAGGGATTTCCTAATGGGTTCCAACACCTCTCTTGGTTCCTTCACGTCCACCACAGCACCATCTAAATCCCTTTCCCTTATGTTCCTCCCATCCTCTTGCCTTATGATCACGTTTTTCACGTTCAAGAGATTCTTGTTCTCCTTTAGGATCTCCACGAACCTCTCATCCCTCTCGTAGGCATATACCCTCCCTTTCTTTCCCACGATCCTGGAGAGATAGAAGGTCATGCCTCCGGAACCAGCTCCTATGTCTGCTACCCTGTCCCCTGACTTTACCCCTAAGTAAGTGACTATGATCCCCACGTCCTTTGGATGGATTATTTGGGGGCCCCTTTTCATCCTCTCGATGAAGTCCAGGTAATTGGGTTCCACGACCAAAAATTTGTGTCCCAAGTGGCTCCTCAGCACCGTTCCCACCCTCGCGCCCTTCAGCTTAACTATCCCCAAATCGGTGCTCAACGCCTTCCTCGTGGTGTGATGGATCCTTCCGTTCTCATCGAGGAGCCACATGAAAAGAGATTAAAGGCCTCGAGTTAAAAGCTTAACCATGAGGGTGGAGTTCGTACCTTACGAGTTCAAAGAGCCCATAGAAAAGGAGCTCCTGGAGAAATTGTTGAGCATGGAAGAAAGGCGCATAGGCATCCTCACTACCGCTCAACACATCTCCCAAGCCTTGGATGTGGTGAAGTTCTTGAACGAGCACGGGAAAGAGGCGATCTTCGGAGGACAAGTGCTCGGTTGCAATTTGGAAAACGTGAAGAAACTCGGGGAAGTAGATTGCTTCCTCTACGTGGGGACAGGCCAATTCCACCCCGCGGGGATCTACATGGCGGGGAGGAAGAGAGTATACGTGTTAAATCCTCTCAGCAAGGCTTTCGGAGTCTTCGACGAGTCGATCATTAAGAAGTACGAGGTGAGAAGGGAAATCGCGAAGCAGGCCTTTAGGGAGGCGAGGAAAGTGGGCTTCTTGGTGTCGGTGAAACCAGGGCAATTTAACCTGAAAAGAGCAATGGAGTTAAAGGAGAAGTTCAAGGACAAAGAGGTTTACATATTCCTCTTTGACACCATACTCCCCGAGGAGCTGATCAACTTTCCTTCCATAGACGTTTGGGTGAATTTCGCCTGTCCCAGGATATTCGACGATTATGAAAGGTTTCCAAAGCCAGTTTTAAATTGGAAGGATATTACAGAGGAAGGCAGTGAGGGAAGGGAGGAATAAGTTATCTGGCGTCAGGAGATATTCTGCTGCTGTCACGATTATGGATACTAAAAAAGCCTTCCAGGGTGAAAAGAAACTCAGTAAGATGGAGAGTGAGATGAGGAAGAAAACCAAGGAACCTTCTAGCGTCTTCTTCCTCCCCCTCTTTCCGTATTTCAGTCCCACTAAAGAGGAGAAGGCGTCCCCAAACGACAACACTAAGATTCCAGGTATGGAATAGGCGTTTTCGAATAAAGCGATGGATAAGAAGCAACCCGCTAGGAAATATATCGCGCCTTTTCCGTATTCTTTTTCCCTCCCGAAGTACCTCAGCGCGTCTGAAATGAGGAAGATTTCCTTCCTCCTAACCAAGGTGTAGAGGGGGATGGACAGGACGATCAAGGCGAAGAGGAGAAAGAGCGTGATCGTCCTGTTCAACATCAGGAAGAGAACTATGCAGATCCCTACCAAGACGTGGAGCCCCTTCCTCCTCTCCTCTTTCTTCAAGTCATAGATCAAACGAACTCCACCTTGTCGATCCTATGTCCATAGATGTTTTGACATATTTTGAAGCTTCCCTTCCCTTCTATCACGATGTTCTCCACGGTCTCACAACTCACTGGGATGT
>Ga0180300_10001373_pt1 | contig 11243 bp, 8 predicted proteins | sample GuaBasSediGuay15_FD_121798 | JGI IMG/M metagenome (GOLD analysis project Ga0180300, IMG submission 121798) | Subseafloor sediment microbial communities from Guaymas Basin, Gulf of California, Mexico - Guay15, Core 4569-2, 21-24 cm | ecosystem: Environmental > Aquatic > Marine > Hydrothermal... | reverse complement strand
TCTCTTAAGAGTTACAGGAACTCTCCCAAAACTTTCCACTCTATCATCATCCAGTACTCTGCCCAACAATATAGCCCCAGCGCAGGTTCCAAATACCGGCCTATCGAAACCTTTCAGAAAAGACAGATACCCCATCTCCCCCGCAATTTTGGTCATAGTGGTTGATTCACCTCCTGGGATAATCAGGGCATCTATGGCGTCTAGCTCAGACAGATACCTTACGATTCTCACCTCGTAGCCGAGATTTTCTACAACCTCCCTGTGTTTCTCAAAAGCCCCTTGAAAACCGAGTATCCCAATGACAAACTCTCTTTTCTTCATAACGGATAAGCTCCATGCCCCTTACCAGCCACGGGTAGCAAGTCTTTCTTCTTCAGGTATTTCGGACAATTCTATACCCTTCATAGGTTCGCCCAGATCAGCAGAAATTTCAGCGAGCTTTTCAGGATCGTTGTAATATGTGACGGCCAGTACTATCGCTCTTGCCCTCGCTTCGGGATCTTCGGACTTAAAAATACCCGAGCCTACAAAAACAGCCTCAGCTCCAAGTTGCATCATTAAAGCTGCATCAGCAGGTGTAGCTATACCTCCAGCAGCAAAGTTGGGAACAGGCAATTTCCCATCCCTCGCTACCTGTCTAACAATTTCAAATGGAGCCCCTAACTTCTTAGCTTCAGCCATTAACTCATCATCCCGCATAGTTGTTAACTTTTTAATTTCAGATTGAACCTGTCTCATATGTCTGACTGCCTCTACAACATTACCAGTGCCAGCTTCCCCTTTTGTTCTTATCATGGCTGCACCTTCTCCAATTCTCCTTAAGGCTTCTCCGAGATTGCGACATCCACAAACAAATGGGACTTTGAAATCATGTTTCCAGATGTGATTTTCCTCATCTGCAGGTGTCAATACTTCACTTTCGTCTATAAAATCCACCCCCAGAGCTTCCAATATCTGTGCCTCAACAAAATGCCCGATTCTACATTTCGCCATCACCGGAATAGAAACAGCATCCTGTATTGCTTTTATAATTTTAACACTAGACATGCGAGCAACACCACCATGTGCTCTTATATCAGCCGGGATTCTCTCAAGTGCCATTACAGCCACAGCTCCTGCCTTTTCAGCTATCTTAGCCTGTTCTGGAGTGGTTACATCCATTATTACACCACCCTTCAACATTTCAGCAAGGCCAACTTTTACCTCAAATGATCCTTTTTCCATGGCTTCCTTCCCCATTTTCCCTAATAAATTTAATCATATTTTCTCAATTTTACTTACTATCTCATCAATAATAAACTTCGGAGTAGAAGCTCCAGAGGAAATCCCTACCGTCTTTACTCCTTTAAACCATCCTTTCTCTAATTCATCAGCGCTACTGATTAGATATGTTTTTTTATTTATCTTGTTTGCAATTTCAAACAGTCTTCTGGTATTCGCACTTCCTCTTGATCCAACTATCAAAACAACATCCTTCGATGCTGCAAGCTCCTTTACCTGTGTCTGCCTGTTTCTGGTAGGTCTGCATATAGTATTTACGAATCTTAAATCATCTATTCTGGCTGCCAGTAACCCTACTATCTTTGATACATACTCAACTGACTGGGTGGATTGCACAACAATGCCAGCCTTTTTTACACTTCTGACAGCCTCGATATCCTCCTCCCCGGAAATAACTATACTCTTCCCATCAAAACTTTTTATTGCTTCCACTTCCTCATGCCCTTTATCACCCACAATGATAAGTACTCTTCCCTCCCGTAAAATTTCCATCGCCTTGTTGTGAATATTTACAACGAGAGGACAGGTCGCATCTATTACTTTTAACTTTCTCTCTTTTAATCTTTTTACTATCTGTGAAGGTGTCCCATGCGACCTTAAAAGAACCGGAAACTCCTTGTCTATCTCTTCGATCGAACTGACAGCCCTAACTCCAAGGGATTCCAGCTCTTTTACAACATGTTCATTATGAACTATATCACCCAGCATGAAGACTTTGCCATACTTCCGTGCGACTTTCTTTGCTATCTCTACGGCACGGTTCACACCGTGACAAAAACCGGACTCCTTTGCTATTTCTATTTTTAACTTCATTAAACCTTAGATGGTACTATCCCATGCTGGGTTTGGTATTTTCCTCTCCTATCAGCATAAGAAATGGAGCACATTCTTTCCGCTTCCACGAAGAGAACCTGACAGATACCTTCAAAAGAGTGAATCTTTACGGGAAAAGGAGATGTATTGGAAATAGAGATTGTTATGTAACCTTCCCATTCTGGCTCGAGAGGGGTGACATTTACCATCACACCGGATCTGGCGTAAGTCGATTTCCCAAAACACATAGCTATAATTTTCCTTGGTATTCTAAAGTATTCATAACTTCTACCCAAAACGAAACTATTTGGCGGTATTATACATTCCTTTCCTTTGAAATCTTCGAAAACAATAGAATTTTTATCCTTTGGGTCTACCGTTTCACCTTTAATCTTCCGGGGAATCCTGTATTCATCAGACAGTCTTACATCGTAACCATATGAGGAAACTCCAAAAGATATAACTCCTTTAGATACTAAAGATTCATCAAAAGGTTTTATCATTCCGCAACTTTTTGACATCTCAATTATCCACTCGTCAGACTTCACAGACATTTAGATACTCCTCTCACCAAACAGTTCAAATACTTCCTCTAACACCAGGCCTATAGCCTCGCTTATGGACATTTGTAGCAACATCCCGGCTGCATAAGGATGTCCTCCACCTCCATGCCTATGGGCAATGCCATTAACTGCCACTCTTCCTTTCGACCTGAAATTAACCTTTATCTTTTTATCATCAAGTTCAAGGAACATTACAGAAACTTCAACATCCTTGATTGATCTCACAAAGTCTGTAAACCCGTCAACATCCTCAAGTTTTGCCCCTTCAGATTTTATCTCTTCCCTGGTAAGAGAAAACCACGCAACTTTTCCAGAAAGCTCATAGTGTAGATGTTGTAAAACGTACCCCAGAAGCTTCGCTTGTATGGGTCTCAAATTCTCATAAATCTGCCTATACACCTGCCCCGGCTTGACTCCGTGCTCGAGCATTTCTATTGCCATTTTCAGGGCTTCTATAGTAGTATTTTCAAATCGAAATGATCCTGTATCCGTTAAAAGACCTACATAAAGTGCCTCTGCAATAGGATAATCTATCAAAGAAGAGTCAATACACTTAATTAAATCGAATATCATAAAAGTAACTGAAGGGGCATCAGGATCAACAATCTCAATATCGAAATTTCCATGTTTGTTAGGATGGTGATCCACACATATCTTCAGGATGCTGGATTTACTTACATACTCTCCGATACAGCCGAGTCTATCAGGTGTTCCTATATCGAAAACCATTATAAGGTCCACACCTTTGAAAACTGAAGATCCCATCTGCTTGGTATACCTTTTAAACATCCCTTCCCTATTCAGAAATTCGTATTCCGGTGGGAGATCGCTCGAGTTATAAATTACGGGATCCTTCCCCAGTTTCTTAAGAAAATAATACATTGCTGCTTCACAACCTAGACCATCACCGTCAGGGTTTATGTGAGTTGTCATCAGTATTTTTCTGCTATTCTCAATTGCCCTTTTTACCCTATCCCACTTATATTTCGGTACGAGCTGTTTCATATAATACCTAAAAAACTAAACAGTTAATTTAAGGTTTTATTAACTATTTTGACAAAAAATTTAACACAGTCCTCGTAATAAGAAAAGTTTCCTAATGTTAAAAGACACCTTACCTTTCTATGTAGCAATTGCTTAGCCCGTGTGCTAAACGTCACATCGTAATTTAACTTTTTTATGTATAATTATTGTAGATTTTGAAATAGAGGGGGGGAAATCATGAAAAGCTTCATCAATTTAAGAAAATTTTCTGTTGTGATGCTTGTGTTACTGCTAGCTGTAGCACCGGTAATACTTAATGCATCACAACCAGAATTGAGCCCCCAGGAGGTGGTTAAATTAAAAGCAATGAGACAAAAAGCTGTAGAGCAATACCAGCTTCAACGTCTTTTGAAGTTTGAAAATTCCTACAAAACGTCTGCCGAATTCATTCCTTTGGTTAAACAGCAGCCGAAAAAAGTGATACCCAATCCTGCCTTACTAAGAAGTAGAAGCTCAAAATTTCCGAAGCCTGCTCTTATCCAGGAATTCCAACCTAATCTGCTTGGTAAAATTACAACAGGAGGGACGAGCTTTCTTGTCAACGGTAAAAAAAGCGATACGATTCGCGTCGGGGATTATCCTACATTCACATTCTCTTTCCCATCCGGTACAGACACTGCATCATTTCATATAATAGTTGATCTGGATAAGGATGGAATATGGGATGGTGGTTCTGAACCAGTAATCGGATCATATGAGCTTGAAGATAACGATAGCCACGACGAAAATCCGGCGACAGGTGTGTACGAATTAACCTTTGACGAAGACTTCTTCCAGAAAGAAGATGAACCCTTTAACAGAATATCTTACAGTTTTCTTTATCTTTTAACCTCCTTAAGTGCTTCCGATACAACTCACATCCTGTGGGAGAACCTGGACACACCTTACTCAGTTTCAGGAAATGTTAAAACTGAGGATGAAACCCCACTCGAAAATATTATTGTTATTGTTGAGTCAGAAGAACACGGAGCTTGGATTGGTGTTACGGATGTTTCTGGAAATTATGCCATAAATGTTCCAGACGTTGGCGACTACAAAATATCCTGTTTTGATATTTTTAACGTATCCGGTGGATTATTCCCAACTCCACAATTCTACGATGTGTATGTTACTGAAGCTACGGGTGGCTTTGACTTTACCTATGTTGAGGGAGATGCCACGATAGAAGGGACAGTTAGAGATGATTCAGACAATCCTATCTCTGGTATTGGTATAGAGATAAGTGCGGGTCCGATAGAACTTGAAACCACGACAGATGCTAGCGGTTATTACTCTTTTACTGTATTGTCAGGCGATTATAGTGTTAGGTTAGACCCAGAGACTGTCATACCGACATTTATGTTAAAAGAAGAAGTCCATACAACAGTAAACCCCGGCGAAACAGTTACTATAGACTTTAATCTGTATCGTACAGATAGTGAAATAACAGGGAAAGTGTACGTCGACGATGTTCCTACATCAGATATAGAAGTGTCGGCATGGAGCCCAATTTACGGATTTACTGTTGCAAATACAGATGAAAACGGTGATTATGTGTTATCAGTGAAAGCAGATTCTATCGAAAGGTATTGGGTAGGAGTCACTGAGGAGGATTACGAAGAGGGTTATGTGCAATGGGAGAATCATTGGAATATCGCAGCTGGCTCAACTGGAATAGACATTCACCTCATCTCTGTTACAGGTGGATTATTTGGGGCGTTTATAAACAATGAAACGGGTGATACAATAAGGAACGAGTATGATTTGTTTATTTGTGCAGAAGACATGGATACACACCATGAATTTTACTGGGGTCCAGATCCTGAGACAGGATTATATACATTTTACCTTCCAAATGGGAACTACTTAATATCTGCCGGCGGAGCCAATTTCCGTTACTCCCAGTTAGATACGATAGAAATAACCGGAGAAATGATACACTACGATGTATATCTTGATCCGATTAATATCAACTCAGCCATAGAGGGATATATATATGATTCTGAATCAAACAGTCCTATCTCTGGTGCTTATATACAGGTATGGAATGAATTTTTCTTCCAGGATACCTACTCTGATGGCTCGGGGTTTTACCACATTGATTTACCGAGCGGCGATTACAGTATAACAGTAGACGCTACCGGATACAATCCATATAATGATTGGTTCTCAATTGGTGAAGGAGAAACTCAGACTATGAATATATACCTGAGCCCATCTTCTGAAGTCATATTTGATGGACATGTTTACGACAACGAAAATAATCCAATAGAGGGAGCAGAAGTTCATGTAAGGAATATGTTTTCACATTTCTTTACATTAACCGATGATTCTGGATACTTCAGAATTCCTTTACCTAATGGAGATTACATGGTGGACGTTTTAGCTGCAGGATATTATCCAGTCATAGATGAGCCTCTATCAATATATGATACTTGGATAACTAGGGATTATTATCTCAATCCTATATCTATTGAAGGTGCGATCAAAGGAATTATTACAGATGCAGAAACATCTGAACCGATAGATTCCGCACATGTCTTCCTAAAAAGTATTACTGATACATTACTTGTATTACACCAGGTGAGTGAAGTAGACGGCACATTCAAATTTGAGGTTCCAAACGGCAAATATTTCCTGCGCGTTGATCACGAAGATTATGTAACGTTTGTATCAGACACTATCGAAGTCGACAACGATACAGTGAACGTGGATGTACAACTTGAAAAACCTGATGGGACAGTACGTGGAACGGTATATGATAATGATACAGAAAATGGGATACCAGAAGCACTTGTAACAGTTACAGACTTAGCAACCGGAATGATATTGCCTGCTATAACTGATCCCAATGGTTACTATGAAATTCCACTCAAAAATGGATACTACATAATAACTGCGGTAGCTCGCGGGTATTTCCCATCTGAACCGGACACCTTTCAGATTGCTGATAGTGACGTAACCATTGACATAGGACTCACTCCCAGGGAATGGGCAGAAATCATTCCTCCAAGAATTATTGCTGTAGAAGATGTGCCACACGATCAGGGACGGTGGGTTAGATTAACATTCTTCGGTGGAAGCAATTACGGAGAACCTTTCGGTGGTTGGAGTATATGGAGACTTAGGACTTTTGAACCCGTTGAGCACATTACAGACCCATATCTGTATGGTATGGATTTCATAGATTTCATCCCATTCCATGGTGATACAGTTTACTCCGTTGTTGTTCCGACTCTAATTGATTCCAATGCATATACATCTGAGTCAGGAAACTACTGGTCAACCTTTATAGTCTCCGGGCATTTATCATGGGATATGTACTGGTGGTTTGATTCCAGACCCGCATCTGGCTACTCTGTTGATAATATAATACCGCACGTTCCTGCAAATCCATCACTGAGTGTTTCAAGTGAAGGAATTACCATAACATGGGATCCTGTGCCTGATGAAGATCTGGCATTTTACGCTGTTTTTAAATCAACAACGTCTGGTAGTTATACAGACAATCCTGCTTACATGACTACAGAAGGGTTCGTTACTGACACAGAAGTTGAATCCGGTCAAACTTACTACTACACTATTGTTGCAGTGGATGCAAACGGAAATGTAAGTGATCCAAGCGAAGAGGTAAACGTTACATACACCTCAATTGAAAAAGAGAATCCAATTCCAGAAAAATTTGCATTATACGATAACTTCCCAAATCCCTTTAACCCAACGACTCAGATCAAATTCGATATGCCCGAACAGGGATTTGTAATTCTGAATATCTATGATCTAACTGGAAAGCTCATTAAAACTCTGGTAAATGAAAGAAAGAACCCTGGTACCTATGTTGCAACCTGGGACGGTACCAATAACAAAGGTCAGAAAGTTCCAAGCGGGATATACATCTACAAACTTGATATCAAAGGGAAGTTCTCGAGTAGCGGAAAAATGATTCTAATGAAGTAATCCTACATCGGTCCGGAAGCGAAAGCCCCGCCACTTTAGCGGGGCTTTTTTTATTTATCCGAAACTTTTAAATTCGCCCTTTGAAAATAGGGGAGGTCTTTCTATGGATTGCAAAAAGGATAAAAACCTTGAGTTTTGCAATTGTACATACGAACCATGCTCCAGAAAAGGTATCTGTTGTGACTGCCTTCGATATCATCTTAGAATGAGACAGCTTCCAGCGTGCTGCTTCCCCGATGATGTAGAGAAAACCTATGATCGATCATTTGAAAGGTTTGCCAGCCTCGTTAACTCTGGGAGAATATGACATAAAAAACAGGCTTTACTCTTGGCTGATCTGGAGAAGTGTATCAAGTTCAGTACAAAATTTATCTGGATCCCTAAAACCAATTATATGCTTTATTTTTTCACCATTGGGTTTTAAGAATAATATATTCGGGATGCCAACTCCCCCATATTTTCGCGCATTGGCATGTAGACTGTCTGCAAGAGATGGAAACTTGTCCACATCTATCCGCACCAGAACGAAATTTTCCAGTCTTTTTCTGACTTCTCTATTGGCTAAGGTAGAATCTTCAAGCATTTTGCAATATGGACACCATGATGCAGAAAACTCTACGAGCAAAGGTTTGTCAACCTTATCTGCCACAACCACTGCGGAATCGAGATTAGAATACCAGACTTGCTCTACTTTTTTCTTTTGCCACACAGAGGGAGCGGAACCACACAAAGCAAAACGAAAACAGTTGTAGTAACTTTTTTCATAGTTCGCTCTTTTTTTTAACCCTAAAATTAAAAAAATATATGGCCTTACGTCTCCTGAAAATCAACGTTTGTAATAACGCACCAGATAATCCACCAGCATATCAATATCACAGGTAAGCAAAATCTCATATTTATCACCGCTGCCAGCATAAACAAAAAGTTTGTTTTCAATTTTTATAGCTCCGACAGGGAAAACTACAGCAGGAACATCAACAGGATACTCGTCATCGCCATATAGCTCATATGACCTGTTCGGAATGTAAATAGGGAACTTTGATCTTGCTATTATTTTCTCCGGTCTGTCATAATCCAGGAGGGCCACATTTACACTATAGCCTCTTTTTATCTCCTCCTTGAGGCCGTAACGGTCACATATTTCCCTGTCAATCTTCCCAACAGCATGGTATATAAACAACCATCCTTCATCTGTCAGGATTAAAGGAGTGCCTGGGCCTATCTTCTCGGATTCATGTCTGAAATCACCTACTCCCATAAAGAAGTATCTTTCCTTGGTGTCAGAAACATTTTTCCAGTACTCCCCATTAGCACCGGGATTAAGAATGACTTCAATATCGTCAAGCTTGACCAGATAAACATTGGGATAAAACCTTAAAAACATATAGAAGCCCTTATCGTGCTCTGCCAAAATGGCATTTCTTGAATCAAAGGAAGTGATTATACCGTGGTAATCTATTTTCTCGAGATCGGTTGTAGAATATACTGCTACCCTGTCTGCGTTATCTCCTTTAAAAGGAGGTTTAATTTTCCCGCACCCGATAAGAAAATATCGCTCCTTAGTTTTTATTATTCTTATGTCCTCTATGCCATATAAAAAATCTGAATGCTCACTACCATCGCCTTTTATTACAATATCATCTCTTCTTCTGAAATTTATCCCATCATCACTTTCGAGCAGGTATACCTCCGATACATAATTTTCGAGGATTGTTCTTTTCACTCCGATTTTTGGATCGTAGAATTCTGATTTGTGGTACTCCTTATGACAACGAGGTGCCAAAATAATTTTATCTCCACAGATTTCTGCTCCACCATTAAAGACTGCTCCGATTTTCTTTTGCCCACTTTCTTCCCATACTAGTCCAAGATCCTGTGGTTTTACAACAGGATTTCTTACATAACTACTCATCTTAAACATATAATATTCACCGCCGAACTTAACTATCTCTCCATTACCAAAGTTGCTAACCTCAATTTCTACCCCACTCATCATTATCCCTCTTTTCTGAGTTCTTCAAACAATCTTATAAATCTTGATGCTATTTTCGTAGCATTATTTTTCTCCAGAAATTTCTTCACTTTATTAATATCAAACCCATTATCAAACAATTCTATAAGCTTTTTTCTCAAATCCTCGAAATCATTATATTTTATTATCTCCTCTCCATATGTATCAACATAATTTGAATTATGAAAAACTATTGGACATCCAGCGCCTAATACCTGGCAGACAGTACTCGAAACCACAGCTTTATATTTCTTATTCGATTCACGATGTATTAGCAAAGCATCACTTGCATACAAGTATGAATAAATTTCATCCATAGTTAAAGCTTTAACCCTTAAGTCAATGAATTTATTTTCTTTAGTCTGATCTTTAACGATTTCAACATTAGATTCAGGATTCAAAATTACCAGATATCTTAACTTATACCTATTCGATAGTTCCTTTAAAGGGGGTATAACAGGCAAAATATCTTCTGCCCTGAAACCAAATGAAAAAATTATTTTTTCATTTGTAGGTAATCCAAGCTTTTCCCTTGATTTTATTTTATCTCCAGGCTTAAAAGGATAATGTGGATAAGGAATCAACTTTATCTTATCCTCAGACCAATTTTTCAAAAGGTACTCTTTATAACGCTCATCAAAGCAAACTATCCCATCCCAATCGAATTTATAATACAATGGATCATTAGGAGCTTTGCCTTCATGAGCAACCATGACAGTTTTCGCTTTTCTCTTTATCTTGTCCCAATACTTAAGTAGCTTTTCCGCAGGTAGCCTTTCCACATTCTGAGCAACGAAGATTTCAAAGTCTGCTTCAAGAATTGGCTTGGGATTAAAAAATGAAGCCCGTGTGTATGGATGTACTTCATCCACAGAGAAATGCCGTATAACATATTTTTCATCCGTCTGGTTTGTTGGTCGTGCATCTGGATGTTTTATGGCTGAAAATACTGTGAGTTTATGCCCTATCTCTACCCAGGTTCTACCTATCAACTCTGCGTGGATTGACGGCCCATTTGCAGCATTCCAGAGACACATCATCCCAATCTTCATGGTCTAACCTCTTTATCAAAAACTCCACAACATGTCTAATTTACAAACATTTAGGTTGTCGTTGGTAATAAGATCTTCTAAATGTATATAGTCAGCACGCACCGAAGTATGCTTACTAACTTTCTTTGAGATATTTATTTTTTGTCCCTGAGTTCCAGTCTGACCATTAAACTCGTCCGAATCCGAGAAAATGTCCAACCACGCATCCCTTTCTAATCTTCCATGAGAAATTTCCAGTTTCCATCCGTGGTCATTACTTACACCCACTCCCAAAAGATATCCTTTGTTGCTTTTATCAACCTCTACATTAACAACACCTTCTGCAAAAAGAGAAAGAGTAAATTTTGGACTATTATTAAACACGATTTTCATTCCAGGAGAAAAGACATTATAATCGTATTTTAGTTTTCCACTGCTGAGTGTATTTGTCCCTGGTGAATGGTCGAGAGCTTTCCCTTTGACGTTTCCAAACAGATAACATCCAACATACATTTGGAGTTCCACATTATCACTTTTCACAAAATCAAATCCTGGTTGAAAATA
>Ga0180300_10001372_pt1 | contig 11243 bp, 11 predicted proteins | sample GuaBasSediGuay15_FD_121798 | JGI IMG/M metagenome (GOLD analysis project Ga0180300, IMG submission 121798) | Subseafloor sediment microbial communities from Guaymas Basin, Gulf of California, Mexico - Guay15, Core 4569-2, 21-24 cm | ecosystem: Environmental > Aquatic > Marine > Hydrothermal... | reverse complement strand
GCTTCCAGGGGGGCGTGTCTACGTTTCAGCCTTCGGCTTGACGGCTGGCGAAGCCTTGGAGGCGGTGAGGAGGCTTACGGTTTTCGGAGGCAGGCCTGAGCCTTTAAGGATGGCAGACCTCCTTGTTAAGGGGTTAGGCTTGTGGAAGGGTGTTAGAGGGCTTTAAAGTCTAGGGACGCCACGTTTGCGGTTTGGAGGTCTACTAGGGCTGCTGTTCCAGGGGTGGGTGTAAGCCCGAGCCTCTGCTGGTAGCTGGTTTGCCCCTGCCAGCATCCTGAATTCACCAGTCGGACGCCCCTGTAAACTGTGTAGCCGTAGATGTGTATGTGGCCTGCATGGTAGAAGTCTGGAACTTCTTCGACCACCAGCCAGTCGGATGGCTCCGGAGCCAGGGGTGTACGCTGCCCGTAGACTGGGGCTACATGCCTGCTTCTCAGCAGTGCCACCATGGACTTTACAGGGTCCTCATGGTTCGCCTCTGGAAGGCTTGCTAGAACGTCTTCCAGGCTTCGCCCGTGGTGGAGGAGGAAGGATACTCCGTGAAGCTGAACTAGGCTGGGATTTCCAAGGGAAGTCAGGCTTTCACGCCTGTATAAGGGTTCAGCGTATTCTCGGCTTATGGCAGGCTGGGGCAGAGCCCTCCTGCAGGCGTCATGGTTCCCCGGGATAACTACAAGCTGAATGTAGTCTGGAACTTGCTCCATCAGCCTGGCTGCATGCTCGTACTGCCTGTAAATGTCAGGGGTTTCCAGCTCCCTCTCCTGTTCAGGGTACACGCCGACGCCGTCCACCAAGTCTCCGGCAACCACCAGATACTTAACTCTTCCCACAGCCTCCACAAGCCTATGGTTTCCAAGCTGGCCTCTAAGCCATTTCAGAAGCCTCCTGAAAAGCTCTGCCTCGAAAATCTTGCTTCCAACGTGGAGGTCTGAGATGAGGAGGACTGCTAAAGGCTGCTCAGCTGTGGCAGGCTTATGCTGAGGAACCTCAGGGAGCATGAGGTCTTCGGCGAGGAAAAGGTCTTCCCTGAACTTCACGGCTGAAACGCAGATCACCTGGTCTAGGAGTATTCCTGAAGCCTTCTCGGCGATCCTTGGATTGCGGGCTGAAGGCTGAACCAGAACCGTGGCTGAAGCCTCTAGGTCTTCAACCTTCAGGAAAACCCTGGCTCCACGGCTGACCTTACCTGAAACCATGCATACAAACTTGGTTTTGGAGCCTTGAGAGGCGGTTAAAGCCTCAGCCAGCGTTGAGGCGTCACGGCAGTCAAGCCTCTGCATTAGAAGCTTCCTAAGCTTTTCAAATCTGTCCCTGAAGTATTCGAGGAAGCTTCCCACTTCGCCCTTCGACTTCAACCGTCCTGTTGGGTCCATTAAAACTTTAACTTCAGCCTCGTATTCGCGGGCCAGAGGCTTAAAGGAGGGTTTACCGGTTGGCTCAGCCTTCAAGGCTTCTTGGGCAGCCTTCTCCCTAAGCCTTCCAGCAGCCTCTTCGACTAGGGAAGCCCCTACGAAGGGGGTTTCAGCCTGTCTGCTCCTTAAGATTTCCAAGAGGCAGCCGGCAATTTCCTCTGGGTTTAAGGTTTCGGATAGGCTTTGAAGGGTGGCGAAGGCTTCAGCTTCAAGCTGGTATCCGGCTTCGAACAGGGTTTTAACAGCCTTCTTAAGCGATTCCGCTGTCAAGGCTTACCAGCCTACTTCATGGGCTGCTCCCGGCTTTTCACGGTTGCAGGCTTTCAAACTCGCAGTAGGGGGCTCCTTCAGCCACGCAGAGCCTTTCCTTAAGCTTAACCTTTTTGCCTGTTAGGGCTTCCATAACCCCTTCCAGGTAGCCTTTAATGTAGATGCAGGCTGTCTCCTTAACGGTTTCTTTCCCCCGGGCGAAGGGGTTATTGTAAACTCTGAAAAGGTATTTTCCGCCGTCGATGTCAAGTTTTTCAGCTTCAAACCTCCCCCAGCCAAGCCTGCTGAGTTCGCTGCAAACTCTTTCAACCACCTGCTCCTTGGAGGCCTCCTCCTTGAGGCCTATGATAAGTTCGGCCATGGCTTTTCCAGCTCCTCTACCAGCCAGATACCAGATGGTGTAGGCTCCTGAGCCGAAGGCTTTAGTGGTTTCGTCAAACATTCCTTGAAGGGCTTCAACCCTCAGCAGAACCCATTCGGTTCCCAGATAGCTTAGAGAACCGTCTCTACTGTCCACTTTCACCTTGCCAAGGTCTTCCACGGGTTTCATCCCCCTAACCTGAAAAGGCAGCCATCCCCACAACTGCTATTTTAAGCTCTTCAGTAGCTAATAACAGTTTAGCCGGGGATAGACTAAAAATCCTTTGGAAGCCCTAGGCTTAATGAGGCGTAGGTGGTTTAATTGTCGGTTGAGATTAGGAGGCTTCAGTCTACGAGGGACGGAACCTTCCTGGTAACCCTGCCCAGGGAGTGGGCTAAACGGTTTAAGCTTCAGAAGGGAGCCCCCATCCATGTTAAGGAGAGGGTCGACGGATGCCTCATTCTTGACCCACGATACGGAGCGGAGGAAACCCAGGAAATCGTTTTGAAACTCTCTGAAAGAATTGAGGACAGCATCCTCAGCAGCTACCTACTAGGCTACGAGTTTATCGCCGTTGAGGAACCTCAAGGGCTCAGAGAAGAGGGCAGGGAGAGAATTAAGCGTACAGCAAGCCGCCTCATAGGCGTGGAAATAATTGAGGAAGATGAAAGGCGGATACTACTCCAATGTCTTCTGAGGGCTACAGCCATACCTCCCGAGAAAATTCTTAGACGCCAGTACATTCTCTCGAAAAGCCTCCTAGATGACGCCTTTGAAGCGCTTCTATCCTTAAACCTTGAAGAAGCGGGAAAAGTTAGAGATAAAGACGAGGAAATAGACAGGCTGTACTTCCTTTTGGTGAGAATCCTCAGAAGCCTCATAGTCAACCCTAGGCTTGGCGAGAAGCTTGGAATTTCACCCATAGACTGCCTTGACTACAGGCTTGTCGCCAGCCTCGTTGAAAGGATAGCGGACACCTCGGTGGAGGTAGCGGAGCTCGTGTCAAAGCTTAAAGCCCAAGGAGGAATCCCCAGAGCCTTCCGGGGTTTCCTAGAGAAATTCAGCGGCAAGCTTTCCTCAACCTACGAGCACGCTATTAAAGCCCTTTTCTCCCGTGGGGAAAAAACCGTAAACCAGGCTTTAAGAAGCCTAAAAGACGCTGCTGAAAGCCTTAGAAGCCTAGAGGAGGAAGCCTTAAAACGCAGGGGAAACCCTCCAACCCTCTACATCCTGCTAACCCTCCTGGGAACCCTTATAGACCAGATAAAAGACATAACGGACCTAGCCTTCCCAAGGCCTCGTCCGTAACCCTTCCAGCCGGCTTCCTGAGCTTCAAGGGCTGGCGCCGGGGATGGGACTTGAACCCATGCGGGCCGTGAGGCCCATCGGATCTCCTGGAGGGGATCTCGAGTCCGACGCGTTGGCCGCTCCGCCACCCCGGCTGCTAGAGTTTTATTTGCTCGGGGTTTAATGGGTTTTGTGGTGTACTCCGGCTTGAGGAGGCTTGAAAGGGAGTTTTGGAAGGCGGTTGAAGCCGTTAGGGATGAAGCCTTCAGGCGTAAGGTTGAAAGGTTCCTGCGTAAAGCCTTCAAACGGCTTGAAAAGGAAGGCTTAAACTTTTTTGAGGCCCCAGCCGGTCGAAGCCAGCATCACGCCTATGCTGGAGGCCTGGCTCAGCACACGCTTTCCATGCTTAGAATAGCCTTAGCCATGGTGGAAAACCTCGCCCGGTACTACGGGTTTAGGAAGGTTAACAGGGACTACGTGGTGGCGGGAGCCCTACTCCACGACCTTTACAAGCCTTTAACCTACAGGGTTAGGGAGGACGGAGGCTACGAGTTTTCTAGGCTTGGAAACCGCCTTGACCATTTGACGATGCTGGTGGCCGACGCTGGAAAGGCAGGGTTCCCCTTGGACTTCCTCCATGTGCTTGCTGCCAGCCATGGCGAGTGGGGCCCCATGCCTCCCCGAACCTTGGAAGCCCTGATAGTCCACCTGGCAGACCTAGCCGACTCCAGGTTTGCAGGCCAAGTAGGCAGGGCAGCCCAGAACATTCTCAGAGGCAGAGGGAAGCCTGTTCCTTCAGCCCTAACCGTGAAGGAAGCGTTGAAGGTTATCGTTGAAGGCGAAGCCTAGAGGACCCTGCCAGCGTGAAGTCCGGTAGAACCTCGCCGATTTCAACTTCGCCTACGAAGCCTTTAACAGGCGTCAGAACCTTCAAGGTTTCCCTTTTCCTGTTGTAGGCTAAGGCCACACCTATACCCAGAAGTTTTCTCCCCGGCGGAGCGTATAAGGCTAGAATGGCTCCAGGCTTAGGCTCCGGTAAGCCTGAAACCTTGACCTGCTGGAGGCTTAGGCTTCTGGTGGAGGCTTCGGCGAAATACTTGGCGTAGGACTGCCATCGGAGGCCACGTCTTTCACCGCGGCTTCTAGCTCTAACCTTTGGGGAGGCGGGAAGCCTTACCACCTGGAGACCTCCTGCTTCAAGCCTTTCTAGGACGGGTTCAAGCTCCCCTGAGGTTTGAAGGCCGACGGCAACTTCAGCCTCCACGGCTTTAACAAGGCTTACCTTATAGGCTTCAGCCCCATCTCCGGAAATCCACCCGTCAGTGTTCAGGACAACCAGCCTTGAACGTTGCTTCTCCTCGGAGTACAGCCTTTTTAAGGCTTCCAGCAGCCTTCCTCTAACTTTTGAAGACGTTGTGGAGCCTGCGAACTCAAGTCTTTCAGGGCTGACGAAGAAAAGGTCGAAGACAGGTTTACCGAGCTGGGCGGCTCCAAGCGTGCATGGGGGGCCGAGGTCTGACTGTCCTACATCCCCGTCCACAATGCTTACCCTCACATCTCCTTTTAGGGCCTGGTTGGCTAGGAAAACCGTGAAGGCTGTTTTTCCAACGTCTACTCCTCCCAGCACCGCAACCGTTAAGGGCTTCAGCCCGGCTGCTTCAACTATCCGGCGGGCTGCCTTCCACCAGCCCTCGGGGATGGTGCTTCCATCGTACTTGTCCAAGGAACCGCCAGAGCCCAGTTCAACCTTTAACCTGCAGTTTTCAACCGCGTAGACCGGGAGAAGCCTCCACCTTCTTATGGTAACTTTTTCTCCAGGCTTTAAAGGTGCTCCCAGAATATAGGCTTCCCCCTCCAAGAGCATGGTGGAGGCTGGGCCTGAAACCATCAGGGTTTTTCCGGCTTCGATTTTAAGCTCCGGCAAGGCTTAACGACGCCTCAGCCTTCAGCCCTCTCTTAAGGCGATTTCTACAGCTGACGCCTCGTCAGCTCCCCTATGCTTGGCTCCCCTTCTTTTCGCCTTAACGGTGGTTCCAGCCTCGTCCACGAGTTTAAGGCTTGCTTCAACCTTAAGCTTCTGGGAAGCCTCTTCGAGGAAGGCTTTAAGCTTGAGGAGGTTAAGACTGGGAGGCCACGTTTTAGGGCTGCCTCCAACCTTTACTACAACTTTTCTAGGCTTCCAGTCGGCTAAAACCTTTTCAAAGGCTTCGAAAAGCCTTTTAAGGCTTCCATAGGAGCCTCTGTGCACTACGGTTCCGCCTGCAACCACCGCGAAGCCCAAAGTTTTGCCGGGGTCTATTCCCACGGTGAAAACCTCGTTTTCCAAGCCGTATATGGCGAGCAGGGCTTCTGAAACAGCTCTTCCAGCTTCCCCATGCCTGCAGGCTACAATTTTAACTCCGGACTTAGCTGCCTCCTCCACCCTAGAGAACTCAGCCTCAGAGGTTAGCACAGCCTTAACGGTTAAGGGCAGAGGCTCCCTTGGAAGTTTAACCAGGAACCGAATCCCCCTCCGCTTAAGCTCCTCCACCAGTTCATAGAAAAGCCTGCCGTCCCCGGTTGCAACAGCCAGATTAACCTTCACAGTCAACCTTCATTCATCCCGTTCATTCAAAATTCCTCTCAGGCAGCCTCCTCCAGTTTAGGATAGCTGAAATCATAGGTTTTGATAGCTCCGTCAGCTGTAATGACTATTATTTCGTAGTCTCGGGGATGAGCCAGCAGTTTATGCGAAAGATTTACCATTTTAACCTCTCCAGCATTCAGCATGACTGGAGGGGAAAACCCCTGCGAGTATACGGCTAAACGGGCTTCCGCGTCGAGTAAAACCACCTTCACGATACCTGAAGGCTTTGAACCCTTATTCGCCACTTCAACACCGGTAAGCCTTGAATCCTTCCAGTTTATTTTCACACCTTCTATCTCTAGGTTTTCAGCTTCAGGCATTCCTGCTAGAGAAGCTTGAACATAGAAATACACGGCTGAAACTATAATGATACCTATGAAAACTAGGCTTAAGGCTGCAAGGCTTTTCTTCCAAATCTTAACTCCGCTGGAGGCCTCAGACAAGGCTTTCACGGTAAAGAAGATAAACCGGGTTCTTAACGTTATGATATAGATTTTCGGAAACATTTTAAGCTTAGCTGATAATTAAAAGTTGAGAAGCCGGGATGGCCGAGCGGCTAGGCGGCGGGCTGCAGACTCGCTACACGCCGGTTCAAATCCGGCTCCCGGCTCCAAGCCTCAAGTTCAAATCCATCATTTTTTATCTGTGGGCGTTCAGCTTTTTGAACAGGCTGTTCTAAACAGTATGATTAAACGGTTTAGAAGCCCATTTAATTCTGGGTGTTAGGTGATGGTTGACCTCCGAGTTAAGGTTTTAGGCCTCCTATTTTTCTGCTTGCTTTCCCTTTCAGCTCTCTCTGCTCCCGTGGCTTCAGCTGATAGGGGAGCCATCCCCCTTGAGCCCACGTCTATCTATGAGGCTGGGCAGAAGGCTGTGGTGGCCTGGAATGGAAGCCGGGAAGTGCTCATACTCTCCGTGGACTTGAAAACCGTTAAAGAGAAAACCTGGGCCTTAGAAGTTCTGCCCTTACCTTCCATGCCCGCCGTTGAGAAAGGCTCTGAAAAGGCTTTTCAAGTCCTGTCCGACTACTTTGCAGCCCAGAAGCTGCCAACCGGACTGAAAGCTGAGAGGGAGAAGAAACTTGAAATCTTATTTCACAGGCAAATAGGCCTCCACGATGTCACTGTTGCCAAGGTTGGCAGCGCTGGGAAATTCGCCAGCTGGCTTAAAGATTTCACATCCTCCCACGGGCTTCCTGAGCCTGCACCTGAAGGCTTGGAGAAGGCTGTGAGGCTTATTGAGAGCTACCTCGCCCGGGGATACAGCTATTACGCTGTGGATTTGGTGGAGGTTTCAGGGGAGCTTGGAAGCGTTGAACCCTTAGTCTACAGCTTCAACACTGACCACGCCTATTTTCCCCTAGAGATTTCAACCTTAGCCAGAGGTGAAACCTCCATAACCATCTTCCTCCTCACAGCTGGCAGACCTGAGATTTCAGGTGGAACCCTGAAAAAGACAAGGCTTTCCCCGCTGTTTGAGAATCGTATCCCGAGAAAACTCCTGGGCGAAGCTGACCCTAGGATAGCCTCCCTCTTCCAAGGTTCAGCTGAAACCTGGCTGACGATTCTCTCCTATAAAGGAGATATTTCAAGGTTAAGAGGAGACCTAGTGTTAAATGCTACAGTGGGAACCCCTGTAATTCCCTCTGAAAAATGGGTTCCCTATACTCCCAGCTCCAAGCAGGTTAAACTTGAAGTTTTAGAGGCTGAGGGGGAAATCCGTTTGAAGGTTTCCGTGGTGGTTCCCCACGGAGGATTTAGGGTTTTCTGGGGTGAGCCTGCTAGGGATGGAAGCTTTGTCAGGGTGGAAGCCAAGATGGAGCGGTGGACGGGCCCGGCCATCCAAGTGATAACCACCCTGACCCACACCTACAACCTTGGAAAGCTTCCTCCCGGAGGCTGCACTATGTTTTTCAAGGTGAACGGACAGCCTGTTGCAAGCGTAGGCTACCAGTTGGGAGGCGGGAAGCCTGCCATGCTCCCTCTGGTGGTGCTTGCAGTTGTGGCGGCGGCAGCCTTCGCCCTAGCCGGGCTGAACCAGGGGAAACGCCGGTTCAGCCTTCGCCGAGGAGCACTTTAACTATTTCCGGGATGATGTAGCTGGCTGTTTGAGGGTTTGACCCTCCCATGATGGCTATCAGGTAGCGTCCCTGGCAGGCTTTATCCGTAAAGGCTTTAACCTTTAAGGCAAGCTTAGGGAAGAAGCCGGGTGTAAGCCCTCTGTCGCCGTAGTCTCCCTGGCAGGTGTCGTAGCCGAGGGAGTGTAAAACGACATCCGGCTTGAAGCTTTCAGCTCTGCTGATGAACTCTTCCTCCACAAGCTTAAGGTAGGCTTCATCGGTGGTTTTCCAGCCTACGTCCACGTCAACTTTCAAGCCTTCCTCTTCAACCTGGCTTTGGCTGCAGAAGCATACGTGGAGAACGTTTCTGTCTCCTCTGAACATGGCTCGGTCTCCGTCGGCATGGTGGCTGTCAGTGTCAAGGATGGCGAAGCGTTGGACACCGTACTTCCCTCTGAGGTTTACGACAGCCGGTCCGAAGCTTGAAATATAGGTTCCACCCCAAGACCTGTCTGGACCCGCATGATGGCCTGCGGCAACGCTTAAAACCACGGCGCTGACGATTTCGCCGGTCCAGATTTTCTCTAGGGCTTCAACGCATCCGCCGACAGTTATTCTTCCTCCCTCATAGTGCCAGGCGGGCTTCACCGTTTCAAGGAGGCTGGGGCTGTGAACTTTGAGAAGCAGTTCCTCGCTTACCGGTTCAGGCTCGTAGAAGGCTACGCGGGGATGGCTTAGAAGCTCTCCGAAGACTTCCGGGAAATCCTTAAACCTGTCGCCCAGGATAGGCCAGTCTCGCCCTTTAAACTTCCGAGAAAAGAAGACTCCAACCTTCCTAGAGGCCATCCCTGAAACCCTTAAGGGAAAGGGAAGCTCGCCTAAAAATAGCTTGCGAAAAACTTTAGGTTCCGCCCTCTTTTAAGGCGAAAACGTGTATGGTGAAGGTTTCAAACAGGCTTCTGAAGGATTTCTGCTCTACGAGTTTGAGGCTGGAGGCTTCAGCGGCCTCCACAATCTGCCTGGCGGATAGGGCTCCAAGGCTTGAGTATACTAGCTGAACCAGGCCTCCGGGTTTAAGCCATTTCGAGGCTTCCCCGAGGAATTTCAGGGTGACCTCTCCGCTGTCAAGCCATCCTGCCTCTGAGAGGCTTCCAGGCTTCCCAGGCAGATATGGGGGGTTGAAAAGTATCAGGTTGAAGGCTTCTCCAGGCTTTAAGGGCTGGAAGAGGCTGCCAAGCCTCACGTCTACCCTGCTTTCAAGCCCGTTGGCTTCAGCGTTAAGCCTTGTGCACTCCACGGCTTTAGGGTTCACATCCACGGCGACCACCCGCCTCGCCTTTCTGGCAGCCAGCAGGCTTAGGATTCCTGTTCCGCATCCTACGTCAAGCACGTCGAAGCCTTCGCATGACACCATGTTTTCGGCTAGGAGGAGGCTTGTCTTGGTGAGTTTTCCAGGTCTGAAGACGCCTGGGCAGCGGCGGATGGTTAAGCCTCCTATTTTAAGCGGTTTAGGCTTCCATCCTGTCCTGTGGGCGGCTTTCAGGGTTAAGGCTGCTATTCCAGCTTTAATCTTGAGCGTGAAGGCTTCCTCCCGTAAAGTTTCTCAGGGGGTGAAGGCTTTATATTTGTCGGGGAGTCCTGTGGCTGAGCTTTCAGGCAGCCCCTGCGTTAGGGAAGCACTCCTCTACGAGAAGCTTGAGAAGGGGAAAGTCCGCTGTGGAACCTGTGAGAGGCTGTGCGTTATCCCTCCAGGAGGCTTAGGCTTCTGCAGGTCAAGGCTTAACGTGGACGGAATCCTCTACACGCTTACCTATGGCGACATTTCCTCGCTTAGCGCCAACCCCATCGAGAAGAAGCCCTTCTTCCACTTCTGGCCTGGAAGCTTTGCGTTGACGGTTGGAAGCTGGTCGTGCAATTTCACCTGTCCATGGTGTCAGAACTGGGAGATAAGCAAGCAGCCTCCAAACCCTGGGAAATGCAACCATCTGAGTGCTGAAGGCTTTCTAAGGCTTGCTAGGGCTGAGAGATGCCGGGGGACAAGTATCTCCTTCAACGAGCCTACCCTCATGCTGGAGTATTCGCTGGAGGTTTTCAGGCTTGCCCGCTCTAAGGGCTACTATAACACCTATGTTTCCAACGGGTACATGACGTTGGAAGCCTTGCGAAGGCTGGTTGAAGCCGGGCTTGACGGCATAAACATAGATGTTAAAGGCGGAGAGGAAGCCGTTTGTAAATATTGCGGAGCCGATGTGGAAAAGGTTTGGAGGAACGCTGAGGAGGCGAAACGTCTGGGCGTCCACGTTGAAATAACCACGCTGGTGATTCCAGGCGTGAACGGTGACAGGGAAACCTTGAAGGCTATTGCCGGCAGGATTCTGGACTGCTTGGGAGCTGAAACCCCCTGGCATGTAACCCAGTATTATCCAGCCTACAAGTCCTTGGAGGCAGATCTATACCAGGCTAGGACTCCTGTTGAGCTTGTGGAGGAGGCACGCCGGATAGGGCTTAGAGAAGGCTTGAAATACGTTTACGTGGGGAACATCCCCGGACACCCCGGCGAGAACACTTACTGCCCCCGCTGCGGTGAACTTCTCATCGAAAGATGGGGGTTCACCATAGCCAAATACAGGCTTGAAGACGGATGCTGCCCGAAATGCGGTGAAGCCATCCCAATAACCGGACGCTATGGCAGACTGTGAAGCCCCTGGCGGGCTGAAACGAGCTTTACCGGGAGAAAATTCTCCTCGCAGCCTCCAAGGCTTTCCTACCTGAAGCCTCAGGGTTTTCAGGGCTCCAAACTTCGAGGATTACCTGGCCTTGGAAGCCGGCTTTTTCTAGGGCTTCTACCATCGGGTTGAAGTCTATTTCGCCTTCTCCCGGGGGTAGATGGGTATCTGTCAGCCCTCGGTTGTCGTGCAGGTGGACATGGGCGAGTTTTCCTTGAAGGTGGCAGGCTACTTCCCCGGCTATCCAGCGTTCAGCTTCGCCTCCAGCCATTTTAAGCCTTCTTCTAGCCTCAATGTAGGCGTGGCCTATGTCGAAGGTGAACTTTAAGCCTTCCAAGGACAGGTTGGAGGCTTGGCTGGGCAGGGTGAAGGGTGAAAGCTTTCCATGAATGTTTTCAAGCCCTACCGTTACACCGTAGTTTTCGGAGAGTTTAAGGCAGGCTTTCATGGAGGCTTGAAGGGCTTTCCACGCCAGCCTTCTAACTATGCCTCCAATTAGGGG
>Ga0180300_10001371_pt1 | contig 11246 bp, 7 predicted proteins | sample GuaBasSediGuay15_FD_121798 | JGI IMG/M metagenome (GOLD analysis project Ga0180300, IMG submission 121798) | Subseafloor sediment microbial communities from Guaymas Basin, Gulf of California, Mexico - Guay15, Core 4569-2, 21-24 cm | ecosystem: Environmental > Aquatic > Marine > Hydrothermal... | reverse complement strand
GCTCTATTGAAACTTCCACCTGATCTCTTACTTTACCATTAACTTGGATTACAAGAATAAATGTTTCTTCTTCTATAAGAGCTGGGTCATATTCTGGAAAAGTTTCTAAAGAAATAAAAGTTTCATATCCTAATTCTCTCCAAAGTTCCTCTGCAATATGAGGACAAACTGGAGAAATAAGAAGTAAAATTTTTTCAAAACATTCTTTTAAAACTTTTTTGGATTTTTCATCTTCTAAAGATATTTTTTTTAAGGTATCCTGCAAAAAGTTTAAAAATTCCATAATAGCTGCAATTGCAGTATTAAAATGAAGTCTTTTTTCTAAATCTTCAGAAACTTTTTTGATAGTTTGATGAAGTTTTCTTCTGAGTTTTAATAAATTATCAGGTAATTTTTTTAGCTCATCATAATTATAGGAAATTTCTTTTAAATCTTTTGCATAATCTGTAACTAAATTATAAAGTCTCTTTAAAAATCTGAAAGCACCTTCTATTCCTCGGTCACTCCATTCAAGGTCTTTCTCTGGAGGTGCTGCAAAGGCTATAAAAAGCCTAACAGTATCAGCTCCATATTTTTCTATCATCTGATCTGGATCAACTATATTACACTTACTTTTAGACATCTTTTCAAATTTCCCAATTATCACCTTTTTTCCACATCCATCTTTCAAACATTTCCCTTCAGGAGATACTTCATTAGGATAAAGCCAACCATGGACAGGACACTTATATGTCTCTTTAATAACCATTCCTTGAGTTAATAAGTTTGAAAAAGGTTCATCTAAATCAAAATATCCAAGATCTCTTAAAACCTTAGTAAAAAATCTGGCATAGAGAAGGTGTAAAATAGCATGTTCTATACCGCCAATATATTGATCCACAGGAAGCCAGTATTTTATATCATCTTTATTAAAAGCTTCTGGATGATTTGGACAAGCAAATCTTGCAAAATACCAAGAAGATTCTATAAAAGTGTCAAAAGTATCTGTTTCTCTTTTAGCAGGTGCTCCACATTTAGGACAAGTGGTGTTTACAAATTCCGAAAAATCAGGGAGAGGAGATTTACCAGAAGAATCTATTTGAACAGTTAGAGGTAAAACTACTGGAAGATTTTCAAGTCTTTCTGGAACAATTCCGCATTTTTCACAATAAATTATAGGAATTGGACAACCCCAATATCTTTGACGTGAAATCCCCCAATCTCTTAATCTATAAGTAATTCTTTTTTTACCAAGTCCTTTTTCTTCTAAATAAGTAGTTATTTTAACTTTACCTTCTAAACTATCGAGTCCAGTAAAAATATCAGAATTTATCATAATTCCTGGCTTTTCATATGCAGATTCCATTTCTTCAGGACTTAAATCTTTATCCTTTGGTCTAATAACTACTTTTATAGGAAGTTTATATTTTTTAGCAAATTCAAAATCTCTCTGATCATGAGCAGGAACACACATAATGGCTCCTGTTCCATATTCTATGAGAACAAAATTAGCAGCAAAAAGTGGTAACTTTTCTTCTGTTAAAGGATGTATAGCATAGGTTTCTAAAAATAAACCCTCTTTTTCTACAAGATCTGCTTCTATTTCTCTCCTTTGTTTTCTGACTCTTTCTATAAAATTATCTAATTTATTTATCAAACCTTTTTTTTCTGCAATTTTTCTCGCCAATGGATGTTCAGGAGATATGCAAACGAAGGTTGCTCCGTAAAGGGTATCTGGACGGGTAGTATAAACAATAAGGTCTTCTTTTATTTCTGGTATAGGAAACTTTATTTCTGCACCCTCACTTTTACCTATCCAGTTTCTTTGCATAGCAATAACTTTTTCAGGCCAATGTCCTTCTAATTTTTTTAAATCCTCTAAAAGTTCTTCAGCATAAGCTGTAATTTTTAAAAACCATCCGTCCATTTCCTTAAAAGTAACTTCTGTCCCACATCTCCAGCATGCTCCATCTTCTACTTGCTCATTAGCAAGAACTGTATTGCAAGATGGACACCAATTAACTAAAGTCTTTTTTCTATAAGCAAGACCTCTTTCATACATTTCTATAAAAAATCTTTGCTCATGTTTATAATATTCTGGGTCACATGTTGCAAATTCTCTGCTCCAATTGTAACTAAAACCGAGTTTTTTTAATTGTTGTCTCATATAATCTATATTAGAATAAGTCCATTTAGCAGGATGAATTCCGTGCTTAAGAGCTGCATTTTCAGCAGGAAGTCCAAAAGCATCCCATCCCATAGGATGAAGCACATTATATCCTTTCATCCTTTTTACACGAGCCAAAATATCTCCAAGTGTATAATTTCTTACATGACCCATATGAATTTTTCCTGAAGGATAAGGAAACATTTCTAAAACATAGTATTTAGGTTTTGAAAAATCAGTCTTTACTTCAAAAATTTTATTTTCCTCCCAAAGTTTTTGCCATTTAGCTTCTATAGAAGAAAAATCATATTTCTTCATAAATACCTCCCTTTTCCCTTAACAACAATTCCACTTTTAAAAAGAAATATTTTATATTTCTTCGTAGATATTTTTAACTATAGCTTCAGCAAATTCAGAACATTTAACTTCTTTAGCTCCTTCAAGTTGTCTTGCAAGATCATAGGTAACAATTTTTTGCTGAATGGTTTTAGAAAGAGCTTTCCATATTAAATCAGCAGCTTCTTTCCAACCAATATATTCCAACATCATTTTTCCAGAAAGAATAAGAGATGAGGGATTTACTTTATCAAGTCCTGCATATTTAGGAGCTGAACCATGAGTGGCTTCAAAAATAGCGTATCCATCTCCAATATTCGCACCAGGTGCCATACCTAAACCACCAACTTGAGCTGCAAGTGCATCTGAAAGATAGTCTCCATTTAAATTGGGAGTCGCAAGAACACTATATTCTTCAGGTCTTAGAAGTGCCCATTGAAACATAGCATCTGCAATTCTATCTTTAATAATTATAATTCCTTCTGGAACTCCATCAGGATATTTTTCTGAAATTTCTGCTTCTATTACAGTTTTTTCTGGAAATTCTTCTTTAGCTAACTCGTATCCCCAATTCCTAAAAGCACCTTCTGTATATTTCATTATATTTCCTTTATGAACAAGTGTTACACTTGGATATCCATTTTCTAAAGCATATTTTATAGCTTTTCTAACAAGTCTATAGGTTCCAAATTTACTTATTGGCTTAATTCCAATTCCAGAATCATCTCTTATATTTTTCCCAAAGTTTTCTTTTATAAATTCTATAAGTTTTTTAGCCTCTGCTGAACCTGCCTGATATTCAATTCCTGCATAAACATCTTCTGTATTTTCTCTAAAAACCACCATATTTACCTTTTCTGGATATTTAATAGGTGATGGAGTTCCTGGAACCCATTTTATAGGTCTTACACAGACATAAAGATCTAAAACCTGTCTTAAAGTGACATTAAGACTCCTAAAACCACCACCAACAGGAGTTGTAAGAGGTCCTTTCAAAGCTACTACACATTCTTTTATAGTTTGTAAAGTTTCTTCTGGTAAATAATTTCCAGTTTCTTTATAAGCTTTTTCACCAGCTAAAATTTCTTTCCAAAAAATTTTTCTTTTACCATTATAAGCTTTTTCAACAGCTGCATTTAACACTTTTAAAGTGGCTTTCATTATGTCTGGACCAATTCCATCACCTTCTATATAAGGAATTTCTGGATCATCTGGAACATCAAGAGAAAAATCTGATCTAAGCTTTATTTTACCCATATTTATCTCCTTTTTCCATTCCCTAAATTTATCCCTAAAAATTATCCTAAAAATCTTAATCCATGTAAGAAATTTTGACAAGATAAAAAACTCATTTTATAATTTTTAGAAATTATGAATCTTATAGAAGAAATTAAAAAGTATTTTGTTTATTTGAATGAATTAGGATTTTACTCTTTTCCAGCTACTGAAAAATTTAAAAAATTTTTACAAAATAATATTCATTTATCTGAAAATACTTTAGAAAAAATTAAAAATGCTATTGCTAACTGTGAAAAATGTCCTCTTCATAGAACAAGAAAACAACCTATCTGGGGAGAAGGAAATCAAGAGTCTAAACTCATGCTTATCAGTGATTATCCAAATAAAGATGAAGATTTTTATGGAAAACCTTTTGTTGGATCTATAGAAGAAATTCTTAAAAAAATGCTTCTCAGTATAAAATTAAAACGGGAAGATTTTTTTATTACTCATGCTGTTAAATGTAAAACACCTGGTGGAAGACCTCCTGAATTAGAAGAAATTTTAGCTTGTAAGACCTATCTTCTTAAACAAATCAAATTTTTGAAACCAAAACTTATTTTAGCCTTTGGATTTACACCTCCTAAAATTTTTTTTGAACACAATCCTACTTTTTCTTCTATAAGAGGACAACCTATAAAGATAAAAGATTTTATTATTCTTTTTACTTACCATCCTAACTATATGCTTAAAAATCCTGCTGTAAAACGTTTGGTATGGGAAGATTTACAGAAATTTAGGAAACTTTATGAACAAATTTTTAAAAATTCTTAAAATTTCTTTTTTTATTAGTTGTTTTTTCATTTATTCCTTAGGTTTTTGTAAAGAAAATAAAATATTTTTGGTTAAAATTGATGCTCCTATAACACCTGTTATTGCTAATTTTTTAATATATAGCATTGATTTTGCTAATAATAAAAGAGCAAAGGCTTTAATTGTGGAATTAGATACCCCTGGTGGATTAGTTGAATCTACAAGAAAAATTGTAAAAGAAATTTTAAAAAGTAAGGTTCCTGTTATTGTTTATGTTAGTCCTTCTGGAGCAAGAGCAGCCTCTGCAGGAACTTTTATTTTACTTGCTTCCCATTTGGCAGCTATGGCTCCTGGAACACATGTGGGAGCTGCTCATCCAGTAGAATTAACTGGTAAAGCAAGTGAAAAAGTAATGGAAAAAATTACTAATGATTTAGTTGCCTGGGCTAAAAATCTTGCTCAGATGAGAAAAAGAAATAAAAAGTTTGCAGAAGAGGCAGTAAGAAAGAGTAGAAGTATTACTGAGACAGAAGCCCTTAAATTGGGAGTTATAGAAATAATAGCTAAGGATTTAGATGAACTTATTAAAAAAGCTCATGAAAAAATCATTATAATAGATGACCAAAAAATAAAATTGAGTTTAAAAAATGCTAAAATTGAGGAAATTAAGGAAGATTTAAAAACCAAAATATTAAAAATTTTGACTAATCCAAATCTGGTTTACTTTCTTTTAATGTTGGGACTTGCTGGACTTTATTTTGAACTTTCTCACCCTGGAACTATTTTTCCTGGAGTAATAGGTGCTATTTGTTTAATCCTTGCCTTAGTAGGTTTGAGTATTTTGCCTGTAAATTATGCAGGACTTGCTTTAATCATACTCGGAGGAATTCTTTTCTTTCTGGAAATTCAGATAGTATCTCACGGACTACTTGCCATAGGAGGCACAATATGCCTTTTATTAGGATCTCTTATGCTTTTTGGAAAAAACCCACCATCATTAAGGGTTTACCAACCCTTTTTATATAGCGTAATTTTAACTATTTCTGCTGTTTTAGGAGGAATAACCTATTTAGCTATAAAAACAATCAGAAAAAAACCTGTTTCTGGAAAAGAAGCACTCATTAATAAAGTAGGAAAAGTTATAGAAGATATAGGACCAGAAGAAGGTAAGATATTTGTAGAAGGTGAAATATGGAAAGCTGTCTCAGATGAGTATATTCCTAAAAATAGTAAGGTGATAGTTATTGAAAAAAAGGGTCTCACTTTAAAGGTTAAACCTTTTAGAGAAAAGTAATATGCTCAGATTATCAGTTTTTTTGTTAGTTATAATAATATCAAATAATGCCTTTTCTTTTAATTCAAACAATTCCACTAATGCTTATTCAGTTGATACATTTCACTTAGATAGTGCTCAATTTTTGATTGATCTTGAAGGGTTTAAGGCAAAACCTATAAAAAGAAAATCAGTTTTCTTTTTAGGAAATATAACAATAGAGAAAAGAATTTATAAAAATTCAAAAGGTAAACTAAAGGTTCGCATATATAGAGGAGAAAATCTTATAGATAACTGGAAATCTTTGATTTTTACTCTATCTGGATTTTCTAAAAAGGATCTAAAAGATTTGCAAATAGAAGAATGTAAAGCTAAGCTTTATGAAAAAGATAATTATAAAGCTGTAGTTTTACCTCTTGTGGAGACTCAAAACCAGGGACTGATAGTTATTTTCAGTTCTAAAAATTTTACTTTAAAGGAGATGTTAAATTTAATTAAAAAGTTTCCTATAAAAAATTACTGTTTATCCTCTTGCCCTTATAATTAATTCTTTCATTTCTCTTACTGCATCTTTTATTCCCACAAAAATAGCCCGCGAAATAATACTATGACCTATGCTGAATTCTTCTATCTGAGGTATAGCTGCAACAGGTTCTATATTTTCATAATTTAATCCATGCCCTGCATGGACTTCAAAACCAAGATCTTTTGCAACTCTGGCAGCAATTTCTATTTTATTAAATTCTTTTTCTTTCTCTTCTTCTGTTTCAGCATCAGCATAAATTCCTGTATGAATCTCTATAATTTGAGCACCTGTCTTTTTAGCAAGTTTTATGGTTTTTTCATCTGGATTTAAAAACAAACTTACTTTTATACCTGCTTCATTAAGTTCTTTTACTGCTTTTTTAACTTCTTTTACTCTTCCTTCTAAATTCATTCCTCCTTCTGTTGTAACTTCTTCAACTCTTTCAGGAACTAAAGTAACCTGATAGGGTTTTACTTCCTTAGCAAATTTAATTAATTCCTCATCAATAGCCATCTCCAAGATGAGTTTAGTTTTTATAATTTCTTTTATAATTCTTACATCCCTTTCTTTAATATGTCTTCTATCAAGCCTTAAATGAACCACTATTCCATCAGCTCCCCCAAGTTCTGCAAGAACTGCTGCATGAACAGGATCAGGATAATATGTCTTTCTTGCCTCTCTTACTGTTGCTACATGGTCTACATTTACTGCAAGTTTTGCAGGCATATATTCCCTCCTTTTAATAAAATTTATAACTTCCTTTTTACCCTCTTTAAAAGCAAGTTTATTGAATAAATTTAACTCATTTTTAACCATTAGAAAAGGAGAAAAAAGCCCTTTTTCATGGTTATAGTCTAAAAGATGAATAAGTCCGTGAATAATAATAGCAAAGAAATAGTTTTTAAAATTAAGCTGATATAATTTAGCCTCTTGCCTTATTTTTTCAACTGAAACAATAACTTCTCCCAAAATGTTAGAAACTCTTGGTTTTTCTTTATTAAAAGGAAAAGCCAACACATTTGTAGAGTAATCTCTTCCAAGATACTGCTTATTAAGTTTTTTAATTGTCTTGTTATCAGTAAAAACAAGAGAAACTTCTTTTTTATAGAATTTTAAATATTTTAAAGCTTTCTCAGTTTTTTCCTTTATTTCTTTAAGTTCTTTTTTTGAGAGAAGACTTTCAGAAGTAATATTTATTAAAACTGGCATTATTTTTCAAAAACCTTTTTTGCAAAAATTAAATAACCTGTATGAGCTACCATTCTATCTTCTGGACGTAATCTTTCTGGATTAGTTTTATAATGCCTTAAAAGTATTTCTACAACTTCTACATCTATAAAAGGATATTTTTCAATTTCTAATAAACACTGAGAAACCTGATTTGCTGTAGGAACGAGAATACCAAGAGGATGTCCTCCTTTTAAAGCTTTCCAGGAAGCTTTAATAAGATTCCATGGTGTTTTTAAATCAAGAAAAACTGCATCAATCTCTTTTTCTTCAAAACTTTCTGAAACTTCTACATTTTTAAAAATAACCCTGTGTAAAATACCGAGTTTTTTTAAATTCCTTTTTGCAACTTCTTGAAACTTAAACTCTTTTTCATAAGAAATTACCTTTCCTTCTTCTCCCACTATATAAGCAAATGCTGAAGTAAGTGCTCCTGAGCCTCCTCCACACTCAAGCACTGTTTTACCAGGACCTATATCAAGTTTGAGTAAAATGTATCCTATATCCTTGGGATATACAATTTGGGTTATTCTTTCTATTTTCATTAAAAAATCATAAATCGCAGGCTTTAAAATATAAAATTTTTCTCCCTTTTTTCCGTAAATAATATCTCCATAATTTTTACCTATCAGATCTTTTAAATTTAGATAATCCTTATGGGTATGAAAGTTATGATCCTTTATTTCTACAAGATAAGATTTTTCATCAGAAGTTAAAAGCAAAACATAATCCCCTTCTTTTAAAGACATCTGTAGTTAGACTTTTAAAAAGGTTTTAAATGCTTTATATGTCATATATAAATCGCCTTTGTGAGCAATTTCAAATGGAGAATGCATAGAAAGTAATGGGGGTCCAACATCAACTATATCCATTCCATAAGAAGCAAAATACTTAGAAACTGTTCCTCCACCACCTTCATCTACTTTTCCCATAGAACAAACCTGATAGACAACCTTATTTTCATCCCAATTTTTAAGAAGCCAAGCTAAAAACTCAACATGAGCTTCATTTGCCATATACTTACCACCATGACCTGTATAACGACTAACTGCTATTCCAAATCCAAGTTTAGCATCATTAAGTTTGTCATGAACCTCTATATAATTAGGATCTATTCCTGCTGTTACATCTGCAGATAAAGCTTTAGTTTTTGTCATTATATTAAAAAAAGTATCTGCTGTTGAAGAAATCCCAGCTTTTTTAAGAAGATTATATATAATTCCTTCAAAAATTCTACTTTTTGCAGAGGTATTACCTTCAGAACCTATTTCTTCTCTATCCATAAATAAAATTAAATTTGTATATTCTGGATCTTCTACTTCTAAAAAGGCTTTTAATGAAGTAAAAGCACAGATTCTATCATCCTGTCCATATCCTCCTACAAAAGCTCTATCAAGTCCAACTTCTCGTGCAGAACCAGCTGGAACTAAATAAAGCTCAGCAGATACAAAGTCTTCTTCTTTTATTCCGTATTTTTTGTAAATAAGTTCTAAAAATTTAAGCTTTATTCTTTTTTTTACTTTTTCATTTTTATCTTCAATAGGAATACCTGCTACCAAAACATTTAACTTCTCTCCTACAATAGCTTCTGAAAGCTTTTTCTCTGCTTGAATTTTTTTTGCTAAATGAGGAAGTAAATCACAAATAGTAAAAACACAGTCCCCTTCTTTCTCACCTATAACTATTTTTATTACTCTTCCATCCTTTTTAGCAACAATTCCATGTAAAGCAAGTGGCATAGCTACCCAGTGGTATTTTTTTATCCCTCCATAATAGTGAGTCTTTAAAAAAGCTAATTCTGTATCCTCAAAAAGAGGATGAAGTTTCAAATCAAGTCTTGGACTATCAATATGACTAACAATAATCCTTAAACCCTCTGTAACCGGTCTTTTACCAATTCTCCAACAAGCTAAAAATTTGTTTCTATAAATAAAATATCCCTTTTTAATATCATTCTCTTTAAAACCTTCTTTCTCCAAAAGCTCTTTTCCAAACTCAACAGTTTCTCTTTCAGTTTTAACTACTGAAAGAAATTCTATATAATCTTTAGCTACTTTTTCTAAAAATTCTTTTTCTTTTTCATCTATTTCTTCATAAACATGTTTAGCTTTATAAGTAAGTTCTTTTTCAATTTCCTCTATTTTCATATTTCCCCCTTTTTATCTTCAAAAATCCAAATTTTAGCAATATATAATATCATTAAACTTGCCTTTAAACAATAATTATAATCTAAAAACAATTAATTTTACTTCTTTCTACAACCAGGAAATTTAATTCTTAGCAGAAATTGAGTAATTATTAATTAAGTAAATTTTATCACTTAAATAATATATTTTTGAATTTTTTCCTAAAAGCTAATTTGTCAAATTTTATCAATTCTAAAAAAGTTTAAACATTGAAATCAAAGTGAAATTCCTTAGACTTTTTATACTTGGAATGAGGGGATTCGAATTGATTTTTCAAAAATACTAAAAATCTTAACTTTTATCTTTAAATACCCTTTCACTCCAACAATCACTCCAACAATCACTCCAACATCAAAAAAATTCACTTAAATACACTTTATTACATTTAAACTAAAAATAAAAAAAGTCAACATGATCTTTAAATTAGAAACAATCTAAAAAGAGGTGAAGAATGATAATTTTTTCTTGCTTTTGGATTAAGAACTTGCTTTTGGATTTAAAAAATTATTTCATCAATTTTGTCAACCCAAAGGCTACAATTTTAGAATTAATGAAAAATAGAACGGGTTGACATATTTTTTCTACATATCAACCTCATCAACCTCATCAACCTCTTACTTTTTTCCCTCATCTTTCAAGAGATAGAAGAGAGTTAACATAATTTTTTTAGCATATTACCTTGTCACGTAGAGGGTTAAATTTAGAAAGAAAAATTTAGAAATATTCCGTAGATATAAGTTCTATTTTTAGGCTCCCACACATAACCAATAGGATTTCCATAGTAAGTTAATGTAGCAGATTCAGATTTAGCTACCCACCAGTATCTTACAAAAGGTTCTATAGAGAATGCAACATTTTTATTTATATTTCTTTTAACCCACAAAGAAAATCTTAAACCATATCCATCAAAAGGATCTTGATCATTTTCAGGATCATTTAATCCTGAAACAACATCACTAAGATAACTTTTTACTTCTCCTTTCCAGAAAATATCATATTCAGCATTTATTCCCCAACTCCATTTTAAATATACTTTTCCTTCTGGTTCACGGATGTAAGATAAGGGAACAGTTAATCGTATTCCAATAGGAGAATACCAGTATCTTACTATTCTTTTATATCCACTCTCTCCTTCTATATCATCTCTCCAATATCTAAAACCGAAGCCTGTAAATAAAGTTATTGCATAGGTTTCTTTTTTTATATCATATCCTATTAAACCACGGACTTGAAGAATAGAATCATCTGTATCTGTTTCTACAGGAACACCTGCCCAAGTAGATCCATCATAATTAAGCTCTCCACCAATCCATTCCAAATTTAATTCACTCATTATATTATAAATTCCATGATAAGTATATTTTCCAGATATTCCATATAAAAAACCATCCCATTCTACATTTGGTTTTGGCTCTTCATAATCCATATATACTATCTCTGGTTTTATCTCAAAAGTATGAGTTGGGAGTATTAAATTGTTATCAAAAGCTTTTACAGAAAATACGGGTAAAACCCATATAT
>Ga0180300_10001370_pt1 | contig 11252 bp, 10 predicted proteins | sample GuaBasSediGuay15_FD_121798 | JGI IMG/M metagenome (GOLD analysis project Ga0180300, IMG submission 121798) | Subseafloor sediment microbial communities from Guaymas Basin, Gulf of California, Mexico - Guay15, Core 4569-2, 21-24 cm | ecosystem: Environmental > Aquatic > Marine > Hydrothermal... | reverse complement strand
AGGCATCTCAAGAAGAGAACACGTGGTCAAAGTGGTATATGAAGAGCTAACACGTTTCCTCGGCGAGAAACCCGTTCCATTAAAGGTGAATCCTAGCAGAAGAAACGTATTCATGCTTGTGGGAATACAAGGCTCAGGGAAGACCACAACAGCAGCAAAGCTCGCCAGATACTTTCAAAAGCGGGGTTATAGGACAGCTCTGATCTGCGCGGATACGTATCGTCCAGGAGCATATGCCCAGCTCAAACAGCTAGCAGGCCGAATAAATGTTCCAATCTACGGCGATGAGAACGAAAAAAATGCGGTTAAGGTTGCCTTGAAAGGGCTGAAAACGTTTGAAAACTATGATGTTATCTTGATTGACACTGCAGGAAGACATAAAGATGAAAAAAGCCTAATCGAAGAGATGAAGATTCTGGAAAAGACCGTTCATCCAGACGAAATAATAATGGTCATCGACGGAACAATAGGTCAACAAGCAGCGGTGCAAGCTGAGGCTTTCCATAAAGCGACACCGATAGGCTCAATAATCGTCGCAAAGCTTGACGGCTCAGCCAGAGGTGGAGGAGCATTATCGGCAGTTACGACAACCGGAGCGCCCATCAAGTTCATCGGAACAGGTGAGAAGATTGAAGATTTGGAACCCTTTGATCCTCCTCGATTCGTCAGCCGCCTCTTAGGCATGGGGGATCTTCAAGGCTTAATCGAGAAGGTCCGTGAAGCTGAAGTCAAGGTGCCTGAAAAGAAGGCTAAGGCTTTCCTCAGCGGAAAATTCACTCTTGCGGATATGTATGAACAGTTTGAAGCTATGCGAAGCATGGGTCCAATTAACCGTATCTTAAAGATGCTGCCGGGGTTTGGCTATGAGATTCCGGAGGAGATGATGGATCTAGCTGAAGAGCAGATGAAGAAGTGGAAAGCCATCATTCAGTCAATGACGCCTGAGGAAAGAGAAAATCCTCGGATAATAAAATCTTCTAGGGCGAGGCGAATCGCAAGGGGATCTGGAACATCTGAAAGGGATGTTAAGGCTTTAATTCAGCAGTACAATAGGCTTAGGAAAATGATTAGATCCTTAAGAAGAAAGAGACTTCCATTTTTCGGTAGGAAGTTTTCAATGTAAATAAAAAACAAGTGAATCTGAGCCTGAATCTCTTCGTAGAACACATTTGAACAGTAAAGCTTTAAAACATCTAGATCCTAACAATTAAAACGAGTCGTATGGAACGATTTCTTCCAATATTGTTTACGATTCAAACGCGGCTGAGAGAGATTTTGACTAAAAATGAGAATTGTATGTCTTCGTGGGATATAGCGAAGATCGGCGATGTAGGTGAAGATCTCCTTCAACTTGCCCGAGACGTGTATCCACAGTTAATCGAAGTTGAGCATAGGATACTATTCCAATCTTTAAGAGAGGCAGGTTTAGGAATAAGGGCACGGGTAGCTGAAATTCAAAAGGGAGAATTAAAAGAAGAGGACAAGGCATATTTCCGAAACGTCCATGAGGTCCTTGGAAATATTTGTGGAAAAATCGAGACCGGCGAATATTACAAAGCCTTACTCGGTGTGGCTGCTAAGAGAAAACGGGAACGCCTTTCTCCCTCGTCATAAAACCTTAATCTCTAAGAAGAGCGACGAGAAATATCTTATAAGAGATGCCATTTTCAGTTTTCCACGCCCATATAGCCTTTAATGAGGGAAAAGACCTTGCATATAGTAGAATTGAAGGGACGACCAATAGTATCCGGATTATCCCGTGGGAAAGCCTTGGTATCCAAGAGTCCGCTTAGCTTTCTAGGCGGCGTTGATCCTGAGACTGGAAAAGTAATCGAGAAGAATCATGATCTTAACGGCAAGATCTTGGCGAATACCATTCTTTGTTTTCCTCATGGTCACGGATCAACTGTTGGGAGCTACGTTCTTTACTCACTTGTAAAGAGAGGAGTCGGCCCGAAGGCAATCGTTAATGAGACTGCGGACCCCGTGGTTGTGGTAGGAGCAGTGATCGCGGGGATTCCTATGGTAGACAAAATAGATGTTTCTCGGATAAGAACGGGCGATCTTGTTGAGGTTGACGGCGATAAAGGCAGAGTAAAGATCCTAGAGAGAGGATGAAGCCTTGTATCTGAACAAAGAAGAAGAGAGAATCTACGAAGGCGAAAGAGGCTGGGCTTATCAGATAGCTATGAAGATCCTTGTGAAACTAGGTGATCTCTACGAGGCAGATAAATTAATCCTAATAGACTCAGCGCATATTTCCGGCGTTTCCTATAAGACCATCGGCGACACAGCTATCGAGTTTCTTGAAGCCCTAGTTAAGGCCGGAGCGAAATCAAAGGTTAGATCTACAGCGAATCCCGCGGGGATCGACTATAACCATCTGGAAGAAATGGTAACGCTTCCTAAACTGCATGAGAGGCAGGCAAGAATAATTGAGCTTTACGAAAGTATGGGAATAAACCCGATTTTAACATGTACCCCCTATTATTTAAGAAGGCCAAGAGAAGGCACACATTTAGCTTGGGCAGAATCTTCCACGGTTATCTACGCTAATTCTATCTTGCATTCCTGGACAAATCGGGAAGGAGGACCAAGCGCACTTGCAGCTTCATTGATCGGGAAGACCCCGAATTATGGAGTCCATAAATCTGAGAACCGCCGAGCCGATGTTCTAGTTAAAGTCGAAACTGATCTTAAGAATGAGGCAGAGTTCGGGGCGCTAGGGATTCATGTAGGAAGAATTCTGAAAAATGAGATTCCTTCATTCGAAGGTCTACTGCATCCTGAAGAGAACCAGTTGAAGCATCTTGGAGCGGCGATGGCTTCCACGGGCATGTCTTCTCTTTTCTATCCATGTACTTCTTGTCCGAAGAGTTCAGACACTCTTGAGACATTAAGTGTCGACACGAATGATTTGAAAAGAGCCTTTGAGAGCCTTTCAACAACTGATGAAGCCCCAGACATGATCTATATTGGCTGTCCTCATTGCTCCTTTGAAGAAGTGAAGCAGGTAGCTCAGAAAATAAGGAACAAGAAGGTTAAAGACGGCGTTAAGCTGTGGGTTTGCACCTCGCGATACGTTAGAAGAAAAACTGAGAGTTACGTTAAGATCATTGAGGCTGCTGGTGGAAAAGTCATATCAGATACTTGCGCTGTAGTGACATGGCTCAAAGAATTAGGTGTCGATGTCTTAATGACTAATTCGGCGAAGACCGCATACTATGCGCCTACAATGAATAGAGTTAAGACGATCTTCACATCTCTAGACGAATGCATAGAAGCTGCTTGCCAGGAATAATAATTTCTTTGCATAGGTGACTAGCTGAATTTCTTCAATTTGCCGATGATGTCTGCAGCTCTCTTCGTTATCGGTATTTGCGCTTTCTCGAATTTCTCTTTTGAGACTTTTAATGGACGCGTAGCATCGATTCCCATCTTCGAAGTTAAGCCTTGCGTTTGATCAGCTGAAGGGTCAAGAGTCGATCCCCGCGCGTTCGGTATAACTATCAAGTCTTCTCCGGCTTGAAACCGCAGAGCTACGGCCCATTCGACTTCTACGGGGTTAAAGACGTCGATATCCGAATCTACGACTATGGCATGTTTGAGACTCGGATGAGCTGCAAAGGCTGCTAGAAGAGCCGTCTTACCGTCACCTTCTGTCTGCTTTTCAATAGAGATTATCGCATGAAGCCATCCGCATCCACCAACAGAAAGATTCACCGCCTTCACCTTTGGAACGGCTTTCGAAACAGCTTCGTAGATAGCTGCTTCTCGAGGTAATCCCATAAGCAAGCGATGCTCCGGGCCTCCTGGGAGAAGAGCTTGATAAATATAATCCTTCCGATGCATGATGTTAACTATTTCTACAATAGGCTGCGTTCTTTGTATGTCATACGTGCCAGTTATATCAACAAAAGGACCTTCCTTCGCTTCTTTCTCAAATGAGATTCTCCCTTCGATTACCAGCTCGGCCTCCGCAGGGACGTAGGCCTCAACTTCCCTACATTTAACCAGCCTAAGCGATCCTTCAAGCAATCTATTTGCGACAGCGTACTCGCTGACGCCTAATGGAGGTGAAGATGCAGCTGCCAACAAGACGGCGGGGTGAAGACCTATCGAGATTGCTATCTCTAAGTCTCTCTTCTTTTCTTTAGCCATGCTCCAAAGCTTGAAGAGATGTCGAGGGACAAGTCTTATGGCTAAATGATTCTCATCTATTACTAGAAGCCTATGGACGGAAACGTTCTCGATCTTTCCGTCGCTGCTTCGCGCTGAGACCGCCGCCGCTGTAATGTAGGGCCCTGCATCTCTTTCAAAATGAAACAGAATAGGAATATCATACAAATCCGGTTTTTTCTGAACTTCCATTACTGGACCGTCATCTATAATCTTCGGAGGCATAGGCGACCTAAGAGCCTCTGATAATCTCGTATACAAATCGTTTGAATGGATCTTTAAAGATGAGCAGATTCGGCTACGGGTTCCACAGACGTTTGCTACGATCATCGTCTTGAAGCCTTCAACATTTTCGAAAAGAAGCACAGGACCATTTGAGAATGCTTGGATTACTGATGCAATCTCAAATCTCGGCGATATATTGTCGTGTATGTGAAGCACTTCGTTTCGTTCTTCCATTTTCTTCAAGAAACTTCTAAGACTCATATCAAGTCTCCACTTTTTTCAGAATTTTATCTAAAAGATTTAAAAATATACGGAGCACTTCTCTTTCTTTCATTGTTTTTGCGAAAATTGAGACCAGAACCATCTTTCCTAGTCTTTTGGCGAGACGCTCCGCCAACATTCGGCTAGGAGCCGCATTTCTTTCCCCCAGCAACGTAGAAGACAAAGGCGGTCCAATCATTCCCGGCCTCGGAGGTAAAGACACAGCGAGGGTTCCAAGCCTTTCTTCCCCCTCGCTTAGAAGAAAAATATAGGCGTTTTTCATTTCCAGCATAACCACTGAATATTTAGTTCCCTCTTCTTCTATTTCTTCTCTAAACATCTTCGTTTTTGACAAGTGAAAACCTTCCATTTGACTTAATCAGATTTAAATCATAATGTTTTCATTCAGACGGGCCTAAAAAATATAGGGTAAAGTTAAATAAAAAGACGGTTAATGCCGACGCGGCTATCTTCAAATTTTTGAAAGGATTTTCTTCAGCTCTTCTCCGTTCTGCTTCCACCATTTATAGAGAATGCCGGCATCTGTCCCTATGCTGAAGTTTCGCACTCCAAGGTCGATGTATCTCTTCGCATCTTCCAGTCGATTTATCTCTGCTCTCGGCGCGACATCCATCTTCAATGCAGTCTTTATCGTCTTGAGTTCCGCCTCTCTGACTTTCGGATGGTTACGTTGCCCGGGCAGTCCAATGCTTACGGAGTAATCAGAAGGACCGAACTGAACCATGTCAATTCCATCTACAGAGAGGATTTCTTCAAGATTCTCAACAGCAGACTTCTTTTCTATCATCAATGCAACAACGGCGTCCTCGCACATTTTAACGACATCCTCAGCTGAGGCGATGCATGAAACGTAGCCCACTCTTCTGTCCATTCTAAAACCATTGAGGCCTTTTGGCTCAGCTCTCACGGCGCGTACAGCCAGCTCAGCATCTTCAACTGTTCGAATATCCGCGAAAAGCACGTTTTGGATACCCGCCATTAACGCCCTCTCAGCTAGATAGATTCTAGGCTCCTGGTCAATTTTTATCATTGAGGAAAGGCCTACAAGCTCAGCGGCCCTTGCCAGATTATCAAAGTCGTATAGGTCGTAGGGGCCATATTCGCTCAAAAATTCGACGTAATCATAGGCTCCAGTATAGCCAATCATCTCTACGAGTCCCGGCCACGCTATCATTATACGAGTCCCAATCGACGGCTCGCCTTTTCTCAACAATTCTCGAAGCTTATTCTCCCTCAACATGTTTGCCTCCGGAAAATAATTACATAAAGTTCTGCTTATAAAATAGGCGAAAGGCCTTAAGGAGGCAACGGTTCGTCTCCATCGATGTAGATGTTTATTACCACTGTTTCGCCTCTCTTGGATTCTTGGATTCCTTCCTTTAAGGCGGATCTGAGCTGACCGATATTCTTGGCTTCTAGGCCTATACATCCAAAGGCTTCAGCGATGGATGCAAAATCTGGATTCTTAAAATCGACTGATATGAATCTCCCTCCGTATGAGTCTCGTTGACGATGCTTTATCGTTCCAAGAGCCATGTCATTTAATATACATACGATGACCGGGACATTTTCCTGAACAGATGTTGAAAGTTCATGTAAGCTCATGTAAAATCCTCCATCGCCACAGAGAGCAACCACTGTTCTTGAGGGGCTGGCTAGCTTACAAGCTATAGCCGCTGGCAAAGCATATCCCATAGGTCCGAAACATCCAGATTGAATCCACGTGCAAGGCTCATAGATCTCAAGAAACGTTGACGCCCAGAGCTTATTGTTCCCCGCATCCATTGTGAAGACCGTGTCTCTGCTTAAGAGCCTCCGGATCTCCATGCAAATTTTCTGAGGCTTCAACAAAGCATTTTCAGAGACCACCTCAGAAAACCATTTGGATTCTTTCCACCTTTCCTTGGCGTTATTTAAGAAATCGATCCAATCTTTGCGTCTCTGATTCTCCGTCTTCATTCTGCTAGCTTCTTCCAGCATCTCCTCGAGAACTTTCCCTGCGTCACCTATGATGCCTATCTTCACTGGATAGTTTTTACCTATATTCTCAGGGTCTATATCGACATGAATCAGGACAGCGTTCGGGTTAACGTTCCTCCATCTTCTAGTGCTCATAGAGGCAAAGCGACATCCAACCGCAAGGATAACATCCGCCCTAGCTAAAACCTCATCATTATACGAGGCTGCATGCAGACCCATTCTGCCAGCCGAGAGAGGATGATCCTCGGGGAAAGATCCTCTGCCATTGAAGGTTGTTGCAACGGGAATTTCCAAAAGTTCAGCTAAGGCTCGAAGAGGTTTCCAAGCCCGCCCAGAGTAATGTACACCTCCACCGGAGATTATGAGAGGCCGACTGGATGAAACCAAAATTCTTATTGCTTCTCTGATCGCGTGGGGATCACCGGAGGGTCGAGGCGGAGAGAGATTAAAGGGCCATTTCTCAAGCAGCCGTGCATCATTATCAGTTAGGTTTTGAAGTTGAACGTCCACTGGGAGATTTATATGTACCGGTCCGGGTCTTCCCCATGTTGCTATTCTGTACGCTTCTTTCACTGTTTCTATTGCTCTTTCAGCTTTTACTAGCTGTGTCGACCACTTCGTGACAGGCTTAAAGATTGAAACGTGATCTAATTCTTGAAAAGCTCCCTTACCGATCTGGTTGAGAGGCTGCTGACCGGTGAATGCTAATAGGGGAATGCTATCCGTCCAAGCCGTAGCTATTCCGGTAAGAAGGTTCGTTGCTCCAGGCCCGCCAGTTCCATTGCATACTCCTAGTTTACCCGTGAATTTAGCGTAGGCGTCAGCCATATAGGCGGCCATCTGTTCGTGTCTTACAAGCACATGCCTTATTGATGAGGAGTAAAGGGCATCATAAAGTGGGCAAGTTTGGGATCCAGGTATTCCGAATATTATCTGAGTTCCTAGTTTTTCTAGGGTCCTAACGATTCCTTCCGCGACTTTAAGGCTCATAAATCTTCTTCCTGCACTTGGTTAACGTTAACTATACTCATTCTTCATTTTAAAAAATGTCTAGACATTTCTTCCTTTTCTGACCCTCGTTTAGAATTTATACTACGTCACCATCTTTATGTGGCTACTCTGATGTTTACACTTATAATTCAAATTCGACATCTACATTACAGACTTAGCGCTATAAAGCTGGAGGGATTCTACTTCTGAATGAGAAGATCAGAGCAAGGCGGATTCTCGAAGCATTGGAGTTAAGATTCAAAATTCCGAAGCTCTCGGATATTACTGATGATCCCTTCAAAGTTTTAGTGAGAACCATAATCAGCCAATCTACAGCTGAGGTGAACACAAGAAGAGCTTATGAGAACCTATCTAGAAAGATGCCGTTGACACCTGAAAGTCTAGCTGAGGCGGATGTGAAGGAAATCGAAGATGCCTTGCTCGTTGCAGGCCTATATCGAAACAAATCAAGGATCATCAAAAAGGTTGCTCAGACCATACTTCGAGAATTTAACGGATCACTTGACTTCATATACTCTAAGCCATTGGAAGAGGCTAGAGAAAGGCTCCTAAGCCTACCTGGAGTTGGGCCTAAAACGGCTGACATTATCCTCTTGTTCTGCGCTAAGAGGCCTGTTCTACCCATTGACACGCATGTAAACAGAGTCTCAAAGAGGCTGGGCCTTGTTCCCCTAAAAGCAGGCTATGAAAAAATCAGAGAAGGCCTTCAAGCATTATATCCACCTGAAAAATACTTCAAGGTTCATATGCTCTTCATCGCCTTAGGAAGGAGAATCTGTAAGGCTGGAAGGCCAAGGCACGCTGAATGCCCAGTTAGTCATCTGTGTCCATCGACGCATACCTAGAGTCTTCGAATAGCACTCCTTTCTCGTTACCTCCTGAGTCAAGTTTAATCCGGCCGATCTTAATCTTTGATACGGCTCCCTCAACGGGAGTGCAGATTTTGATAATCATGCTTCTGAAATCGATGCTATGAACTATTCCTATTCCAAGCATCTTTCCCGACGTGTCTTCTAAGGATACAAGCAACCCTTTCTCGTCTCCCTCTCGAAACACAAGAAGTTTCTTCCCTATTTTCATCTCCGCTGTTCTCAATGTTTCCTCGCTTAAATCTGCCATTTTCTTAAGAACCATGACTATACTATTGGATGTTTCTTCACAACATAAAATCTCCGTTTTGAGAATCTCTTGCATCTTCTCTTTTAGCTGATCTTTTTTCTCCATGCTTAAGTTTAAGCTTCCTTCAACCTTTACCCAGCTCAAGGGAAAGACGCGAACTTTTGATCCTCTCAAGTGCTTCTTGTAGGCGAATCCTCGGAGAAGTCTTCGTGTTTCTCGGTTTCGCTTTTTAATGTTTTCGGGCGAATTTATCGTGATTATTTTCCTTCCTTTCAATGAGGAAATTAATGGATTTAACTCATCGCCGGTTTGAATTGCAACTATGTAGTCTGGATCAACAGTCTCTGCAAGACTGACTTTGTATCTTATAGCATCATCACCATCAATCCATCCATCAGTATTTATGACCAGCAGATCAACGTCTCTTCTCGAAGCCTCTATCTTTAGCTTTCCAGCAGCTTCCAAAATTTTATTGACTACTCTGCTTGGACTAGTAACCCCGATAAAGACAGACTCATCCGGAAAAAGTGTGAACAAATCCGTAAATGGCTTCTCAACAAAGCGTAGACTAATCGTCCCCGGGGGACCTAAATCTGATTGTCCTAAATCACAATCTATAACAGATACTTTCCAGTTCGCTCTTAACGCCGAGTTTGTAAGATAAATACAGAAGCTGGTCTTTCCAGAATCCACGCCGCCCAAAATGAGGACCACTACCTTTTTCTTTTCAGAAAGTATATCGTTCACTGTTTCACGCCAAGAATTGGGTATCGCAGCTGCGTCTGTCTTCACGCATGAAGCTTCTTCACCCATGAATAATTCTGCTTCAAACTCAGAACGAGCTTCAAAAGGCAACCGTTTGCCTTGACGGATTACTATTTTCATCTCTGGTTTAACTTCCGCTCCTAAAACTTCAGCATCTCCCGAAAGCATCTGGACGCATGCGGGGCCATCAACGAGGAGAGTCTTTCCTTTATCAACTTTGTATCTCAATCTGGCTCCTTCCATCGATTTGTTGCATGCTTTATTTTCTAGCTATATTAACCGCCGCGTCGGCGTCACTTATCTTCTTTCGGGATCCTTCGCCTCTCATGTTGCTTGTCCCCGCTTCGCTTACAATTTCTATTGTCGTATCTTCGGGGACGGATATTTCAAGTCGACTTGCTATTTCCTCAGCTACTTCCGGCATTCCATCCCCAATTTTTATTTTACGAGTTCGAGCTGGATGCCTATTTATTGCTGTTAATACGGAATCAATCGCCATCTCCAAGGTCAGCTGCTCCTTCTTTTCTAAAATGTTTCCGTCACCTAAAACTGCAATCCCGAAGGTTTTACCCGGATCAACCCCGATTACTAATTCTTCATATATCTTTTTGTCCTGGATTATTCGTACAGCTTCATCTATTATAGCGGAGGGTTCCTTCTCAGGATTATAAAGCAGTACTGAAGGATGATCGATAAGTTTTCTTTCATTCTCCGTTGTTATCACTACTTTTATTGAGGGCGGTATAGACTCACCGGGAACCAGGCTTAGAAAGGGGATTTTCCTTCTGTTTAGCTCGTTTACAAGCCAGTAGTAAGCCCTCCCCGAGACTGTAGCTACTGCTATTTTTGATCTCATTTGGCACACTCAGCCTTTACTAGAGAAGAATGAAGAGAACGGGCATTTAAATCTTAAAAACTTGAATTTCTTAAGTTTGATCTGTGCCGTGTCCTTCGAAAAATCACTAGCACTGAGTGAACAACAATCAGTATTTAGCTAACATAAAGTAGATTTATGATCTTCACAAAACCATTGATTGCCGAGCTTCAATATACGGAGGCATTCATACCGTTTGGAGATGCAAGATGATGAAACGACGGATAACTACGGGAAGCATGTACTTGGACAGAGCCTTAGATGGAGGCTTAACCCAAGGAGAGATAGTTCTACTGTACGGTGAAGCTGAGACTGGTAAGACAGCTCTAGCTATACAATGTGCCGTTAATTCAGCCCGAATGGGTTTTAAGACGCTTTATGTTGACTGTGAAGGCAGTTTCACGCCGGAGCGTCTTTCTCAGATCGCCTATTTGGACTTTGAAGAAGTTTCAAAGATGATTATTCTCGCTAAGCCTGCATCTTTCCAAGAGCAGATTGAAATTATTGACAATCTCGAGAAATTCGTAAATAGAAGGTTCGGCCTCATAGTCTTCGACACAATAACTTCTCTTTATCGTTCAGAGCTAACAAGCAAAAAGGAGACTTTTAATCTCAATCGCGAATTGAATCGTCAAATCGCGGTGCTCATGCAGATCGCTAGGACTATTCCTCTCTCTGTATTGCTTCTCAGCCAAGTAAGAAGCTTGATGCAGAGGGATGATTTCGCCCCCGTTGCGACGAGAATATTGAAGTTCTGGTCCAGCGGCGTTGTGAAGTTATCACGAGCGGGTGGGAAAAACATGATTAGGGCTCTCGT
>Ga0180300_10001369_pt1 | contig 11260 bp, 9 predicted proteins | sample GuaBasSediGuay15_FD_121798 | JGI IMG/M metagenome (GOLD analysis project Ga0180300, IMG submission 121798) | Subseafloor sediment microbial communities from Guaymas Basin, Gulf of California, Mexico - Guay15, Core 4569-2, 21-24 cm | ecosystem: Environmental > Aquatic > Marine > Hydrothermal... | reverse complement strand
TTTTCAAAGGCTTCTTTGTCGTCGACATAAAAGTATAGGTGCGGGTAAAAGTTGTAAGATCTCCCTGACATAAGACCAGAAGTATGTCCCAGCAAACCATATTTCTCCAAAACCTCCCTAATAGCTTCTGCAGCTTTATCCCATCTCATAATTGGAGCATGATGATAAAGTATCCTCCAGTAAAATGGATGTATATAACTTGCCTTTGCATATACATGCATCCTATCCATCCATTCTCCTCTAGGAAACTGCGGTACATTAAGGTTCCTTCCACCTATATGGGTAACAATCGATTCCATTAATTCGTAGTCGTGTTTAACAACGTCTTTGCGTCCTCCTATTGTTAGTGACACAACGTACGGAGGCCATTCTATTTGAGGTATACCATATTCCTCGCCGAGAATCTCTATAAAAAAGGTGAGCATGTCTCCTTCATAAATACATGCATGAAGAACAGATATATTATTGAGTAAAAGCTGTCTCAGGAATTCCATTGCACCTTTAGCTTTCTCGAAACCGTAAGTTACATGTCTAAATTCTTCTGGTCGCTTATAAATTTTCAATGCAACTTCAGTAATTACTCCAAAAGCTCCAAGAGAACCTATAAAGAGACCAGTAATATCTGGTCCAAAAGCATACCTTAAATAATGCCCTGGCGAATTAGGATTTGCCATACTCCCAGTTGTAATTACTTCACCCGTGGGTAACACAACTTTCAAACCTAAAACCTGTTCACCAATACAGCCATAAAGGGCTGATCCCGGTCCTGCACCATTTACTGCAACGTTTCCAGCGATGGTTGCTGAAAGAGAACTTTCAGGATAAATAGGAAACCACAAACCCCTTTCTATTAAAGCTTTATCCAATTTTCCAAAGGTTACACCAGCTTCCACCGTAACTGACAAATTTTCTTCACTAATATCCAATATTTTATCCATTCTAGTCAAATCTAAGATTATGCCTCCTCTTCTTGCCAATGCTTCTGCCTGAAGCCCTGTTCCTCCACCCCGAGGAACAATCGGAACCTTATATTCATTTGCTATTTTAACAATCTCGGCAATTTCCTCAGTACTACTAGGCCTTACGACAAGATCAGGCAGATATGAATCAAAACCTATAGAAGCAGTTACACTATAAGCAAGAAGCACATCTAAACTATCAGAAACGTACTCATCCCCAACAATATTCCTTATCTTTTCAGCTACTTCCTTAATTTTATCTTTTCTAGACAATTAAAGCCCTCCACACACCTAAAATTTAACAATCGTTAGAACGTCTGTTTAATCAAATTCGTTGGGAAAACATGTATTTAAAATTTTATTTCAGCCTTTTCTCCATCGACTTAACTCTAACTATGAAAGAACAAAACTCCCATCCTAGAGCACTGAAAATTTCAGAGAAGGAGGCATTCAATGTGATTTCAAGTTTAAATTATTAATTTTCCTTTTATCTAGACAAGATTGTTTATTTTCAAAATTAGTCCAATGTAACTCATGTTTCTTTGCCATATTCTCAAGCATGTACACAACTGCAGGATAAAATAGTATCCAAGGCACCATCTGAAATATATTAGACAGTATAAGATCGGCGTAGAAACCTTTCGGCATTATTCCACTCAGTATGACAGTTGTACTCCAATGAAGGTTGTACCAAAGAAAGTAAACTATAAAAACTGAGAAAAGAAAGTTACACCAAGACCTCTTCGTTTTTAAACTAGTGTCTTGCCCGTATGTCCTCCAAAAAATCCAACCGCACGTCAAATTAGCAATAGACCCTAAAATTCCCGGTAAACCAAGAGACAAGTTAATTAAAATACTTCCTAAAAATATGCCCCAAATTCCTGGAACACCAAAGACAACTGGAAAAATAAAATACATAATCCAAGTAAGGGTATCAATACCTGCTGTACCAGGTCCCCAAAGAAAAGAAATCATAAAAGAGTAGGCAATACGAAAAATCCACACCGTGAATGTAGTGAAAAATATAATCAAGGCCGTCCTTATATTCAACTCAAATTTCCTTTTCACTAGCGTAAGTTCGGGCTTTAACCTTATATCCGCGCCAGCAACAAACAATGTTGCAAAAATGCAGCTAAGTATGATGGATGGTATTCCTAAAGCATAAAGTATTGCAGCTGAATACGTATCGAACCATGTTAGGAAAGCATAAACTAGGTTAGCAAAAATTTCCAAACAACGTATTCAATTATCCCCATCTCCATCCCACCCCTAGTATACTTAGATAACTACATCCATAATATTTCTCTAAAAACTGTATAAAAATATGTCCGCAATTTACTAACGTTCTTAGTTTAGCTTCGATTTTCGATTAAACCGGGTTCTTAAGTTTTTTGATAAATGTTGTTAGTGGGTGCACGTCGCTCTTTATTTTTATTCCTTCAAATTTTAATCCGTAGCTTGTTAGAGCTTCTATGGCAGCACATGCGGGAAATACGTAAGGAGCATATCTAATGGGTCCATAAATAATGAAGTCTGCTCCAGCCAGTTGAATTGCAGTTACTATAGCTGTATGAAAGGTTCTAAAAGACCCACGTTTAAAAGGCCAATTTTTACGCGATGTAAAGGATGCGTTGCATGGAGCACATCCACATGGTAAACCTAGCTTTCTCTTAACCTTACTCATAGCTTTAATTGCAAGAGACGTAGTTAAAAGGTCTAAGATAGGTGTATCTATTAGAGGTTTTGTGATCCCAGCTTCTTTAACAGCTGGAAGCAAAGTTTCTTCAAGTATTTTTAATGTGCCATTTGGAAATGGATTTGAAGTATTTAAAGCAAGTAAAACAGCGGCGCTAATGCCAAGATCTTTTATTCTTCTAAGTTCTTCCTCATTTATGCGTGGACCTAAAGAATTGTATATAATTCTGTCTTTCTCCCCTACTTCTATAGCGAACTTACATCCTTCAATTATCGTATTAAAATTTGGAGAATCAACTAAAACAGGGGCATCAGTAATCTCAAATATAAAGGATAGATAGTTTTTCATAGCTTCCGGTGTTTCAGCAATAACATCAACAGCGTGAGGACAACCTGTTTCGATGGAGTATTTCTCTTGATTTTCAACCAACTTTTTAGCTCTAGCTTTATCAAACGCTCCCTTTTTGAAGTCGGAAACTATTTTGTGACCTTTAAAAAATATGCTTCCAATCAATACCGGCGGATATTCTCCAGGTTGACCTCCAAACTTTACTCCACCTATTTCATAAACCTTCTGTTCAACTGGAAACTTTTGAATCAAAGTTCTTCCTCCGCTATCTGTCTTGCTGCTTTAACCATGAGTTTTAGCTTTTCTTTTGCAACTTCTCTATCCAATATTCTCAGCCCACAGTCAGGGTGGACAACTATGTTTTCTATTCCAAGCTTCACCACAGCTTTTCTTAATATTCTTAGGATGTGCCCAAAGTCTTCAACCCTATTTACATCGGTTCTAACACATCCAACCCCAAGTTTTTTACCATGGTCTTCAAGTCTTGCTCTTGACACTACTTCAAAGTTTTCAGGGTAAGCTGCAAAAGCATGGCTTAAAATGTTTACTCCCTCAAAATCTAAAAGAGTATTAAAAATTTTCTTTATGTTTCCACATACATGTAGAGTAACTGGAACCTTGACGCTCAAAGCTATTCTCTCAACAGCTTTCTTAGCTAGATCTGTAGGGAAGGGAGTAACTGAATACATAGGTTCATCTATTTGTATAGCGTCCACGCCGGCTTTTTCAAGTCTTTCAGCTTCTACGGCAAGTGCTTCAGCAACATCCATGTACAATTTTTCATCTCTATAACCAGAGTAAGGAGAAGTTTTCCCAATTGATGTTGAAAAGACAAGGGTTATAGGCCCAGTTAATATACCTTTAACCTTAGCTTTTTCTCCCACGTAGCTTTTAACCCACTTTATGTCATTGATCAGAAACGGTTCTTCCGAAGGTAGTATTCTGTTAATAATATAGCTTTTTTCACCTTTGACTTCAAAGCCAGGCAGATGCAGCGTGAAATACCTTATCATGTCGTACCTTGTTTGCCCATCGGAAATAAGATCGACACCAGCTTCAAGTTGATCATCCACAGCAATCTTGATAGCGTGTAAAAAAGGATCTACGTCTCCTTCTTTCGGTTTTGCGGGATAACTTCCTATAACGGTTGTAAGAAGTTTCACCTAGCTAACCTCCTCCTTTAACCTCTTAACAAGTTTTACCGTAAGATTAACATTTTTGCAAACAATATGTACCCCATTAGAGCCGAGTTCTTTCGCCTTAAAAGCAACATTCAAAGCTTCTTTAACCCCCATATCGGCATCTCTCTTCTTTTGCCTAAAATATGCAATTGTTTGAGGAGGAATTTCAAAGCTTGAAAAAGATGTTAAGAAACATATTTGCTCCCAAGATATGACCGGGTAAATGCTTACAATAATTGGGATTGGAATTTTACCCACATTATCCTTAAATTCTACTAGTAAATTCGGATTAAAAACAATTTGGGTAAAAACGTATTCTGCGCCTGCATCAACCTTCATGAAAAATCTTTCTACTTCTTCTTCTAAGTTCCTACTAGATAAATTAACCACGGCGCCTACGTGCAGTTTTAATCTCTCTCCTATCTCCAATTCATTTGAAATATTTTCTTGGGTAATCATATTTTTAATCATTTTTATAGCCTGAATAGAATTTACATCAAAAACATTTTTAATTCCATCGCTTTCCGAAAGCGGGTCACCAGTCACAACAACTATATTGCGAATATTCAGTAATTCAGCTCCCAAAACCTCTGATTGAATAGCAAGTCCATTTTTATCTTGGCAACAAATAGTCATAACAGTTTCTGCACCGCTTTCTTTCTGAATCTTGTCACATAAGGCTAATGGATGAGGAAAAACTTTTGCAAAAGGATTATCTGGAACAACAAAAGCATCAAAAAACTTCTTATTTTTTCAACGTTCTTTAAAATACTTCTAATAGTAAAACCTTTTAAACAACTAACCTCAAACGTAAAAACAAAGCGACCTTTCATAATTTTGTCAAAAAACTCGAATAGATATGAATAGAACTATTAGTGTCTTCTGAATTTACCACCTTTAAATCTCACATCCTAACCAAGTTGATTAGCTTAACAACTACAATAATACTTGAAATCTTTTTGAGGTATTTAAAACTTAATCAGCAATAAACCTGATGTCTCAAACAAACCCCCCAATTTTACCAAAGAAATTTATATTTTAATAACCTACTTTTTTCAACTTATTTGTTCCAATCGGTTGGGAGGTGGCTAATATACCAGTTATTAAAGGTAAAGGTTTTGAAGCAGAAGCCGTTATTGAGGCTGCGAAACTTATGGTAAATAGTGCTAGAACTGCACCCAAATCAGCTGGAATAGACGACATAGAAATAGCACTAGTCTGCGGAGCTGAAAAAGACGCACTAGTAGAGAAAATGCTCGAAATAGCTGAAGAAAAAAACGATATATTCTTTAAAAGAGACGCGGAAAGCGTAAAAAAAGCTCAAGCGGTACTTTTAATAGGAGTTAATGGCGGAAACCCCCTCTGGATAAATTGCGGCGCATGCGGTTTCGAAACATGCAAAGAATTCAAAAACGCCGAGAGAAAAGACTATGAACACTTTAAAGGACCAAACTGCATGTTCAAACTTTTAGACCTAGGAATAGCAATAGGATCAGCAGTGAGGACAGCAAGCCTACTAAACGTGGACAACAGAATAATGTTCAGAGCAGGAACCGCAGCAAGAAAACTAAAATACCTTGAAAGCGACGTAGTAATGGCAATACCATTAGCGTCACTAGGGAAAAACCCATTCTTCGACAGAAAAGCACCAATATTCAAACCAACAAAATAATAGTGAACAATGAATTACATCACGATTTCGGTGTCAACTATCCGAACCCATACAATCATTATTTAGTTTTAAGTTTGCGTTTTCTTCTACCAGATATATTAACTCGTAATCTTTGTGCAAGTACATTACATTTCACATGGACCCAGCTAACTCCAGTTTTGTTAGGAGCCTCATAGCTAGGATAACAGCCATAATCCAAGTTATCAAAGAAATCCACGCATAAAGAGAAAAAGTTCTAATGAGCCATGTACCTATTATGGCTCCTGTACCTCCTCCAATACCTCCGATGAGAGAGTTAATCTTTCGATTAGCTTTAAGACGGCTACCGCATTTAGGACAAGTAATCGTACTCCAATTAGCTAATAGTACATATTTCTGGAACGGAATTAGATTACCACACACTGGACACTCAGCCAACTAAAATCACCCTTAAAATTTAACAACCTCTAGTGCTCCATTTATATTCAACTTAGCCGAAATAAAAGCGTATCTAAACTAAATCTAATTCTAGGATTAAGGACCAAGAATGGCATATTTATATTTTTCGGATTGTTTACATACATCTATTGGTGTTTTTAGTCTGTTGTAGTTATCTCTAACCTTCTTATTTTGAGAGTTTTAAATTTAAATGAACTAATGTAGGAGCTAAAAGGCTTAATTGGGAATTTAACTAGAAAATACAAGTGGGGGTTGGTGGTTGACCACGGTGGCTTTCCTACTTATACTAATGGTAACGCTAAGTAGTGGGGCAACCGTAGCAGATCCTGTATGGTCTATTCAACCAACTTGGTCAGAGCCGTATTTAACATACGATTATACACCACAGGAACTTGGATTAAGTAATTATTCATCAAACGGGGCTACAGGATCATGGGGTGCAATAGGTCTGGCAATAAGTATACTGAAATACGACTACAATGTAAGAGGTCTCGGTTTTAATGCCTTAGGATTAAATATTACTGGCTATGCAGGAGTTAGGGATGATTTACCGACTAACACCCAGCCGACAGGCGGATATTGGTATTCCATCCAGTGGATGAGAATTGAAGTGTACAAGATAAATTATTATTGGATGCAAAGACTTGAATTCTTTAAATCTTTGCTTAGTGGTTATAATTTAAAGCCGAGGTATATTCTTTATAGTAAAGAACAAGAGGACCAATTGCTAAGAATAATTGCATTCGGTACAGCTGTAGCTTTCTCTGCCGCTTCACTGGCAGCAACTGCTGCTGGTATACCAATTGGTGCATATATAACGGTTAGTTCAATGGTAACAGGCACTGCGTTCTTTGTAGGAAAAAGCCTTAGCCAGGATGATTGGAGATTACTTGTCGATGAAACTGAAGACAAAAAAGCCGTGGTTACATGGGATGCTCCAGTCCAGTTAAACGAATATAACGTTAGAGACGGTACAGGAAGTGCAGGATTTCTTTGGTGGATAAAGCCTGGTTATAGTGGTTATTACATAGGAGTTAAGCTTACAGTTAAATTTATAAAACAGCAGATGCAAGCGAGACGTGGAGCCGTTATTGTTGGTTCAGAAGAGGTTTCAACCAGTTGTACTCTGTATCTATATAAGCCTTGGAGTAGTAAACGTTCTATCATACCTACAGGGCTTCAAAAAGTTTCCATCAAAGTTTCAGAGAGTTCGCCAGCTGCACTAAATGTTTTAGAATCTCAAAACTTGGAGGAGGAAGCATGAAGTTCTCGAAAATATTATTTTTGACCTCAATTTTTCTATTTCTTATGTTTTCAGCGCATTCCATAGTTTTATATGGGAGCTATATGAATTTCCCAAGTTACAGCAAGGCTGAAGATACTTGGATGCTTTATCAAGCAGTTATGTCATCGCAAAATCTGATTAAGGTGTTTTGTCTCGTTAATTGTACTGTTGAGGGTCCCACTAAGATTGTTTCTGGACTACAAATAGAGTATAGTGTTAAATTTTATTTCTGGAATTTTACTTCTAATATAATGGAAATTGTTTTAAAGGAATTATGGCTGGAAATTGTTTTCCAAGATTCATTAGTGGATTATCACGTTTTCTCTTTAAACAATTATACTGTCAATGATGGTAAATGGCTAAACTTAACACTTAAGTTAGCTCTAACACCTATAATACCGCATATAAAGGCAATATCAAGTTCTACGAACCTTATAGATGAATTGATATATATTCTCGCTCCAGTGAAGTATGCATATATGAGAATCTGGCTTAGCTACTATGTTACTATGAAAGGTAACCATACGATACATGAATAACATAATTCAGTGTTTCCTGGATTCAAAGAACGCATGAATATAATTTTGCTGGACTGGTCTCCGCTTGTTTTCTACCAACTCCCATTGTTTATAGTTTCCCTATGGTATTTATTTATAAAATGGCTAACAAAACCTCAAGCTAAAATAAAAATAAGATTAATTAAAGTGCAAAAATATTAGCATAAGTGAATTTCATACGCACTTATGGAAGATCGAATAGATGAAGTTCCCTTAAAGAAAATAGTAGTCTTCCAGACAGTATGTGAAACCTGAAGGAGACAAAGGACATGGAGGAAGGATTTACTTCATTCATAAATCAGGAGGGTGAAAGAATTAGAAGAAGAACTATTCCGACCATAAAGTTACAGGAATCTTCATCAGATATTATAAGCACATCAATATACCAAAATAGAAAGTGCTGAACTTCAAGTAGAAACATGGGGGTAGATAAATGAAGTTTAAGAAAATCTTATTAGTTATCTCGATTTTTTTATTGTTCTTACCCTTAGTGCAATTTATTTCCTTATATCAAACATATTCTAGTTTTCCAAGTTACCTTAAATTTGAAGGAACTAGTCTACTTTACGGTCAAAGTTATTCGAGTCTTGTTAATTACACCATTGAAGGCCCAGGTAAGCTTGTTTCCGGTGTTCAAGCAGTATATGATTTGAGGATGTTGTTCTGGAGCTTTAAACCTAGACAGAATTTCACTAAAATAATCTTAAGAGAATTAACAATTGTTTTTGTATATAATTACCGCATGTCTGAAAGCTTCGTTTTCTCTTTAAATAATTTTACAGTGATAGAGGGTGGCTGGTTGAACTTAACGCTCAAATTAACGTCTCTGCCGGTTGTCCCACATTTAAAAGAAATTTTAGGGCTAGACTCTTACTCCGGCAGCCTTTTAAAGTCATTATCAACGGTTTTAAGCCCAGTAAAGGAAGTAACATGGGAATTCTGGCTCCAAGGATATGTAACGATAAATAATAAAACAATAATGTTTTCAGAACCACTTATCCATCGAAAAAACATTTTTACAGTTGTTCTTTTCGACTGTTCTCCTTTCGTTTTATACCAACTTATACCATTATTCGTAGTCTTATTGGAACTGTTTTGGAACTTATACAAAAAACCTCAAAGTCCAAAGAAATAGGAATTCAGGAAGTCAGAGGAATAGGTATGAGGATCTAAAAAGCAGTAATCTGTATTTTATTCTCGTTCATACTTTATTACACGGTCGAAAAGCGTAATTTGGCAACCAATACCATTTGTAACGCATATTCAAATAGTAAATTGGATTGGGAAAATAATTTCTTAATGCTCTAAAACCAGTAAAAGAAGCATACGTGTGGATTCGTCTTTCCAATTGTTTTAGGGTGAATAACAAATTGTATCGATTTTCAGTGCCGATAGCTACTGACTATCGTATGGCTATCATTTGTTTGATTGAATGTTCTTTTTCCTTTTATCAAATTTTCATTATCATTACCCTGATTATCTTATAAATTTTTAAATGGTGCAAAAAATTTAGAAGGCATAACTAGACTTATAAACGAAAATCAAAATTTTCCTTTATTAGAGATTTACCGCGCTTTTTTAGGTACCATGGCTTTGTGGACTATATCAATTTTTTACTTTTCGTATTACAAAGCTTGTGTTGCAGTAATTCTTTCAGATGTTGTTTATGGTTGTCATTATGTAAAATTCTGCTTACGTTAAGCAAGCTTATTGAGTTTAAACTTGTCTAACCAAAATTTAAAATATACTACTTATATTCACTTAACTTAACAACTGCTATGAAGTTGTGATGTTAATTTGTGAGGGAGGACTGTTCTTGGAACATGAGGATTTAGTTGAATATGCAGTTGAAATGGGTGAAAAGCTTGGCGCTGATTATGTCGAAGCTAGACTTCAAAAAACTTTAAGCAATGTTTTTCTGTTAAAAAACGGTGTACCAGAGGTATCTGGAATAGAATCTTCTTTTGGTATTGGCATAAGAGTTCTAGTCGATGGAGGCATGAGCTTCACAAGTCTAAATCGTTTTTCAAAGGAACTTGTAAAGGAAAAAGTTGAAGAAGCCGTAAAAATGGCAAAAAAATCTTCAAAAACTAGAAAGAAACCTATTGTCCTTTCAGAGGAAAAAAACATAATGGGATCGTGGAGAACAATATTTAAACAAAATCCATTAGATATATCTCCTGAAGAAAAGTTAGAAGCACTTCTGGATGTTGATAAAAGTATTCTTGAAACAGGAAAACGCTTGAAAGCAATGGTTCCTGGCAGGCTCATACAGTTAAGCGACACCTATACCTACAAGTACTATGTGAACAATGAAGGAACTAAGGTCAGGGGGGAAATTGTAGGGGTTTCAGGTTTTGCAGTAATAACCGTTGTTGAACCGTCCTCAGGAGGTTTTGAGCAACAATATATGGACATGGGAGCTACAAAAGGATTTGAAGTACTGGAAGAATGGAATTTACCTAAAAAATGTGCAGAACTCACAGAAATTTTAGTTAAAATATTGAGAGAAGCAAAGAAACCTGTAGCAGAGGAAATGGATATAGTTTTAGGTCCTCAAATCGTTGGTATAGCTTGTCATGAATCTGTAGGGCACCCGTATGAAGCAGACAGAATTTTGGGGAGAGAAGCAGCACAGGCAGGAGAAAGTTTTGTTAAAAAAGAGATGCTAGGCCAAAAAATCGGCAGTGAAATAGTAAATGTAGTCGACGACCCGACAATCCCTTATTCCTACGGATATTATAGGTATGATGATGAAGGAGTACCAGCTAGGAAAAGATACCTCATCAAAAATGGAGTTATTAACGAGTTTTTGCATAATAGGGAAACTGCAGGTGAGTTTGGAGTTCAAAGTAATGCTGCTGCAAGAGCTATGGGCTATAATCGTGAGCCTATCGTAAGAATGGCGAACACTTATCTTGAGCCGGGAGACTACTCCTTCGAGGAACTTATTGAAGACATAAAGTTGGGCATATATATGAAAACCTTTGGTGAATGGAACATAGATGACCGTAGATTTAATCAAAGATACATAGGTAAGGAAGCCTATTTAATTGAGAAGGGTGAAATAAAACATCTTGTAAAAAACCCTATTCTTGAAATAACAACTCCAGCTTTCTGGAGC